>Ga0134125_10000214_pt1 | contig 84454 bp, 71 predicted proteins | sample KB31751_FD_96464 | JGI IMG/M metagenome (GOLD analysis project Ga0134125, IMG submission 96464) | Terrestrial soil microbial communities with excess Nitrogen fertilizer from Kellogg Biological Station, Michigan, USA - KB3-175-1 | ecosystem: Environmental > Terrestrial > Soil > Unclassified ... | reverse complement strand
CAGCTTCACCGCTGCCAGCTTGAACTCGCGCGTAAACTTCCGTCGTGTTAACGCCACAGTTGCTCCCTCCTATTAAAAACTGTAGCTTAACTCGTGGTCTCATTTTTGGGGCGCACTCCATTTTCCATTTCCCACCTATCAAATTGCCATTTGTCATTAGCTGACACGTGGAAGAGAGGTGACGTCATGGAAAAGAAAATTTCAAAGAATAGTCAAACACGAGCAGACGAACTCGAGGAGCGCCTAATTGATTTTGCAGTTAGGATTGTTAAACTCTCCTCAGGATTACCGAAAACACCAGCTGGCAAGCACGTCGCTGGACAGATATTAAGATCGGGTACGTCTCCGGCGCCAAATTACGGTGAAGCGAGAGGCGCCGAAAGCCACGCTGACTTCATACATAAGCTTTGCATTGTTTTGAAAGAATTAAACGAAACGTCAATTTGGCTTCGGGTAATCGAGCGAAGCGACATGGTGAAACGAGGACTGTTGACCGACCTGAACGGCGAAAAATCGTGAACTCTCAAGGATCTTTACCTCCTCGATAAAGACCGCCCGTTCCACTCGTTGAAAATGAAAAATGTAAACTGGCAAATGATATATGGAAAATCTTTGAAGCGTCGCGCGAGGCACTCAAACCCAGGTTAGTGGTGTTGGGTGAGATGGAGTAGCTTGACTATCTTCCAACAGGCTCTCCAGGTAGCCCCGCAGCGCATCTTCTGCCATTCGACGCGCTTCTTCGAGAGAGTCTCCTTCGGTAACGAGACCGGGGAGGGCTGGACAGGTTACGACGTAGCCGCCTTCTTCGGCTGGCTCGAAGACCATCGTGAAAGTGTAAGTTCCGTTTGCGTCCACGGCGGTTGATTATATAACTTAGGTGATACTCCGCGATAGGTTTAAGCGGAGTGCTGCCGGAGCAGGTGGTATTGACTTGTCCGCAGCAAATGAAAAATGAAAACTGTCGAATGATATATGGAAAATCTGGATAGGCCATCTTCGCGTCACTTCAATCGAGTCGTTCTCGTGGTGCTTGATGGCGCGGGCATCGGCGCAATGCCGGACGCTCCAGCGTGGGGTGATGCCGGCTCGGACACCTTTGGCCACATTCTTGAATCACGCCAGGTCAATCTTCCGAATCTGCAAAGCATCGGACTTGGAAACATTCGTCCCTTAGCGGGAGTTGTCCCCGCCGAAAAACCGAGGGGTGGTTATGGACGTTGTGCTTTGCGTTCCAATGGAAAAGACACAACCACGGGACATTGGGAAATGGCAGGAATAATTCTTGACCAGGCTTTCCCGACTTATCCGAACGGTTTTCCTGCTGCGATTATCGAGCGTTTCATCCGCGAAGCCGAGGTGCCCGGAATTCTCGGCAACATTCCAGCCTCGGGAACAGAGATCATCAAGGAGCTTGGCGAAGAACACGTCAAGACCCGCAAGCCGATTGTCTACACTTCAGGAGACTCGGTATTTCAGATCGCAGCGCACGAAGAAATAATTCCGTTACCGCGGCTCTACGAGATATGCGAGATAGCTCGAGCAATACTCGACGGTGAACACAGGGTTGGCAGAGTAATCGCGAGACCATTTCTGGGCGAGCCCGGCGCTTTTTATCGAACTGAAAATCGTCACGACTATGCAGTGCCGCCACCAAGACAGAACCTGTTGCCAACGCTCGCCGATGAAGAGCTTGACGTTGTGTGCATCGGTAAGATTGCCTCAATCTATGATTCAGTCGGCGTGACCGAGGATCTGACCGCCAAGAACAACGAGCAGTCCATCGATCAAACGATTAAGGCTCTACAGAACGATACGCGCGGGTTAATCTTTTCAAATCTTGTAGACTTTGACATGCTCTACGGTCACCGGCGAGACACTGAAGGGTATGCTCGCGCGCTGGAGCATTTCGACCGTCGACTGCCCGAAATTGAGAGCGCCATGAGAGATGATGACCTCTTGATCATCACAGCTGATCATGGAAATGATCCTACGTTTCCCGGAACGGATCACACCAGGGAATACGCTCCTTTAGTTGTGTTCGGCAAGAATGCTCGAGTCGGAGTTGATTTGGGCACTCGCGAGTCGTTGTCAGATATCGGACAAACGATCGCGGAGAACTTTGGATTGAAATTGACTGCGGGTAAGAGCTTTCTTGGTGAGGTCATACCCGCGACCAGTTAACAAAACCCAAGCCGATCAAAGTCGTTCGTCTCCCCACAGTCAGAACAAAGATAAAGCCACGAAGCAATGAGTCCGTTCGACTTCGGAACTCAGCTCCAGCGTCGTGACTTTCCTGGTTTAAGTTCAATCGAATGATCGTTCAACTTTTCAAAGGTCATACTTTTCGTTTCCTCGTACTACTGTGTCTTGTGCTCAGTTTGACTGGCTTCAGCGCCGCTCAAAGACGTAGTCCACACAGAACCACAACGGGTTTTGACGATGTCGTGTTCGGGATCACCTTTTCTCCTGATGGGCGAACGCTCGCGGTCGCGCGGGGCGCGTCGGAACCGTCACAGCGCTTTGGACGAATTGAGCTGTGGGATACCGAGACGGGAAAACTTCGACGTGTGATCAAAGGCTTTGATGGTCCAGTTAGGTCAATCTCTTTTTCACCTGACGGTCAGACGATTATTAGCGGAAGCCTCGAGTATCGGAGCGACAAGATCCAGGATTCGCGCCGATCTTACGGAGGAATGGTCAAAGGGGAAGTGAAATGGTGGGATGGCCAATCCGGCGAGCTTAAGCAGCGAATCACCATGCCCGGTGAAGGAAATATGAACTTCAGGGTAACCCTTTCTCCTGACGGCAAGGATCTGATTGTTTCCGAAACCTTCATGACTTACTCGTTGGTTTCCTATGGCCCCTCGGCTCAATCCGCCGGTCTCGGAAATCTAGGCACGCCGTTTCCCTCAGCTGCTTTTGGTCCGCTCGTGTTCTTCAACTCGGATATGAAACTGCTGGACGCGACAACGGGTGAAATAAGAACCAAGCTAAATGACGATCAAGCTAATAGCATTGTCTATTCGCCCGACGGTTCTTTGCTTGCGCTAGCCCAGCGCAACGAGGTCAGGCTGTGTAACCCGCAAACAGGTAAAGAAGAACACAAGCTAAAAGGCTTTAAGGGACGACCAAATGCAATTGCCTTTTCTCCGGATGGACGACTTCTGGCGGTGGCGAGTACCAACTATGAACGCGAGTCAGTCGGCAACTTGATAAAGATAATTGGAATTAGCCAGGTCAAGCTTTTCGACGCGCGTACATGGCACGAGATGAGAAAGATCTCGGAAATTGGCGCAGTAAATACTCTCGCATTCAGTCCCAACAGCAGGCTGCTGCTGATGGGCGGCATCATGCAACAGGGCGAAAAGGAATTACCAGGAGTCAATATCCTGAATCTCGATAATAGTCAGCTAGCGAATATTCCCACGGGCGAGGACTACACTGAGACAGTCGATTCCCTGTCTATCTCGAAGGACGGGAGGTTGCTGGCTTTTCGCACTGGCGCCGGCTCGGTCAAGATCCTTGATGGAAAGAACTTCTCCGTAAGACAAACTTGGGATGAGCACAGCGCCGGCGATGCCGTTGAGCGACCTGTCAGCCGTTTTCTAGTGTCGACAAAGCGCGTGCTTGCGGTCGCTTTCTCGAATGATGGTACAACTGTGACTGCTGAGACAGATCAGGGTGAAATCAAAGCCTGGGATCCGCGGACAGGAGAAGTGAAAAAATTTCTGCGGCCGGAGCAAAACGATCCTGCAAGCGTGGCAGTCTCTGCCGACGGACAATCTTTTTCGGAGCTCGTGGAAGGAAAAGTTTTCACCTGGAACTCAACCGACACCGCGAAGCAAACTCTGCCGACTCCGGAAGGTCGATCGGTAACCGCAATGGCGATGTCGCCTGATGGCAAACGCTTCGCACTTGGCCTTGGTAATGAAATCCTGTGTGTAGACGCTTCCGGGAACGTGTTGAAGACTTTGAAGGGAATGCACGGTCCATTCAGTGCCCTCGCGTTTTCTTTGGAGGGTGGGAGAATTGCAGGCGTAGCCGATAACGGAGTTGTCGAAATCTGGAATGCGGCAGTTGAGCGTCTTGATTGCACTATAGCCGGAGGCGAAGTTACAGCGTTGAGATTTGCGCCGGGCGGCCAGACGCTGGTCACCGCAACTGCTGACCGAGACATTAATCTTTGGAATTTGCAGACCGGACAGTTGATCCGAAAAATGGACAAGCATGACGCCACGGTCAACGCCTTCGCTTTTTCGCCGGACGGTCAACTAATGGCGAGTGGAAGCGACGATCGCACTGCTGTCATTTGGGATCTCGCGTCAGGTAGATCGAAGCGAACTCTGAAAGGCCACGATCAGACAGTTTCGTCGTTGGCGTTCTCGCCTGACGGCAAGTTCTTAGCCAGCGGCAGCGGCAACGCCTCCGTCGTATTGTGGGAAGTTCGCTCCGGAAAATTCAGCCGCGTGCTGAGATAATTGGCAGCGCCGCCTTATTCGTAATATATTCAAGCTAAATTATCGTTCACCAAGCTTCGGAGATTCACTGTTTAGAGGCCCCCTTATGAACAGAATCACACGCCTAACTCTCTTTGCGGTTCTGCTTCTGAGCTTGTCAGTTTTGTGCACGCGCGTTCTCGCGCAATCAACGCTGGCAAATGCTCCCTCGTCCGATGTGGTTGCCGAGAAAAAGGTTTATGTCGAGTTTGACTACATCTCGAACTATGCCGGCCATCGCGATGGAGGGTTCCAATCTTACATTCCCCGCGCGGTAGTTGGTGTGGGCCACAACGTCGAAATCGGCGCGAACGTATCCTACACAAACGGGTTTGGCGTGCCTCAACCTCTGGAGATTCAGCCGAACATCAAGTGGCGCTTCTATGAATCAGAGTCGAGCGGACAAGCGGCCTCGGTCGGCTGCATTCTTTACGCACCGGTGACTCATCGCACGGGCGCCGATCACTTTGGCCTGTGCTACTCGGTCTTCAGCAAACGCTTTCCCGGACACTATGGCCCGCGATTTACCGGCGGCGGTTATGCATTGATTGGTCGCCAAAAGGGAAATGGCGCGAGGGCTGGAGTGATCGCCGGCTACGAACAGCCGTTGGCGCAGAACGTTGGCTTTGTGCTTGATTGGTTTAGTGGCGAGAACAGGTTTGGCTACGTCACACCTGGCGTTTCATTCTCGAGCAAACATCGAGGCACGTTGTTCACGGGCTACACGATTGGAAATCACGGCCGCAAGAACAACGCATTCTTCACCTACTACGGCATCACTTTCTAGGACGGAACATCACCTGCGCTTAGCAGAAAATGTTTTCCCCATCACGTTTTACCAGTTTTCCAATGCCAGTTACGGACAAAAACGGTAGTGCTACATTTTCGGTCTTTACTCGCATTCACACCGCGGCTTCAGCCCGGTGGTAAAAGACTGCCATGAGTACCGTAAACCGTTTCAACGGTTTCAGGTCAGCCGAACAAAGGTAAACCGTTGAACGGTTCAAGACATCAGGGGATCGTTGGTCACCCGGTTGAAACCGGGTGAGAATGAGATGGACTAACTCAAACGTACCACTACCACAAAAACTACCTTCGTGAACCAATCACATGGAAGGCAGGCGTGGACGCCGAGCATCCATATGAGACTGTGTTCAATGGCAGAGAACTGAGATTAAGAGTCAACGATTTTCCGGACGATCACTTGTACACGCTAATCGTTGATGGCGATGAGAGTATCTCGTTTGACGATTGGCCGGAAACGTGGGTCCGTGCAGCTAATGCTCGAAAGTTCAGGCGACCTGTCGTCGAAGATCTCGCTGGACACAATTGATTAGATCAAGTTTTTCAGGCCCAACTCGCTGAGCTGACGCCTGTGCAGTCGAAAGTCGTCCAGGGTTTGCGCGACCGATCGGGTCAAGTATTTATGGGAAGTCCCAACTGTGCTGTCTCGGGATTCTTCAGCACGGCGATAAACGGAAGATTGCGATAGCGCTCGGCGAAATCAAGCCCGTAACCAACCACGAAGTGGTCGTCAATTTTGAAGCCGAGATAGTCAATCTCGACTTCTCGCTCCCGCCGCTCGAACTTGTCGAGCAAGGCAACCAGCTTTACACTGGCAGCACCACGCGATTTCAGGTTTGCAAGCAAGTACGAAAGTGTCAGTCCGGTGTCGACGATATCTTCGACGACGATGATGTGCCGATTCTCGATAGCTACGTCCAGATCCTTGAGAATGCGCACTTCGCCTGATGTCCGAGTTGATGAGCCATAGCTCGAGATGGCCATGAATTCAATACCAAGCGGAATATCGATGGCGCGCAGGAGGTCGCTGAGAAAAAAGCAAGCACCTTTCAGCACGCCTATCAGGAGCGGATTGCGTCCCGCATATTCGCGCGCGATTTGTGACCCAAGTTCTCGAATGCGATCTCTGATTTCGGCTTCCGAGATAAGCACTTCGAGGTTAGGATTGCTGAACTCCGACTGAATTTGGGCGATGCTTGTAGCCAAGGTCTTTTCTCCTATGTCTTATGACGGCAGTTTTTTGAATTTGTTGAATTTGGAATCGTAAGTATTACTGTTTGCGCCGTTGCCTTGTGGTGCGACATACTATTTAAGCCGTTCGCTCAGGTCAATGCTGAAAACAAATAAATTTCGTTTCAGCGCGAGGTTATCCGGATTTTTCCTGCTGGTCACTCTCGTAGCTGGCTGCGCGCCAGTCGCGCTATCGCAGACCAATGCGACTGCTCCAGCGAAAGCGACTCCAACCACTGCTCCCAGCAAACCCGTCCCGGTTAAGAAAGCGGTCGTCAGCGCCTCCAAAACAACTCAGGCAGTTGTCGATCCCTCGCTTCCCGATGATGCTGCCGTCATGAAAATGCTCGAGCCTTACAGCGGCAAGGTTCATGCTTTGGAAGTTGTCATTGGGACGCTGGACGGCGAATTGAAGAAGGGTGGGCTCGGTGGCGGCACGTTGGGAAATTTCGTTACCGACGGCATGCGAGCCCAGGCTGAAGCGAAGCTGGGAAGGCATTTTGACCTCGCGCTCAGCAACAGCGGCGGCTTGCGCAAGAACGCGATCTCGCCAGGTGAATTGCGCATTACCGATATCTTTGAACTTCTGCCTTTTGAGAATGCGTTGGTTGAGCTGGAGCTGACGGGCGAGCAAGTTATGAAAGCCCTTCAAGTGGCGGTAGAGTTTCGAGAGCCACAATCAGGCGCGCGCGTTTTGTACAAATCAAACGAGGACAAGAAGCTCGTCATCGTAAAAGCGGTTCTGGTCGGCGCCGATGGTTTTGAGAAGGCCATTGATCCCGCAGCGACTTATCGTGTAATCACGATCGATTATCTCTTGAGCGTGCAAAACGGCAAGTTTGCGATTCTGCAAGAAGCTAAGACGAAAAAGCCGTTGGGCGTGACAATACGCGACACCATGATCGATTACGTGAAAGGCGAGACAGCGGCTGGTCGACATATTAAGGCGAGGTTTGACGGACGCTTCCGTCGTGAAGGACCAACCCAGCCGGCTGAACCATCGAATGATCCCTAAATGATTACACGTCGAAAATTCTTGGGCGGCTCGGTAGCGCTCGGCGCGGCTTGGTGGACTCCTGCTTCCGTGAACGGGCTGTTTTCAATGCGCAGCGGCAGCTCGCTTACGGCTCCGTTGCTCCAGCCGCTCGAGGGCGAGACTCTGATTACTGTTCTGCATACTAATGACACTCACTCGCAGATTGATCCGTTTCCTGCCAATGACCGTCAGTACCCGGGCAAAGCCGGAGTCGCGCGACGGGCGACACTTGTAAAGCGAGTCCGACAGGATAATCCAAATACCTTACTGATAGACGCCGGCGATTCTTTCCAGGGCACGCCGTACTTCAACTTCTACAAAGGCGAAGTTGAATACAAATCGATGTCCCTGATTGGTTATGACGCTGCCACGCTCGGGAATCACGAATTCGACAATGGCGTGGCGCCTCTGGCAGCCGCGATGAGGTTCGCCGGGTTTGATATTGTCGCCTCTAACTATGACTGCAAAGGTACCGTGTTGGAGAAGCGCGTGAAGCGTTACATTGTCCGCGACGTCGCCGGCATCAGAATCGGTTTGTTTGGTCTCGGTGTAAGTCCCGACGGGCTCATCACTCCGGCTAATTTCCAGGGCGTTACCTATCTCGATCCAGTCGAAACGGCCCGCGCGGTTGTGAAAGACCTGAAAGAGAAGGAAGGTTGTAGCTTGATTCTGTGTATGTCGCACATGGGTTATTACCGCGTTCCCAAGGGCAAGGAGATTGGTGATTCGCAGGTCTCTGCTCAAGTGGACGGCATCGACTTTATTGCCAGCGGCCACACGCACACTTTCATGACCAAGCCGGTTCTTCAGAAACAGCCTTCAGGAAAAGAGACAATCATTTTTCAGGTTGGAAAGAGCGGCATCAACCTTGGACGCGTCGATTTCACGATGCGCGGCGGACAAGTAACGGCCTGGGCGGGCCACTTGCTCGACTTGCGCGACGAATCTTTGAGTTAACCAGCATGTTATGTCGGAAGATAATACCAACCGAGATCGAATTAGAGCGCTTGTCCGCAATGTCCTCGAGAATATTCCGGATGAAGGCGCCAGTGCTCCTCCTTCCGATCCAAACGAACCCGTAACCAAATTCATCAATACAGCCCCACCCGCAAAAGCCGCTGAAGCTCCAACTGTCGCTCGCGACGAATCCTCAAAGAAGGTCATTACGGAAGACGACGTTCGTGGCCTCGAATCTGGCGCCGTGCTGCGCATTGGTGAAAGCGCCAGGCTGACACCGCTGGCTGCTGATATCGTGCGAGAGAAGCGAATTGAATTGGTTCGCCGCGCATCTCGTCGCGGTGCGAACGCGCCAAGGATGATTGCGGTTGGAGCAGACCACGGTGGTTTCAAGATGAAGCAGGACTTGAAGAAGTTTCTGACTGAAGCTGGACATCGGGTCCACGACTTCGGTACCGATTCGGAAGACGCTGTTGACTATCCTGATTTCGCTCACGCGGTCGCGCGAGCTGTGGCAGATGGGACAGCGCAGGCCGGCATCGTAATCGACGGCGCGGGCGTTGGCAGCGCTATGACGGCTAACAAAGTACCGGGGGTGCGTGCGGCTGCCTGTTACTCAGTCGAAGTGGCTCGCAACTCACGTGAGCATAACGGCGCGAACGTATTGTCGCTTGGAAGCAAGACGATCACAGACGCGCAGATGAAAGAAATTGTCGAAGCCTGGCTCGCAACTGAAATCAAGGAAGACCGGCACTTGAAACGAGTTGGCAAAATCGAAGCCATCGACCGCCAGTACCGGCGCTAACGTAGCCCACCTTTGGTAATTCCTTAAGCATTAATTGTCTGGTTACTCTGGTCGGCGTAGAATGTTTTCGGATAACTAACTCCACCAACCAAAAATGGCACAAGAGCTAAACACAGATCTTGTTTCGGCGGGTTCGGGCTCGTCGCATATGTCGAGAATGACTTACGAAGAGTTTCTCGAAAAATGCGACGCTACTCACGCCGAATGGGTTGATGGGGAGGTGATCTTGATGAGTCCGCCCTCGACGAGGCATCAACGCCTCGTTCTTTTTCTGTGCTCGTTGCTTCAGCTTTATGTTGAGGCGCACGAATTGGGCCTGGTTTTGGTGGGGCCTTTCCAAATGAAGCTGGCATTCAGACCCTCGGGTAGGGAACCGGACGTGCTTTTTGTTGCGCAACAGCGCGTCAGCCTGCTTAAGAAAAACTATCTCGATGGGCCTGCTGATTTGGCTATTGAGGTGATGAGCCCTGACAGTCACTCCCGGGATCGGATTGAGAAATTTGCCGAGTATGAACAAGCCGGAGTGCGTGAGTATTGGCTTCTTGATCCTGAAACTAGGCGAGCAGGGTTTTTTGTCCTCAGCGAAGCTGGAGCTTACGATGCTAAGTCACAAAATGAGGCCGTCTATCGCAGCATGGTTCTCGAAGGACTTTGGATGAAAGTCGATTGGTTCTGGCAAGAGCCTCTACCTCAGCTCATGTCGATTTTGAAGGAATGGGGTCTGATCAAAACCTAGATAGTTAACTCGTCTAACAACAACTTAGGTAAAGAAAGTTAATGCGTTACTCAAACAACGGCGATTACGAAAAATTAGTTGAGCAGATTACCGATGCGATCGTGGCTCGCTTAAATGGCGCGAGTGACCAAACGGGAATGTGCGGTTGTACCTCTGAATGTTTCAATCGCTGTCCCGAGCGGATGCATCGAGTGGTGGACGCCGGCGCCGCGCGGATCGGATTGTTGTTAGGCGAGACTGGCTCGGCTGGAGATTGGGCCAGCCTTATTGATCACACGCTCTTAAAACCTGAAGCAACTGACGACGATATTAAGAAGCTCTGCGATGAGGCTGCGAAATACCACTTCGCCTCAGTCTGTGTGAACCCAACCTGGGTTCGAGTCGCAGCCTGCGCTCTGCAGGGAAGTGGAGTGCCGGTGTGCACGGTTATTGGGTTTCCGCTGGGCGCGACTTTACCCGATGTAAAAGCTTACGAGGCACGCCGCGCCATTCAGGACGGCGCCCGTGAAGTCGACATGGTAATTAATGTCGGCGCGCTCAAAAGCGGAGATGACTGTCTGGTTGAGCATGATATTCACGCGGTCGTCGAAGCTGCTCATGAATATTCGATAACAACTAAAGTCATTATTGAGACGGCTTTACTCACCGACGATGAAAAAGTGAGAGCTTGTCAGGCCGCTAAGAGAGCTGGCGCAGATTTCGTGAAGACCTCAACAGGTTTTTCCAAAGGCGGCGCTACCGTCTCGGACATTCTTTTGATGCGTCGCACAGTCGGTCCTGATTTAGGCGTGAAGGCATCCGGCGGCGTCAGGAACCTTGAAGATGCTCGCGCTATGGTTGAAGCTGGCGCAACGAGAATTGGGGCCAGCGTCGGCGTAAAGATTGCCCAGGAAGCTGCCGGTCAAAAGACGAGCGGCGCACCTGCCGCAGCTTACTAGCACACCCAGCCTTAAAGTAAGTTGTCAGCTACAAAGCCTCGCTCTCGACAAAACGTAAGGCTTTGTCTCAGGCGTCGGCACTGAGACAGTTAAGGATTCATCTCAGCTTGAACTTCCTCACAATCCTCGGAAAACTTCTTGATACGAGCTTGCTTTAAGTCTATGCTCTTCCACGATCTGACAAATCCAAAACACCGGTATAACTAAATGGCTCCTGCAAAGCATAATCTGCTCGCAGTGATTCTGGGCGGAGGTGCAGGCTCGCGGCTGTTTCCGCTTACTCAGTTTCGTTCGAAGCCTGCTGTTCCTCTGGGCGGGAAGTATCGCCTCGTAGACATTCCGATCTCTAATTGCATCAACTCGGACGTTCTCAAGATCTTCGTGTTGACGCAGTACAACTCTGCTTCGCTCAATCGACACATTGCGCAGACCTATCGCTTTTCGCAGTTCTCCAATGGTTTCGTCGAGATTCTCGCTGCCGAGCAGACGCCCGAGAGTGGTCAGTGGTTTCAGGGAACTGCTGATGCAGTACGTCAAGTATTACCTCATATCAACGGCTGGGGCATCGACACGCTTTTGATTCTTTCCGGTGATCACCTTTACCACATGGATTACCGTGACTTTCTCAAGCGGCATTACGATTCGGATGCTGATGTAACGGTTTCAGTAATTCCTTGTAGCGCCGAGGCCGCAAGTGAGTTTGGCTTGCTGAAGACAGATGCGGAAGGGCGCATCATCGAATTCAGTGAAAAGCCAAAAGGCGATGCCTTGAAAGCGATGCTCGTTGATCGCACTGTTTTTGGGCAGACGCCGGAAGAAGCCGCAGCCCGTCCATTCCTGGCTTCGATGGGCATTTACGTCTTCAAGTACAACCGCATGCGCGAGTTGTTATCTGAGGACAAGAGCTGGCTCGACTTTGGCCGTGAAGTTATTCCCGCAGCGATTGCTCGCGGTAACGTGCAGGCTTTCATGTTCGATGGGTACTGGGAAGATATTGGAACCATCAGTGCTTTCTACAAAGCCAATCTTGATCTGACCAGCAAGATTCCGAAGTTTAATCTCTTCAATGCTGAGACGCCGGTTTACACCAGGGCTCGATATCTGCCTCCTTCAAAGATCGAGGAATCTGAGATTCGCGATTCGATAATCAGTGACGGCTGCATCATGACGGGATCTAAAGTAAGTAATTCAGTGATTGGCTTGCGCAGCCGCATCGCTAAGGGTGTGCAAATCGAGTCCTCGATAATCATGGGCGCCGACTATTATCAAAGTATCGAGGAGATGAGGACGGACATCATCGCCGGTACTCCCAGAGTCGGCATAGGAGAGCAGGCGATTATTCGGAGTGCGATCATCGATAAGAACGCTCGAATTGGATCGGGAGTGAGGCTGGTGAACGAAGCCGGCGTCCAGAACTTCGATTCCGAAGATGGAAGCTTCTACATCAGGGAAGGGCTCATCATCGTCCCGAAGGATGCTGTGATCAAGAATGGCACGACGGTCTAAAGTAAGACCTGAGCAGGATGTCTTAATGTAAAACTTTAGCAGTGATGCTGCGATGGCTAGAGGTTGGGAAAGTAAATCAGTCGCCGATCAAATCGAGGAAGGGGAGTCGCGCTCGGTTGAAAGGCCGCGGGATCCGGATCGTTCTCCCGAAGCTCTCTTGCACCGCCAGCACTTGGAGTCTTTGAAACTCTCTCGGTCACGTACCCTCGCGCAACTGGACCGCGCTACTTCACCTGCTTATCGACAAATGCTTGAGCGAGCCTTACAGGCGCTGGAGCAGGAGATTGAAGAAGCGTCTGCACATACCGAATAGAAGCTCAAATTTACCTGCTGGACGCTGAACGGCTCTCAAAACTTATCGAATAGTTCAAGCTCGATCAGCTCAAGGTCAGAAGCTCAAAATCTACCTGCTGGACGCTGAACGGCTCTCAAAACGTATCGAATAGTTCAAGCTCGATCAGCTCAAGGTCAGAAGCTCAAAATCTACCTGCTGGACGCTGAACGGCTCTCAAGACTTATCGAATAGTTCAAGCTCGATCAGCCCTGAGCTGATCTTGGTTGAGTGATTACTCTGTGGCTTGAGCTGATGAACCTTCACCTTAACAATTGATCTCCGCCCGCTACCGCAGTCGGTACTGGCCTGTCAGGCTGGTTGGTAATGGCCTGTGTCGCTGAGCGGTAATGGCCTGTGTCTGAGCGGTACTGACCTGTGTCGCTGAGCGGTACTGACCTGTTAGATTGGTTGGTACTGGACTGACTTTGGCCTGTCAGGTCCATTCAGTGTCGAGACTATTCACGTACATTCTTAAAAGTCGGCATGTAGACAGTTCAAGGTTTGAGTTAAGATCGCACAGAAACTCTTACCTGTGATCATGAGCAAATCGATACTTACAATCTGGACGATAGGACACTCGACTCGAACGCTTCAGGAACTTCATCAACTATTACTCGGGCAGGGGATTGAGGCACTCGTCGATGTTCGCAGCTTTCCCGGTTCGCGAAGGTATCCGCAATTCAATCGAGACCAGCTTTCCATTGCGCTCACTTCTAAAGGAATTGACTATCACCACCTGCCAAGCCTCGGTGGTCGGCGAACACCAAAGGCTGATTCTCCCAACACCGCTTGGCAAAATGCGTCGTTCCGAGCCTATGCTGATCACATGGCTTCAGCAGAATTTGAGCAGGGAATCAATGATCTGTTGGCACTGGCAGGACAGAAACCTACGGTCATCATGTGCGCAGAAGCGGTCTGGTGGAGTTGTCACCGCTCCCTGATCGCGGATCATTTGAAATCCATTGGCGTGAAAGTAATTCACATCCTCGATGGAAAGCGAATCGAAGAACATCCTTACACGACAGCCGCGAGGCTTGTTGATGGAGAACTATCTTACCGGGGATTGCTGCCTTAGTCTGGAGATAGAAGGATGGAGGAGCTTTGCCCAAAAGTCTTAAGTCCCACCTGCGGCAGCTGGTGGTTACTTCAAGTCCAGCCTACGAATGTTTGATGTCGTTGTTACTGAATCCCACCTGCGGGAGCAGGTGGATGGTTCAAGTCCTGGCTATGTCCGTTGAAAATTTTGCGAGCGAGGCTGCACTTGAAAAATCCCTCAACTGCCGCTGAGGGGATTCAAAGGACCAATCCTAACCTCTCTTTGTAGGTCGTACTTGAACTATCCACCAGCTGCCGCAGGTGGGATTTAAGACTTTTCGGCAAAGCTCGATGGAAGCTAACGTAAGACTTTAGCGTCATCAACTGGACATCCTTTAGCTTCATTAACTGGACATCTTAGCTAAGTCCCTTTTGCAGGCTTTCGGATGGAATGATAGCTAAAGCCTGATCAGCTCGAGGTTAGGAAGGGTTGCTTGCGCCCGCCCAAGTTGCACTAGCATTCAATGTTGATTGCGGGCTTGAACCTCTCCTCATGACTGAATGCCAATGCAAGTTGGGCGGGCGCAAGCAACCCTTCCCGACCTCGAGCTGAACTTGCTGGGGTGTGAACAACTCACTTGAGAGCTCGTTACAGTTGAGGCGGGCGCAAGCTGACCTCGAGCTGATCTTGAGCTTCCTCTCGATTCAAATTCAAGAAATTAAGATCTTTCCTTATCTTGTCCAGACCTTTTTCTTCTGTCCCTTTTTCCTGCGCTTTACTCCACTACGCTCAGGAATCTTCTTCGGATCGCCAGTCGAAGCCTTGCGAATATCGCCGCCTTCATCTTCGGCTATCTCCGCTAACGTTCGGCGCGTCAGTATTGAAACTGGAGCGACCGTCGCGACGTCGATATCTTCTGCCGAGTATTGATCCCGATGTTTGATCAAAAGCCACTGTCGATTTCTCGTGCGAACCAAAGCCCAGGAGCCCATTAGCTTCTTGCCGCTCAAGGAAAACTTTAACTCCCCTTTTGTAATCGATGCGGAAACGTCCGCAGTCTCTTGCGGCTTGTAGGTTCCGTAGTCCCATACCATGACCGTGCCGCCGCCGTACTCTCCTTCAGGAATTACACCCTCGAACTTAGCGTAATCCACCGGATGGTCCTCGACCTGCATCGCCAGGCGCTTGACGGTTGGATCGAGAGAAGGACCTTTGGGAACTGCCCATGACTTGAGGACGCCATCCGCTTCGAGACGGAAGTCGTAGTGGAGCTGGCTGGCGCGGTGTTTTTGAACTACGAAGATATGACCGCTGCGCGTTCGCTTCTTCTCGGGGCCAGGTTCCGGAGTTTTATTAAAACGTCGTTTCTTCTCGTAATCCTTTAAAGATCCCATCGCATCCCCTTGTGCGTTGCTGGCAGGAACACTTCTCAAGCTGAAGTCGCTGCAACGGAGCTGAGCACGCTCGCTTCAATCTCCTGCTCACCGTGAGCCTGGTTTTCAACTTCCAATTCGAACAACGATTCCTGAACAGGGTCGAGTCCCAGCGCCTGCCGAACGCGCGCAAAGCTGCGGCGATGGATTGGAAGAGCGCCCAACTCTTTTAGCGTCCGACAGTGTTCCGGCGTGGGATAACCTTTGTGTGACGCCAGACCATAGCCCGAGTATTGAGCATCCAGTTCGATCATGTGGGCGTCTCGAGTGGTTTTGGCAATGATTGATGCGGCAGCTATCGAGGCTGACAGAGCATCACCGCGAATGATTCCTCGTTGCGGCGCTGGGCAGTTTGGAATTTTCCGAGCATCGACGAGGACAAACTGTGGCGCGCAGCTCAACCCCAGCACGGCGCGCTGCATGGCGAGCAAGCCGGCATGATAAATGTTTATCGTGTCGATCTCCTCGACTTCAGCAAACCCTACTGCCCAGCAGATGGCGTCTTTCTTTATCTGAACGGCGAGTTCCCCGCGCCGGTCCTCATCCAAAATCTTTTTAGAATCATTCAACCCGCGTAATTTGTAATTGCGAGGAAGAATCACGGCGCCGGCGACAACCGGACCGGCAAGCGGCGCCATCCCCGCCTCATCGACACCGGCGATAAACTCGAAACCTTGCAGCCACAGATCAATCTCAAAGCGGAGCAATGTGTGCAGTCGTTGTCCTTCGGCACGATTGCTGCGACGGCGTTGACGAATGCGTTTGGCAAGTTGCTGCGCTCCCTGTCGTGAATCGACCTCGAGGGCTTCAACCAAACCTTTAGGTACGGCTCGTCCACGATCGAGAAAAATATTTCGGAGTTCGGGAATCGATTTTTGAAGAAAGCGTTCCAGGGTTGTCATTATGTCGATCAGAGTCGGCCCAGCGGGTACAGATTTTTCCCACTGCGAAAGTAGAAAATCACCTAAGATAATTACCAGCAAGCATTCTAGAACGAGCGAGGGAATTCTGCGAGGGCTTTGGCTGTTGTATTCATTCTAATTAATCTGGAGAGATTTGATTTTGACGATCGAGCCGGCAAATAGTCGTTTTCGATTGCTTGGTTTCCTACCTTTCGTTTTCTTTCTCGCGCAGTCAGTTCACTACTGGCAAATCAACCAGGTTGGTCACCTGCTCTGGATGTGCAATGTGGGAAACATATTGCTGGGCTTAGGTCTGCTTTTGAATAAGCCACGGTGGATTCGAATCGCAGCAATCTGGGCAGTTCCGGGTCTCTTCATTTGGTGGCGCTATGTAGTTTCGGAATGGTTTGGCTATGCGACGCTCGATTGGCTGGCCGTGGCAGCGTCTACTCTGGCTCACATTGGCGGTCTAACGATTGGTTTGCTGGCGCTCAAACGAGTTCGCATCGATCAGATTACCTGGTTCTATTCGTTTATTTGGTACCTGGCTGTCCAACTTCTCTCAAGACTCGTTACTCGGGCGGAGCTCAACGTAAATCTGAGCTACAGCATTTATTCCGGGTGGGAGACTGTCTTCCAGTCATACCTGAGGTTCTGGCTCATGTTAGCAGTTCTGGTGGCGGGTGGATTATGGCTGCTCACGTGGGCTTTTCATAAATTGTGGCCCGAACCAAGCGGGAATGCTGAGGTGATGCCTTAGACACTCGCAAAGATAAAAATGGAACCGCTGCCGAAGGAAGTCAGATGCGACTTTGCAGTCACCCTTCGGTGGCGGTTCCATTTCCCCCTGTTCAGGTTTGACGATAGCGGAAGGAAGTTTCAGCTGTCTGTACGAAAAAGTACAGGAAGAAGCCGGTATGTGCTATCATTTTTCACGTTGTACGCCCCTTTTTCCTCCTGTGGGCGTAGTTAGCGCGGCGAGTTGGCAATACATCACGCCGCGCCTTTTTCTTGAAGGAAAACATCAGGTTCGAGAAGGATATTGTAAAACTCACGACACAAATTCTTAACAACGGACTATTACTATCCGCATCAGATCAAGGGGGATGTTAGGGGGTTCTATCCAATTTGCGAGCCGCTCCAAAGGGCGGCTCGCTTGTTTTTTGTGGTTAGAAGGTTCCGGCAGTTCGTGAGTTGGCCAGCTTCTTTTGCAACACTGGAGCTGACGTCGTATCGGCTTGAGTGCTTTGCTGAGGACTGAAAATATAGCTGTCTCGCGATCGCACAGCTAAGTTTGGTTGATTCGTGCGAACCTTTATCGAACGTCGCTGTCCCGCCTGAGACGGCGCTTTAGGGTAATAGCCGATGCTGTACTGGCGACGAAGCTCTTCAGCGACATTCGCGAATGCCGTGGCGAGATTGTAGGTGCTGTCGGCCTGGTAGAGACGACCGGCAGTGCGGTTAGCCAGTTCATGGAGATAGCGATCGCCTCGATCGTATTCACCTCGCGAACTTCCGGCGCCGCCGCCGCCTCCGGAACCACCGCCATGGTTCCCGCGGTTTCTTCCTCCTCCGAGAACGCCACCCAGAATATCGATCCAAACACTGCCGCTGGAGCGAGGTTGAGAGCCGGGCCACGAGCCACCACCACCGCCGCCGCCCGAGTAAGTGTCGTATTGAACCGGATAAATCATTGCATCCAACTCTTCAGCGTCACGGATGGTGCTTTCAAAGGACGCATGTTTGCTCGTCGTATCGACCCCGTCGGTAAAAAGGACGACTGCCTTCTTTCCCTGCTCGCGACTCAGCTTCTGGTTGATAACCATATCGACGGCGTCGTATAGCTTCGTACCATCGCCGGTTCGCGTCTGCAAAATCGCGTCTCGCAGCCGCCGTCTATCGGAAGTGAAGTCGGAAAGAACACGGATCTTGTCGTCGAACGTGATGACCATGACGCGATCATCCGGTTGTAGCTGATTAACGAATGTAATGGCGGCGTCCTGAATCTCATTCAACTTGAATCTGGTTGAGCTGCTGGTGTCCAGCAAAAGGACCAGGCTGAACGGCTTGTCGACAGTCGCAAAAAAGGCGATCTGCTGCTCAACGCCATCCTCCCAAAGTCGAAAATCCTCTTTGCGCAGATTTGGCACGTAGCGCCCGTCACGTTCCATCACGCTTACCGGAATCGTAACTAGCGTAGTGTTAACTCGAATGATGTCGTTGGAATCGACTTCTTCCGGGCCGGCGTGTGCGGTTGGCGATCCCTGATTGCGATTGCCCCCGTTTGAAGTAGAACCAGCAAGCACGGGAGCTCGATTGGAAATGTTCGGGGAAGCTGGCGGGGTCGATGCCTGGCCAACCCTGCGAGCGCGGGTTTGAGCTGTCAGCATTTGCGCGCTGACGAGGAGAATCGCCAATAAAACTAGTCTTTTCATCGCCATTACTCCTGGGAGCGAGTGGCCAGTCAACTGGCGTCACGGCGCTTTGATGCAATTAGCCCGATTTGGATGCTTACCTCGCCGGCTCTGGCGAAGAAGGAGAGAAGCAATGACGTCTCAAGATAGCTCCAAACCGGGTCGAGGGCAAGGTCGTGACGTCGCTACAGTGCGGCAAGAAAAAGTAGGGAGTCGCTAAAACTGGGGCCGCGGCCTGCGCGGTGGTCACTCACGTTGGTCGCTAACAGAGGCGGGCCGAGCTTTTTGGGATGCCACGGGCTCGTCCCGTGGCAGTGTTCACGCTTCATGCTGGTGGCATGAAACACTACGGGGCCAGCCCGTGGCATCTTGCGAACCGATCGATCAGCCTGTTTTGTAGCTGTGAACATGAAATACCACCGGGCCAGCCTCTGGCATTGGCTACTCAGTTCACCATTTATGCTTGACCTACTTTTTCCTGGCGCCCTGACGTCGCTAACGCGCATCAGCTCGGCTCATCGCATTCCAAATAAACGGAAGCGTTCCCCAGGCTTGGCCGCGATGCTGGGGTCGAAAACCAAATACGATGACTCGTCCTTTTTTTACAGCCACTTCAGCGAGCGCTATCTGGCCTCGCAGTTTTTCTTCGCCAAGCAGCCAGCCGGACCTCAACAAGTTCTCTTTCTCGTAGTGCGCGATGACTCGCACACCCGAGCCGGTGGTCTCGAAAGCTGAACTGTTGATGAAATAGGCATCGACGGACGAGCGGAATCCACGAGCGAGAGGCTGTGCTGTATCGACCGAGAGCGAGACTATCGATCCCGGACAATAGAAGTCAGTTGACCTCACATTCTCGAGCACGTTGCGCAGAGGAAGCTTGAATTGCTTGATAGCGAAATCACAGGCGGCATCAAAACAAACGAGCGTGCCGCCGTCTTCTACGAATCGCTTCAAGTTTTCCGCCCCGGAGTTTGAGATGCCACCAGTAAATTCAGCGGGATACGAACCCGCAGCGTTGCCCTCCGTAATGTCGCGAGTCCTTTGCGACGGAAAGACAATAACGTCATACATGGTCGATAAAGCCGCCTGTCTCATGTCGGCGTCGTTCACTGACTTAAAAGGCACGTTAAAAGTATCGAAGACATAACGCGTCCAGCCTTCGTCCATATTTCCCATTGAGCCTTTATAGATTCCGATGCGGGCTCCTGTCTTGACGGGATTGACGATTGGCGAACTTCCCTCCTGAGCCAGATTAAGAGCCAGGTCCTTGCGCACTTCATTTTCATTTTTGATCAGACTCAGACGTCGTTCAGTTGTTGCTTCCTGAATGGCCATCACCGCTGGTGCTTCAACGCCCATCTGCAGAGGCAATGTCCAGCCGGTCACGTCATACGGACGTTCAGCTTCTCCAGTAGCATTCAGGCGGTTTGGATAAATCTGTGGCTCAAAGAGGGCGAGAACGTTGCTGCGCTGAGGTTGAGCTACGAAAACGATATAGCTTCCGGCGGGCACTTCATGAAAGCCGACAGTGTGATTCGTCAGCATGCGATAGGTTCCCAGCTTCTCAGAACCGGAATTGGTGCGTTGCAGTGATTGTGGTCCATACGTCGCGTGCAGTTCCCGATCGAGCCGGAATACCTCGACACCTTGGGCCACGAGAGCGCTAACCATCTTCGCGGTGGCTTCGTCGTGTCCTTGTCCGGCGGGAATCAGATAAGCGATCGGGTCATTAGCTTCGATCGGTTCGTTGATAGCCCTGGTTCCAAGTTCAAAGAAATTGCGCAGGTAAGATGCTCGATATTTCGCTGCGATCGAAAGCACCGAGCGAGCAGCAGACATCTCAAGATTCATAATGTCTCGAGGCCGCCACTCGCCACCGGGCCACGGATTGGGAAAGTTGGTGGCGGGTTCGACTGCGCTGCGTAACCCTCGAGTTGTCGAGCGCGTCAGTTGCTCTTTTGTGACTGTGCTCGATGACATCAGCCTGGCGCTAGCAGCCTCGGTCAGAATTCCGACTGAGTTATGGAAGTAAGGGGCGGTGCGAAAGCCGCCATGCCACCAGGTGTCGTAAACCGCGTTGGTAAGGACGCCGCGATAGTTCGCTGCTTCGAGGTCCGCTGCGATCTTATGTCCTAACAACCCAACTTGCCTGAGCAAGAGCGGTGAAATGTGTGGATTTGGCGGGTCATAAAACGGCGGAACAAAAAAGCGAGACCCGTTGGAGCCTTGCTGGTGCACGTCGTAGACAATCGCCGGGAACCATTGTTGCCACAGCAGGTTTGTGATGGCCCTGGTTTCTTTGAGATTCAGCATGAACCAGTCACGATTGTCGTCGTGGCCCGCGTAATGATGGTAGAGCTCAGGCGGCTCCTTACCTTCAAATGGAGTTCCGAGTGTCTTGCGGTACCAGTTGGCGACGATGTCGACTCCATCCGGATTTGCCGATGGGATAAGTACGATGATCGTGTTATCGAGGATCTCGCGCGTGGCTGCGTCCTGCGCTGTTGCTAATTCATAAGCCAACTGCATCGACATTTGGGAAGCTACAATTTCAGTCGAATGGATTGAGCACGAAATGGTGACGACCACCTTCCCGGTCGCGATTAGCTGCTCGCGTTCCCGTTCGGTTCTGACGAGGCGAGGATCGGCCAATCGACGCTGGATGTCTTTGTACTTATCGCGAGCCAGAATATTCTCGCGCGAGCTGATCAGCGCGACTATGATGGGCTTTTTCAGAGTTGTCTCACCAATGGTCTGAACAAGAACGCGGTCGCTCGCCTTGTCCAATCGCGCAAAATAGTCTGTAATCTGACGCCAGTCAGCGATAGTGTGCTCATCGCCCGGTGTGAATCCCAGGACCAGTCGCGGAGATGGGGTCGAGAGTGTCGAGGATGTCAGGACTCGCTTCTGAGCGTTGGTGCTGATCCCGGCGCAGAAAAGTACGATCAGAAGTCCAGCGACGGCGATAAACGCAGATCGATGACGACTCATTGAATTGGTCCTTCGTAAATTTTGATGGAAGAAAGCGCAGCGACCCAGCGGCCGAGTAAGGTGGAGTCTAACACAACTGATGGCGGACCTGGCGGGCGGCTGCTTTACTGGTGGTCGTTATTCGTTGCGGGCGCGCTTTTGTTGATCTTTGGACCTACAGCGATATCAGTTGCGTGGCTCGCCGGACGTCACCATTGGGTTTACCCGTGGGCTTTCTTTGGCGCCCGTACCTGGCTGCGGCTGAGCGGCATGGAAGTCCACGTAGAAGGACTCGAGCATCTCGATTCAAAACAGCCTTACGTTTTCATTTCCAACCATCGATCCTATCTCGATACCGCGACGCTCTTCGCCTTTCTTGATCGGCGCATAGGTGTAATCGCCAAGAAGGAGTTATTGAAAGTTCCGATCCTGGGGGTGGGAATGGGCTTCGTAAACGTCATGGCGATTGATCGGACGAACCGCGAAAGAGCCGTGCAGACTATGAAGGCCGCCACCGATCGATTGCGCTCAGGTATTTCTTTCGGAGTCTTCGCGGAAGGAACGCGGGCGCTGCCCGGGCAATTCCTACCTTTTAAGAAAGGCGCCTTCTACATGGCCGTCGAGGCGAGCGTTCCAATTGTGCCGGTCGCGATCAAGAACACCGACGAATTGATGGGTAAAGGCACTGGTGTGGCCAGGATGGGAACGATAGAGATGGTAGTGCTGCCACCAGTGAGCACCGAAGGTGTCGTCGGTGATGTAGCGATACAGGAGTTGATCACCGACGTGCAGCAAAAAATAGCTGCCGAACTGGGCGTCACCGAGGTCTCGAAACGCTAAAGCTTTGAAAAGGCGGCCAGGTCTTATCGATTCTTAGTCAGTAAGATTCCTGGCCGCTGGCTATGAATTAATTCTGCGTGTACAGATAACTGAGTAGGCCCGTTACCTTGACCGGTTGACCTTCCAATAGCGTAGGCGGGAAACGCGCCTTGCGCGCTGCCTCAAGCGCCGATCTTCGCAATTCGATTCTTCCGTCCTCGATTTCAGCCGAAATAACTTTTCCGGTTTCGTCGATGATCACGCGGACTCTGACTTTGCCTCCATATCGCGGGGTGCCCTTGTCGAGAACCGGATCCGGCAAGTCAATTGCTTTAGAGTTCAGAACTCCCATCTCGACTGGTTGAGAGCGGTCAATTGGTTTCGCAGCGGGTTTGTCGCTGGACGGAGATGAAGGCGATACGGATGATGGCGAAGTAGAAGATGGTGAAGTTGTAGACGCAGGAGGCGCTGCCTCTTTTGCCGCCGCGGCACTTTGATCGTCGGCTTCTCGGATGTTCACGATGACATGAGCCGGAACAAAATCCGAGTAAGTGACTTTCATCCGAATGTGTAGTACTTCGCCGGTATCAAAAACCAATTCTTCATCGGCGTATGAATAGGTCGGAAACCAGTAACGCCCGTCAATCTCTTCGCGATAGGTCTCAACATATGGATACTTGTTTAGTTTTGTTTCAGGCACTCCCTTGCCGCGCGTCTTTACTATTTGGAGGTCGCGATCGTCCACCCAGACCCGGCCCGTGAAAAGCCTCTCCTTACTCTTTTTTGGATCGGGCATAACTTTTGGAGTTACGTCAAAGACGTGGAGGTCCAATTCATCGATGCGTTCTTTGCCGACGTACCTAAAGTCGTATCGATCAATTTTCCCGGGCTCTAAAGCAAAGGGGTTGATGCCTCCAAGATCGTCGATGTCTTCCTGGGTAACATTTGAAAGCGACGACATGGGCGCGAAGACTATCTTCTCGTACCGATTCCCCTGGTTATCGAAAGTAAAATACGAGACGCGGCGAAATTCGCCCGATACCTGGCCGCCCATTCCCATGCTCTGCAACGTAGCGTCACGTTTGAACGAGAAGTTATTAAGAGCACGGCGGAACTCTAATTCTTTCTTTGTGAAAGTATTTACTATTCTGGCCACTTCGGCTTCAGAGAGGTTGCCAGGGGCAACTTTGGTTTGCTGAGCAATAACCCGGTCGGTCAGCCCTGCTATGCCAGCAACGCTTATAAAGGCCAACAAGACCGGCCTGAGAATTCCTCGTGCTAAGGCTTGCATTGAATTTTACCGATACCTTTCAAATATTCAGGCAATTTCCCCTTAAAAAGAGCATTTGATGCGAGATGGCTCCCGCAAGTTTCAGGAAAATTTTTCTTACCAAGTTTTTACTTGCAAAGTTTGTTGCAAATGGTGTAACGTGCCCGTCGTTCAACGTGTTAGGTGTCGTAAGTCGAACCGCCTCAATTCCGGGTCTTGCCTTAATTTAGTGGTGACGTAGCATTTGCTACTTAATTTGAAAGTTTCACGGTAGTGAGTCCTCACGTCGACTAATGGGCGGCGTCCCCAATCCCGGTGAACCTGTAAAAGCGCGAGGGCTTTGGAAACGAAGCCGCCGTTTTTCCACAAGGGGTGGACGTCAACTCAAGCTCATGGGAGGGGCTTGAAAAATAGCCTAGCAGTCGACGATGTGCGCGGTGATCTTGCTGTTCCTTCTGGGCAGAACAGCAATTCAGGTCACCGCGCACACCCCAGCTTCAAAACAGATCAATCAGCAAATTGAACTTCCACCGCGTGGGGAATGATGCCGGCTTGATGACCGTCGGCGAGGAGTCGTCGCACTGCCTCCCTACCTTGTTCTCCGTAATCCAGCGTTCGTTCATTTACCCACATCGCTACAAACCGGTCGGCCAGCTCGGTATCCATCTCCCGAGCGAACTGCATGGCGTACTGCAGCGCATCTTCACGATGAGACAATGAGTAATTAATGCTGTCACGAAGATATTCTGATACGTCCTGGATTACGCTCGCACTGAGATCTCGGCGGATTGCGTTGCCACCCATCGGCAATGGCAGCCCGGTACGGTCATGCCACCATTCACCCAAATCCAGAATCTTGTGCAGACCCATCGATTCGAAGAATAGCTGTCCTTCGTGAATCAGCAGGCCGGCATCACACGAGCCGTCTTGAACTGCGGCAATGATTTGATCGAAGGGAACGACTTCGTAGCGAAAGGTCTGATCGAGAAGTCGAAGAGCGAGGAACGCGCTGGTGAGAGTCCCTGGCACCGCAATCTTGAGGTTGGGAATCTCGTCTGCTGAAAGCGGCTGGCGAGCGACAAGAATGGGACCGTAGTTATCGCCTATTGAAGCTCCATGGGGCAGCAGCACGTACTTGTCGGCGACATAAGCGTAAGCATGAAAGCTAATGGCTGTAACTTCATATTTGCCGCGTTTCGCTTCTTCGTTGAGCGTTTGGATGTCCTGCAGCACGTGCTCGAACGCAATCCTGCCGGTATCCAGCTTGTTGGTCGCAAGCGCATAGAACATGAATGCATCATCCGAATCCGGAGAATGCGCCACGGTAATTTTTTGTTTTTCGGGTTGTTCTTTTGCAGATGGCATGTCGGAATAATTAGTCCAGGCAAATAAATTAAGCGTAGCTGATACTGGGTCTTTCCCGGCGATTGTAAAGCGTATCTCGTTCGACTGCTTCGAAACCAGCTTCTTCAATCAACGAAATAATCTCAGTAGTCGTCATCTTCACTTCATTGTTACTTTCAACCGAGTAGCTCTCGGACAATTCACCACCCTCGGTAATCGTGCCGTCGAGATCGTTGGCGCCGTAATGCAAAGCGATTTGCGCCAACCGTTTCCCTAACATCACCCAGTAGGCTTTGACATGGTCAAAGTTATCCAGCATCAACCTTGAAACCGCGATCGTCTTCAGCGAATCAACGCCTGAGGGGCCGGGCAGATGCGCTAGCTGCGTATCCGGCGGATAAAAGGCTAACGGAATGAAACACTGAAAACCATGCGACTTATCCTGCTGTGCTCGCAACTGGATTAGATGGTCGACACGGTCTTCGATTGATTCAATGTGGCCGTAGAGCATCGTTGCATTCGTTTTGAGGCCGGCCGCATGAACTTTTCCCGCGAGATCGAGCCAGCGCTGAGCTTCGCATTTGTGAGCGCAGATCATTGATCGCGTGGGCTCACGAAAGATTTCAGCTCCTCCGCCCGGACAGGAATCAAGGCCCGCTTTGATGAGTTGGTCAATCACGTCGCGATCATCCATCTTGTAAAAGCCGGCAAAGTGATCGAGCTCGACCATAGTGAAAGCCTTCAAGTGAAGCTGCGGATACTGCCGTTTGAGCGAAGCAAGAAGGTCAGTGAAGTAGCTAAACGGAAGTTTTGTGTTTAGACCGCCAGTAATGTGGAGCTCGGTGGCGCCTTCCTGTACAGCCCGGCCGGCGATGGTCAGGCTTTCGTCGATGTTGTGTGTGTAGGCATCCGGCTGCCGCGGAGTGCGAAAGAAGCCGCAGAACTTGCAGTCAACGTAACAAATGTTCGTAGGATTGAAGTGGCGGTTAACGTTGAAATAGGTGACCCGGCCATGCTTGCGGCGTCTTACGAAATCCGCCAACTTTCCGAGTGCCGGTAAGTCTTCGGTTGCGAATAAAGCGACCGCATCCTCAAAGCTTAGACGCTCTCCTTCAACAACTCTCGTAGCTATCTGATTAAGATTTGAATCGTGTGAAAAGTCCATGAAGTTTGTTATCTCGAACTAATCAAAATCGCCCCGCCAAAAGTGACAAACAGAATCACACTCACGAAGGCATTGGTGGTAAAAAATGCCGCATTCAACCGGCTCAGATCATCAGGCTTCACTAAACTGTGTTGGTAAATCAACAGCAGTCCCGTCGCCAGAACTCCGGCCAACGCCAGCGGCCCCAACTGTACTGACCAGTATAGACCAACCAGCGCAGCGAATGCTCCCGCATGCAGCAGCCGGGCAATCCAAAGTGAACCGCTAATCCCAAATCGCGCCGGAATCGATCGCAGCCCTTCTCGCCGATCGAACTCGTAGTCCTGACATGCATAAAGGACATCGAATCCTGCGGTCCAAAGCAAGACAACCAACGACAAAAGTAACGGAACCATGCTGTCCAGTGCGCCGCGAACTGCTATCCACGCGCCCGTCGGAGCAATTGAGAGACACCATCCCAACACAAGGTGCGAGAGGAGCGTCCAACGCTTTGTAAATGAGTAGAGGATGACGCTCGCCAAAGCCACCGGCGCTAACAGCAATGTCAGCCGATTCAACATCGCGGCCGCCAGCAGGAAAAGCGTCGCCGAGCAAACTGTAAAAGCCCAAACAAAACCCACCGACAACAATCCTGCCGGGATAGCTCGAGATTGGGTGCGGGGGTTTCTGGCGTCGTAGGTGCGATCGGCTAAGCGGTTGAACGCCATCGCCGTCGAGCGAGCGCCAACCATCGCCAGTGAAATCCAAAGAATCTGCAATAACGAAGGAATTCCCTTCGCGGCCAGCAAAGCGCCGAGAAAAGCAAATGGCAGCGCGAACAAGGTGTGCTCGATCTTTATCATTTCGAGCGTCAGTCGGATGTTCTTTAATGCTGTTGACAAGTTCGTGGGCCTCGGCTTATTCGTTCGTGGCGGCCAATTCAGGGTTTGTGTTTGGCAGACCTTTCCAGCTGGTTTGGTCTGAATGAGGAATGCCCAGGTGATCGAGAATTCTAAAGACAAGGTGGTCCACCAGCTCTTCGATCGATTGCGGCCGGTGATAGAACCCTGGGCTCGCGGGAATGATGTGCGCACCCGCGCGCGACAAGCGCAACATGTTTTCGATGTGAATCTGGTTCAAAGGCGATTCGCGAGGAACCAGCACCAGCTTTCTGCCTTCCTTCAGCGTTACGTCCGCCGCCCGGTGGATCAGGTTTGTGCTCAGCCCGGCGGCTATTGCTCCGAGCGTACCCATCGAACATGGGACGACAACCATGCCTTCCTGACGATGTGAACCTGAGGCAGGTTTTGCGGCCAGATTATCAAGGCGCTGCAATTGGACTAGCTTCGAATCGCGTGGCAAGCCCAACCAATCGTTGATTCTGCCGCCGTCCGCGTTCCGCAGATCGACGCCAAGCTCAACTCGAGCGACCGTTTCGGCTGATTCGGAAAGGATCAGGTTGATACGTTCGACGAGGCCGCTGGCGGCCATGTGAACCAAAGTGCGGTATGCGTAGATAGAACCTGACGCACCGGTGATGGCTACGGTGAACTCCATGTTGCCTGGCAAGGATCTTACTTGGCGAGTTTGGTATTCGCAAGGAGCACAGCGAGCCGCCGTATCATCTCAGCGGTTTCGCCAGAACGCTAGCCACATACTTACTACAGTTAATCCCAGACTTACGATTGTGAGCGAAATGGCGAGGATGATGTGCGTAACTGTAATTAATTCATTCGACGGCAAACTCAGATAAAGCGCGTACGAACCTAGCAAAAAATTAAAAGCTAATAAGCCTGCGATAAACTTAAAAATATTTCGAAGGGTTAAGACAATGGGGGGCGGAGGATCCTGGACTAGAAGCGAACCGTAAAGAGCATAAAGAAAGCCAAAAACGCCAAACAAGAGTGCTTCGATATTAAGAGACGACTGAAAGGTGACCGAGAAGAATGAGTCTTGCAAGTTACCCCATCTCTATTTCGTCTTTGTTTCTTTCTTTGCGGACTTTGTATCTCGAACTGGAGGATCGCTATGTCGTCTCGGCCTAATCTCAGAATCCATCTCGATGGTTTTGTTTATCATTTCCAGTTCCAAATCTCCAAACCTGATAGTTCGGGTTTCCGGGCTAATGAGGAAATCTTCCGCCAGTATTGATGCGCAGATTTGGGTCAGGTAATTAGGAGTCACATAATCCAGCTGAGCCGCTACGATCGCGGCCGTCGGGTCAGGATGCTCGGCGTCAAATTTTTCCAGACTTCTTATCAATTCGCTTGCGGCATCACGGGCTTTTAGATCTGCACTCTGCATCGACAAGTACCGGTTGCCCATTCTTAAGTGTTTACGAGGAAATTTCATCCCAGCAATTATGCAGTACGTATCGCGCGAATGCCAACGCATATGCATCGTAATAACTTGGCAATAAGAAGGCCTTACGAGCCAAAACACCGCGGAAAAGTTGAACGCTAAGAAGGATCCCCGCATATAAGCGTTCACAATCATCAGGTGTTGGTCTTGTGCGTTTGAGTTGCTTGGTCGAATAAAATGCATACTTGGCCAACTCAATGAACTCTTTTCTGAGCTTCCTAAAATCGTTTAGGAAACTCCAAACTCCGAGCCTGTACGTATCATCGGGGTTCAGGGCCATGGTGAGAACTAGTAGACGGTTTTACTCAAATTATGTAATAGCCTTATAGCCGGTCGGCATACCCCTGTCAACAAACTTGAACGCTTATCATCGTCGTAAATTTGGTAGCCGGATTTGCGAACTCGTTGTCTTTGGAATGAGCGCCCGTGACAAGCTTAGTGGTCGTCGGCATACTTAGCTGCGATGGATTCAAATGAGCTGGAACGGCTGCTGGCGGCTTTCAAGAATGGTCACATCGAGACCGAAGACCTGGCCCAGCGGATCAAGAACCTGCATTACGAAGACGTCGGTTATGCTCGAGTAGATCATGCTCGGGCTCACCGGCAGGGTTTTCCGGAAGTTGTTTTCGGGGCCGGTAAGACGCGCGCTCAGGTCGTGGGTATCGTCGAGCGACTGGTTCAGCGCTCGCCAAACGTGCTGGTTACGCACACCGATGAAGGCACTTTTGGCGAGGTTCGAAACGTCGTTACTGATGCTGAGTGGCATGAAACGGCGAGGCTGATCAGAATCCAACGTGACGCTACCCAGTTGGGAGCCGGGGTTATTGCCGTCGTGACTGCGGGAACAAGCGATATCCCGGTGGCTGAGGAAGCGGCGCTGACTGCGGAAGCGATGGGTAATCAGGTGAGCCGAGTGTGGGACGTCGGCGTGGCAGGCATTCATCGAGTTCTCGCCGAACGAGCTTTACTACAATCAGCACGTGTTATCGTCGTTGCGGCTGGTATGGAAGGGGCTTTGCCGTCAGTTGTCGGGGGCCTTGTCAGTGTGCCGGTAGTGGCAGTGCCAACCAGCATTGGTTACGGTGCATCTTTTGGAGGGGTCGCCGCGTTGCTTGGTATGCTCAATTCGTGTTCTTCGAATGTGACGGTCGTAAACATCGACAATGGATTTGGCGCCGGCTTCGTAGCAAGTTTGATCAATAGAAAGTGGCAACCACCTGATACCGCAAGCTAAATCACGAGACGAAACTGGTCTAAATATGGTTCCCTCAGCGAGGGCTAATAACATCGACCCCACTCGAGCGACGGCCTTTTTGCTATTGCTCGCGATCCTCCTCACGTCCGCATGCATTGCGCCGAAGCGCACGCCAAACCTTCAACGTATTTTTGCCGAGGCGCGAGCCAGGAAAGGCAAGCGGCCGATAATAGTCATCCCCGGCATACTTGGCACTCAGCTGGTGAACTCGAAAACGGGAGAGGTTATTTGGCCGTCGGCGTTGCGCTCGGATGACGAAAGTTCAAACCTGCCGATGACTCCCGATCTCGCCAACAATCGCGACAATGTAGTGCCCGCAAAAATTGTGGAAACAGTGCGTCTCGCCAAGCTGCTTCCCGAGGTCTACGTATACAAAGAGCTGCTGGACGCATTGCGTTATTTCGGCGGGTATCGCGAAGGTGACTGGTCTAACCCGGGCGCTGATGGAGACCGTGATACTTTTTACGTCTTTCCGTATGACTTCCGCCGAGACAATGTTGAAAACGCGCGGCTGCTAATCACTCGTGTACGCGAACTGAAGACCAAGTTGCAGCGTCCTGATCTGCGTTTTAACGTTCTGGCACATTCGATGGGTGGATTGATCGCGCGATACGCTGCGATGTACGGCGATTCAGATTTGCCGAGTAGTTCGACTCAGCCGAAGCCGAACTGGTCAGGCGCCTCGGAAATCAACAAGATTGTTATGCTGGGCACTCCCAACGAAGGTTCGGCCGACGCATTCACAACTTTGATTGAAGGCTACTCAATTACAGAGGGATTAAGAACGCGAATTCCTTTGCTGAACCGGTTGACGGCTGAAGAGTCGATCACTGCGCCGGCTATTTTTCAATTGTTACCCCATCAAGGCGTCGCCAAATTCCTGGATGAGAACCTGCAACCACTCGCGATAGATCTGTATGACCCGGAGAGTTGGAAGCGTTACGGCTGGTCGCCGATCAATGATCCGGAATACCGCCGGCGGTATGAAGGAGTCAGCGCCAGCGTCGAAGTAGCGCCTTCTCGCAAGCGCTCGGTGGCAGATCTTGACGGATATCTCGCGGCAGTGTTGCAGCGCGCTAAACTCTTCCATGCAGCCCTTGATGCGCCAATCGATGGAGATGTGCCCGTGCGACTGTTTGCGATTGGAGGCGATTGCGAGGAAACCTTTAACGCTCCGGTCGTGATGTGGGAAGCAAAACGCAATCGCTGGATCACGTTAACTCGACCTCGCGATTATCGAACTTCGACTGGACAACGCATCACAAAACAGGCTGCGACGGAAGCAATGTTCGCACCTGGTGACGGGCGGGTTACGCGCCGATCGTTATTGGGAGAAGATTTGCTCGGTAATCGTCGCACCGGCGCCCAGTTTGATACGCCCCTGCCATTGACTTACGCCGTGTTCGGCTGTGACCTCCACGGATCCTTACCGAAGAATAAGATTTTGGCCGACAACGCGTTAACCGCCCTCGTGAATGAAGCGTCGAAGTGAAAGAAACAGCGGCAGTCGGCAGCGGCAGTAAGCAGTACGTTTGATTACATAGCGAATTTCTCGGGATGAGCGATCATGCCGCCAAGCATTTTCCCAATCTCTGCATAATCGGCCAAAAATCGCTCTTTCTGGTCCTGCCGCATGTACTGACATTCAGTAGCAAAATCCAGCCAGATCTGGGTTTCTGTTGCTTCTCCGTCAGCATCAGCCATCTTACTGACGAACATTCTGGGATATCTTCTCTTCCTATAACCTTCGCCAATGTTTGTCGCAACACTTCGTGACGAACGTCGGATTTGGTCAGTCAACGAGTAGCGTTCCTCTTGTGGAAACGCCTTCGATGCTTGAAAAATCTCCATGGCAAGCCTAAAAGCCATTTGATAGACCTTTAGATCTCGAAAGCCGCGCGTTGTTTGCATAGCTCTTAACTCCTTCACGTTTGAAGTTTGTTGTCGTGGTGGTGTCTTGAGCATTTCTTACTTCTGATTTGCCTGCCGCTTGCCACTGCCTCCTGACGTACCTCCCCTTTGGGTCTCACGAGATTCTTGGTGGGGTCGCGTACTGCCTACTGCCTACTGCTGCTGCCGACTGCCGCTGTCTTTAAGGGTTAATCAGCTGATCCAGCTTCTCGGCCCAGTCGGAATCGATGTTCTGAAGGATGTTGTATTGTTCGACGGCGGAGTTGCGGTTGCCCATGGCAAGAAAACATTTGCCCAGGTTGTAGTAGGCACGACCGGAATCAGGCTTCAAACGAATCGCCTGCCGAAACGCTTCCATAGCTTCGTTGAGCTTGCCGAGTTCCAAATACGCCTCGCCCAGATTATTTGGAGCGCTCGCATTCCCAGGCTTGAGAATCGTCAACTGTTTGAATATATCAACGGCCTCCGAGTACTTCTTGGATCGCAAATACCTCGTTCCCAGGCGTTCGTACGCGCTCGTGAAATCGGGCTTTAGTTTAATTGCCTGCTTGTAAGCCTGAATCTCATCGTCCGGCTTGGCCCAATCTCGATAAGTCAGTCCGAGCGCGTAATAAGCATCAGCCGCGTTGTAAGGATCGAGCTTAATCGCCTGTCGATATGCGTCAGCGGATTCCTTGTACTGCTTGAGATAGAAGCTGGCGAGGCCGATATTGAAGTACGACTCTGCTGACGGTCGCAGCGCTACTGCTTTCTTCGACGCGTCAATGGCTTCGTTGTGATGGCCCAGCTTTTCGTTACAAAAGCCGGCTTGCGCCCAGGCCTCAGCGTATTGATTGTCTGATTCAACGGCCTTTTCGAAATATGGCAACGCCTTTTCGCAGTCATCCTTTGATAGGAAGCTGAGTCCGTCTCGGAAGAACTGGACTGCCTTGGCACGTTTGTTTCGGCTCGCAGCCGTAACCAGATCAGCCAGCGATGTCAATGCGCCTGTTTGTAGTTGCGAGATTCTTTCCGCAGGTATCGCAAAGTTGATGCTCTGACCACCGGTGATTTGCAAAGTAGCGACGCCAAGTACCTGGCCTTGCATGTTCACGACGGGACTGCCACTTGAACCCGGCGAAATCGGCGCAGTGATCTGAATTATTCTACCGAACGTCGGAATGTCTCGAACAGCCGAAACGATGCCGTTGCTAACGCTGCCCTCCAGACCAAACGGGTTTCCGATCACGACGACGCTTTCGCCCTCTTGCGGAGAAGTTCGATCTAAAGACAGCGGACGAGCTACGCCGGGTGGCGCGTCGACTTTCAAGAGCGCCAGGTCTCCTTCCGCATCCACGGCCAGCACGCCTTTGACTGGATAGACGGTGCCGGTAGAGGAATGTATTTCGGCTCGCACTGCGCCTTCGATTACGTGTCGATTGGTGACGACACGATCGGTATCGATAAAAAAGCCACTGCCGCGCGAAAGCGGATCGCCATGACTATCGAAAGTCTGAATAGCCACCGCCGAAGGTTTTATGCGCCGCACAAGTTCAGGAAGATCCTCCTGTAAGTGCGCGTGAACAACGGGCAGAGCGAAGGCTGTGAGTGCAACTGCCAAAAAAGCTGCAAATTGATTTCGAAGATGAAAACCCATGATGATGAAACTACTGATTAGCGGGCCATGCAGGCGAGCCTACATCTTAGGCGGTAGCTGAGCTCCAACAAAGCTGTGCCAGCCTTCTCTAAAAACTTCTTCAGTCGTTCGGTGTGAGCCAAACACGAACGCGCCCGTTTCAGAGCTGAAATATACTTTCCCATTCGCAGTGGTAAACACAAACCAGGAGACAGCGCCATTTGGAAACGGCGTCTTGCCGATCCACTCCAGACTTGAATTAGAAGGCGCAAATTGAAGGTTGACTGGCACGCCTGAATTGGTTTCACCAAGGAAAAGAACGCTTCCCGGCGCTAGCACCAGGATGCCGGCGCCCTCCCACGGAAATATCTTGAACCACGAATCGAATCTGGGTTGCGAAGCATAGCGAGCTGGGAACCAACGCCGGCTGCCGACGAGCTCTCGATGAGTTGAGAGCATGCGCTCACGAATACGTTTTCGTTTGCTGGTCTGGAAGAAGACGTAAACGAAGAACAATCCCAGCGGCACGAAGACAAGTGCCAGCAGGAATAGCAGCACCAAGATCGAGACAATTGCACTTATGCCGTCGTCGTTCATGATTAATGCGAACCTGCCCGATCAGGTGTTCAGAGTTCAAACTTCAGTTTGCGATCTTGTCGCCGCGCAATCCAAAGATTGAACTAGCTTTGCCCGAAAACTCTTAAATCCCACCTGCGGCAGCTGGTGGTTGCTTCAGGTCCAGCCTACCAATGTTTGATGTCGTTGTTAATGAATCCCACCTGCGGCAGCTGGTGGATGGTTCAGGTCCAGCCTATTTCCGTTGAAAACTTGCGAGCGAGGCTGCACTTGAAACATCCCTCAGCTGCCGCTGAGGGGATTCAAAGGACCAATCCCAACCTCTTTGTAGGTCGAACTTGAACTATCCACCAACTCCCGCAGGTGGGATTTAAGATTTTTCGGGCAAAGCTGATTGAACTCTTAACGCCCGTTTAGCCGGCGAGTGATAATGCTTGTACTCGCGCGACGATCTCACTAAGCTTCACGTCTTCAGTACTCTTAGCGTGTCGAGCAAACAACTCTACCAAGCCATCAGCGACTTTCTTGCCTAGGACGATGCGGAAAGGCACGCCAATCAAGTCCGCATCTTTGAATTTCACGCCCGCGCGCTCGTCTCGATCGTCGAGCAACACGTCGAGCCCCGAACGTTGCAAGTCTTTGTAGAGTTTCTCGCCAGCCTGGCGAAGCTCGTCCTGCTTCATGTTAGTAATGGTAATGACCACATCAAAAGGCGCGATCGATCTGGGCCAGACGATTCCATCACTGTCGTGGCTTTGCTCGACGGCAGCGGTCATGATGCGCTCCACTCCGATGCCGTAACTGCCCATGATGATGGGTACGTCCTTACCGTCCTGCGTCAGCACGGTTGCGCCCATCGATTTTGAGTATTTGGTGCCAAGCTTGAAGATGTGGCCAATCTCCATTGCGTTGTAAACTTCAAGCGAACCTGAGTCACAACGCGGACATGCCTCACCGCTGCCGACAAGGCGCAAGTCATCCCACTTGTCGACCTTGATATCCCTATCGACGTTAACCCCGCGAAGGTGACGGTCGTCCTTATTTGCTCCGGTCGTCATATTCCGACGACCTCTCAGATTCATATCCGCGATGATGCGGAGAGGCGGACTTTTGGTTTTGCCTATTAATTTCTGGGTCAATAAATCTTTGAGATCGTACTCTAACGTACGGTCCACTGCCGTCGCATTAACCGCTCCAAGGCTGCCTGGGCTTGCCCCCAATAGCTGACGCACCTCGTCGGGATGGGCAGGTCGAACCGAGATCGCTCCAATCGAATCGGCGAGTTTCGTTTCATGCAGTTGATGATCACCGCTCAACAGGACGAGTAGGGGCTGTGGTTCAAATCCCACCCCGCCAGTTACGCTACTCGCTCTTTCGGCAACATAAACCAATGTCTTGATTTGGCGGTTAGCAGGAGCCCCTCCAGGAAACTGGGTGAGGTCCTCAATGGTACGTACACCAGGAGTTGGAAACTCTTCTGGTGCGTCGGGCCCCGGCTCATCATCAATCTTCGCAAGTCGCGAGGTGGCCTTCTCGACATTCGCTGCGTAGCCGCAATTAGCGCAGGTGGCAACCAGATCCTCGCCCGCGTCGGTCTTGGCGACGAACTCATTTGATTCAGAACCGCCCATCGCTCCTGATGAAGCCTCGACGATCACATACTTCAATCCACATCGATCGAAGATGCGTTTGTAAGCTTCTCGTTGATCGATAAAAGATCGATCAAGCCCGGCTTGATCGACGTCGAAGCTGTATGCATCCTTCATGATGAAAGTGCGCAGTCGCATGAGGCCTGACTTTGGCCGGGCTTCGTCCCGAAACTTCACTTGAATCTGATACCAGACCTGCGGCAACTGTTTGTAAGAACGAATCTCGTTACGAGCAATCGTGGTGAAAACCTCTTCATGCGTCATGCCCAAACACAAGTCAGTGCCTTTGCGATCCTTCAGCCGAAACATTTCGTCGCCGATAGCATCCCAGCGACCGGACTCCTGCCAGACTTCCGCTGGATGCAAAGCCGGGAGAAAGAATTCCTGGCCGCCGATGTGGTTCATTTCCTCGCGCAGAATTCGCATCACCTTCGCAGCGATGCGCTGTCCCAGCGGCAGAAATGAATAAATTCCGGCTGAAAGTTGCCGGATCACACCTGCACGTAAAAGTAGTTTGTGCGAGATGACCTCGGCGTCAGCCGGGTCTTCGCGGAGAGTAGGAATGAAGTATTGTGACCAGCGCATAGGTTGAACATTCTCGCTTAGCCGGTTAGGCAAAGCAACTTTGGAGTGCGGCGACCTGTCGCCGCTTTGGTCGCTCTGCTGTTGAAGACGAGCAGTTTTTGTGAAACTCATTTGCCCAACAGGCGCGGTGCCAAGCCGCCGAGGAACCAAAACGGTGACAGGCACCGCGCCCCAAAACTGCGCTACCGTATTCGGCTCGGCGTGATGTACCATCAAATCCTGCAGCTTTCGACGACAGAGTTCTACGAACAATTCATCAAGGATGATTTAGATGACCGACCTTAAGAACGCGTCATTAGCCGAAGTGGATCCCGTCATTTCGGATGCCATTGACAACGAAGTGGCTCGCCAAGCCAACGGACTCGAGCTCATTGCTTCGGAGAATTTCGTCAGCGAAGCAGTCCTGGAGGCAGCGGGTTCAGTGTTCACTAATAAATATGCTGAGGGCTATCCCAAGAAGCGTTATTACGGCGGCTGCGAGTGGACGGACGTCATTGAGCAGACGGCCATCGATCGCGCCAAAGAGTTGTTTGGCGCTGAACACGCTAACGTGCAGCCTCACAGCGGCGCTCAGGCCAACATGTCGGTCTATCTGGCGGCGATTCAATATGGCGATCAGATACTCGGCATGAACCTGTCACACGGCGGGCACTTGACGCACGGCCATCCAATGAACTTTTCCGGCATTAGCTACAAGGTTGCTGACTACGGAGTTTCTCGTGAGACCGAAACGATCGATTATGACGAGCTGCAAAAAATCGCGGAGGAACACAAGCCGAAGCTGATCGTCTGTGGCGCGTCTGCCTATCCTCGAATCATCGATTTCAATCGTATCAGCGAGATTGCCAAAGGAATTGGCGCGCGCATGTTTGCTGATATCGCCCACATTGCCGGACCAGTCGCTGCTGGTTTGCACCCGTCGCCCGTGCCGGTAGCTGATTATGTAACGACGACCACGCACAAGACGCTGCGTGGACCTCGCGGTGGTCTGATTCTCTGCAAAGAGGAGCACGCGAAGGAGATTGATCGCAAGCTGTTTCCGGGAGTTCAGGGTGGGCCTCTGGTCCATATCATCGCCGCAAAGGCAGTCGCGTTTGGCGAGGCCTTGCGCGAAGACTTCAAAGAATATCAGCGCCAGACTTTGGCGAATGCGAAGGCGCTCGCGAGCGAACTGCAGGAGCAAGGTCTGCGCTTGGTCTCCGGAGGCACGGATAATCACCTCATGCTCGTGGACGTATGGATGGACGGCAAAGGCGTCACCGGTAAGGTTGCTGAGAAAGCTTTGGAGGAAGCCAACATCACCGTTAATAAGAATACGATTCCGTTTGATCAGAACAAGCCTTTCGTTGCGTCCGGACTGCGCCTCGGAACGCCCGCAGTTACGACGCGGGGAATGAAGGAACCGGAGATGCGTGAGATTGGACGATTGATCGCTGAGGTCATTCACGCTCCTGAGTCGGAATCAGTGCGTAGTAAAGTGCAGCAAGGTGTAGCTGAACTGGCTGGGAAGTTTCCGCTGTATCCGAAGAGATTGAAGGCCACCACCCAACGCCCCGAAGCAATGGGAGCATAGGTAGATGAGGTTTACAATCAGCGCGAGTTTGCAGCGGCGATTGAAAAGCTTAACCAGAGTGGGTGGCTGGAATATATCGACAAAGATAAGGACTGTGATTTCAGAACCGATGAGGAAGGAGGCGTCTCAACCGCGATTCACTAATGTCGCTCAGGTTCCCAAATAGATTGCCGTAATGATGACAACGTGAGCCGACATATGCGCGATTACCGCCGCTTCCAGACCTCTCTTCCAGTAAAGGTAGCCGGCAATAAGACCGAACAGCGAATTTGCGAAGACGATGTAGCCAACAATCGCGACCGTGAAATTAACAGCCAGTGCGGTGACGACGGGTAGATGTCCCAAACCGAAAATTACAGATGAAATGATAATCGCACACACAAACCAGATAGTGCGCGGTTTACCTCTCCCTTTTTGAAGCAGTCGCCACGCTAACCAGACTAAAAGGGTCATCACCCCCCATCTGAGCAATAATTCCTCCGTTAAGCCGCCGTAAAGCAGACGTGTCGGGAATGGAAGCGATCTGTTTAGCTGCTCGGCTCGCGTCACAAACGTCGGCGGTAGAAAAGGTCTCCACAGCAACCAGGTTAGAGGGATTGCGATACCACCCGCCAAACCGCCAACTAAGCCGGGAACAATTTGTGGCTTGAAGGCCGCCACCAGGTTTCTTCGTCCGGCGGCTGCTTCCGCTGCCGGTGACGATAAGCCCACTCTATGAGCAAGCACAACGCCGACGAGCACTGCGATTGAAAGGAGTATTGTGGTTTGAATTATGCTTAGAAGCTTTAGCACCAAAGGAGGAAAAGGCAGGCTGGTTCCCGCCGTTACCGGCAGGCTCGCTAGAAATGCGGACAAGTCTACTAGTAGGAACGAGAGCACACCTGCCATGCCCGCAATCCATAGAATCACAAATAGTCTCGTTTTGAACTTCATGGGAAGGTCGGTCCGAATCTGCCTGGGTCAGTTTCGAATGATACCACTGGCTTGCCCGGTGGAGCGTCATGCTGAAAGCTAAAGCAAACTGTGCTCAACTAGTTGGGATGCCACGGGCTTGGCCTCGTGGTAGTTCACGCTGGCTGCTGATCAGGAGCTTTCCAGTAGCAGCGAGCGTGAGAAACCACGGTGCAAGCCCGTGGCATTACTCGAATCGCAATCGGACTTTTTATAGCTTCTCATCGTGATTACCAGAGGACAAGCCCGTGGCATACTACATTCGAGATAAGGAAGAGCATTATGGCTGCCGCGGTCGGTAGGCTCGAGCGGACTACTATGATGGCGCGATGATTAAGAACAACGATCCAAGGCAGCGATCATCGTCCGCCGGACATCTAGAAACCCAACAGTAAGTCGAAAGGGCAATTCCTGCGAGGATCAGCCGATTGCTTCAAATCTCAATGAAACTGAAATTCCGACTCTTCATGTTCATTCTGTTGAGTGCCGTTTTTGTCGTTGGCGCGCGGTCAGTTCAGAAAACTATTGCGCTTAAACCAGTCTACGAGAAGGGGCACTGGGGCTACGCCGACTCAACCGGGAAAGTCGCAATTCCGGCGCGCTTTGATGCGGCCCTGCCCTTTGAAAACGGTCTTGCCCGTGTTGGAGTCGTCGATGAAGAACTTCCTGACATAGATGGAAGGCCCAATCTGCTGTGGGGTTACATCAACGAAAGCGGAGGCGTAGTTGTTGAGTTGCGATATAACGCACTGCGCAATTTCGTTGATGGACTAGCTGCGGCAGCGATTCTCGAAAAGGCTGAATCTGTTCATACTCGCAGAACGCTCGATAATCTCAAGTGGGGTTATCTCAATCGAGAAGGACGAGTCGCAATTCCGATTCAATTCCTCGATGCTGGAGACTTCTCAGAAGGTCTCGCGTCCGTTAACTTTGGTGGCCCAACAGATTCCCATTGCGGCCAGCCTCGTAATTACGGCTATATCGACAAGGCGGGTGCAATAGTAATTAAACCGCAATTCCAAATGGCCTCATCATTCAAGAATGCACAAGCTCGAGTCTCCGTCGGTCACGTGGAATATATGGGACGATGTCTCTGCTGCGCACCGCGATTTGTTGGTAAGTACGGTTACGTCAAGCGGAACGGTGAGTTTGTGCAGGAATCTACGACCATCGCGGATGGTGATGACCCGAACCCAGAACGTTCGCATCGTAAGCAGTGATGAAAAAGAGCATTCTCGTTGGTTTCTGTCTGTCCGTAATTCTCTCGGTGCCGTGTCTGGCACAGAATCCGGATCCGCACCCGGGTCTGCATCCAGTAGCTGATGCAAAAGGCAAATGGGGCTTCATTGATCGCACTGGGAAGTTTCGTATTGCGCCTCGGTACGTACGCGCGAATGAGTTTTCTGATGGTGTCGCTTACGTCTTTTACTGGGATGGCGAGAAGCGTGTAAACGGGATCGTTGATATCCAGGGAAAGTTTACGCCGCTCGAAACCAATGATTATGAAGTTTCCTTTCATGATGGTTTGGCGAGATTTCAGTTACCCGATGGCCAGGAACGAAAGTTTGGCTACATGGACAAGAGTGGTCGCGTCGTCATCGAGCCGCAGTTCGATTACGCGGGCGACTTCTCTGAAGGGCGTACGTGGATACAAGTGCTGAAAGACCACGAATGGCTCTACGGTATTATCGACAAGACAGGTAAGTTCGTGGTGTCGCCCCAATTCACACAGCAGCCTCGCGACTTTACTGAAGGGCTTGCCAGAGTAATGGGAAGAGAGGGTTGGGGGTTTATCGATCGCTCGGGGAAATTTGTTATCCCGCCAAAATTTCTTAGCGTGGACTCGGAGTTTGCAGATGGTTTGGTTGCCGCTGTGTATCAGGGAGATTCTCCGCGCGCAGTGTATTTGACGAAGTCAGGTCAGGAGGCTTTTGAGATCCCGTTGTGGCGGCAGCGCACGCCGCGTCAGCAGGCCATGGAGGAGTACCGTTGGCACATCAACGTGCCCTTCTCTGAAGGACTGGCGCCCGTCCAGTCTTTTAATAAGATCGGTTTCATCGACAAGGCTGGCAAGGTTGTCATCGAACCGTTGTTTCGTGGAACGCAGGGTTTCTCTGAAGGTTTGGCGGGTGTGATGATTATCGGGAGCGACGGCAATTACGTTTGGGGCTTTATTGATCGGACCGGCAACTTCGCGATCGAACCGCAGTTTGGCCACGTAACGCCCTTCAAGGGAGGCTTAGCTCGGGTCGAAACGGGAGACGGCAAAGAGCATTTGATTGACCGTACTGGTAAGATGATTTGGAATTTCTCGAAGTAGTTCCTCACGGTCATTAGAGGTTTGATTTCCCAGTCGCGTTCACGCGACTTGCCCGCTCAGGGTTACTAGCCCAGCCCCGACGACTCGGGGCTGGGGAAGCCACCACACAATTAATCAAGCGCGCTTTAGCGTGCTTCTGAAGTGGGGGCTTCAGCCATGTCCAATAATGTCTATTCTGAGATCAACTTACATTTCGTTTGGCACGTAAAACATAACCGGCCCTTGATTTCAGAGGTGATTGAGCCGCGTCTGCATCGTTACATCCGAAACTACGCATTGAAAACCGACGGATTGATCTTTCATGAAGTCGGAGGGGTTGAAGATCACGTACATATTGCGGTGACGATTCCGCCGACTGTTAAGATTAGTGAGTGGATTGGGATGGTGAAAGGCGCAAGTTCGCATTACGTAAACCACGATTTGGTTAAGCACAAGTTGTTAGATTGGCAACGCGGGTATGGCGTGGTGAGTTTTGGGACGAAGGATCTGCCGTGGGTGATAGACTACATTCGTAATCAGAAGGAGCATCATCGAAAGGGAACGACCGTTGATCGGCTCGAGCGGATTACGAATGATGAGGACGGCTGAAGCCAAGTTGGGAAGCACGCTAAAGCGCGCTAAATTGAATCGACCGCGAGGTTCCCAGCCCCGAGTCGTCGGGGCTGGTCAAGTAACCCTAAGCGGGCAAGCCGCGTGAACGCGGCTGAGGTTTTGGCAGAAGCCTGTTCGAGAAGTACGCTGAAGCGCGCTAAGTTGAATCGCCACGACGTACCCAGCCGCGAGTTGTCGGGGCTGGTCAAGTAACCCTGAGCGGGCAAGCCGCGTGAACGCGGCTGAGGTTTTGGCTGAAGCCAAGTTGGGAAGCACGCTAAAGCGCGCTAAATTGAATGGTCGCGTCAACCCAGCCCCGAGTCGTCGGGGCTGGTCAAGTAACCCTGAGCGGGCAAGCCGCGTGAACGCGGCTGAGGTTTTGGCTGAAGCCAAGTTGGGAAGCACGCTAAAGCGCGCTAAATTGAATGGTCGCGTCAACCCAGCCGCGAGTTGTCGGGGCTGGTCTAGTAACCCTAAGCGGGCAAGCCGCGTGAACGCGGCTGAAATCCAGCGAGGAGTTTCTCAGTTCCATCTATGTGAAGTAATACGAACGAGTCGCTCGAAACCATATGGACAAAGTCTTTGGCCCGGACGGCTTAATTGCGCGGGCGCATCCCGAATACGAATATCGCCCCGGTCAAGTCCAAATGGCCGAGGCCGTGATGCGCGCGTTCGATGACAAGCATCACCTCATCGTCGAAGCCGGCACCGGCACTGGCAAGACTCTCGCTTACCTTGTCCCCGCAGTCGCCGCTGCCGTCGGTGGTCGAGGTCGCGTCATCGTATCCACCGGCACCAAGAATTTGCAGGAACAACTCATGGAGAAAGACATTCCTTTCCTGCAGAGCATCATGCCCAAAAGATTTGCCGCAACGTACATGAAAGGCCGCAACAACTACCTTTGCCTGCAGCGCTTTCATCGCTCGGGTGACTCGCCGGTTCTCAGTGGCCTGGAAGAAATGGACTACTTCGACGAAGTAACTGACTGGGCCAAGACTACTGAAACCGGAGACCGCGCCGAACTCGCCTTTCTACCTGAGAACCTTTCTTTCTGGAGACACATTGACGCTCGCTCGGAAACCTGTGCCGGCCAAAAGTGTCCGGACTTTGATCCATGCTTCATCACGCGCATGCGTAACCGAGCCACCGAAGCCGACATCGTCGTCGTGAACCACCACTTGTTCTTTGCTGATCTCGCATTGCGTGATAGCGCCTACGGTCGAGTGCTGCCGGATTACTCGGCTGTGATACTCGACGAAGCGCACATGATTGAAGACGTCGCCTCCGAATACTTCGGCGCCCAGGTGTCCAATTACCAAATCGACGATCTGGTTCGAGATGTCAGTAATGCCAACTTTGAAAACGCCGAAGTCGATCGGGAAGTGACGAAGAGCGCGGCGCGGCTACAGCGGTTTGCAGATCAGTTTTGGATGGGCTTTAGAGAAGGCCGCGGAGAAGAGTCTCGCTTCCCGCTTGTGCCTGGCACTTTTGCGCGCAAGAACCGTGATGGAGAAATGGAAGCTACTCCGTTGGGTGATGCTTACGTCGCACTCGATGGAACTCTCAAGAGATTGGAAACGACGTTGGATGCGCTGCAGGAGAAACCGGCCGAGGTCGAAAACATCGTACGCCGCCTCAGGCAGATCTGTTTTGATCTCCATTTCATCGTCACGGGCGCCGACAAGAAGTTTGTTTATTGGCTCGAGCGTCGCGGGCGCGGCGTTTTCCTGCGCGCTTCGCCCATCGATGTTTCCGGGCTTCTGCAGGACAAGCTCTTCGATAATGTGCCGACGGTCGTGTTGACCTCGGCAACTTTGTCGAGCGCGGGAAACTTTTCGTTCATCAAAGATCGTTTGGGTTTACATGAAGCAAAAGATCTAATTGCTGAATCAACCTTCGACTTCAAGACGCAGGCGCTGCTCTACTTGCCGCAAACTATGCCCGATCCAAGATCTCCGCAATGGGCCGCGGCTGCAGCGATGGAGGTCATCAAGATAGTCCGAGCTACTGATGGTCGCGCGTTCGTGTTGTCAACCAGCTTGTCGGGAATGCAGTCGCTTCACGACCTCGCCTCAGAACACCTGGATTTTCCCTGCTTCGTTCAGGGTAGCGCCTCAAAGAGTCAGTTGCTGAAGACATTTCGCGAGACTCCAAATGCGGTATTGTTTGCGACGTCGAGTTTTTGGCAGGGGGTCGATGTTCGCGGCGAACAGTTGTCATGCGTGATTATCGACAAGTTGCCGTTTGCGGTTCCGACCGATCCAATCGTAGCGGCTCGTCAGCGATTCATCGAAGAGAATGAAGGCTCGAGTTTCTTCGAGTACAGCGTGCCTCAGGCAGTAATCTCCTTGAAGCAAGGCCTCGGTCGTTTGATTCGAAGCACGACTGATCGCGGCGTGCTGGCTGTCCTGGATCCAAGGTTGCGGACGAAGAGTTATGGTCGCACGTTTCTGCAGAGCTTGCCGCCCTGTCGCATCACTTCCAATATCGGCGATCTGGCCCGGGTGTTTGAAGTAGGTTCTGCTGTCGCGAGATAATGCGATTCAGAGGAGTTCGGTTATGTCACAAGATCTGCTACATGACCTGATGGAGAGGGCAAGTAAACTAACTCCGGAAGAGCAACAGAGCCTCGTCCGCTTTTTGTCCGAGCGCGCAAACAGTGGCAACGGAATGGAGGCAGATGCCCCGCTTGAATTGCCGCGATCAGATCCGAAGAAGGGACAGCTTTCGGTGGAATGGCTAAAGGCTCATGCAGATGACTATGCCGGTCAACATGTTGCCTTGGATGGGGACAAATTGGTCGCCACGGGAAATACCTTACGTGATGCTCAGATCGCCGCGAGCAGCAATGGTTACCCTTCGGCCCTCCTAGTTCACGTGCCGCCTACGAAGGGTGGTTCCTGGGGAGGCTGGTAGTCATGGCTTATCAACTCGACTTTGACCACACGTTTCGGGACGTTCTAGCTCGAAACGGGATATTCCTTCCTATCACTCTTCATCGTGGCGATCTTAGTGCAAACTTCGAAGCTCAAGTCGACACAGGTGCGAGTTGCTGCATTTTCGAACGGAGAGTTGGTGAGAATTTGGGGTTAACCATTGAAAGCGGGTTTCGACAGAACATTAATACGGTGACCGGTGCGTTCACTACGTACGGTCATACCGTAGTAGTTTCGGTGTTAGGGATCGCGTTTGAAGCGATCGTTTACTTTGCGGAGGCGGCCGACTTCAACCGCAATGTTTTAGGTCGTGCCGGTTGGCTTGATCGAGTAAAGCTCGGACTCGTTTATCACGAGAACGAAGTTTATTTGGGCTCTCTCTAACAGACATAGATTGAATTCAGATGACATCTTCTAACGGAACATTTGAAGTAATGATCGAACGCAATTTCTCGAGCGCGCATCAATTGCGTGGCTACAAGGGAAAATGCGAGAACTTACACGGACACAATTACAAGATTGAGATTTATGCTCGTGGCAGCGAGCTGGATAATATTGGACTGCTAGTCGACTTTGTAGAGTTGAAAGCTGCGGCGGATGAAATCGTTCAATATCTTGATCACCGCAACATCAACGAGCTGCCCCCGTTTGATGAGCTGCAGCCCTCGGCCGAGAACCTGGCGAAATATGTGCTCGAGCGCATTGCGAGTCGCGTTGATGATGACCGGGTAAAGATTTACAAGGTCCGCTGTTTCGAAACGCCAACCAGCGTAGCAACCTACGCGCTCGACTAACAGGCGCTTAGAGTTCAATCTTTAGATCGTGTGCCTGCGAAACGACAAACTAAAGTTTGAACTCTGAACACCTGTAAGCCAGGAATCCATGACATCAAGCTCAACATCATGGTGGGACAGATTCGGCAAGAGACTCTTCATCGGGTTTTGCATCTTCACGCTCATCGGCTTGTTCTTCTCCTTTAGAGGCGCTCAGGGAATCTCAGGCGCCAGTCTGCGCCTCGCCTTCACGCGTTGGTACGTTTGGGGAGCATTGACGCCTTTGATAATCCTGATGGACGGCCGCTTCGCCCGCTTGCAGTCGTTCACGAAGCGATTGCTGCTGCACTTGCCCGCGAGCGTCGTCGGGACCGTTGTATTTGTGATTGTCTTCTTCATCGCCGATTACGTGCTGAACGGTCAGGCGCCCGTCGCCGTTAGAATGAATTCCGACTTTGCGAATTCATTCCAGTGGAACATCCAAAATTATTGGCTGATCGCCGGTGTTTGGATGGCGTTGGACTATTATCGCGAGTCACGCAATCGCGAACTCAAAGCGCTGCAGCTTGAAGGACTACTCGCCCAGGCTCGGTTGCAATCTTTGCGGGCCCAGCTACAGCCGCACTTTCTATTCAATGCCCTGAACACAATCTCAGCGTTTGTCGAAGCCGAGCCAAAAGTAGCACGGCGTATGATCGAGCATCTCGGAGACCTGTTGCGATTGTCACTCGAGCATTCGTCCCAGCAAGAGACTTCGCTCGAAGAGGAGTTAGCCGCGCTCGATCATTTCCTGGCGATTCAACGAGTGCGGTTCGAAGATCGCCTGCGAATTGTGATGGCCATCGAGCCCGAGACTTTGCATGCGGCCGTCCCTGGATTGATTCTTCAACCTCTGGTGGAAAACGCCATTCGTCACGGCGCGGCGCAACAGCGCGCGAACTGCATAACCGTTTCTGCTTCGCGAGCCAACGGTAGTCTGCAGCTTTCCGTGATTGATAACGGACCGGGTCTGCCATCAGGCTGGCAGCTTGCGGAAAAAGCCGGCATCGGTCTTTCGAATACCCAACAACGTCTTGCTCAACTCTATCCCGGCGAGCACCAATTCAACCTTCGCGAGACGCCCAACGGTGGAGTCACCGCCGAAATAATCCTTCCTTATCGCGAAGCCCAGCCACAACTGAACATCAGTAATGCAGAAGATTCGAGCCATCATAATTGACGACGAAAAGCCTGCCCGCCGGAGGCTGCTGGATCTGCTCGAGAAACGGCCGGAGGTCACCGTCGTCGGCGAGTGTACCAACGGTGTGGATGCAGTGCAGATGATTCAAGCCGAACAACCGGACCTCGTCTTTCTTGATATTCAAATGCCGACGATGGGTGGATTTGAAGTCATTCAACAGGTGGGCTTGGAAAACCTGCCGGTCACGATTTTTGTCACCGCCTTTGACGCCTACGCGGTGCGCGCTTTTGAGGTCAACGCGCTCGATTATCTGTTGAAGCCGTACAGCGACGAAAGATTTGCGGCCTGTCTCACCAAAGCGCTCGAACACATTCGCACCCAGAAGCGTGAAGAGATGAGTAGTCGATTGGTTTCACTGCTCGAGCAAGCTCAGCAAAACAAGCTCGGGCGCGGTAACTTGAATGGTCGTGGCTATGTCGAGCGGCTGCTGATTAAAGTCGCCGGACGCGTCATCTTTCTGGCAACCGAAGATCTCACCTGGATTGAAGCCGCTGGTGTTTACGTTCAATTGCACGCCGGTACGAAGAAGTATCTTCATCGTTGTTCGCTGGTTGAGCTCGAGAAGCAGCTTGATCCCGAGCGCTTCGTTCGCATCCATCGTTCGACGATCGTAAACACCGCCAGTGTTAAGGAGCTTTATCTGCAGTCTCACGGTGACTACACGATGATCCTGAAAGACGGCACCGAGTTGAAACTAAGCCGCAGTTATCGCTCACGATTCGGCGACAGCCTTCGGCAGGCACTCTAAAGAGTCTGGCAAACTCCTCTCATTCACACCCGGTTTCAACCGGGTGGTAACGTCCGCAAGGACGCTCGAACCGTTTCAACGGTTTCATTCCACTGGCCGCGGAAACCGTTGAAACGGTTAAAGTGTTTTTCCGTACCTTACACACCCGGTTGAAACCGGGTGTGAATGAGAGGAGTTTTGCAGGAGCTCCTAAAGTTATTCCCACGCGCTCTGGCGCAGCGGCCCGCACGTTCTTCTCCAACTCGCAACAACATTCCCCGCCTCACAACATAATCATTGTACAGGTGGCCCGATGGCTGTGAAATGGTCTTCATAGCTTAGGAAAGGTGTGCTTCGGATTGGATCCATGGCAACGCTTATGAAACACATCGTGACAGTAAGGGTTCTGCTTCTCGTGGGCATCGTGGGAATGATAGGCGGGGCGATAGGCCCGCTGGTGGGCCAGACATCTTCAGGGGAGAAGTTTGTCAAAACGCGCGGCTCAAGCGATCCGCTTGAGTCATCAGGTTGGCCCCGATGGCGTGGCGCCAATTTCGATGGGACTGTCGACACAACCAGGAATGTTTTTGATAAGCCGTTCACATTACGGGTGCGGTGGCGGAAATCGATTGGAGCGGGGTATTCGGGCGTCGTCATCAGTGAAGGCCATGCCGTGACGATGACCTCGGACGGGAAGAAGGATTACCTCATTTCACTTTCTTCGAACACGGGAAAAGAAAATTGGCGAGTCGCGCTCGCTCCAGCATTCCCGGGCAAGGACGGTTCAACAGGTGGCCCAGTTTCCACGCCGGCGATTGCTGAAGGTGTGGCTTACGGGCTGGGACCTTTCGGCGAGCTGGTAGCCGCGCGGCTGACTACAGGAAAAGAGATTTGGCGGCGACAGATTGCCAAAGAACTGGGAGCTGAAGTTCCGCACTGGGGCTTTACCACTTCACCGCTGGTCACTGGCGATCTGGTGATCGTGTTGACTGGTGGCTCACCTGACAAAGCCGTCACCGCTTTCGATAAACGAACGGGCGGCACGGTTTGGCGATCGGGATCAGACACGGTCAACTATTCATCGCCAATGCTCGCAAGGCTTGGTGGGCAGGAAGTCGTGTTATGGAGCGGCGATACAGCGATGTCGGCTTTGGATCCAAAAACCGGCAAAGAACTGTGGCGCTACGAACATGGCGGCAGCGGCTTCTATCAGCGAATTATCAATCCGGTGAAGGTAAGACCGGATGAATATCTCATCACTTACAAACCTGACAGCTCGGTGTTGTTGCGCATCTCAGCCAGCGCTAAGCCAGAGCCTGGTTGGTCCACCCGCGAACTTAAACTGCATTACTCAACCCCAGTCGTGTATGGCTCGTACGTGTTCGGCTATTCAGGAGCGTTTCTGAGTTGCGTCGATAGCACCACCGGAGCACTTTCCTGGCGTTCGAGAACGCCGGGTGATGGCTGGCCCATTGTTGTGGACGGTCACCTGGTAGTGGTGACAAAGCAGGGTTTGCTTTCGGTTGCTGCCGCAAGTCCGCAGGGCTACAACGAACAAGCATCGCTGGAGCTTTTCTCGCGATTGGTGTGGACGCCTCCATCCTTTGCTGAAGGCAGAATTTATGCGCGTGATTCTTACGCCGAAATAGCCGCGGTAGATATCGTGCCAAATGAAGGCTCAGCTGCAATGGCTAAGCGGGTCTCGCCGCCACTCGGAACACTTCCCGCTTCGCAATTCGGGCGGCTGGTAGCTGAAGTAGAAGGGAAGCCGGATGCGGTGGCGCGAATCACCGAATATCTCGCAACGCAGAAGAGCTTCCCGATTATCGAAGGTGACCGTTACGTTCATTTGATTTACCAGGGCGATGAATCGGAAGTCGTGCTTCGAGGAGACATGCTCGAATTGGGCCAGGGCCTGCCGCTTCACCGCATCGCGGGGACGAATGTGCACTATGCATCGTTTGAGCTCAATCCGGGCGCTCGCCTTGTCTATCAATTCTCGCGAAACCATGGACAGACATTTGTCGATCCGAAGAACCCCATTCAATCCTCAGCATTCAATTTTGTTGGGCCGACCTCGCTGCTCATGATGACCCGAGCGGAAAACACCCCGCCAACTGGCGCCGCCAGCTTGCGCGGTCGCGTGGTCCAACTTGAAATCGAAAATCCGACCGCGCGTGCCGAGACGCTTACCTGGGGCGGCAAAAGAAAAGTGTGGGTTTACTTGCCGCCAGGCTACGACGCAGATCAGACGAAGCGTTACCCGGCGCTGTACGTCTTCTACGGAACCAACATGATGAACGACGCGCATTTGGATGCGTTGTTGGATCGCGAAATTGGAACGAGTCTCTCGCCGCTGATCGCAGTATTCGTCGAATCAACGAATGCCTATGAATATGCGCGCACCTTCCGCGAGGTGCACCGGCGGATGATGGTCGAACAACTGGTGCCGTGGATTGATGGGCAGTTTCGGACTGCGCAGGATCCGTCAAAGCGCACCTTGCTCGGGGTGGATGAGGGCGGCTTTGGCGCGCTCGAAACTGTGTTGTCTTATCCGAACGTGTTTGGAAACGGGATGGCTCAATCCGCCTATCCGCTCAGCGCCGGCAATCGTGAACTGCTCGCCTTGGTTGACCGCGCTGCAAACAAGACACAGCGCTTCTATCTCGACTGGGGGCGTTACGACGGCCGGCGAGTATCTGATCAGGTTGACATTGCCGGTTTCACAAAATCGGTGCGCGACCGGATGCAGGCTAAGGGGTACAGAGTCACCGGTCGCGAATTCAATGACGGATCTGCGTGGCCGTTCGTGAGTCAAAGGATCCTTCCCGCATTGCGCGAATTCTTTCCACTGAGATAGGGGCTGACGTTTGGGGGTGTGAAGAATGACTGGGTGGTTATCTGATCTGAAGTTTGCGCTGCGACTTCTGAAACGAAATCTCGAGGTGACCATTGTCGCCATCCTAGCGATGGCGGTTGCGATTGGCATTTCCGGAACAATGTTTAGCGTGGTTAACGCCGTGCTGATTCAGCCGCTTGGATTTCCGAAGCCCGACCGCCTCGTTGCAATTTGGCAAGTTGACCCAGCCCATCCAGCCGTTACTCAACCAGCAGCTCCCGGCAATTACGTTGATTGGCGCAGCCTCAGTCATTCTTTTGAGAAGATCGGCGCAGCGCTAAACATTTCCCGCACGCTCACCAGCTTCGACGAACCTCAAACTCCGCTCATGCAGCAAGTCTCAGCGGGTTATTTCGAAGCCTTGGGAGTACAGCCGATTCTGGGTCGGACTTTCGGAGCCGATGAGGATAGGCCCGGAACGCGCGCAGTCCTGGTGTTGAGTTACGAACTGTGGCAGCACGGCTTCGGCGGCGATTCAAACATAGTTGGCCGTTCAACAGAGCTTGATGGCGTGCCGCATCAGATCATCGGCGTCATGCCGGCTGAATTCGATAATCCGATCTTTGGACTCACTGAGAAGCCACAGGTTTGGATCCCGCTGGCAGTGGCAGAGACGGGTGCGCCGCGTCGCGGCAACGATCACTACGTCGTAGGTCGCCTCGCGAATGGGGTTTCGCTTTCCACTGCTCAACAGGAACTCGCCAGCATCTCGGCCTCACTGAAACAGCAGTATCCCGACACCAACAGAAACGTGACGGCGATGGTCTTGCCGCTGAAAGAGAGCGTGGTGCGCGGTGTGCGATCGGGCGTACTGCTGCTGCTGGGCGCAGTTTTGTTTGTCCTACTGATTGCCTCCAGTAATGTCGCTCATCTGCTGTTGACGCGTTCCGTGGTCCGCGAGCGAGAGTTTGCCGTTCGGCAAGCGTTGGGAGCCAGCGCCGGACATTTACTTCGCCAGTTAGTCATCGAAAGCGTGTTGTTGATGTCGCTCTGTACCGTTCCCGGATTGCTGCTGACGATCTGGGGAAGTAGAAGCGTCGGATTGTTGGTGCCAGCGGGTCTTAACATTCCTCGATTCAATTTTCAGGTTGATGCTACCGCAATTCTTTTCACGCTCGCGATCTCGATCATTCCGGGATTAGCGCTGGGTTTGGTGCCGGCTCTGTATGCTCGTCGAGTCAACCTTGTATCTCGATTAACAGGCACGACTCGCGCGACTGGTGGACCGCGTAGCCGCAGGCTGCAGAGTCTGCTCGTAATCGCCGAGACCGCGTTGTCCCTGGCTCTTTTGATTGGCGCCGGCTTGATGATCCAAAGCTTTCGGAACCTGCAAAAACTGGACCAGGGCTTCGATCCAAAGGGCGTGTTGACATTTCGAGTCTCAACTCGCGGAGCTGAGTATAAAGAAAGCGAACGCCGGCAACGCTTCTTCAAAGAAATACACGACCGGCTGGCGGCGATTCCGGGAGTGCAGTCAGTCGGTATCTCCCAATTCCATCCTTTCTATCCGAACTTTGGTTTGACCACGCTCGCGATTGAAGGCCAGCCGGTTCCCGAGCCAGGTAAAGAACCGCGCGTTACTGCAATCAGGATTTCACCTGATTACCTGTCGACAATGAAGATTGGTTTGTTGAAAGGCCGATCATTTGTGACGACAGACACGATGGGAACGACCCCCGTGGCGCTAATCAGTGCGAAGCTGGCGCGCCAACTCTGGGCCAACGAAGATGCGCTGGGCAAGCGCTTGAAGATCGGAAATGGCCGCGACATTTTCCGTCAGGTTGTTGGCGTCGTAGGTGATGTGCGCAGCGATGGCTTTCCACCAGATTCTCAGCCGACGATCTACCTGCCACTCGAACAAGATCCTGCGGCTCCTGCTATGGCTTATGTGCTGCGAACCTCGGGTGATCCGTACGCCGTCCTCGAACTTTCCAGGAAAGAGGTGAGACAAGTCGATCGAGCGATGCCGGTTTATCTCGTTCGCTCGATGGACGAGATTGTGCGAGGCCTGGATTGGCGGACGCGCTTCGTGATGACGCTGCTGGCGATCTTTTCGATTCTGTCGTTGCTGCTCGCAGTCACGGGAATTTATGCAGCGCTGTCTTATGCGGTCTCGCAGCAAACGCGTGACATCGGAATTCGCATGGCACTTGGCGCTCAGAAGCCTGATGTTCTAAGGCTCGTGTTACGCCAGGGAATGAAGTTGGCCCTCACCGGAGTCGCGATTGGCGCAATTGCTTCGCTGATGGTGACGCGATTGTTGTCGAGCTTGTTGTTTAGCGTGGGCGCGAACGACCCGGTGACATTTGTTGTCGTGGCCGTGTTGCTGGCGCTGGTTGCCTTAGTCGCTTGCTGGGTGCCGGCGAGCCGGGCGACAAAAGTAGAGCCAATCATCGCGTTACGATCGGATTGAGTTGTCAAACCGTGAACAATAAATCTTGTTAAGCGAAAAGCTATTAGCTGGAGAGAAGATGAAAAAAATCTTTAGAGCTCCCGCCCGCGAGCCGTCCCAAATAGCGAATCGCCGTTCCTGATGCCACGGGCTTGTACCGTGGTGTCTCACGTTTGCAGCTACGAATAGGCGGACTCTAGAAAAATGATGCCACGGGCTTGCCCCGTGGTGTCTCACGTTTGCAGCTACGAATAGGCGGACTCTAGAAAAATGATGCCACGGGCTTGCCCCGTGGTGTCTTACGTTTGTTGCTCGAGGCCCTTAACGTAAAGACCACGGGACAAGCCCGTGGCATTGGTGGGGAATGTTGCTGCCTTTGGTGTAGCTGCAACCGTTAGGCACCACGGGGCAAGCCCGTGGCATTAGTGAGAAATATTGCTGCCCTCTGTAGCTGCAACCGTTAGGCACCACGGGACGAGCCCGTGGCATTGGTGGGGAATGTTGCTGCCTTTCGTGTAGCTGGCAACCGTTAGGCACCACGGGACGAGCCCGTGGCATTGGAGCAACGACCTAACCTCTCGCCCAACTCGATACGATGGCAGCTAATCCTCAACTTGAGTAACGAGGATTTGTGGGAACAACGAAGGTGAACTAGAGTCCTCGGTAACGCTTGTGGGAACATGAGTTGTCTGGCCGATGAAGGGCTGCTCGAAGAAATGGTAGAAGATCCAGGCAAACGCGATCGTCGTTGGCGTGACGAGCAGTAGATTGCTAACGAGAGTGGGCCAATGCGACGGTGTAAAGCGCCAACCTTGCATGATCACGAAACTGTGGGTCAGGTATAACGAATAGGACGACAGCCCGACCCAGGCAAACAGTTCAATGAGGCGCGGCAATTGTAACGAGCCGCGCCATTTTTTCTCAGCTTCAAAAACTCTGTTAACGACTATGAAAAAGCCCACGCCCCACGCCGGATGCAAGACCAACCAACAAAAACGGTGAATGAATCCATCCTTATCAGTAACGGGGAATACTTGTGAGATAGCGCCGGCAAGTACCAGGCACGCTGCTCCCAACCAAAGATTGCTACACCATCGCGGCAGCTTGATGACACCAAATGCCGCCTCAACGCTCACCGCGCCGAGTGCCCAGGTCAACCAATGTGACGCTGCCGCTTCAGGAATAGGAATGCTGACGCCCCAGATGGCCCAGGCGCCGTGGCTCAAGAAGAACCATGCTATGCGCGCCGCGCCGCAGCAGATCAAAGCCGGGCCCCATCCCCAATTCCTCCGGAGGAACAGCAACAAGAAGTATGCGAGATAAAGTTGTTCTTCAATCGCGAGAGTCCAAAACACTCCACTGATGCTGTAGGCGGTCTTGGGATCGAGATTGTGCAGCATGACGACATGCATAAAAACGTCATAGACGAATGAGCCTGTTACTTTGATCCCCACTGTCAGCGCGATGACCAGGAGATAGAGCGCGAGCGCAACTAAATAAGCCGGGTAGAGTCTGCGAAAGCGCCGCTTCCAAAACTGACCGAACTTTATTTCATAAGCATTTCCGCCAGCCTGTGCCTTGGCCCATTGAAGATGAATGCAAAATCCTGAGATGACGAAAAAGAGAAACACGCCGACGTAGCCGAACGAGGACAACTGCTGCAGAAAAACAATCGGCCATTTCAAAAGATTATGAGGAAGATTGGTTTGCGCCTGGCCTACGACGTGAAACAAAACAACAGCCAGCGCTGCCATGCCGCGCAGCGCATCAATACCGGCTAGTCTTCCGCCATTCCATGAATCTGATTGACCGGGCATTAGAAGTACGACAGGCTGCCAGCCTGTTTGCTTTTTTGGCGCACTTTCGTTGAAAACTGCAGGCTGACAGCCTGCAGTACGTCAAGCTGAAACGAGATTAGCCACGTCGATGTTGTATTTGCGGATCTTGCTGTAGAGACGAGGACGGTATATCCCAAGAAGATTCGCCGCGGCCTGTTTATTACCACCGGTCCTTTGCAAAGTTCTTTCAATCACGAGCTTTTCAATGTCTTCAAGCGTCAGGTTTGGTGGTACGTCCCAGGCAGCTGCAGCCGAACCCTCGGGCAAACCGCCGTTGTCGAAAGGAAGGTCAAATGGTTCGATTTTGTTGCCTTTTGCCAGCAACACGGCCCGCTCGAGCACATTTTGGAGTTCGCGAACATTACCAGGCCAGCTATGCGCAAAGAGCCTCTGATATGCAGCCTGTGATACGCCGGTGATCGGCCGGTCATATTTCTTCGCGTACATCTTCAGAAAATGTTCGGTCAGCAATTGAATGTCCTCGCTCCGTTCGCGGAGTGGCGGCACGTGAATCGTGATCGTTGAGATTCGATAGAACAGGTCGTCTCGCAAGAGCCCTTCGCGAATCGCATCGGCAGGCAAGCGGTTCGTCGAACAGATCAAGCGAAAGTCGACCGAGTAGGTCTTCTCAGATCCAATCTTCCGATAGCTTCTTTCCTGCAGAACTCGCAGCAACTTTGGCTGGAGCTCGACTGGCATCTCTGCGATTTCATCCAGCAGCAATGAACCGCCCGCCGCATGTTGGACCAGGCCTTCTTTATCCGCGTGCGCGCCGGTAAAGGCACCCTTTGTATGTCCGAAGAGTTCCGATTCGATTAGCTCTTTTGGCAGCGCAGCGCAGTTCACCTTGATGAAAGCTTTTTTCGACCGCAGCGAGTTGTAATGAATAGCGTTGGCAATAAGCTCCTTGCCGGTGCCGGATTCGCCGACAATCAGCACGTTCGCGTCTGACTTTGCGACCGACTCGATCGTTTCATAGATCGTTTGCATCTGCTTCGAGGAGCCGATGATGTTGAAGTATTCCGCGCGCGTCGAGAGTTGCCGCCGCATGTTTTCATTTTCAGTAATGAGCTCGCGTTGCTTGAGCGCATTCACAACTCTGAGTTGCAGTTCATCAAAATCGAAAGGCTTGTCAACGAAGTCAAAAGCACCGGCCTTGGTTGCTTCGACAGCTTTCGGGGTCGAGCCATGTCCCGAGATCATGATGACCTCAGTATTGGGTCTGGTGTCTTTTATGTGACGCATTACTTCCAGACCATCAATGTCCGGCAGCATCAAGTCGCAAATTACCAGGTGATGTCCGCCTTGATCGAATCGCTCAATCGCCTCGGTGCCGGCGGCGGCGGTATCTACAAAATAGCCCTCATCTTCTAAATTCAATCGCAGCGAGTCGGCTATCTCGTCATCGACGACTAAAATCCGCACGTCCTTGTTCTCCACCTTTTTCCCCTCCCCTACGCCTGTTGAAGTGTTACTCATTGAAAACCAGTTCTTTCACAATTGTTGTTGGTTACTACAGCAGCGGTAAGCAAACACGTAGTAGCTCGTTCTTGTGTTGTGCCGAGCCACCGTGGGCTTCAATTACCTTTGCAGCCAAAGACATTCTGATCGCCTCGCTGCCGTTGAAAGAGCGAAATGGATCCTCACCGGAAAACTTTACGGGTTGCCACTCGATGATTGCGCATGGCACCCCGGAGATGTCTTTTTTCGTGATCTTGACCTGAACATTGTTTTGCCGCCCGGAGATCCCGGCCTTTGCTGCACCGGAAGAGATTGCCTTGAAAGCCTCCGTAAGCGCCGAAGGGTCGAATTCACCGACAAGAGCTTCGTCGGAATCCGGCACTAGCTCGCAGTTCCTCTCGCCCGGGTCGGACTCCGCCCAACCTGCTGCAACCGTACGCATCAGCTTCTGAATGTCGATCCCCTGGTGTTTGGTCAGCGAGATGGGGCGTCCGTACAGAACCAGCACATTCAAATCGTTTGCCGCTCGGTCGATGCCCCCGATGAGTTTAGCCAGCGTCTCTTGAAGCTCATTGGCCTGCTCGATCTTCTCCATCCGCTTCCGCAGATACGTGGCATACAGTTTGAGACCATTTAGTTGGTTTTTGATATCGTGAATGATTTGCAGGGATGCTCGCCCAAGGTTTTGGAGCGTTGCGATGTCACGTTCTTCTGATAACAAGGGCTTCATAAGCTATTTTGACCAAGGGCTTCCCGCGACAGACGGGAGGCGCACACGTGAACCGTTAGACTCGGTGTACGGATTAGACCCGCTCGCTGAAAGTTAATGTGTCGGGTTTCAGTGCGAATCTTAGCAAAAAAGCTCGGCGTATTCTAGTGATACACAAAACTTGAGTTTCGAGAGGTGATCGAGGTGCAGTCGGCGGTTCGAGTGAGTGATTTGGGGTCGGGTCCCATGCAGAAAGACCAGCAGCGGCGCAGAATTCTCCTTGTCGAGGATTCAGAAGACAATCGCGCCATGATGAAGCGGCTTCTGGAGATGAGCGGATATGAGGTGAGAGAGGCCATTAATGGTGAGCAAGCTGTCGAAAAAGCTCAGAGTATCTCGCCGGATCTTATCTTGATGGATCTCAGTCTGCCGCGAATCGACGGCTTGACGGCCAGCCGGCTTATTCGGCGCATCCCTCAGCTCAAGCAAGTTCCGATCGTTGTGGTCTCAGCTCACGACACTTCAGATTTCCATGCCGAAGCCCTGGCCTCGGGCTGCAATGAGTACGTCACCAAACCAATCGACTTCGGCCAACTCGAGCTGCTGCTGAAACGATTGGTTCCTTCTCACTGAGCCTGTCGATTCTTATGATCTGGCAAGTAATGCCCAGGAACCTTTTATGATCGAGCGAGTCTAATAGTGGCGAGATTGAATGGTGAGGCTGAATACGTTTGCCACAGATTACACGGGTTTCGCCGATTCATATATCGAATGTTCAGGCTGTGATTCTCTCGGTCATCAGACCTCGGACGAGCGCCCAGGATAAGATCTTTTTCAAAATCAATGTAATCTGCGCGATCGGCGGATCGTCCTGATTGATTGCAAAACTCGGAAGGCGATTCTAGAATCTCGACTAATTCATGGTTGCTTCAGAACGAGACATTGCCAGAGATGAACAGTCGCGGCGGAATATTGTTATCGTCGTAGCTTTGGTAGCAGCGGTAGCGATAGCCGGTTTGTTTTATCTTCTCATGCGTGCCGGGAAGAACTCAGGCGGTGGACCGGTCAGACTTGCCGGCTCTATTCAACCAGGCTCACCCGATTGGGAGAAATACAGCAAGCTCATCGCGCTCGATGAACCGGAGGCGGACGAAGCTAATCGCGCTCTCGGTGACATCGTGATGACGCTGCGCACGACTGTGCGTAACTTTACTGGCAGGACGATCACCGGTCTTGAAATAAGAGCAATGGTGATTGACCATCAAGGCAATCCAGTGCGAGAACGTTATGTGGTGTTTGTGCCAGCAAAGGAGCTCGAGCTCGCTCCCAACAAGACTCTTCCAGTCAGCGTTGTTCTCGACGGGATGACTGAGACTACCGATCGCGCCAACATCAGAATGCTCGTCTCAGGATTTAAGCTGAAGTGATGTAGCTCAGACTTCAGTCTGAGTTCAACGTGGATACGACATATTCCTGGGAAAGTCTGTCAAGAGTCCTAAGCGTTAATCGAGATACACAACTTCCTTCTTTGAGCTCGGCTATGAAATAGAACTCAGACTGAAGTCTGAGCTACTAATCAATAAACAACTCTTCCAGTGATTGTCTGAGCGGCTGAACCGAGACCAGCTTTCCACCGGCGCTTCGTAACACAGCCAGCATCGCATCAACATCACGCTCGTTTTGAACTTGAATGCGAAGGCCTCCGGCTGTAGCGCTGATAGTCGCCGGGCTGTTTGCCGGTAGCTTGCTCTTAAATGTCGCTTCGTCGACCGAGGTGGCGATGATTTCGATGACTGAAGTCTCGCCAGCCCGTTGTCTTAGCTCGTCCAAATTACCGATGTGAGCCAGTTTCCCGCGCTTCATAATCCCGACGCGATCACACAAAACCTCGATATCGGACAGAATGTGCGAACACATGAAGACTGTTTTGCCTTCCAGCCTTAGCGAGGCAATCAGATCGCGCACTTCGCGTCTGCCAATCGGATCCAGCCCGCTCATCGGTTCGTCGAGAAACACTACTTCGGGATCGTTGATTACAGCCTGAGCCAGACCAACACGTTGCAGCATGCCTTTCGAGAATTTCCGGAGTTGCGTGTTCCAGCTTTTCTCATCCAACCTCACGCGGCGAAGCAAATCTTCACTTTTTCGGCGACGGTCGGCCGCTGAATATCCGAACAGCTCAGCGCAATAATCCAGAAACTCGCGCGCCGTCAGATAATCATAAAAGTACGGGTTTTCAGGCAGGTACCCAATTCGCTGATGCATCGATATATCGGCAATCTCATGACCAAGGATTTGGGCCTTACCTGAGGTGGGAAAGATGAGCCGCATCAATAGCTTTAGCGTGGTGGTTTTGCCGGCGCCGTTAGCACCCAGGAATCCGAAAATCTCGCCCTGGTTGACCGTCAGCGAGAGACCGTCGAGCGCGCGAACTTTACGCTTGCGCCAGAATCCTACTTCGTAGTCCTTGGTTAAGTTTTCGATTTCGACTATTGGCATAAGATGAACAAAGGGCTAAGGGCAAAAGGCAAAAGGCAGTCGGGCAACGACATGTCTGCGGGCATTAGAACCAGGTTTGGCCCTTTGCTCCTTCCGCTATGCGATTTGCCCGACTAGCGAGCTGGCACTTCTGATTTTGGATCCAAATCCAGATCGCATCCTTCCTTTACCAGTCGATAGGGAAAGCCGGAAGGGTCAACTGGCGCCCCATTGGCATCGACTGCAATATGCAGCGTTTGCAGAACCGCAGCAACATCTTTCCAGGCGCTGAGGCAGCGGCCATGCTGGTTTTTGTAGGCAGTCAGCAGCTTTCTCAAAGTGTCGCGCTGGTCCCATGAATCCAGTTGCATGAGCCGGCGCCGAGCCATGTCTTTGATCTGCTCCTCGTTGCTGCCTTCAGCCATGCGCTTGTAAATCTCTCGAGCGGTATTACGACTCCCGCCTTCTGCTTCCATGCGGGCCTTCATCGCTTGCATCCACGCAGGCGCATCAGGAGTCGCAGCTCCGGCGCCGTAATAGTCGCCGGCCGCTTTGAAGTCGCCACGCTGCCAGTAGATGTAGCCCAGCTGATGATAGAGCCGCCACGCTTGCGGATTCGCGTCCACGCCTTTCTTTGTGATACGAATCGCTTCGTCAATATTGACCGCCGGCAGCACGACGGCGGCATATTCATAGGCTTCCATGAACTGAGGATCGAGCGTGGTGGAAACGTCAAGCAACGGAGCCAGCAGTTTCAAGTTGAGCGCGCCCAGATCATCAATCGGAACATTATCGGGCACCGCCATAATCTTCCGGCCAACGTACTGCAGCGATCGCATCCAGTACCAGTCAGCCATCAAACCTTCGAAGCCGAGGCTAATCCGTCGCGCGGTTTTGCCGCTCAAATAGAGTTTCTCTTCTTCTATAGATGGATCGACCGCGGGACGATTTGCATCGATGGCTCGCGACACCAGGAACACGGCGGCGAGCCCGAAGACGATGACGCCCACGAGCACAAAATCTCGAATTCTTTGTCGATTGCTGTGGCCCAGGGTCATGACGTCTACTTAAAATTGCGCCGATTAAAGATGAGCGTGGCTGCAGCCAGCACCACCGAAACATAAACTGCCGCATACAACAGCGCCGCCATCACATTTCCCCAGCCGGGATGCTGTCCGTACGCAACTGGAGTGATGTACGTGTAGTTGCCAAGGTTTGGAAGCAGGTAATAAAGAGCCGCAAAAAGCCATCGTGCTGCCGTACCACCCATCGAGCCGGCGAGGCCCTTCAAATCCGCACTGAAGTGGCCAATGATAAAAACGAAGAACGTGAGTAAAGCTGAAAGCGCCGGCGACGAGAATGATGAAAACAACAAGGCGATACCTGTTAACAGCATCAGCTCAAGATAAATCAGGACAATCGCCGGCCAGATGTTGAGGACCAGCGGATCCCAACCTCGACTCACATAAATCAGTGCCAGCGACACGCCCGCGCCCATAACGACTACGTTCAGCAGCAGCGTCAGGCAAAGGCCGAGATACTTGCCAACCAGGAATTCACCGCGTCCAACCGGCTTCGAAAAGATGGCGTAGACAGTGCGGCGTTCGAGCTCTTTGTACACCAGGCCGACGCCAACAAAGATCGAGATGAAGACGCCGAAGAGCAGCATCGCACTAAGTCCGAGGTGAACGATGATCCGCTTTTCCTGTCCGCCGGAGAGCTCACCAAGGAAGATCGCCGCGACTGTTAGCAGCAAAACAAACAGTACGAGGTTATAGAGGACGCGATCCCGAACGGCTTCGCGAAAGGCGTTGCGAGCAATCGCTGCGATGCGAGTGAGTGCGCCGGACTGCGGACGGCCAATGCCAGGAACAACTTCTGCAGCTTGAGTCTTATCCACTTTTGTTCGATTGCGTCGAGGTTTGTATTGCGGGAAAACAATTTACCGCAAAGTAAGCAATTTCGGAAGGGATCTTTCCGACATTGATAGGATTAACATGATTCAAGGAAAGCCAGTTCAGCTTGGCGAGGGCGTCACTATTTCTTCTTAATCCTGTAAATTTTTGTCAAATTATCGCGGTGAGAATGAGAGATTGAACCTTGCTCCAAGAAAAAGAGCGACGATAGTCAGCCAACCGATAATTGAGACAACACGAACAATATTCACGTGACTTGGCTGAACGAAATCCAGGGAGATGGTTGTTGCCTCTGCCGGAACATCGACAATGAGTGCTCCGTCTTTTCCCGGCCTCGTGGAAATAGAACGTTCACCGAACTTCGCAGTCCACAGAGGGTAGTAGAAAGTTCGAATGAGCGCAGTCGTGTCAGGTCCGGCGTCGATCTTAAATACACGATGTTCCGGTTCCCAGTTTGTTACCGATACTTTTCTGCTTCCTGCCTTGACTAGCTCAGAAGGCGCAAAGGTCTGAGTACTCCCGTCCGCCCAGCGAGGCATCCAATCTTTGAAGCTTGCGGAGCCTCGGCTGCTAACCAGCAGGGAATTGAATTCAGGTTGGCGCAAGTATTCGGAATCCCAAATCACCTGTGTCGCCACGAAAAAGAGCGATAACACCACTGCCAACGCCGGGACCAGGTGGAGGGGCCGAATCTTTTGACGCCAAATCTCTTGCCACACCGGCAGACTCGCTGCCAATAGTATCGATCCAAAGAGGGAAGTGATAGCCAGCCATCGCCACGGGAACTGGACTTCCTTCAGCTTTGGAATCACAAACCAGAGCGGGCGACTAAGCTCAGTTGTCATCAGCAAGGACGCAATCGTCACGACTGCGACCGCCAGCGTGAACCGGTTCATTGTCCTTCTCTTAAAAAGAACCACGGCCGGCAGCAGGAATCCAAGCACAGCTAACGCCAGCAGGTTGGCGTACCACGTGTTTCGGTTAGTCAGGGCTGAAGGAGAGAAAAGAAAATTGGCTCGGTAGTCGTAGTAAATATTTTGATTCGCGGAATTGCCTTTGATCCACGGTAACTCAGCCAGCATCGTTGCCCAAAAGAAAGCGCTCGCCGCCAGTCCGATAACCACACCAACGGTCAATCTGCTCAAGGTGGACCAGCACCGCTCACGGCGCACCAGCAGCAACGCGTACAAAGCAACTGCGAGAGAGCCAATAACGGTGAGCGGCAAGTGAGTCAGTACCAGCAACGCATACGAGGCTGCGAGGCCGGCGACGTCCGCGGCACTCTTGCGCCGGCAGGTTCTTTCGACAAAGGCAAACAGAAACGGCAGCACGCTGCAGGCAGCGTATTCCGACAACAGCGAGGCTTGGTAAAGCTCGTTAAGGTGATAAGGCGCCAGCGTGTAGATCACGCCCGCGCACATCGCGACATTTGTCGAATATGACAAGCGTGCCCAGAAATAAGTACCCAGTCCACCCACTACGCTGAGAAGAGTGAACGTAAACAGACTCGCTGCGTACCAGCCGAAGCCTGATTTGAAGAGAGCTAACAGGTAGTACAGACCCGGGGGATAAAAGCGGAAGCGTGCATCGCCAAAGCCGTAGTTAGATTCAGCCAGCCAACCCGGATAAAAATTACCGTTCCGAATCGACTCGAAGAAAGGCTGGGCGAAGCGAAGGTGGTTAGGAAGATCGCCGCCCGAGGGTATGCCCCAAACCATCATAGGAATCATCGCCGCGATGCCGACGATGATAATCGTGAGGATCGCCGTGCGTTCTTTAATCATGAAGAGCTGCTTGGAATCGACCGACACGATTGTCTGTGAGGTCCGCGCAAATGGCTTCGGAATTGTGATGGGCAGGACACTCATGAAGTAAATGAAGAGAGTGGTTTTGGAGAGTTACCGGAAAAGAAATCGATTTGTCATTTGTGATTTGCCATTTTTCATTTGCCATTGGTTCAATCAGCCATCCGCTCCCTAAGCCCCTCGTTGACCGAAATGAAATGAAAAATGGTAAATGGAAAATGGCAAATGGCAAATGGTTCTTTCAAGGAAAAAGGGGGCAGAGTGTGACCTCCGCCCCCGCGAACTCTCAATTACTTTTCACCGGCTGTTAGTTGCCGAGTGCGGTCATCCCGTCAATCAAAGCGCGGGTGTCAGGCGCAGCCGTAAGATCGGCGTCACCACGCATCACACCAGCTTCAGTAAGACCAAAGCGTCGAGTTCCAGTTTGCGAAATGCCACTGGTCGTTGAGGGATACGCATAAGCGCCATAGACTGCTGAGGCGCCCGTGCCAGCCTGTTCAACAATCGCGACCGTGTAGCCGCTCTTGGTGCCAGTGTTGAGAACGGTATCGACCAGGCGCTGACCATAAAGACCAGCAAGGTCGGTTGAAAACGCGCCGTTGCCGGCCGTTGACTGGTAGGTAGCCTGAGCGCTGTGGACCGTGCGCAGAGAGGACTGGGCTGAGCCTTCATTAGCTGCGCGGCGCGAGGCGAGAAGATTTGGGATCGCGATGGCGGCGATGATACCGATGATCGCGACGACGATGAGAAGTTCGATTAGAGAGAAGCCCTGTTGGCGGTTCTTGGTAGTCATTTCTTTGTTCATACTCCTTGAGAGAATGGTTGATTTAGTATCGCGCCATCGGCTTTTTGTCTCACGCTGCAGTGCCGCGCAAAGCGCGAAGTTCGCAGTACTGCACATTACAAAGGTCGTGCCACAAAGGATTTTGTTTCAGTCTGAAAAGAATTGCGTGAGTTTGCGTTGAATAACGGGGAGAAAAAGAAGTTGCTCGAGTGTGTCTGACAATTTCCGGCAGAAAAAAGTGCCGCATTGTGTCAAGAAAGCAAAAGCGCGGACGATGCCTTGGTGCCTCGTCCGCGCAAAAGTTTGCTGGTAGGCCTTATCTACTGGCCCATGGCTCCCATACCAATTATCAAAGCTCGGGTATTGGGATCAGTACCAACAGTAGTATCGCCCCGCAGCACGCCCTCTTCAGTAATTCCAAATCGACGTGTGCCAGTCGCTTGTGCGCCACTTGTCGTTACGGGAATGCACTTGGCGCCAAAGACCGCCGTTGAACCAGTGCCGGCTGCTTCAACGATAGCGAAGTTGTAACCGCTCTTGGTGCCATTGCCGAGGAGCGTATCAACCAGGCGTCCATTGGTGTAAAGGTTCGCCATAGTGGTCGAATAAGCACCGTTTCCCGCAGTCACCGCATAGGTTACCTGGGCGCTATGGATTGTGTGGATTGATGATTGAGCTGAACCCTCGTTCGCGGCTCGTCGCGACGCGAGAAGGTTTGGGATAGCGATCGCTGCAATGATGCCAATGATCGCCACGACGATAAGAAGCTCAATTAGTGAAAACCCGTCCTGTCGTCTGCTGTTCATTTCCGTTAATACTCCTTGCGAATGTTTGAGGACCTGCGGAATAGGTCTGGGAGTTTTTGGGGCCGGCCATCGCTCAAACAAGTAGCCTACGATGTTTCTCTACAAAGGCTGTGCCATGAGCTTTGTTAACCAGGCGACGCCGACGAAAGCCGCAGATTTCAATGATTAAAGGCCGCGCCAAATCCGCTCTGAAAAAAGTACGAGGACGGATTTTGATCTCCGCCCTCGCAATCTGACCGGTCATTTAGACCCGGGACTTAGTTACCCAAAGCCGTCATACCGCTGATCAAAGCGCGGGTATTCGGGTCCGTGGCAATCGTGGTATCGCCGCGCATCACACCGTCTTCAGTCAAACCAAAGCGACGGGTTCCAGTCTGAGAGATACCGCTGGTGGTCGTCGGCAAGCACTTGGCTCCGAAAACCGCCGTTGCACCAGTACCGGCCTGTTCGACAACTGCGAACGCATAACCGCTCTTGGTACCGGTGTTGAGAACTGTGTCGACCAAGCGCTGGCCATAAAGACCCGCCAAGTCGGTTGAGAAAGCGCCGTTACCAGCCGTAGCCTGGTAGGTAGCCTGCGCGCTGAAGATGGTTCGCAGTGAAGACTGAGCCGAACCTTCGTTAGCGGCGCGGCGCGAAGCCAAAAGATTGGGAATCGCGATAGCTGCAATAATGCCGATGATCGCGACCACGATGAGAAGCTCGATAAGAGAGAAGCCCTCTTGACGTTTGTGGTTTTTCATTTTGTCGTTCCTACTCCTTAGAAATGTTTGGGTTGGTTTTGATCTCGCGCCACCGGCTGTTTCGTTCCGTGTCGTGAGCCGCGCACGGGCGCATTGTTCTGGTCACGACTTTACAAGCCCCGTGCCAAGGACAGGATCAAGACGGAAATGCAGCGTACGCTGCAATTCTCTAATGAATTTCCGAGGGAAGGATTTTCTGGAAGTGGAAGGAAAGAGTTCCTGACAATTTCCGGCACCGCATCGCTGACGGTTTATGTCAAACCTTAGCGGAGTTCTTGGTTCTTAGTGCTTTGTTCTTTGCACTTATTCGCACACGACTTGACTCGGTCAGGGTAACGCCGCCCGACCCGTAAAGCGCAAAGAACAAAGAACTAAGTACAAAGAACAAAGCAGGCTATTCGCCAGCGCCGGCGACGAATTCCCCTGTATCTCCCTCGCGGCGGCGAGGTCCGGAATCGCTGGAACGACGTCGCGGCGTGGAGTCGGGATCGCGTCGCTCATCTCGCATTTGTGCGGTGAGACTGCGAATTCCATGCTTATCGAGCAAATGTCGCAGTGAACGCACGGAAAGCTTCAGAAGCTCCGCTGCATTCGTTTGATTCCCACCGGTGCGCCGCAAACCTTCGAGCAGATAGGTTCGCTCGAGTTGATCGAGATACGCAGTCAAGTTGAGACCATCCTCCGGAAAATCAAAAGCGGTCGCGATCCGCTGCGCGTCATAGTTTGAAATCTTTTCAGGCAGGCGCTCGGGCTGAATGGCGTCGGTGGATTCCAAAGCAACGGCTCTTTCAATCGTATGTTCCAGTTCGCGGACGTTGCCGGGCCATGAGTAGTTCTCGAGCAGCCGCAAAGCTTTCTCGCTTAGCGAAAGAGTCCGTCCGGCCTGGGCACAGAACTTTTCCACGAAATGACTCGCCAGCTCAGGTATGTCCTCGACCCTATCCCGCAGCGCCGGCAGTTCAATCGGGATCACGGAGATGCGATAGAAGAGATCTTCGCGAAACGTCCCGTCTTTCACCATCATGGCAAGGTCTCGGTTCGTGGCAGCAATCACGCGAGTGTCGACCTGAGTTTCTTCGGTAGCACCGACTGGTCTCAGTCTTCGTTCCTGCAGCACGCGCAGCAACTTTACCTGCATCGCCGGCGACATCTCGCCTATTTCATCGAGAAAGATAGTGCCGCGCTCGGCAGCTTCGAACAGCCCCTTGCGATTTGTATTAGCGCCGGTAAATGAGCCTTTGACGTATCCGAACAGCTCGGACTCGAGCAGAGTTTCTGTGAAGGCGCCGCAGTTGATTGAGACAAATGGCTTTTCAGCCCGAGGACTGAGGTCGTGGATTGCGCGCGCTACAAGCTCTTTACCAGTGCCTGATTCGCCAGTGACCAGGACCGTTGATTGGACCTGAGCGACTGTTTCAATCATCTGATAAAGCGCCTGCATGCGTTCACAGCGACCAATGATGTTGTTGAGTCTGCCACGCTTGCGCTGATCATGGATGAGGGCCTGGTTTTCAGCTATCAAGGCTTTTCGTTCCTGGACCAGCGAGACTTTTTGCAGCGCTCTGTTGACCGTTTCCTTCAGCAAATCGTTGTCAAAGGGCTTCTGTACAAAGTCGTAGGCTCCCAGCAGGAATGCTTCGCGCGCAGTGTCCACGCTGGCAAAAGCAGTCATCATGATCACTTCAATGTCTGGCAGGAGCTCGCGGGCCGCGCGCAGCATCTCGATGCCGTTCATGTCGGGCATCTTGATGTCCGAGATAACCAGGTCGGCAGGATCCTTCGAAAGTTCTGCCAGTGCTTGCACACCGCTTTCCGCCACGCGCACGGTATGCCCCTCGCGCTGGAGGAGATGAGTCAGGAACTGCCTCATCCCAAGTTCGTCGTCGACGATCAGTAAGTTAGCCATATTCTATTAAATACGTTCTTGGTTCTTTGTACTTTGTTCTTTGCTTTCTTTGTTCATGCTAGATTTCCAATACGCGGGCTGAAATTGAATCAACAGCCAAGAACAAAGAACAAAGGACGTTCTTACCCACGAGAGCTGCGCGCCTCATCCATTCCGATCGGCAACTCAATCGCAATTACGGTTCCTTCTCCCTCGCGGCTGCGGACGTTAATTGTACCACCATGATCGCGGATGATTTGATACACAATCGATAACCCCAGCCCGGAGCCGCCAGTTGTGGAAGAGAATGGCTCGAAAAGTCTTTCTACCTGCTCTGGCGACATCCCGCGCCCGGAATCGACAAAATTAATTCGCAGCCGTCCGTTTGGGTTACGCCGGAGTTGCGCCTGCAGCGTTCCGCCATTCGGCATTGCCTGGAGAGCATTCCTCGAAAGATTCCAAAAAACCTGGCGCAGCTGCTCGGCGTCGATTTGAGCCAGCAACGGTTCATCGGATACATCTTCCTCGAGCACCTGCGAGGCGCTGATCTCAGGACTATGCCGCATCAGTGTGAAGGTGTCTCGCAGGAGCTCGGCAACATCCACTTGAGCCAGGACAATGGATCGCGGCCGCGCGTAGTTCAGGAAATCGCTGATGATGCGATTCAGACGGTCAGACTCGCGCAGAATGATCTCCATTAATTCAGCTTGTGATGAATCAGCCGTCATCTCAGAACGCAGCATCTGAATCGACCCGCGCATTGCCGCGAGCGGATTTCTGATTTCGTGGGCGATGGACGCCGCCATGCGACCGATTGCAGCAAGTCGATCCTGTCGCCGCGAGGTCTCTTCGAGCGCGCGTATCTGCGTCAGGTCCTGAAAAGTAATTACCACACCCGTGGTTTCGCCGGATTCGGAGAACAGCGGCGAAATACTGAAACCCAGGCGCAGGCGCAGGCCTTCGGCAGTCAGGCAGTTTGCTTCGAAGCGAGGACCAGCCTCGCCAGTTTCGGCCGCGCGCAAAGATTGGGTGATGTCGTCGCTGATATCACCGAAGAGAATCGAGGCTTCCTGACCGTAGACGTCCTTCTCTTCGTAGCCGGTAATTTCCTCAGCCGCGGTATTGAACGTGTAAATGCGACCTTGAAGATCCGTGGTGACCACGCCTGAACGAATGGACTCGACAATGCGTTCGTGCAACGCGCGCAGATTTGCGAGCGTTTGAGTAGCCGCGATCAAGCGCACGTCCGAGCGCGACTGCCGCTCTGCCAGCTTCGCAGACAGCAAGCCTACGACGAAAAAGGCGACATCGAATAAGCCAACAGTCTGAATCGTCTCGGACAGCGACCCTTCGAACACCGCCTGTGTACCGCGTGGTCCAACGCCGGTGATGACTGAGACGGCGCAGGTCGTGAAGGCTACCGCGCAAATCACTGAAGTAATAATTGCGTCGCGCGGTCCCAGGAAAACACTTGCGAGTGAAATGATGACGATATAGAGAGCGGTGTAAGGCGAGTGAGCATCGTTTGTCAGCCAGACCAGCCAGGTAACGAGGAATATGTCGATAATGAACTGAATTCGAGTCTGGAAGACAAGAGCTGTCGAGAAGCGACGAGCAAGCGCATAGACCAGAGTCAGCACAGCTACTGCAACGAGTATGGTAGCTCCGCTGCGCCACGTGCCATGACCACGAACAATCCCGCGAGTCCACAGCGACCCGGCCCAAAGCAATAGGATCGCGCCCAGAATCCTGCCGAGGATCAGCCACCAAAGTTTTCTTCCCAGTGGTGAACCAGCCACAGTTTTGTGGATACTGTCCGTCACAACGAAAGCCTACCACAGAGCGCGAGTCTCGCGGCACAGATTGTATTTCGTGGCCCACGCCGAGGCGAAAACCTGGTGGCGAACCATCCAGGCCGTGACGGTCAAACGCAAGCCTGGTGTGTTACAGTAATCGCCCCGGTTAATAAGGAGATGTTGATTAGATCATGAGAATTGGAATTCGCACGGCGATCTTCCTGGCAATCGCCAGCATTGGGCTTTCTGTCCCAGGCTTCGGACAAAACCCTGCACCCAAAACGAACGCAACCAGTGACGAAGACATCCGCAAAGAGATTCGAGAGCTGAAACAAGGCCAGGATGCTATTCAAAAAGAGCTGCAGGAAATCAAACGCCTTTTGCTCGCGAAGCAAGCCGCTGATGCGCGGCCGCCGCGGCCAGAGCGGATCAGCATAGACTCACGACCATTCAAAGGCAGCGCCACTGCGCGTCTCGTCTTGGTTGAATTTTCAGACTATCAGTGTCCCTTTTGCGGCCGCTTCTATCGCGACACGCTCCCGCAGGTTGATAAGGAATATATTCAGTCAGGTAAGCTCAAATACGTCTTTAATAATCTTCCGCTCGATGACTTGCATCCGGTTGCTTTCAAAGCTGCGCAAGCTGTCGAGTGCGCCGGCGACCAGGGCAAGTTCTGGGATCTACACGCGCGTTTGTTTTCAAATCAAAATCTGTTGGCGGGCGGCGACTTATCCACACCTGCGAAGGCTGTTGGCCTAAACATGCCACAGTTCGAACAGTGTTTGAGTAGCGGCAAGACTGAGTCAACCGTGCGCGCCAGCGTTCAGCAGGCGGAAAGTCTTGGCATTCAGTCAACGCCTTCGTTTGTCATCGGGCTCGTGGATGGGAAGAACCCAGGGGATGGGAGCGTCAGGATTCTGGGCGTCATCAACGGGGCCTATCCATTTCCAGTGTTTAAGACTGCTATCGATAAAGCTTTGGCAACGCAGTGAAATAGTGATTAGGGTTCGTTAGAGAGTCGATTTTCCATATATCATTTTCCATTAATCATTTTTCATTGGAGTCAAAACAGTTGCCAGTTTTAGACGATGGCCCAAACAACTGGAGTCGAAACAGTTGTGCCAGTTTTAGACGATGGCGCAAACAACTGGAGTCAAAACAGTTGTGCCAGTTTTAGACGATGGCCCAAACAACTGGAGTCGAAATAGTTGTGCCAGTTTGATAGACGATGGCCCAAACAACGTGAATCATCCAACCTGCCCGGAAACGACGCCGCACTTCCTCCAATGAAAAATGAATAATGGAAAATTATATATGGAAAATCGTTTTCCTCAACGATGCTTCTAAGCCTCACAACAAAGTCCCGCGAAGCATTAGCACCGCCACACTGAAATAGATAATAAGTCCGGTGACATCGACCAGCGTTGCTACAAACGGCGCCGACGAAGTGGCAGGATCGAGCCCGAACTTGCGCAGCAGGAACGGCAGCATCGAGCCTGCGAGCGTGCCCCATAAAACGATTCCTACTAAAGTCACTCCAACAGTGACGGCAATCAAGAACGCGTGCGGACCATAGATATCTGAGAACTTCGACCAAATAACTATTCTCAGGAAACCAATCGTGCCGAGAATAAGTCCCAAGCCCAATCCCGAAAGCACTTCCCGTCGCATTACCTGCCACCAGTCTCGCAACGCCACTTCTCCTAAGGCGAGCGCCCTGATGACGAGCGTCGAGGCTTGTGATCCTGAATTTCCCCCTGACGAAATAATTAAAGGCACAAACAAAGCCAGCACAACAGCCTTGGCTATTTCTTCTTCAAAGAAACCCATCGCTGTCGCTGTCAACATCTCGCCGAGGAACAGAACCACCAACCAGACTGCTCGCCTTCGGATCATGCTCGGCAGGGCCATCTGCAAGTAGGGCTTATCGAGCGCACCCGGCTCGACCGCTGCCATGCGCAGGAAGTCTTCCGTTCCTTCTTCGATCAAAACGTCGATCACATCGTCAACAGTTACAAAGCCAACCACTCTGCCGTCTTGTTCGAGAACGGGCACGGCCAACAAGTTGTACTTGCCAATCTTCTGAGCCACAGCTTCCTGATCGTCGAGCGCGTTGACCGTGATTGGCTTTCGTCGCATCACGTCTTTGAGCGGCGCTTTCAACTCGGCCATCACGAGGTCGCGCAGAGACACGGCGCCCAACAACTTGCCCGTTCCCGGTTCGAGCACGTAACAGGCATAGATTGATTCCTTTTCGCGAGCGACCGAGCGAATGTGTTTCAACGCTTCGCCTACGGTCATCTGCAGTTCGAGCCGCACGAACTCGGTAGTCATGTTGCCGCCGGCAGTATGCGCCGGGTACTGGAGCAGGCCTTCTAATTCGGTCCGTACTTCAGCACTGAGCTTTGGCATGATGCGGTGACGTTCGTGCACACCCATCTTCTGAATGATGTCCGTGCGTTCGTCAGCTGACATGCCGGTGAGAATGTCTGCGCATCGTTGTGGCTCGATCTCTTCGAGAATCATCGCGCGCCGTCGCATCGTGGGCTGATCAAAGACTTCGATGACGCGTGGAACGGGCAACATACTGACGACGGCAGCAGCCTCTGGAACCGTGAGCTGGTTGAAGAGTTCGGCGAGATCCGCTGGAGCCAGGTCGGCTACCATACTGCTGATGCCAACGAAGCTCTCGTCGAGACGAAGATGAATGCGCTCTAAAAGCTTTTTCAGGTCTTGTATAGGCAAGGGGATTTACCTCCCAAGCTTCGATTATTTGTGCGCTGTTCCTTTACTAGCCCAGCGTCATATTGTCAACGCGAACTTTTGAGTTACCAATTTTGGGTATTGAAGATATGCTTTGCAATATAGGTACAGTGCTTCTTCCACTAACCCACGTACGTGGTTTGACCAGAACAAATTCTAAATCGCCAATTCAGGCCTAACTAAAAGGAGACCTATGGAAGCCAACACAGCATTGACAGCATTAGATCAACTCAAAGACTGGAGCACCTGGTTGGTTGGTATTCAAACCGGAGCCTTAGGATTGATCGCAGTGATTGCCAATCCCAAGAGCACGTTTACATATGGAGGCAGAGGCGCTAAGTGGACAGTTGTGTGCCTGGGTCTTTCAACTTTTTTCGCAACCTGGGTGCTCGCTGCAATTCCATCCATTACCCTACGGGTAAAGCCGACAGACAACATCTACTCAATAAGCGTGTTTGAATGGCTCCCGATTCCACTCTGGGGCTTCACCGCGGCCCAACACTGGTTCACAATGGCCGGCATCCTGGTTTTCATCTTTACTTACTCGTCGAAAGAAAAAGCGTCGAGCTAAATCGGGTCGTGCTATGTGGGAATCGAGAGCAGTGGCGACTCCATTGATTTCATTAGTAAGAGCCGTGATCCAAAGTTCCCGCCCGTCGATAGATTAGATAGGAGCCTGCAAGAGTGAGTGGCTTGGTCTTGAGCATAGTCGGCGGAGTCCTGCTGTGGCTGATTATTAAGTGGCTTTTCATCAGCCCGTCAGAACGCAAGTTCGACGCATTTGTTACGGAATGCTTTAGCAAGCAAGCACTGAAGCGAAACGGCACTGTCACTCATGACCGACAGGCCAGGCTAAAGGTGCCTTACAAGACAGCCACGATTGAACTCTCTTTCCTCAGTGATGACGACGAGCTTTACCGGGAACACACATACGCGAGATTCCAGACGGACCTTTTCACGGACAAAAAGTTCTGGGTTCTGCAAAAGGAGGATAGTTTGCTCCTCCGGCCGCTGCTTGTTGGTACAAAGATTGAAGTAGCAGATGAGAAGTTCAGCGAGAAGTTTCTTGTTACCGGAGACGATCCGACTTTCGTTAATCGACTGTTGTCCCAGGAAGTGCGGGAAAGACTTTTGACCAAGCCTCTTCAAATTAAGTTCGGTGGTCGTAGCGATTCGACTTTGTTGAGCCGGGAGCGCGGCTGGCTCTCAGTCTTCACGCCTGGCGCCACGGCCAGCGACGAGCTTTTTGATGATCTGATCGAGACGGCGATTCTGTTTTATGAAAGACTGGAGTCGCTAAGCAAAGACACCAGCTCTTAATGGTCGAATCACATTCAACGGAACTTCTCGTTCCGCGCCAGGCATGCAGATCCGCAATTACAATATTCGTTATTCGAGCTTGAGAGAGTTGACTTCGACGTGGTGCAGTTGATGCTGAAGGCTACGCAAAAGTCCAAGGAAGTGATTTGTGGTCATAACACGATTTCTTTGTCATTGTTCAGATCAAGGTCGTGAGTATTGCGGGCAGATCAAGTGTATAGGGAGGACCTATGGCTGAGACGTTCGAAGAATACCGAAATCGAGTCCTAAGCTATCTTGGTGATGAGGACCCCATTAGCGTCCAACAAGCCACTCCATCGCAGCTCGAGCGCCGGCTGCGCGAAGTGGCGCCCGAGAAGTTGATTCGGCGCCCTGCGCCTGAAAAGTGGTCTATCGCCGAGATCGTAGCGCACTTGGCGGACGCGGAGCTGGCGATGGCGTGGCGATTGCGAAACATGCTGGCGAATCCGGGTGTAGCTTTGACGTGGTGGGATGAGGCCGCATGGGCGGAACGCTTGGGTTACGCGCAGCAAGAAGCGAGCGTTTCGGCCGGCGTCTTTCGCGCGTTGCGCGAGAGCAACCTGCGACTGTTGGAGTCGGTCCCGCGCGCGCGGTGGCTGGCGTGCTACGGCGTCCACGAGGTACGCGGACAGCAAACGGTAGAGGAGTTCGTTCGGTTGGAAGCTGCACACGACTTGAACCACCTTCGCCAGATTGATCGGATTCTTGGCTCGAGGGATGGGCGCGAAGCTTGAACCCTTGAACCTTGAACCAGCTTTGCCCGAAAAGTCTTCAATCCCACCTGCGGGAGCTGGTGGATAGTTCAAGTTCGACCTACAAAAAACTGTTTAGTTTCTTTTAGAATCCCACCTGCGGCAGCGGGTGGATGGTTTCAAGTCCGGCCTCGTCTCAACTAAAGTCGGAAACAGGCGAGATCTGAAACCATCCACCAGCTGCCGCAGGTGGGATTCAGATAGGACAGCGTTGATGGTTGGTAGGCTGCACTTGAACTATCCAACCAGCTTCCGCAGGTGGGATTTAGGACTTTCAGGGCAAAGCTGGAGATCACGCATTCGTTGTTCGTGACGGCTCTTCATATCAAGGAGCTTCTGTCGCTGGATTACTCCATCCTTATGAGTCTGTTTCCATTGGAAGTTTGTTGACTTTTCTCGCCTGCAAACGATATGTTGCGCACGCTCGCGGCTGATTGGACTTTCAACAAACTAAACACGGTAAGAGACCCAGGAGAGCCACCCGATGAATGCTCGTACCCTGACTTTGATCTTTCTGACTTTATTGTTGTCCGCAGCCGCTCACGCACAAACCGGTAGCAGCTATCCACCACTATCGCAAGTGCCGAGCACCGTCCCGCTCACCGACGATCCAACCAGCACGCATTTCACTTTCATCGCTGCGGGAGACAATCGGCCCTCAGGGCCGCGTGACAAACAGCCGGAAACACTTCGTCAAATTCTCACAGACGCAAAGCAACACAAGCCGTCATTCATGCTCTGGTCAGGAGACACAATTGCAGGTTTCCGGATCGTAGGAAAGAAAATGAATCGCGACGCGCTGAAGACTCAATATAAAGAGTTCTTCGATATTGCTGCCAAAGCCGGCGTACCCGTCTTTAATTCGCCGGGTAATCACGAGATGGATAGCCTGGACAAAACGTCCGCGGGAAATGTTGAAAGGCCAGACTTAGAAATGCAGCAGCTCTATCTTGAGATGATGAAGTATCCGTCAGGCGCGCCCCCGTACGGAGCCTTTAACTATGGCAACTCACGCTTCATCGCAGTGGATACCGAAGAGGCGCCGTCAATGCTGACGCTGCGCTCGCCCGGAAAAGTGGTTGCCAACAATGTGAAGCTCGATCCCGGTTACGTCAGTCCTACGCAAATAAAGCTGCTGGCGAGTGATCTCGAAGCCAATAAGCACAAAGCCCATATCTTTGTGTTCATGCATCACCCGATTAAGCCGGCGCGAAAAGGATCACAGCTCAATAAAGACACTGCAGATGAGTTGGAAGCGTTGTTTGCAAAGTATCCGAATGTTTCATATGTGATCGCAGCGCACGAACATCTCTACTACAACGCGAGTGGGAATACGCTCAATCCGCCAACGCGAACCGATCCTTCCTCGACTGGTCCAGGCTATCTCGTCAGCGGCGGCGCCGGCGCCCCACTCGATAGCTGCCCTGGCTCCGCGACTCAAAACTGCAGCTCGACTTACCACTACCTCGTCTTCGAGGTGAACGGCGACAAAGTCGACGTCAAAGTTGTAATGATTTCCGGAAATCGTTGAGCCAGGGAAGGGGACGATTTGAGTATTTGGGCAAATTGCAAACCCTCAACCGGTCGCTTTGTTTCTTATCGACGTTCAGGTAATTGAGACTCACCTCGGCGTGGCCTTGTTCCGATCGGGCTTGGAGAGCGCGTGGACCAACCCGTGGACCAACCATTGTGCGTGCGGCAAGAAAAAGTAGGTAGTCGCTAAAACTGAGGCCACGGCCTGGCGCCGTGGTCACTCACGTTGGTCGCTAACCGAGGCGGGTCGAGATTTTTGGTGATGCCACGGGCTCGTCCCGTGGAGTATTCACGCTTCCTGCTGGTGGCAGGCGGCAAACGTGAAACACCACGGGGCCAGCCCGTGGCCTCTTGCGAACCGATGGATCAGCCTGTTTTTGTAGCTGTGAACATGAAACACCACAGGGCAAGCCTGTGGTATCGGCTCAGCCTTCAGTTCACCATACTTTTTCTTGGCGTATGGACCAACCATGGAGAATCTTCTTGACCTCATCAAGGTGTCGATGTTATGAAGCGCGCTATTATGACCTTTACTTGTTTGCGCACTAATCTCTAAAGAGCGCTTCTAAACAAAGGAACTTCCACATGCAACCAGTCCGTAGAGTTTGGCTCAACCGGCTTTTGACCGGGCATCAGCAACCGATCCTGGGGATGGCACGCCGCTGACTGAATCAAATGTCTTTTTCGCAAGAGCTGACGTGGTGGAGCACACGTCGGTATGGGATCCTTGCCCCAATAACACTTGTGGCTCGGTCTTTACGAATGAGATCGGGGATCTGTTGATGAACTGCCCCAGGGGTAATTGCCTAATCGTGGTGCCGGTGCCAGAGATTTGTCAGAACGTTGTGAATTGTCCGAGGTGCGGGCCCGGCGAAGAGTGTCCCCGGGAGTTTACCTTCGAGGTAACGGGAGTAGATGCCGGGTGGGGCATCCGCTTCGTGAATGAAAACGGACAGACCGTCCCCGGAAATGTGCGCCGCTCAGACAGCAAGCTTGCGATCACGCTGCGCTCCGAGTCAGGCAAGTCGCTCAAGGGAGCTTTGCGTCGATATACCATGGTCCTCGAACGAAATAGAGTGGGTAAAGAGCGGATTGACGCGCGGCTGCGAGTTACCTCATCAACTCCTTGAGGATGAGTCTGCGTGTTTCTCGCGCGGCCCACGTTCCCGGATCACCAATAGAAAACCAGGCCCGGTTGTTCGTAGACGTCACCAAGCCTGGTCTTAACTTTGGCTGAAGAATTTCATCCTCGCAGCCAACAGCTCATCAATAGGAGAGCCTCATGACATCATCCATCAGGATACTTGTTCTGATCGCCGCGTGTTGCTGTCTCTTTCCGGTGGTTTCAAGGTCCAGTTCGCAGCTGTCTCCGCCGATTGTCGAACCACCGCTATATACTTGCGCCACATCAGTCGGTGTTAGCGGCTTCGTTCCCGGAGCGAAGATTGATATCTATGTGGGCGGAACGACGCGAATTGGAGGAGGCACCTCCGATTCTGCGTGGGGCCAGGCTTTTGCTGTCAGTCCGTCGCTCGCGGCAGGTCAGGTAGTAACCGCGACGCAGACTGTTGGCAGTGACACGAGCGATCCTTCGCCAGCGCTGACGGTCGTCAACGCGGTGAAGCGCGGAGCCAAGCTACCACAGCCGATCGTTAGCGCACCTTTGTACGACTGCGGCGGAGCGCTGTCCGTGACGAATCTCGCCAAGGGTGGTCAGCTTCGAGTATTTGCGGACGGCAATCCGATCGGCTCGGTCAACGGCACCGGCTCCGGTCAGTGGCTTAGAGTCAGTCCTGTTCTTTCTATGGGTCAGAATGTTACCGCGGACGAGCTACTGTGTACGGGTGTGAGTCCGTTGTCGGGAGCAGTTCCTGTTAGTGCCAAGCCGGCAACTCTCCCGGCTCTTTCGATTGGCGACATCTATGATGGAGGAAAGTACTGCGTCATAGACGGAATCACCAATGGTGCTTTGGTTACAACAAACAACGGCATCGTAGTAGTGGACCAAGGGCACTACCCGGGAGGTGGGCAAGTGGTGAGACTCACTCCACCACCGAATGCAGGTGATACGATCACGGCGGTCCAAGCTCTTTGTGCCACAACTAGTCCGGTATCGCCGCCAACAGTTGTTCAGCCCTGTTCCAGTCTGCCGCCGCCGACACTCGCTGCGGTATGTCCTGGTGCTACCACGGTGACCATTGCAAACTCCGTTATTGACGCGCGCATCCAGGTTTATACCGATGGAGGTGTTCTGGTAGCCGACGGCGGCGGGCACGTCATCAATCTCTTCAGCCCCGCAAAAGCTGGGCAGAATTACACCGCAGTTCAAAGCCTCGGATCGTGCGTTAGCCAACCATCGTCTCCACTGTCGGTTGGCTGTGCACCTCCTGAGCAAATACCCGTTCGTATCCCTGGCGGTGGACGCGCCGTCGCCATCGGCGTCGATCCTTCCGACTCACACAACATCATGGTAGCGTCGGAAACTGGGGGGATGTTTCGGAGCGCGGATCGTGCCGTACATTGGTCTCACGTTACTGGCGCCACCACGTTCCGATACACCGACGTGGCGTACTCGGCGTGGAATGCCAAGACTATTATTGCGACCGCAGATCGGGACACGCGGCGAGTGAGCGGCGGCGGGATCTGGAGGAGCACGGACGGCGGCAGCAATTGGGTCAAGCCGAATCTGACTTACCCTTCCTCGGACTGTCGAGATAACGCGGCTGCATTTGGACTCGCGGTCGAACCGAAAAAGAACAAGATCTGGGCGGGAACGATTTGTGGCCTTGCCTACAGCGATACCGCAGGAGCTACCTGGACCTATCTCGCTCCGGTCACCGGTTACAATAACGACACCACCTACGCAGTACTCGCACCCGACGATCAGAGACTGGTGATTCTTACGCCGACTGGCGTAAAGGTATCTAAGACCAGCGGTGCGAGCTTCACACAGTCGAACACAGGACTGCCAAATGGAGCCGGCGGCAACACTCATAATCAGATCGCTGTTCCTCAAGGCAACAAAGAACACATCTATTGGGCGTTCAACTACTGGAAGCTTGTCGATCCCGCAACGAACGACTGGAAGCCACATATCGCGCTTTACCGCTCGACTGACTTTGGTTCGACTTGGGCTGAAGTTATAGACAAGGAGGGCAACAACCGGCCGCCATTTGTCAGGCTCGCCAACGCGTTGTCGGGCGCGGCCGGCAAATACGATATCTACTTCAGCGATGGTGGCTGCACTTTGCAAAGAGCAACTGCCGACACGGGTTCAGCAGCAGGTATATCTTCCTGGACGTCGTTAAATTTCGATCACTGTGATCCTGCGGACCTCGCTTTTGACAACGACAACAAGACCCCGCTGTTGTTGGCGTCAGACGGCGGTCTACACCTAACCAGGGACAGCGGCAGCAACTGGACACTGGCAGGCGCCGGACTTAATGGATATAACGCGCTTCAGCTCACGGAGGTGATTGGCCAATTCCACAAAGATAATAAGAGCGTGGACCTTTACTTTGCGACGCAGGACAATGACATTTGGACTTCACCGGATGGCGGTGCGACCTGGCCAACGAACAGGTGTTGCGAGGGTTTCTTCCTTAACATTCCGCGTGCCTATTACCCACCCGACAAAACCAAGCTTACTGGGGTTTCGTGTGCTGGGTGCGGCAATTTTATGTCTGACCAGTTGCTTGCGAATCAACAAGGGTTTCCGAATCCACCCAATGACAATGGCAACCCACGTTTACTCAAACCGGGCAATTACATTCACAACACCAAGGACCCGGCAAATGCGGGCAGCACTTTCGTTTTGTCGACGGATACTGGCGCGAGCTGGAACTCACGCTACTTTTTCAGTGAAGAAGTGCGGGACCTTTCGCAGATAACCGGACCCACCGACGATCCCGTCGTTTACACGCCGAAAAAATCTCCTGGAACGACGCCGGATGGCCAGGAGGTTGTGCAATTGAAACGCATCGACGGCGTTTTGGGAGCCGGCTCTGCCACTGTCTCGGATGTAACCGGCATCAACATGGGTATCTTCGCGACGATGTTCGCGTGGTACAAAGTCTTTGGAGTCGATCCGGGTAATCCTAACTACCTCATGGTGCCTGACACCGTCGACCGCGTTGTGAAGACCTCGACGGATGGCGGAGGGTCGTGGATGAATGACAATCTCCTCACCAGCTCCGTCACCCAAGGCACTGAGTTCATGTATTATTGGGCGCCTTTCGTGCAAGTGAGTTCGATTGGAGTTGACCCTGACTGTAGAGGACACATTCTGGTCGGCACTCAACAGGCGGGAATTCTCACAACCTACGACTCAGGTGCGACCTGGGGAAGAGTCGCGGGAACAGAAGTAATACCGTACGTCTCGAGGTTCTTCTTCAAGGGAGGCGGCGAGGTGTTCGCGTCTTCTTATGGCCGAGGCCTTTGGAAACTGAAATACCAGTGTCCGAAAAATTCGGGTTTAACTCGTCCGCCGCCGCCGTTTCGTCGCGCCGAGCCTGTCATGTACTGGAAAGGCGCAAAGATCCCGTTGAGTCAGGTGAACCCGCTGCGGTCTTGCCCGAAGTGCGGTTTCGTACTCGCAAAAGATGGGAGGATTACGGATTACTCGATCGATTCGAGAACGAATCAGATCAAGTTCGTGACCACCGATCGCGGTAGCTTGCAGGCGTATACATTCGGCGGCAGCGAGTTCAAGTTACCATTTCAGGTAAAGAGTAAAGTGAACCTGGGCAGTTTCTCGGGTGATAAAGAGTTGGTTGGATTACTCAAAAACGATCTTAAGGTGAAGGGGCTTTTCATTGAAGGCACTACACTCAAAGGTGTCCTCCTGGCGCCGGACGACATCGGCGTTTCACAACTGCCGCGAATTCTGCCGCCTGCGCCCCGAATCAGCGTAGAAAGCAAAGACGAAAGTAATCGGATCGAGATTGGAAGCGGGCCGATTCGCATTCGGGGAAAGGGATTCGATAGTAAATACCCGCTCGCCGTGCTGCTGGACGGAAAGCCGCTGGACTCGCTGAAGGTCACGTGGTTGTCTAACGACGAGTTCGTTATTTGGATTCCGACCAATCTGTCGATCGGGGGCCACACCGTCGTCGTGCGGCAACGCACCGATAAGGGCGTGATTCAAGACACCACGACATTCCTGATTACTGTGAGTGACCGAATCAAGAAGAGGTGAGATCGTCGTCATCTTTCTAAGCGTTTCCTCGCGGAAGCAAACTAAATCCGCGCAGGAACTTTAGTATCGCGCCAGGCATCGGCGGAGGCGGCGCGTGCGATACGGAAAGACTTCATAAGTGCGGCGAACTATCATGTCGTAGTTGAATCGCAAAAGAATCAAGCTAACGCGTTGCGGGCCATGGGATCGAGTCGATTGAGCTGGGGCGCCACCGGTTTCTCCGCAGGCGCTGAACGCTTCAGGAGAGTTCCTCGGCCAGCGAGACGATGATGCCCGCAGGGCCTCGCATGTAGCAGAGTCTGTACTTGTCCTCGTACTGGGCCACCTCGCCGACGAGTTCGGCGCCAGTGGCGCGCAGGCGAGCGACGGTGTCGTCGACGCTTTCGACTGTAAACATGACGCTCCGGAGGCCCAGCGCGTTCGGCGGTGCGATCGCCGGTTCGATCTCGACCAGCTTTGGATTGCGAAACTTCGTCAGCTCAAGCCGCCCATGCCCATCTGGGGTCCGCATCATAACGATGTCGACCTGGACACTTTCGAGCCCGTTGACGCGGTCCACCCACGGGCCCTCGACCGGCATCTCGCCTTCGACCGTCATGCCGAGCGCGGTGAAAAAAGCCCTACCGGCTTCAAGGTCGTCAACGACGACGCTGACGTGGTCCAACCTCTTGATCGTCATGTCCCTAGTATAGGAGAGGCCGCGCTTGGCGATCCAGGCCGATCGTTCTCGCAAGTTGACAAACTTGATCTAAGCAAAGCCAGCGTGCCGGCAAGATTTCGAGTACAGTTAGTCAAGTGAGAGAATTGTTGATCGCACCGGACGTATGCTTGTCTGAGTGATGTTTGGATTTCGCTGATCAGGGTTATCGAAGTCAGAACCGGGAGCGGTAGCGACCGGGTCGATGACTTTCTTGATCTCAACAAAACAATCCGACCCGGTCGTTACCGCTCCCGGTTCTGACTTAGGCGACCTCGTCAGGTCTACGAAACCAAACTCAGCGAAACAAATTTAGAACGGATATGATCGGCATTACGGCTTTCCTTATGGACCTGGGATTCTTTGTCATTCCCGGATTCATGTTGTTTGCGATTTATAAAGACTGGCGGTCAGATAATAAGTCGTCGGGTTACATAGTCCCACTCGTTTTTCCATGTCTCTTTCTTCTGATCTTCGCCAATCGGTTCACTTTCAATTTGAAGCATTACTGTGAGCCACTCGCCTGGCAAGATGGACGAACGGGTGAAACAAAGACTATCCGCAGATTACGCAGATTACACAGATGTTTTGGTCTGAATTGTCACGTAGTCTGTGAATTGTAGGCGTCAACTTCCCGGAGAAGTCCCAAAACATCTGTGCAATCTGCGTAATCTGCGGATAAGGCGGCGGTTGATTTGCATGAAACTACTGATAATCGGCGGAACAAGATTTCTCGGGAGACACCTGGTCACGGCTGCCCTCGAGCATAACCACGAGGTGACGCTGTTCAATCGCGGTACCAGTTCGTCTAACGATCTATCTCATATCGAGACGATTCACGGAGATCGAAAACAAGACCTCGGCAAACTCAAAGGTCGCCAGTGGGACGCGGTTATCGATACGTGTGGCTATCTCCCGAATGTCGTAAAAGCTTCGGCAGCGGCGCTGAGTGACTCGGTAAATCGCTACGTGTTCATTTCCAGTATTTCCGCATATGCAGACTTCACCGCTATTGGTATCGACGAAACTGCGCCGCTCGCAAGTCTAACGGCGGACCAATTGGAGGCGGCAAACAAAGTCGACACTGCGGGCCAGGTCACGGCGGTGAATTACGGAAAGATGTACGGCGGCTTAAAAGCATCGTGTGAGCTGGCTGCGGAAGAAGTGTTACCCAATCGAGTCTTGATAATTCGCCCAGGCTTAATTGTTGGGCCATACGATTACTCGGATCGGTTTACTTATTGGGTAAGCCGCGTAGCTGGCGCGGGCGAAGTCTTAGCTCCGGGTCGGCCAGCACGTTACCTTCAGATGATCGATGTCCGAGATCTCGCTGAATGGATAGTGAGAATGATTGAGCAGCACGAGATTGGTGTCTTTAACGCTTCGGGTTTGGCCAATGATCTGACGATGGCGAGCGTGCTTGAAGGGTGCAAAACGGTAAGCAATAGTGATGCTTCGTTTACCTGGGTCAGTGACGACTTTCTATTGCAGGAGCACGTCGCCCCCTGGGGAGAGATGCCGCTTTGGATGCCCGACGAAGCTGGGCCGCATCTGCAAGGCTTTATGTTTATGAATTGTGAGAAGGCCATTCGCGCCGGCCTTGAGTTCCGTCCTTTGAACATCACGATCAAAGACACACTGAGCTGGTATCAGGCAGAGTACTCGGATCGAGAACTGAAAGCTGGCATTTCACGAGAGAAGGAACAAGGCTTACTGAACAAATGGCGGGAAGTCGGATCTGTGAAGTTGAGATAGTGGGTTAGTTTGAGATGCGAAAGAGATCGATGCCACGGGCTCGTCCCGTGGTTCTCACGCTCGCTGCTACAAAGACTTCGCTTGTGATTCGAACGATGCCACGGGCTTGCCCCGTGGTAATCACGCTAGTAGCTACAAAGAATTCGCTTGTGATTCGAATGATGCCACGGGCTTGCCCCGTGGTTTCTCACGCTAGTAGCTACAAAGACTTCGCTTGTGATTCGAACGATGCCACGGCTTGCCCCGTGGTTTCTCACGCTCGCTGATACAAGCCTGACGTTGAAAGAGATCTTTTCCCGTGGAGGTGTCACATTTCACAACGCCTTAGAGGTTTGAGCTATGATAGCCGCTAGCGTGAACCTCCACCGGGCAAGCCGGTGGCATCCATGAAGTTCTGGCTATTCGTTTTTGTAGCTCCCAGCGTGAACCTCCACGGGGCAAGCCCGTGGCATCCCCGAGGTGGCGACACAGTTTGCCTTAGCTCCCAGCGTGAACCTCCACCGGGCAAGCCGGTGGCATCCATTAAGTTCTGGCTATTCGTTTTCGTAGCGACCTACGTGAACTACCACGGGGCAAGCCCGTGGCATCTCAGAGATGGCGACACAGTTTGCTTTAGCTCCCAGCGTGACTCTCCACGGGGCAAGCCCGTGGCATCTCCGAGGTGGCGACTCAGTTAGGAATCACAAAAGATTGGTAAAGTTTACGAGCTGATAGTTTATGCTGGGGCCAACCACTTCCTGTCAAGGACCAGGAAGATCGAGAGTTGGTTCCGGAAAGACATCCGGAAGTAATATGAGTCATCAGCCTCAGTCCTGAATTGCGAGAATAATTTTGAACAAGAAATGCCCGAAGTGTGGATTTGTAACGTGGGCCGGAGCAGAGATCTGCAAACGCTGCGGAGCTGCACTCGGAGCTCCCGGGCAAGCAACTCCACCAACAGTCTCTGAAGGTAAAAGCTCGACCAGACCGCCAAAAGAAGACATTCGCAGAGATGCGCTCAAGAAGATGAAATACGGCGGTGTAGCAACCGTGCTCTACGTTGGATCGCTGGTTCTGGTAGTGTTCGGCTATCTAAAGATCAAATTCAATCCGTTCTATCTCGCTTTTGGACTAGCACCGGTTGGATGGTTTCTCGCCGGCATTCTGCAGATGGTGACCGGAGTTCCGTTCACCGAGCTTTCGGATAAATGGGATGCCCTGGCTGGCTGGCAGCGAGGCGTCATCGGTATTTCAGTTTTCATTGGAGGGCTGATTGTCCTGTTTCTCGTTTGCATGATTATTCTGTTCGTGCTGCAGCCGGAAGCTTTCATTGGCCCCTAATCCCGTTAGCGTCGGATGTTGATTTCCGTCGTGCCTTCAATGAAGAAGTCTATCTCGCTAAGACTCTAAGCTAAATGCCACGGCCTTGCGCCGTGGTAGGTCACGCTCGCCGCTACAAAACAGCCGGTTGAAGTAAAAGATGCCACGGCCTTGCGCCGTGGGACGTCACGCTCGCGCTACTAGACAGCCGGTTGAAGTAAGAGATGCCACGGCCTTGTGCCGTGGTACCTCACGCTCGCCGCTACAAAACAGCCGGTTGAAGTAAAAGATGCCACGGCCTTGCGCCGTGGTAGGTCACGCTCGCCGCTACAAAACAGCCGGTTGAAGTAAAAGATGCCACGGCCTTG
>Ga0134125_10000212_pt1 | contig 85097 bp, 63 predicted proteins | sample KB31751_FD_96464 | JGI IMG/M metagenome (GOLD analysis project Ga0134125, IMG submission 96464) | Terrestrial soil microbial communities with excess Nitrogen fertilizer from Kellogg Biological Station, Michigan, USA - KB3-175-1 | ecosystem: Environmental > Terrestrial > Soil > Unclassified ... | reverse complement strand
CTGAAGTCTACGCTACGAGGTAGAACGGACTTCAGTCTGTTCCAGCTTTGGAAGGCGATAATTGAGTGGCAAAGAGGTAACTTTATGGGGAAGAGCGTCCTGACACTCAACAATCATTCTTAACGAGCAGAACGCAGACTGAAGTCTACGCTACGAGGTAGAACGGACTTCAGTCGGTTCAAGCTTTGGAAAGGCGTTAATTGAGTGGCGAAGAGGTAACTTTCTGGGGCGGAGCGTCCTGACACTCAACTATCATCTTAACGAGCAGAACGCAGACTGAAGTCTACGCTACGAGGTAGAACGGACTTCAAATACTACCGGCGTCGTAAATCCGCGGTGTACAGCTGCCTATATACGCGGTAGTTTGCCATCACTTTCTGCGCATAAGCCTTCGTTTCGTCAAATCCGATTTCAGAAGTAAAGACGCCGGGGTCCTTCTGCTTGGCGCGCTTCACCCAACGCGCGACATTGTCTTCACCGCCGTTATACGACGCAGCCACCGCCTCAAGCTGATTCGGAAACATTCGCGACAATTCAGAGAGATATTCGCCGCCCACGAGTATCGACGTGTCCGGTTGATAGAGTTGATTTTCGCGCAACGAGTTTAAGCCAACGAGCGCGGCATACTTCTGCGCAGCGTCGAGCGTGAGCTGCAACAAGCCGCGGGCGCCGGCGGGAGATTTTGCCTGGGGCTTGAAGACACTTTCCTGCTTGATGATTGCGAGGATGAACCGCGGATCAAGATTTCGAGCTTTCGCAGTGCGAAGGATTGATTCACGGTAAGGCGCCGGGTATGAACTCGCGACTACGGCGATTTGAGATCCAACCTGCTGTTCACGCTGATTGACAACCGCGCGTTGCCGCTCCGACACAAGACTCTGCAAACGCTGGGTCGACAACCATCCGTAATAAGACTCAAGACCCTCCGGAACCAACATGTAGGTTGCGATCGCGTCTTCTTTTCGACCCAGTTGTTGAAGACTAAAAGCCTTTAAGTAGCGCACTTCAGACAACGTGGTTAGCACGGCCTTTTGAAAACGAGCCGTGCTTAAGGCGTCGGCAGTCGCGACTGCATGCTTCCAATTTCCTTCAGCCACATCAAGTCGCAGCTGGGCGAACTGCGCATTCACATCGGTTGGCGTGTCAGTAAACTTTTCCCGCGTGCGCGTTATCCACTGCGCAGCCTCCTTAGGTCTGCCTGCTTCACGTAGCGAATCGATGACATTCAGGTAAGCACTTTCGATTCGCTCGCCGCCCGGATACTGCTCGGTGTACATGCGATATCGGTCAGCGGCGTCTGCAGGACGGCCCATGCGCAGCGCGGCTGCGGCGCTAAAGTTCAATGCCTCACGTCCATCTTTTGTTTGCGGATAGGTTTTGCGAAGACGATCGTAGACCGTGAACGCTTCCTGGTATTGTCGGTCCTGAAAATACGAACGACCGATCCCAAACATTGCCGGCGGCACGTTTGAGTCTTGAGGGTAAAAGTTCAGTATTGCCTCCCAGTGCGCGCGAGCTTCGGCGAAAGCCCGGTTAGACATGTAGACGTTGGCACGTCGCATGTGTTCAGCAGCGGAGAGGCGGCTGAGCTTGCCATCCGGAGTGCGGCGGGAGCTATCGCTCTGCCGAACTGAGGCCAGACTGCTATCACTGGCCGATTGCGCCTTTGTCGAAGCAGACGCTCCAGTGAACAGCCAACCGGCGCCCAATAGAAACAAAACTGTCGTGATTCTTAACATCAAAGTTTCGCAGACTTACGCCGATGCTTCGATGATTTCATAGCTCGAAACGATTTCCGCTGTAGGCCTGAGTGTTGCCGCCACGCTGCAGTATTTGGTTTCGGAGAGCTCGATAGCCTGCGCTACAGCCTTCGGTGATATCGCCTTGCCGGTAACGATGTGCCGAACTTCCATTCGCTTGAAGCTGCGGGGATGTTCGTCGCGTCGCTCGCCTCTGACTTCGACTCGATAATCCGTCACTTGTTCACGTTTCTTTTGCAGAATGCCGATCACGTCAACAGCGGTGCAGCTTCCCAATGCCATCAGCAAAAGTTCCATCGGGCTGGGCGCTGAGGCCCGTTCACTGCTGGTATCCAAAGTTATCCTATGGCCTGAAGGTGAAATTGCAACGAAAAGATCATCTCCCTCATGTAGAACAACAGCCTTCTTATCTTCAACATTCATCTCACGGAGCCTCCGGAGCGAGAATAACACACCGATTCTTTCGCAAAGCGTGTTGAGACACTCGGTTTGCTTCATCAATATGCTGCCGTGGAGAGCGTAGGTTTGCCGTACACGTTGTCTCAAACATGTACTTTGCGGGCACTTGTACTTCTTTTTGGCTGCTTTTCAACGCTATGTTACTGGGCTCTTTACGAGAAATCGTCTCAAGTGTGCTCCGGCACGCTGATTGAAGTGCAATGGGTGCTCTCCTGTGCAACCTGCATAAAAAGAGTGTCAGCATTTTTGGCCAACCATGAAAAAGACTGAAGCGGCTGATCTGGGACTCGCAACAAACGGAGGAAAAAGTCGATGAGTGCAATCAAGAAAGTTTTAGGCCTAACGCTGCTGGTATTAATGGCAGCTTCTGTAAGTGAAGCGCAGATTACTTCGGTGAGGCAGACCAATCGCCAGGAGCTTCGGCAGCTAGTGCGCCGCATCCAGGATCGAGTTGACCTGCTTCGAACTAGTCTGAACAACCAGTCGCCTCGCGGCGGTATCTATCGCGAGGAAAACGCGACTGTTCTCCTGACAAGCTTTGACGAGGCTTTAGGCCAGTTGAGGCAAGCGATCACTCAGAGAAATGATACGTCTGTTCAAGCCCAACTGGTGCTCGATCGCGCCAGCGCACTCGATAACTTCATTGGCAGGCGCAATGTTGACGCTACGACGCAGCGCTATTGGTCAAACGCGCGAGTAGATCTAAACCAATTGGCCCAAACTTATGGATTGACTTGGAATGCTTCCACCGGAAACCGCAACCCAGGCCGTTGGCCGTTGGGAACAGCCCGCTTGACGGGCACGTATCGGATCGACGCTACACGCAGCGAAAATGCTGCGACTGTGATCGATCGCGCCTTACGTTCTTTGCCATACCAACAACGCCAACAGCGACGAGATCAACTTCTGCGAAGACTCGATGCGCCGGATCAAATTGCGATCAACGTGAGTGGTCGTAATGTAACGCTCGCTTCCAGTCGCGCTCAGCAAATCGCTTTTGAAGCTGATGGACGTGAGCGAGTAGAAACAACTCCAAGCGGACGCGCTATCAGAGTTACCAGTTCGCTCAACGCCGACCAGCTAACGATCACGACTACGGGTGACCGGGACAATGAGTTCAATGTCACGTTCTTTCCGCTCGAAAATGGACGTCGGATGAGAGTTACTCGACGAATCTACTCCGAGAACCTTTCGACGCCAATTGAAATCCAGAGCTTCTACGACCGCAGCTCTGATGTGGCTGAGTTCGATAGTATCTACTCCGGGCCTCGAGATAATCCGGGTACGGATACAAACAATGACTACCTGCTTCGCAATGGCGAAACCGTGGTGGCGGAATTGAGCAGTTCGCTGTCAACTCGCACCAGCCAGGATGGCGAGCAGTTTACGGCTACGATTCGCACGCCAGCTCAATATGCCGGCGCCGTCATTGAAGGACACGTATCAACGGTTAAGCGGAGTGGTCGTATCACCGGGCGTTCCGAAATGACCTTCAACTTCGATCGCCTCCGCCTTAGAGATGGCCGTTCATATCGAATTGCAGGCTATCTTCAAACCGTCCGCATGCCGAATGGAGATGTCGCCAGAGTCGATAATGAAGGCGCGGTGCAGGACGACAACCAGTCGAAGAAGACGGTCGAACGCACAGCCATCGGTACTGCTGTCGGAGCCATCATCGGGGCGATTGCCGGCGGTGGTAAGGGAGCAGCTATCGGTGCGGTTATCGGAGCCGGAGGCGGCGCGGGTTCGGTTTACATTCAGGGTCGAGACGACTTGGAACTGCCGGTCGGCACTGAGTTGACGATCCAGGTTACGGGGCCGAATCGTAACTAAGTCGAAAACCTAGACTCCGTTCAGTCGAGGGTGGGGGATTGAATCGCAAAAAAGTGATTCAACCCCACCCTCATTTTTTGTAAGCTGCGCTATCTATGCGCATCGTGACCCTGCCCGAGAAGTTTGAAGTATTTCGCGATCGCTGGTGGCGACGTGAGCCGGAACACCGAGTCGAAGACGTTAACGATGCGGAACAGTTCATGGAGTCAGTGGGCTTCTGTTCGGCAATGACGGATGTGCGCCGGCCTGGCCCTTCATTATTCATTGCCGTTTGTGGGCGGCGAGATGCACACATGCCGCGCAACGTGCAGAAGGATCCGGAAAGCAGCCTGACCTGGGTTCTTAAGGATCAGGTGATGAGTCGAGGCCGGATCCTTTACGGCAAGCTCGCTCGTGGCCGTTCGACTTTTGTGGCCCGGCGCTTAATTCCTGCCTTCCAATCGATTTGGGGTGTGCCCACTTCCAAAGAACGACAGATCCTCAGTCCCAACGCACTTGCGGTCCTGAAGGTGATGCGTCGCGAGTGGGAGATGGGAACGCGCGATCTGCAGCTGGCGAGCGGCATAAAGGGAAAAGTGCACTTTGTCCACGCTCTCGACGAGTTGCAGCGCGCGCTCAAAGTGGTGCCGGGCGAAGCCGTCTACCAGCCGAAGTTCACCTACATTTGGACACTCGCGGAGGGCCGCTTTCCTGAAGAGCTAGCCACAAAGATGGCGCGAGAGGATGCCTTGCGAGAAGTGGCAAGAGCTTTTCTAACAACAGCTGGAATGACCCTTCGCGGTGAATTAGCCAGGGTCACCGGGCTTTCGGCTCCGGATGCTGGTCTCGGTAATTGGGCCTTGGTGGATGAGGGCTTTGCGGAAAGATTGGCGCCCGGCGTTTACCGGCTTAAGAAGACTGATTAATCTCTTGCTCGGCTTCTTCGAGAGCGCGCCGCTCAATTTGAGCCATTTCAATCGAAAGTGGCAAGTGACTTTGGGTGTTAGTCAACCTTTGTAACATGGCGAACGTCTCACTATGGCTTTGATCGCGGCTGGCTGCAGCTTCAATCATCTGCATCCGGGCCTGAGTTTCTGACAATCTGGCTGCGGCCTGCCGCCTCGCATCGGTTAAGCGTTCGCGATCTTCGCGTAATTCCTTCTGTAAATCTGTAGTGTCGGTGCCCTGAATCAGTGCCAAGCGGTTTAGACGACGTTCAACCAGCAGGATATCCTTTTTGGTGCGGCTGAGTAATCTCGTGGCCATCAACCGCCCCGCCAGGATTTCAGAGTAAGCATCAGCCAGCAGGGGGCTTTTATCCTGCATCTGACTCAAAGTCTTTCGTTCCGCCGTGGTCAACTCGGGCAGAAACCAGGGCACTTCCGAGGCGGTAATGCCATCACTCGCGAGCCGTTCGCGAAATCTTTGTAACCAACGTTTCCGATAGAATACCAGCATAATCACCAGGATTAAGGCAGCACCGACGCCCACGGCGGCACCTAACAGCGTAAGGAACAGGTACAAGGCGGCCCCTTCTGGAGAGCTCGAAAGGATGAACAGGACCAGGAACAGGATTGGCGCCGGCAGGCTCACGATAAAAAACGCGAGGAAAGGCGCTGCCTTCAGTATGCGAGCCACAGCTTCGTCTTTAGACGATATCTTCCGGGTTAGGTTGGTTGATGACATATAGTTGTTTACGACGACTTGCTACGATGCGCGCTTTAAGAAACAATCTTATCTCGTCGGATTGAGGCACGCTAGTTAGAGTCACGTGGTCCAGGTCGTTTTGCTTGACTGTCGTTCACAAGCTCGGTTGGGAGGCATGAGGAAATTATGAGAACTCGGAGAGCGGTTATTTTCACTGCGGCACTTTTTGCTATGAGTGTTGTCAGCGCTGGCTCAGTGAGCTCAACCGATTTGTTACAGGATGACTCGAATAAGAAAAAGCAATCTGGCTCGGCCCGCCCCGTAGTTATTCCCGTTGGCATAAAAGTCAAAACCAAGCCCGAGCCCGAAATTCAGCTACTGGATCTAAATATCACTGAGGATGGCGAGCCCCAATCTATCCTTTCGATCCGAGCCATCGTTACGAATTCGCCCATCACCCTCGCCGTGCTCATTCAAGACGATCTGGTCACATCGGCCAGCAATGAGATTAGGCCAATCGCAGAATTCATCCGGAAACTACCGCCTGGGTCTCGCGTGATGGTGGGCTACATCAAATCGGGATCTCTGCAGGTTCGTCAGAAATTTACGCTGGACTTGGACCGGGCTGTGCGGGCTTTGAGAGTACCGCTGGGAGTTGCTTCGGCCGCGCCTTACAACCCTTATGTTGAAGTGATCGAGGCGATTAATAAGTTTGAATCACAACCTTCGGGGCGGCGCTCCCTGCTTTTGATTTCTGATGGGCTGGATATATCTCGTGGCATTGATTCAAGCTCGCCGGGCCAAAGTATCGACTTACAACGGGCGATTAATCAGGCGCAGCGACGATCAGTAGCCGTCTACTCGTTTTACGAACCGAGTGTGACTCTGAACGACAGCAGGAACCTGCTTTTGATTGGGAACGCTCAAGGCTCGCTGGAGCGACTTTCAGATGAGACAGGCGGCAAAGCTTATTTCCAGGGCTCTGGAGCTCCCGTGAGCTTCGACCCATTCTTGCGCGATCTCGACGAAACTCTGGACAAGCAGTTGGCGGTGACGTACTTATCCACGCATCAGAACAAGGGCTTTCACAAGATTCAGATTAGATCTCTGACGCCAGGAGTTCAGCTAAGTTATCCCAGCGGCTATGTGCGGTAAGTTGCTATTGAACCGTAGCAGGTAACAACGAGCCTCGTTTGTCTGAAGCGATTGCCCACCCATCGCCAAGACTGCCAATCATCCCATGAAAGCGGATATCGGTCCCGGCGAGCACTAATAGCATGTCGCCAGCGTGATAGTGCGGATTATCCATGGCGAAGCGAATTACTGTCGCTTGACCATTGTTCTGCTCGATAGTCTCGAATTCGAATTCGTCGGCGTCTACCAGGTAGGTTTGGGAATTATTGGCTACTCTTTGCTCTTCGGGCATATCGTTCCTCTCAAACGGCTCCAACTTAATTTCAGCGAGTCTAGTCAATTCAGCGATGATTTGCCAGTCACCTCTCATGTTGGTAGTGCTCTAATTTGGAGTGCGCCGACCTGTCGGCGCTTTTCGTCGCTGCGACCTGTCGCAGCAAGTTGTCGAGAACTGCGGCGTCGAGCCGCCGCGGGTGAAAGCGATGACAGGTCATCGCACTCCAAATTTGGACACTCTCCGCATGTGAAGGCTTTAGTTTGTTTGGAAGGCTCTAAACCCGTCCTGCAACAGTTTCGGCACAATTAGGCTCTGGAGATTAAGACAGAGCAGGGTGATGGTGGACCGCGCCAGCTTTCCGTCTTGAGGTTCGCAGCCTTTCGTAATCAGGCTAACGGACGTAAGTTCCTGAGGCAAAGTAACTTAACTTAATTGTCACTTAATTGTCGTGCTAAAACTTCTCTTCGAAAAAAGATCTGGAAATTTCGGCGTTCATTCCGTATAATCCAAAGTTTTGCTGATCAAGAAAATTGGCAACTAAGGCGGGGTGGGAGCCGCTTTAGCAGACTGTATTACGGCTTTCGCAATGAAACTGCATCCCAACTTGAACGCTAAGCATCTATAGTTTTGAACATCTCAGACCGGACATTTATGGGATAGCAAATTCCGGATTTTAATGGAGGAGATATAGTAATCGTGACTTTCGGTAAAAACCTGCCGCTGGATGAGCGGCTGCTCAGAATCGATCATATTCAGGCCCGTCGATATTCCAAATTAACCGGTGTTGCACAGGAAATCGCCACTGAAGGCATCGTGCGCCACCTGCGCGCGTGTGACCGCATGGATGTTAATCCGGACACCTCAGCCGTTCGCGAAATCATTGATGACGCGTTGAACGGTCGGCGAGTGTTCGCAGAGACACACACACGAGCCGCCTAAACTCGAATCCAAAATGGATTCTGACGAGACCGCCGGCGATTGCCTGCGGTCTTTGTTTTTGAAGGATAGCTACATGTCACGTTCAAAACATCCCTATCCGCAGATTACACAGATTCCGCAGACATAAGACGTTGGGGTTTCAAGTTTCAGGTTTGATGTTCGAGGTTGCGTTTTCTTTGTGGCGGGTTTCATCGGTTGTGAGCCGGAAAGACGCAGTACCAAACTTTGGAAGCTGACACTTGATTCCTGGAAGTCTTGAATCGGCGTAATCTGCGGATAAGTTCTTAATCGCGAATGACGTTTGACCCGGCAACGAGCAAGCATTAACATCACGCCAGGCAAACATGGATGCGCCCCCGTAGCTCAGCGGATAGAGCATCTGCCTTGTAGGAGCCTTAATGGGGAAAGGGAATTGGAATTGGAACCCATTAAGTGGACGACCCTATATGCGGGAACGCCCTTAGAGCCTTCGGTACTTCTTGATTGGAGTAACAATCCGCTTGGATTGGGTAATCCGCAGGAAACCATTGAAATTTTGTGTGGGATCCTCAGAGACTATACGGGTCGGGACTGAGATGTCCAAGATATAGTCCAGCCAGCAAACCCAATTGTGGCATCGGCGTCTCGCCGATGTGCGTTGTAATATTGGGCGGTCAGGGAAACCTGATGCTGGATGCTAAGCAGAGGGCCGCAGGTTCGAGTCCTGCCGGGGGCAAAGCCTCAATTCAAATTGTGGCGGCTATAGTTCAGTTGGTTAGAACGCTTGACTGTGAATCAAGAGGTCGTGGGTTCAAGTCCCACTAGCCGCCCCATTCAACTTACCTCAGGCTGACTCGGTTGGCTTGAGAAAAAGTTTCTCACCTTCTTTCCTAAAGACAGTCGGAACATCAGGAACAGGAACAAAGCGTTGTACGAGGCTATCGCGATGCCTGCACCAACCAATTGTCCCGTGTTGCTATATTCATAACATTGAACAGGACCGTCGCATCGAAATAACTGCGCCAGGTTAACCATTGTCCAGAGACCGAAAAGACAAAAGACGCTCAGCTTGCGTCCGTAGTTTCTTCTTCTGACTAGTCCCCAGAAAGCAAGCAACAGAACGCCTACGATTCCGAGAAAAACGACGACCAAAGCCGTCAGACCGCTAACGTCGATTTCTCCTCCTACCCTTGGTCTACCGAAAATGTCCCTCAACAGAACAGTCATGAAAAGGAAGGCAAAGACGAAAAGTAATATCTGCGTCAGCCAAACGGTTGGTGGGCGCTTCATCTTTGATGTCATAGCCTACTCTTCGCCTCCGAAGCTACCCTAACAGTTGGTCCAGTCGGAATCGGCCTTTATTGGCTACCAAAGGCTTCCAAAGATCTCCAAGCTTGCGCACTCGAGCCGGCACGTTGTCGATGCGAAAATCGTCGATCTTAATCCCGTCTTCAATTTCTTTCCAGGTCACCGGTGTAGACACGCTGGCTTTCGGTGTTGGCCTAATCGAATAGATCGAAGCCAGGGTTCTGCCCCACGCGTTCTGGTTGTAATCCACGAGCACGCGTCCGCGCGGTCGTTTACTAATCACATACTCAGCCGTGATTAACTTCGGATGTTCCGAGGCGAGGTGGCGGGCTATCTCCTTTGCGACAGTCCATACCTGCTTTTGCGTAGGACCACGAACAATCGGAACGTAAATATGTATTCCTTTTGAGCCGGTCGTCTTGGCGTACGCCGGCATCTTTAGAGCCTTCAGAGTGTCGCGAACCACCAACGCCGTCTCACAGACGCGATCGAAGTTTGCGCCTGGCACCGGATCGAGATCGAAGTGAATGTAGTCAGGTAAATCTACGTCGTCACAGCGCGCGTACCATTGATTCAGATCTATGCAGCCGAGGTTAATTACCCACAGCAATGCCGGCACATCCTGGATTATCGGAAAGTCGATGACGTTGAATGACGGATGCGAGATCGAACAAATCTCTATCCATTCAGGTCGAGGAGACGGCGCTCGCTTCATGAAAAAGAAATCACCGGCTGCGCCATTTGGATATCGCTTCATCACCATCGCCCGATCGTGAAGGTGCGGCAGCAAGTATGGCGCAAGGTCAGCGTAATACTGAATGAGATCGCGCTTGGTTATTCCGAGCTTGGGCCAGAAGAGTTTGTTGAGATTAGTAAGTTTGACAACCTGTTGACCGAACTCTAATTCGACGTCGTTGAGATTGCTGGGAATCTTGACAGCTTCGAAGCGGCCAGCGGCTTTTCGTGATTTGTTTACGAGATGTCGTGCCGGGTGGACGCTACCCTTGTTGGACGTTGCCAAGTGGATGTGGCTCCTGTTTGCGCAAGTGGCTTAGGCTTGATAACCAAATAGACGTGAAAGATAAATAATCAGAGTTCGAGTTGTCGAGATGAACACAGACTGAAGTCTGTGCTACTTTGACGGAAAAAACGGAAGCGCCGCCCCAGAGTCCACGTTGAGTGAACCTGCAGCGGCGCTAATAAAATCAAGGCTAAGAAGCGAGGGAGCGTCTACTTCTTCGGTAGAACGGTGTCCTTCATTGCTTTGCCAACGCGAAACTTCAAGGTCGTCTTTGCCGGGATTTGAATAGTTTCGCCGGTCGCGGGATTACGCCCTTCACGAGCTTTCCGCTCTGACTTAACAAGTTTGCCGAAACCGGGGACGACAAACTCGCCGTTCGAACCGACTTCGGAAGCAGCCAGGTTAGCGAGATCTTCGAAGAGCTCCTTAACCTGTGCGCGCTTCAAGCCGTGCTTCTCAGCAAAATGATTAACTACCTCAGACTGGGTCATGCGCTTCTTGCCTGTTGCAGCTGCCATGGTCTAGTGTGATACCTCCGCCAAAACGTAATATTGAAAACTAGCGCGTAGAGGTATATCACACACCACCACACAAAGTCTCCCACAAATCGAACTTTTTCTTGGTTTTTATTAAGAAAAGTTGCAATGTTGGCTGCTTGTACCTCATAACCGAGACAACGAACGTGAGGAATCGTACCTTCTCAAAAATCTCTCAATCACTTTGATGTATCAATAACTAACGCCGCTACGAAAGCGCGGAAAGGAATTGGTGTGAGGTCGAATCAATTCCGAGTAGAATCGCGGCTCGATCCCAAGCAGCCAGGCACAGTCGCATCTACTCCTTTATGAAAGATCAGGAACTACCCACAACCATTGCCGTTTAGATCGGTGTCTTAACGAAGTCATCAACAAGAGACCGAACTAAGCCCGCCCATGCCAAGATTCACAAGAATCCTTTTTGCCACCACTGCCCTATTCGTGGCGACCATGTGCAATTTGGATCGCCTTGAGGTGGGTTCTCGAACCAAAGCTAAGGTCGATAGTCCCGCGCCCGATATCGTGCGTCCGTTTGCCGATCTCTCAGGAGACTGGCAGTTCGAAACCGATCGCACCGACTCAGGCATTAAGCAGATGTGGTTCAACCGTCGACTACGCCTCCCCATAAAACTTCCGGGAATCATCCAATCACTGTTCTTCGGCGGTGATGAGATCAGCACGAAGACACCCTGGGTTCTTTCGCTCTACGACCATGAGTGGTTTTTGCGTGACGACTACAAGGACTTTATAAGCCCCGGCAAAGTTAAGGTGCCCTTTCTCTCCCAGCCGGCTCGTCACTATGTTGGTGTTGCCTGGTATCAGCGAGAAATAGAGATTCCGCAATTCTATGTAAGCCGGCGAGTTGTTCTAACGCTCGAGAGACCTCATTGGGAGACTACCGTCTGGATTGACAGCAACAAGATTGGATCCGACAGGAGTCTCGTGGCGCCTCATACTTACGACCTGGGCACGGTGTCGCCCGGAAGACATCGGCTTACTATTCGAGTCGATAACCGTACCCTGCTGCCTTATAGACTCGACTCACACAGCATTTCTGATTCATTGGGCGCAACCTGGAACGGCATCGTGGGCCGGATTGATTTAACTGACACCGGACGAGTCTGGATAGATGATGCGCAGGCGTTTCCGAACTTCGCCCAGAAGACCATGGTGATCAAAGTGCGGATCGGCAACGTCACCGGTCGCTCCGGAGCGGGAACGATAACTGCGATCTGGCCGGACATTGGCATCGTGCCGGTGACCTGGGACGAGCACGGTGGCGCCGCGGATGTAGAAGTGCCCATACGTTTCGACGCGCCTACATGGGATGAATTTCATCCACGTCTGCTGCAGTTGCGGCTTTGGCTGCGTGGAACCGGGTTTGAAGAATACAAGGACATCCGAATCGGCATTCGAGATCTGAAAGTCGAAGGAAAGCAGTTTCTGCTGAATGGTGTCGTAATCAACTTCCGTGGCACGAATAACGGAGGCGATTTTCCCTTGACGGGCTACCCGCCCACAGACGTTAAGTCGTGGACAACAATTTTTGAGACGTGCCGCGCCTGGGGTCTCAATCACATGCGATTTCATTCCTGGTGTCCGCCCGACGCAGCCTTTGAAGCCGCCGACCAAATCGGCTTCTATCTCCAGCCAGAACCCGGCATGTGGAATGAGATCCCTCCCGGCTCTCAGATGGAGCAGATGCTGTATGACGAAACTGCTCGCATGATTAAGGCTTATGGAAACCACCCGTCGTTCGTGTTGCTCTCAGCGAGTCACGAACCGCGTGGGAAATGGAAAGAGTTTCTGACACCTTGGATCACTCGCTTCAAGAAGGAAGATCCTCGTCGCTTGTATACCCACGGTTCCGGACACAACGAGCGCGAATTATTACTGACCGGAGACGGGGCTGACTATCTCGACCTGCAACGTAACGATGGAAACATGTTGCGTGGTCCAAGCGGATGGTTTGGCGCCGACTATGGCGAAGCACTGGCAGAAGTCAAAGTTCCGGTCGTGTCACATGAAGTCGGGCAGTGGGCCTCTTATCCGGATTATGAGGTTATCAAGAAGTTCAAGAATGCACATTTGCGTCCGGGTAACTACGAGATTTTCCAGGCGTCAATGAAAGCGCACGGATTGCTGGAAAAGAATCGGAGTTTTTCGCGGGCTTCGAGTCGTTTTCAACTTGAGTGCTACAAGGAAGACGTTGAAGCGAATCTGCGCACGCCTGATCTGGGTGGCTTTCAATTACTCGACTTACATGATTATCTCGGCCGGGGAACGGCGCCGGTTGGATTTCTTGATGCGTTCTGGGAATCGAAAGGCTACGTGACCGCGGACGAGTTCAGGTCGTTTTGTAATTCGACAGTTCCTCTGGCTCGTCTGCGCAGCCGAGTCTTCACTACCTCAGACAAGTTCAACGTAGACCTTGAGCTCGCGCACTTTGGAGCAGAGCCCATCGTTGACGGTAAGGCAGTTTGGCGGATCGTTGGTACAGTGCCCGAGATCAAGGGTGAATGTCCGACCCAGACTTTTCCGATTGGGAAAAATATTTCTCTTGGTCAAGCGTCGGCGGATTTGTCTTTGTTCGCACCTGGCGAATACAGGCTGGTAGTTACAGTGGCGCCGGCTTCCTGGTTTGATGCTGCGAGGAGAATTACGCCGGGACCAAATGCTGTTCGCGGTGTTACCTATTTCGAAAACGAATGGAACTTCTGGGTTTATGACCCGGCGAGTGAGGCGCTGCCATCGGCCGACTGCCCTGTCTCAAGAGTCGCTGACGTTTTGATTACCAGCTCGTGGGACGAAGCCGAGACCAAATTGGCAGCCGGGGGCAAAGTCCTTTTCATTCCTCGCGGACCAGAGCTTGGTTGGTCCAGTCCGCCACTCGACGTTTTCCCCGTTACCTGGAATCGCCTGCTCACACCGGCATGGGGCCGCATGATGGGCTTGTGGTTCCAGACGAGACTGGCTGATCCGAGGAACAGCACGTTAATGAATTTTCCAACAGGAGCGGATTTCGATTGGCAATGGGCCGAGATCCTGCGTGACGTCCGCGCTGTGAATCTCGATACTCTACCTCCTGAGCTCGAGCCCACAGTTTGGGCGATCGATGATTGGAATCGAAACTACAAACTCGGTGTCATCTTTGAATGCGCGATCGGTGAAGGGAAATTGCTGGTGTCGGCCATCGACGTCACCAATCCAATCCAGGCCAACCCCGTGGCGCTGCAGCTGCGACGTTCTCTCCTCAACTACATGCGAAGTGATTGCTTTCAACCACAAGTGCCGGTGAGCTCGGGCCAAATACGAGGATTACTTTTTGATAATCAGATCATGAGGAGGTTGGGCGCGAGAATACAGGCGGCGGGCGAATCCGTTAACTCTGCTATCGATGGTGATCCGAATACTTATTGGCGAAAGAGTGAAGGCGAAGGTCAGTTGCGCGAGCAGGTGGAAATCCTGATCGATTTTCCCTCGCCGGTTTCAATATCGGGCTTGCTGGTAATGTCTCGACAAAATCATCGGGAACACGAGGGTGATATTCGCGAGTACGCTGTGCGCGCCAGTGATGATGGCAAGGAGTGGGTAGATGTCGTTCGGGGCGAGTTAGTTTCGACGTGGGCGCCGCAGCGTATCGCGTTCCTCAAACCGATCGCAGCTCAACACCTGAAGTTCATTGCGCTATCCGGCTTTGGCAACGACAAAACGACGTCGCTTGCTGAGATCGCTGTGATCACGCCGAAGCCAAAACCTGCCCCGAAAAAGACAAAGGCCACTTAACGCAGCCATGAAAGCGGAGCCGGATGATTTACTGGAGTTGGTCGGGATCGACGCTGAAAATACACGAAGGTGATACAAACGTGATCAGTTTCATTGTTTTGATTCTTGCCAGCAAAGTCGGGCACGGGTGAGTAGTTCAACCTATTACGCCGATACTAAAAACAAGATTGCGCCTCTCCCATACGAGATGAGAGTGGCGCAACCTCATTTTCCGCGCAACATCGAAATGTTGAAGCGGGAGCAACCATAGACCTTGCGGTTGGTTGCCAGATTTACCAGAGTGAATAGCTCCGCAAAGAGCATCTCGGGTAGAACTCGCAGTCTGCTGGTTAGAACAGAGCAGGAGAACTTTTCAAGTGGTTGACTCCACCGATTGCAGTACGTTGCTCAACGAGGGCTGACGCTGCGTCAATGCTACTCGCTCTCAACCCGCTACCACGTGCTTTACCACGCTTTGCTAAGCCAAGTGTTCGCGTCCAACTTGCGTCCGGCGCGCAGCGAGCATAACCCGTTTCCTTTCGGGTAACATGGGGTTGAACCCCCAGCATGCGTCTCAGCTTCCTTGAGGATGAACAGTAACCAGCGTCAGCTCTGGACACTATGCTGCGGGTGTCCATAGGGACGTCCCGCTTCATCCTCCTGGCGCCCGATTTCAATCAACCGGGCCCGCGCTTTATATACTTCACGAGTAGACATGTCAACGACTTTGAAGCAGGAGATTGAGGCTGGAAGTGAGTGGCATTGCGGGAAGAATATAGTGCTCCTGTTCTTAGCCCTGCGCATATGGTATGCGAGTTTGGTAAGTATTAGTAAGAGGCCACGGGCTGGCCCCGTGGTGTTTCACGTTGCCGCCTGCCAGCAGCCTGAAGCGTGAACACTCCACGGGACGAGCCCGTGGCATCACCAAAAATCTCGGCCGCCTCTGTAGCGACCAACGTGAGTGACCACGGCGCCAGGCCGAGGCCTCAGTTTTAGCGACTACCTACTTTTTCTTGCCGCACTGTTCCTAAAAGAGCTCGTTGATTTTTTTAGATTACAGCGGTAGTATGCACGCGCTTTTGCGCAGAAGTAGTCCTCATTCTCAATTGCCTTAATCGCTCGATCAGTTACATGGTAAATTTGGCGCCGGCGGTTTGCGGCTAAGCTCCGGAGCAGTCAATTCCTCTTGATCACCGCAGGGAAAAAATGCCCTGCCGTTACCTCTGACTTTCATTGGCACAGATACTTCAAGGCGTTTAGTCATGTCGCTTCTCTAAATCAAAGCAAGGCGACGGATCAAATTAAGGCGACGAAGATTCCTGGCTAATCGGTTTTCTACTCACGAGAAGAATTTGGCCTCCACCGTAAGGCATTCTCAAGCAAGCGGTGTCCGCGATGAAGTGGTGAAGGAGTGATCACGATATGGCTTTGACGGCGCTAGCTTGGCTGGACGGGGATGAAGGCTTCGATATTCATCTCCTTCCCGGCAAAAGATCACGACGCCTCAACGAATGCCTCTATTTGAAGTGGAACGACAAGTGGGTTCGTGCCGATACGCCGATTCAGGACGTGAGCGTGGCGTTTTTGGGCCGCATCATCATCTCAGCACCCGATGGCTCACTATCCGATTATTGCTTAGAGATAAGCCCCACAACCGGCCAAGTGACAGTCTTAACAGGCACGCCATCAAAACCCCTTAACAACTTTCTCATTGAAGCAACCGTCAAGGACATTAAGGCGAACAACGCGCTCAAGATCGCCGTTCGAGTACACATCCACACCGGTATCGCCAAGATCTGGCTGACGCCTTCACCTCTCACCATCAAGAAAAATGCTCACCAGGGGTTTCGCCTGACGTTACTTGCCCAGTTCGACGATCAGGTTGTAGGTGACATCACACGATGGCCCGACATCACCTGGAGTAGTTCGGACGCTTCAGTCATCTCATTCGCAAAGGATAAGGACCAGGCAACGGCGCCATATCCTGACGGGCAAGAACCAAACAAAAACCCGGAGGGTTGGCTACACGCTCGAACCAGCGACAGTAAGTCAAGCACGGTAACTGCCAAACTACCCACCGGCCACAATGCACAGGCGCCGGTGAAGACTGAGGGAGACTGGACGAGTGAAAATATAGCTGATTTTGTCGGCGGCGCCGGCGTGGACATGCGTGACAGTGTGCCGAATATTATTTTCCTTAGCGAAGGTTTTACGAAGAACGAGGCCAGGCAGTTTACGGATCTTGTCCTCAAAATAGTGTTGTCCCTCGGTACGAATAGGATCACAAAACCCTACAACCTATTGATGGGGTCGATGAACTACTGGAGCGCATTCTTACCTTCACCCGAACGCGGAGCCTCAATCCTATATCCTCTGCTCATGGAGAGCTTTCAAAATCAATCACGTTGCGGAACCCCGGTTCCGCAGCCGATTCCTCCACCGTCAGACAGCACGTCCTGGACGATCGAAAACCTGATTTACATCGTCGGCTTGCCGCTTGTTGCCGATCAAACAATCACCTTTCAAACGAAAAAGAATTACTGGATAAATCGCTATCCAAATTTCAAAGAAAGCGCCGTTACTTCCAGCCTTTTTGATGAGTGGAAAAGGTATGCTGATTATCGGCTTGCATCCGAAACCGATACTGCTTGGGGCATGCGTTTTGGTGAGCGCCCCAAAGCAGAAAATGGCGAAGCTGATCGCTCGATTTTATTAAACCCCTTCCGCGCCGACAGCGAAGATTTGAATAACTTTCTATTTCGACTTAAGAATCGCAAAGGAGGGGCGTTTGTTGGCGAACGTTGGTGTTCAGGCAAGCCTGATGGAGAGCGCATCTATGTCCTTTGCGGTGGGACACGTCACGGCGGGGCTAAGGGGATAGTTGCTGCCTCCGCGCTTCTCACAACCAATGATGTTGCCGTAACGCCGGATCCGGTAAGCAGAGCTGCCAAGATAGTGCCCTTGGGTCTGCCAGCTCCCAACAATCTGGATCCATCCGTTGCCACGACGGTCGCTCACGAGTCAGCGCACTCTTTCGGATTGCTGGATGAATACTGTGAGGTGGCACTTCAATTTCCCCAGGGAAGCAGAGACCTCTCAAAAGCGGCCAATGTGCAGTCTCGCGAGGACGTGGTTGTTAAAGTGATAGTCCAGGGGGTCACCCTGGAAAAAATTGATCCGGAAAAGTTGAAGTGGCTCTGGCCGCGCATCACGAAAGCTGGAGTGCTCAGCGAAGCTCCAAGCGGGACGGGCAACATCATTAAGCTAAAGTTACGGCCAACGCACGCCGGTCAGTTCAAGGTCGGCGATATGGTTCGTCTCCGGCGACGACCGCTGCTGGCACATCCGGAACCGAGTAAGGATTGGCTGACGGTCACGGCTGTCCAGGGCGATTCGCTTCAGTTAAGCTTGCCGGTCGGCTACTCATTCAGGAGCGCAGACTATCCGGTCGACAAAGACGGAGACTGCATTGTTTTCTGCTCTGTCACTAATCCACCAATTCCGCCAGCTACGTTCAGCACCGTCGATCAGAAGTTGATCGCCAAAAGCGTCTACGATCACATAAAGACGAACGGCGGTCCCTTGAATGCTCCCGCTTCGGATCCGCTCCGGGCGTGTGTGATGGATTACGAGTCTATCCAACCGATCCAAAACGGCCCGCCTGGCCTAATTCATAGTGCTACCTCTCGCTTTGTGGTTGGTGCGTTCGATGGGGGAGCAGGATATGGCTGCGGTATTTACCATCCGACAGGGACATGCAAGATGCGCACTTTTGAGACCGCTCACGGTAAGAATGTAGAGTTTTGTCATGTCTGTCGCTATTTTTTGATTGACCTCATCAACCCCACGAAGCACGGAAAAATCGACGAGGATTTAGTGTACCCAACTCAATGAGCCAACCGGACGACACACCGCGCCTTATTGCCAGGCATCTGGTTCTGGCGATGGCGCCGTTGCGCGATGCTCTAGCAGACCTCGAGAGCTTCCGGACGTTCATGTGGCGGTTGGGTTGGAGTGTCGAAAATCTGCCGACAGAGTATTCGAGCGTTGTGAAGCTCATTGATGATGCTTTGCAGGAGCTCGAACAGCTAAGCGACTCACCAGACCTCACGTCGGGATGGCAACTCCTCGAGAAAGCGAAAGAGATTTATGAGGCCACTCAACATCTCACAGCACCTTCGGGGGTTGATCCGGAGGACTTTGTTGACGAGATGGGCAAGCGGCTCTTCAACCTGCTGCTGATTGATTACCTTGCACTAGAATTTTCGGCCGCTTACAACGCGCTCCAGGCGCTCGGTATCCTCGTCCTTGAGTATTATGATCGGACCGACGTTCGTCCGGCCTTCGTGATCGGTACTCTCAATTTCGATGAAATACCCAACGTCTTAAACCATCCCGCACTCATTCCGGAAAGACTCTTCGGCTGGGGCACATCCGATCTTCATTTTGTTCCCATCGCCCAACACCTCCTCGAAATTGCTCTGGCGCTACGCCTTCCGGCATCAATCGAACGGGTAGACCCGAAACTCGCAGCAGATTTTCAGGCGCCAATCGATCAAATAGATAAACGCATCGATCTCATGGTCACCATTCCGCTGGCAGATGTGAGTATTGAGGGCAAGTTTTGTGAGGTTGCGCTCGCTCTGATGGAGTTTCCCGCGGAACAAGGCGAGCTTCCCGGCCTGATTCTCAAGCCTCTCGTCCCGCCTGAGATCGCGAAGGAGTACGATCTCAGTAATGAACTGAAACTGCTCGTCGAAGGTGCAAGCAATATCAGCCAGAACTTTGGGGTTGTGGTTCGACCCGGCGAAGCCTTTGTTCGCACCCCGAAATCATCCGGCACGTCGCCAACCACAGTTGAGGGTGGGCTGACGCTCGAATACAAACCCGAGACTACGAGAATGCTGCTCGGCGAGGCCGGGGCGAGCCGGCTGCAATGCACGGGCGTGACCACGAGCTTCAAGCTTCAATACTACGACGAGAGGTTGGAGGTGATCCTTGAAGCCATCGTTCATGATCTTGCGATCGTGCTGGCGTTGGGCGAGCAGGATGGTTTCATAGCCAAGCTCTTCAGTGGAGCGGATGTCACAGTTCCGATTCCGCTCGGAATTCGCTGGTCCAACATTGACGGATTAGCATTTTCGGGGAGTGCAAACTTCGCCGTAAGTTCCTACCCGCACCTGGCGCTTGGGCCTATTACCATCGACGCGGTCCAACTCGCCGCGCGCGCGTCGGCCGAAAAAGACAAGCCCCCTACTCTGGCTCTCGAAGCGGGAGTCTCATTCAAGGGCCAGCTCGGTCCGGTGGCTTTTGCCGTTGAAGAAGTCGGCGTCAGTCTCGATTGCTGGTTCGTCAAGCCCAAGGAAGGCCAGCCCATTCTCGAGGCGGGCAACGCCGGGCCTTTTAATGTCGAGGTGGGATATAGAGCACCGAAGGGGGTGGGCCTGAAGGTTAGCGGCGCGGCGGTGACTGGCGGCGGTTACCTGCATTTCGACGATGAAAATAAACAGTACGCGGGTATCGTTTCGCTGGTCATTGAAGACCTCGTGACTTTGACGACCATTGGGCTGCTTACGACCCGCATGCCGGATGGCTCGGATGGTTTTTCACTGCTGCTGATTATCACGGCCGAAGGCTTCAAGCCAATTCAGCTCGGCTTTGGGTTTACGCTGCAAGGCGTCGGCGGATTGCTCGGCGTGAATCGCACCGTGGCGGTTGATGTGGTTCGTGCCGGACTTAAAAGCGGCGTTCTGGACGCGATCCTGTTCCCCAAAAATCCGGTCGAGAATGCGACCCAATACGTTAGCGACATACAGAGTGTCTTTCCGCCGGCCGAAGGCCGTCATCTGTTTGGCCCAATGGTGATCATCGGCTGGGGCACGCCCACGATCCTAACGCTCGAGCTAGCCGTCTTGCTGGACCTGCCGTCACCACTCCGATTGATCGCAGTGGGCAGAGTGCGAGCGCTGTTGCCTTCGGCTGATGCAGCGTTGATTAAACTGCGGATGGACGCAGTTGGCGTGATTGATTTCGACCTTTCCGAAGGTTCGTTGGATGCAACGCTGGTTGACTCGACGATCGCGGGCTTCGCGGTTACCGGAGACATGGCATTGCGCGCGAGTTGGGCCGCGAATCCCGGCTTCCTGCTGGCAATCGGTGGATTCCATCCACGCTTCCAGCCGCCACCGAACTTTCCCGCGCTGAATCGTTTGGCCGTCAATCTGGCGGACAGCGAGGCGCTGCGGCTTAGACTTGAAGTCTATCTGGCGCTGACCTCGAACACCGCGCAGTTCGGCGCGTTCCTGGATTTGTACGCGATAATTGCCGGCTTTACCGTCAAGGGTGATTTCGCTTTCGACACCCTCTTCAATTTTTCCCCGTTTGAGTTTCGTGCCGACGTGAGCGGCGCGGTTGCGCTTGCCTATGATGATAAAGCTCTCATGTCGGTGAACTTTCACGCGGCGCTTTCGGGACCGGCGCCGTGGCACGCGAGCGGCAGTGCGACCTTTGAGTTTCTGGGACTAACCCAAATCATCGACCTCTTGTTCGACCTCGGCAAGGCCCCCTCGCTGCCCGCATTCCCCAAGATCAATCTGAAAGAGCGTTTGCGCGAGGTACTGAACGATACGCGCAATTGGCGAGGCCAACTGCCCGTAGATAGATCCGCGCTTGTTTCATTCAGAGCTTCACAGCTCGCGACCGGGGCGCTCGTTCACCCGCTAGGCGATCTATCGCTGCAACAAAATGTCCTGCCCCTTAAGGTTGACATCGAGCACTTTGGCCACAGCACGGTGGAGGGTAATCGCTATTTCAAGATCGCCGGTATCAAGAGCTCGAGCGCGCCGGGCTCGACAGCCAGTATCACGTTCAAGGGCGCTGCATCTTCGTTGTCCGACTATTTTGCGCCGGCGCATTTTTTTGAGTTGGACGACGCCGAGCAACTCTCGCGCCCATCCTTTGAGACGATGGCGGCGGGCTTTGGCTTTGCGGCAGAGGCGATTGCTTTGCCCGGAGTGGCGAAAAGCACTGCTCTTGAAGATGTCGCCAAAGAGATCGAGTACGAAACAATCATCATTGATCCCAACCTCCATCGAACGCGGCCGGCGCCGGTACGTCGTCCGCTGGCCGCGGAAACGTTTACCAGCATGGTGAGCTACAGCGCCGCCACACAGTCCCGCGCCGTCGGCAAAGCGAAATATCGAGGGCCAACTGACAACAGCGTTTCAGTCGCTGACACCGGTTACGTGATAGCGACAGTGACTGATCTGACTTTTGTCAACATCGGCGGAATTGATCCGGTGACTGGTGTTGCCTACGCCGAAGCCGATGATGCACTCACGTACTACCTGACGGTTTACCCTGGAGAAGCGGGCCGGTACCAGGTGGCCGGCGTTCACGAGGCGCACTGACATGAGCGACTCCGGAACTGTAAAGAACCAACTTATCTCGTGGCTTCGTCAGGGGCTGGCGGCGGGGATTTCTGCGCCCGCCTGCAACGTTTCGAGCAGCAGCCATGTTCGCGTCAAATTCGCGGTGCAGGTGCAGGACCGTAACCAGAAGGAGATCTATGCCGGGGGAAACGACCCGGCTCCGGCGGCGGAGGTGCAACTCTACGGTCCCGGCGACGTCGCGGGTATTGACCCGAACCAAATCATTCGTGTCGAGCCAAAAAATGGAACTGCTAACTTCGAGCCGAATTACTTCCCGCTGATCGAATTCTATCGCCCCGATTTCCCGTGGTTGTTTAGTCCTTTCTCACCCGACGTGGACATGCGGCTCCAACCCTGGCTCTGTCTGGTGACCGTGAAAAAACAGCCGGGCGTAACTCTTACTGCAGACCCAAACCGGCCCTTGCCGGTGCTGAGTATCGGGATTGACAACCCGGCGAGCGAGTTGCCCGATTTGAAAGAGTCGTGGGCTTGGGCGCATGCGCAGATGGCGACCGAATCAGACAGCCCACTAACGGCTGAAGCAGTAAGCGCGACACTCGCGGCCAGCCCCGAGCTGGTCGTCTCTCGTTTGATTTGTCCGCGCAAACTAACCGAGAACACCTCGTACTATGCCTGCGTCGTTCCCACTTTCGAAGTTGGCCGGTTAACGGGACTGGGCCAGGAGTTGGTAGACGTTGATGACAATTTGAAACCCGCGTGGGAGTCGTCGTCGTCCAGGCCTATCGTGCTGCCGGTTTATTATCACTGGGAGTTTTCAACCACCACGTCCGGCAGTTTTGAGTCGCTGGTGCGACAACTCAAGCCCCAGGAGTTATCGAATGTGGGTTTGCGGAACATGAGCGTGACCGTAAATGAAGATGGCAACACCTGGGTTCTCGGCTACGAAGGCGCGCTTATTTCTCCCAACGCAACACCGGTCGCCTGGTCGGAGCAGGGAAGCACTCTGTTCCAGGATAACTTGAAGACTCTTTGGGAGCCGGATGGAGCTCAGGTCGCGCCACCCGTCTACGGCTCGATGCACTCGCCGCCAGACCCAAGGTCTCCCTATGCCTCTCCCGTGTGGGAATGGGAACTCAACCTTGACCCGCGCCTGCGCGCTGCCGCCGCTTGGGGCACTCAAGTAGTGCAGCACGACCAGGAACAGTTGATGGCCTCAGCCTGGGCGCAAGCCGGCGACGTTAGGGGCGTCAACCGCGCGTTACGTCAGGGGCAATTGGCTCGCGAAGTTGGACGGCGTCTGTTCCGCAAGCACTTCGCTGCAGTTTCCTTCGGCTCGCTACTGCAAGTCACCCGCCCGGTGCACACCTTTCTGCACCTGCGCGGCTGGGTTGCGCGCAGTCCAGCACTCGCGGCCACCACTGCGCCCGCGTTTCGTCGCCTGGCACGCCGTCGCGGTCTAATCGGACGCCGCGTCTTTGGCAGCTCGAAAGAAAACTCCGGAACTATCGTCGGTCAAATCAAAAATAACTTGATGAAGTTGCCATCAGCATTCCTGCGCTTTGCGCCGCCTGCCGGCACGATTGGAATGAATCGCGTTACGTTAGAACTCGCTCCCAAAGCACCGTTTCTTGTGTATAGATCGTTTCTGCTGTCCGATATAGACGATGCAGCGGGGTGGAAGACCATCATCGAAAAAAACAACCCCAAGACTTTATGGCCCGTCCCGCCGCACACGATCTCCACGGGCACAGGCCACTCAACCTACGTAAACCCAAAGGCCAGCGGCAGCCCTGTGCCTCCGCCTCGCCCGGCCGGTGAAAAAAACCTTGCCCTGATGAACGAGAATTTCAAACGGGCGTTCATGCAGCACCGCTTCTACTTGCGTCGTACGACACAACTCGCCCAGCGGCTGCTACCGGAAACGGTTGGCGCTTTAGCCGGAAAACAAAAAGACCCGCTGGACAAGCTGCGACCTGAGAAAACAGTTCTCGAGCGAACCAAAGCTCGCATCAGGCTGCCGAAGGGCAAAGTCCTGGGCCGGCCCGACGAGCCGCTTGCCCCGCTCACCATGACCCCCACGTTCCCATACGCCATGTGCGAGCCGTTGAAGGAGGCGGCGCAGGAGCTTTTTGCACCCGGCCTTGAGACCATCCCGCCGAACACCGTCGGCCTTTTGATTTCCAATCAGCGTTTCATCGAAGCCTATATGGTCGGATTGAATCACGAGATGAGCCGCGAAATGCTGTGGCGAGAATATCCGGCCCAACGAGACGGAACGTACTTTCAATATTTCTGGACGACACCGCGCCAGACCGAGTTGTCCGACTCCTCGCTGCAAGACATCCAGCCCATCAACACGTGGATCGACACTAACAAGCTCGGTCAAAACGCTGTCGTGGATCCGGCTGAAACAGGTTCGCTCGTCCTGCTCATTCGCGGTGAAGTCCTGCGCCGCTATCCGACCGCCAGTGTCTACGCTGTCCAGGCCAAGTGGATCGACGAGGGCCAGTCTGCTAAACCACGTTATGTTCGTGACTTGACTGATTACGCGCTTTATCCAAGCTTTCGCGGCCGATTGGAACCGGACATTACCTACCTTGGCTTTGATCTGGACGTTGCGACGACACGCGGCAGCATCCACTACCCCGAAAATCCCGGCTGGTTTTTTGTGTTTCAGGAGCAGCCGGTAGAGCCGCGTTTCGGTCTCGACGTGGCCGGCAGTAGCGGAAATGACTGGAGCGATCTGTCGTGGAGCGATGTAAGTATCGCCATGGGCGCTAATCACCTGAGTCTGACCTCGCTGCCAGAGGAAGTGGATCACTCGCGTGAAGGTATTACCTGGGGCGTTAATGCGGCGCAGATGGCGTTTATCACTACTCGACTCAGCTCTCGAATCGCTGTTCACGCCGACACCATGCTGCTCGCCCAGACCTCAGATTAAAGAAAAAGTTAAGCATGTCTACACCCCAACCGGCTATTAAGTTGTCCACCGACGCGCCACTGGTCTTACTGCCTATCCGTATCGAGACTTCTTTCCAAACCGATTTAAAGCTTCTGAACATTCGCATCTATCCGGACGACATTCACATAAACACCCACGTGCCTGAGCTGCTCCAGGATGAAATCCAGTGGGGCAACAAGTATGTCGGCGCCCAGTCAGAAGCTGATAAGAAGATGAGATGGCATCAACTTGCCGCTCGCTTCGGGCCGCAACGCGCGGCGTGGATTATTCGGTCTCCCGAAGCTAAGCCGCCGGAACAGACTTCGAAGCGCACCAGCTCCTGGACACGCGCGCCGCAAACTTCCGTGCTTCCTGATAAGTGGATCGCGATCGGGTACGTAAAAAGCGGCGACGCTTATCAACAGGTCTTCCAGCAGGAAGGCCGGAAGATTGCCGATTCATTGGTGACCGGACCGACACCTGATAAGGACGCGCTGTCCAGCACGGATCCGATGTACTGGATGACTGACTTCAACACGGCAGTGGACGTCGGGATGGCTCTCAAAATTCCGATCACTGACAGCTTTAAGAACGGACTCGATCGCTTGATCGTGTTTGGAGTTAAGTCGGCGGTGAGTACGAATGAAAGCAGCTCGCTCAAGACTGCTTCCGGCACGCGATTGCGAGCGACGCTCGAAGCGCAACGATACACCCGCGGCATGTCCTTTGTGCCGCAGGGTACACCGACCAACAACACCACGGAAGGCCCGTCCGGCTACGCCTCAACTGATCCTGGTTACGAAATCAGCTATCGCACCGAGTGCGGCGCCCGGCGCTGCAGCAGCGGCGACGGCGCCAATGGTTCCGTGCTCGCCAAAGCTCTCGGCCTCGATACGGCCTTGTTCGAGCACGTAAGATTCGCGGGTGAAGTTAAACCGCTCAATCCTCAGTTTTCCGATGACACGCCGGATGCGGGGCGCGAACAGATCGATGCGCGACACATGAATACCGCGCTCTGGTCCGGCACGTGGGGATACTATTTTTCGCAATTGATGGCGGACGCATTCCAGAATGTTGACGATACAGTTAGCCGGGTGCGTCGCCACTTTATTGATTACGTGCGCGCGCGCGGGCCGCTGCCGGCACTGCGAATCGGACCCCAGCCTTACAGTCTCCTGCCGGTCACGTCTTTGGACCGGTGGAAGCTCCCGAGTGGTGAAGCCAGGGAAGTAGATCTGATGGCGGCGCTACTCGCAGATTTGCGGAAGCTGTGGAGCAGTTCGGTCGCTGCGGTCCCGCGCGTCGGCTCTCAAGACAGCTCGAGCCCGAAGGAGCGATTGCTGGAGGCGCTCAGCCTGGAAGCGACCTCAACTAGCTATGCAGTACGCAACGCCTTCGGCTCGCAATTGGTTACCTATTACTGGAATTTTATGCAGCGCTACTGCGGCCCGCAGTGGTGGTCCAAACAGGAAGACATGGCGCGAAGCGTCTTCGCTTCGCTGACGCGTTTCCAGGAGATGCTGGGGGGAACCTACCTTGCTGACCATCACCCGCGCCTCGTGAATTTTGTTAGCGCCGGCGGCGCCTTCGATCTGGACACACCGCTGGCAGACATCGTGCCGGCATCAGGGAATGCGCGGTTAAGCCGCAACTACATCGAATGGCTGCGTACTTCCGGCTATCAGCAGGTCCGCAAGCGCAACGGATTTTTTGAATCGGCCCCGATCCCCTTGCTTTACCTGCTGCTTCGCTACGCAACCTTGCGCGAGTACGCCGCCGCTGCTTTCCTCCTCAGCCCGCCGGCCGCTGATTCAGAGCGGTACGAACCTGAGCTTATTAACATCAATCCGGAAGAGTCGCAGCAGACGCTGACTGTCTGGGATCAACTCGAAAAAGTCGTGGGAGACAAGAACCCAATCGGTGCTTATCTCGATCAGTTGTTACGCGAAGCGAGCTCCGTCACAGATCCAAATCTGCCGCAATTCGTCGAGTTCCGTGAGAGCTTGCGGTGGCTGAAGGATCGACCGGCGAGTGTGCTTGAGCCGCTGGTTTCCGAAACGATCGATTTATGCTCGCACCGCCTCGATGCCTGGATTACCTCGCTCGCGACGCTCAGGCTCGACAAACTGGCTAAAGAAGGAGGTGGGCTTTATCTCGGCGGCTACGGATGGGTCGAGGATCTCCGGCCCGCTGGAACCAGCAGCGTGAAGAGCGATGCCGGATTTATTCACGCGCCTTCGCTGACTCATGGTGCGGCCGCCGCCATGCTTTACAGCGCCCACCTTTCGCACGGCGCTATCGAAGGGAACAGTTCCTTTGCCGTGGACCTTTCATCGCAACGCACCCGCCAGGCACTGCGGCTGCTGGAAGGTATTCGCCAGGGACAAACCCTGGGAGCATTGCTTGGTTATCGCTTTGAGCGTGGGCTGCATGATTGCAAGCTGGACAAATATATACTCCATTATCGCCAGCTCGCGCCCCTCTCGACTGATCCCGATCCTAATGCGACGCCCAGCGGGACGGTGGAGTCGATTGCAGCAAACAATGTCGCAGATGGCTTGAAACTCATCAGCCTTTGGCAGAAGGGTGAGATTCCGTACGATCAAGCACCCAAAGGATCGCCGGACTTCAATAACATCAATGCCCAACTGATAGCGATCGATGCGCTCGTAGACGCGCTCGGAGATCTGCTGGTTGCGGAGAGCGCGTACCAGACGGCGCGCGGAAATACGTCACGGGCCAGTGCAGTCCTGGACGCCCTCGGCCGCGGGGATACGCCGCCGCCTGAAATAGAAGTTGCCCGGACGCCGCGCACGGGCACGGGCGTCACGCACCGAGTTTTCGTTCCCTTCAGCGGCGCCCTTGCCAATCCAACCGGGTGGCCCTTCTTCGACAACGTTCATGTGCGCGCCGAGGCGGAACGGAACTTGAACTCATGGGTCGGCTCTCTTCTTGGTGATCCCTCCCGTTTCGTTTGCCAGTACCAGTATGTTGACCCGATCAGCGGAGCGTCTCTGGCGGAGCCGGCGACGCTGACGCTTACCGCGCTGACTCTTTCGCCGCTGGATCTGCTTTACATGACGCAAGGCTCAACCGAAGCGTTGCAATCGGAGTTGGAACAGCGCCTCACTTACTATTTGATGTTGCCGGAACAGAGAAAGGGAATTAGCGCCGATGCGGGCGTGCGCCTGACTTTTTCGCGAGGCGCCTGGGCCAACAACTTGGTCACCTTTGCCGAACTGCTCGAGACTGTCGCTGCGATTCGGCGAGTCGTGGTTTCTGCCCGAGCGCTTGAGCCTCGGGATCTGACGTGGCCGGCAAATGCCTCGCTCGACCGACTTGATTTCGCGGAATTGCAGCAGCGCGCCAATGACGCGCTGAAGAACCTGGATATCGCCGTTGACCGGCTGGCAGGTTCGCTGGCGGCGCTTAACGGAGCGCTCTCTCCGTCGGCGCCGAAACCGGTGGACGAACACTATCTATACGATGTGCGGAGCGCCTTGTTGTTGCTCGGCTACTTTGGATTTCCGGGAGTGGTTCCGGCCCCGCCGAGCAGCAACCTCGCTCGCGATTCCAAACTTCTGCAGGTACAAGGAGGAACGATTCTGGCGTTGGCCGAGCGACGCTTGCAGGACGCCGAAGCGATTATCGACGCGCTTCAGGAAAATCCCTCGGCTTCAAAGGAGGAGCAGTGGGCGGCATACCGTGAAACCTTGCGAGTAATCTTCGGCGCCGACTTTCAAGTGCTGCCGAGGTTCAACGTCGCGGCCACTCCGGGCCTGCAGGATGCGTTCAAAAACAGTCTCGCCTCACAGGGCGGAGATCCATTCGCGGGCTTTGCGCTCTTTCAACGTATCGCTCATGTGCGTGACGCTGCTGCCGGCCTCGACACGGCCTTGATTTACGCCAATGCCTTAAAGCTGCAGCCGACGCGTGGTTTCATGGTTGGTCAGTTGCCCTTTGCTACAGCTGACTTGAATCAACCGTGCTGGGTGGGATTATCGAACGACAAGATTCCCGGCGGTCGCCTCTCCTTACTGGCGCTCGTGGATAATCCGTTTGCAAGCTCGGAGGATCCGATTGACTTAGCGGACCTGTCAGGCTTACACGTTGATGAATGGGTGGAAGTGGTGCCCAACGCCCGCGAGACGACCGGCATTGCTTTTCAATACAACGAGCCGAGTGCTCGTCCCCCGCAAGCAATTCTGTTGGCCGTTGCCCCGCCCGGACAACCCGAGTGGGATCTGACTACGCTGGCAGCGACGGTGATGGAGACTCTCGACCTGGCCAAGGTGCGCATGGTCGATCCCGACATCATCCCCAGCGTAGGACAGTTTCTCCCGGCGCTGTTCTTCGCCGTCAATCAAGCAGGCGATGCGGTGTCGGTTGATTTCCGGCGCGTTGCTCGGAAGAGAAAGCGAAGAAAAGGATAATCATGCCTTCAATCACCAGTTGGGCACGTCTCGAGCCGCGCACGCGCAGCGCGAATTTTCAAAGTGCGCTCGGCGCGCGCGTTCATGACCCACTGTGGCTGCTGGGAAGACAGTGGCAGTTTGGCGAGTTTCAGGGACAGGACGGTGGCTCGCCGATTGTCGCGAAGATCACGGCCGAGTGCGCAACGCTCGCGGCCTACGCTCCCGGCGCGCCCGGCGCCTCGAACCAGAAAGTTCTCGCGTACGACAGCAGGAAAACTCCGCTCGAAACAATAGTCGAGCGCGAACCAGTTCGGACTAATAGCGAAACGGATTTGCGGCTGGCCGCCGAGACGGGTCAACACTTCATCCGGCTGCTCTCGCTTTACATGAGCGGTAGCACCTACGATCCGCTCATCTACGTCTCCACGTATCCTTTGGAAGTCTCGGACGAACAGCGCGCTGGTCTCGATAGTAATACGCTACGGTTCCTGAGTGTGGTGCAGGATCGTGTGCCTGACGGAATGGCGCTTTATAGGGACATTACTGAAGCGCTCGCTAACAAAACCCCGATTCCGTATGCGCCTCCTTTTGGCAGAGGCTTGGACGATGATAATTACATGGATGCCGTTAACGCCTGGCTAACGTGGTACCGGGCGCTTATTAGTGAATCCCGGCCTGAAGAGTCCGCCTGGAACTCTGAGCGGATGGAATATCAATTCGTCGTCGCGGCGCAGGGGGCAGACGGAAAGCAAATCGTTCTGTCGGCGCCGGAATATGTCGAAGGTTCACTGGATTGGTACTCCTTTGAACACGTGGCGAACGGAAAACTGGATTTCACACAGCTCGGCACACCGCCGCCGGCAGTCCAAACCATTGAGCGCTCCCTGATGCCGACCCGTCTCTCATTTCGCGGGATGCCGTCTCGACGGTGGTGGGAATTTGAAGATGCGCAAACCGATTTTGGTTCTGTCAAAGCGGCGCCCGAAGATTTGGCGAGAATGATGATGACTGAGTTTGCCCTGGTCTACGGAAACGACTGGTTCATCGTGCCGTTTGATCTCGACGTTGGGTCGCTGTCGCGTCTGGTCTCACCCTACCTGTCGGTGGTCGACACTTTCGGCCGGACTATATCTATTAAGCCCTACAGTCAGATAGCGGGAACCACCTCTCCCGGGAAAATGTTCGGCCTCACTTCAGGCACAACGACTCTGGATATGTTATTTCTTCCGCCAGTCCTGGGCGGCAGCCTACAGGGCCCGCCCATCGAAGATGTACTATTCCTTCGCGACGAAATGGCTAATATGGCGTGGGCGGTCGAGCGTGTCGTCAACAGCCCGGCGGGATTCGCGTTGAACCGCTTCGACGCTTACCATGAACAACAGCAAGCACAACCTCTGTCTAATTCCGACTCGACTGCCGCACCCTTAGCCTATCACCTCGCCACCAAAGTTCCGGACTACTGGATACCTCTCTTACCGGTACAGATTTCTGAAAGTGACCCGGCAATGAGATTGCAGCGAGGAGTTTTGGCTACGGGGAAGAAGCCGCAGCCTCTTGGACGCATTCTGGAACCCGAGAAGGATTTAATGATCCACGAAGAAGAGGTGCCTCGGGAAGGCGCGCGAGTCACACGTTCATTTCAATATGCCCGCTGGATAAACGGGCTCACCCACCTTTGGGTCGGAAGACGCAAGCAGCCGGGCCAGGGCGAGGGCTCCAGCGGTCTGCGCTTTGATGTCATTGAATCAATCTGAAACTGCCGCTGCGCAAGATTAGGTGCTAGTGTCCTGTCTCTAAAGTTCACGCAACAAATAGAACTGCGGTTTCTGGTCCCGGAGGGACGAAATGTTAATAGTTCACGTGCGCAAAAGTTACTTCCTTAGCTCCGTGAGGAGCGTAATGTGCCGCCGGCCAACCGAATATCTCGCTCCTCCGGAGCGAAAAGGATTTCTATACTGCGTGGTTCTATAGACATTTCGTCCCTCTGGGACTGAAGAGCGAAGCGCCTACGGCACTCATTTATTCTGCGAACTTTAGAGACAGGACACTAGCAGTTATTTTGGTCACAAATTGTCCAATCAAAGAAATACGGCCGCCAGTGCTGGCAGCCGTAAGTCGTTGAGATTAATGGTCGGGGCGAGAGGATTTGAACCTCCGACCTCTCGGTCCCAAACCGAGCGCTCGGCAATGACGTAAGTTTTTGCCTTTCGAAAGTTGCAGCCACCGAAGATTTCTTAGTGTTTTCCCATTCTGTCCGTCTGCTACAGTTCGCTATCTGTTGAGTGCTGAAAATTCTGTCCACAAATTGGCTACACGGCTTGATGCCGACGTGCTCTTGCAAGGCCTTTCTTCTATCTTTCTCCTTCGAGGATCTGTCCCCTTAGCACTTGAGAGGGAATATGACTTCGTGTTGTCGTTATCGGAGTCATTGCCGACGTTACTGAGTTAGTTCGAGCTTTTTAGCATGATTGCAAAAAGCGGTAAGGCCTCGGAACTGTTCCTTCCTCAAATCGCCTCATCGTCACGCTGGCAAACAGTTGCCGCCAACGATGCCATGTGATATATGTGCGCTGTTAAATGGAGGCTCCGGGAATCCTTTGATTACTCTAGTTCCTTTTCGTAGCCACACTTCGCTCGCTCTCAAAGCTTTCGTCGAAATGTAAGCTCAGTTCTCAAACAAAGAAGCACATGCCTATCTCTCTTGTGCTCTTCGACGGAAAGCTTTTCTAAAGAAGATGTTTCGTCATCGAGGGGCTCAGACTGCAAACGCCTTCAAGAACAAACGTCCGCTTGATGACATAGTAAGAGCGACATAGTTTGGATTTCGCTAACTGGGCCTCTAGGCGCTCTATTGGCACCGCGTTAGTGAGTTTCTGCAATTTGAGCATTTTCTGATGCACCCACAGTGAATACCGCAGATGAGACTAAAATCCTTGCGCGAGAATAAGAATGTTCATTTTTAATAAATTGACTGGCGGCAAAAACCTAATCGGCTTGTTGGCCGCGGCAAGCTTCCTGGCTGCATTAGGTGGTGGCACAATTCTGCGACAGAGCGGTCCATCACTGCAGACAGGGCCGTTTAAGGACACTACACCAATCGCCGCGTTCCTGCTCGGCACTTCCATTGGTTTAGCGATTCTCTCTTTGATTCCGCGCCGATGGATACGTCGGATTACGGCATTCATGTCTACGGGTGCGGGTATCACCTCTCTGCTCCTGCTAGTCCTCGTTGTCTTCCACGCCGCGGAAAAGCCGGGGCCAGACCCTAACGACCTTCATGCCTGGGCTATTTTGGTGTTGCTTTCCATCAGGTTCAGCCTTTGGTTTGTGGCTAGATCCCTGCGGACAGAAATGGCGGCAAATCAGAAGCAGAAGCTGGCGTGGGTTGACCTTGCATATTATTCGGGAATTGTCCTGGGACTCATTGCCTGGGGAACGGGTAGCAGCGGTACTGGGGGTCTACTCGACTTTGTCATTGAGCGACTCGGCGGCGTTAGCGGAAAGCTTGATCAAGCCACTGTTTTGACGCGGATACTAGTTGCCGATTGCTGCTTACAACTGGCAGCCGGCATGCTTGATTCCTTGTGGAGCCGAACTCGGCTGGGATCTGACGAACTGCAGGTTTCGCACCCAACTCCATTAACTCCGTTCGACAAACAGTGGTATGTGAGACTTACAGCCGCCATAGTATTTCTTACGGTAGGGACTCAGATCATTATCTTTGTGTTTCGAGGTGCGCTAAATAATATTGCGCCAAGCGGGCCGGCGAGTCTTGCCCCAAATGTTCTGGCGGCATTCTACGTCGCCGTCTCGATCGGCGCTTTTTTGTTTGGCTCTTTGAAACTGCGGCTCGTTTGGCTCGACGACTGGGAACAAGCCGGCTTTTTTGGCAGCTTAGTTGTCGGTAGTCGCCCCAGGAGGATCCCTTTTTCAATCTTCTCCGGCACTATTGCAGTATTGTTGATAGCAGCAAACCTGATCAATCTTGTTCGCCTGGAAGGGTCGCAGCCACTATCAATCGTGACTAGTGCGAGTCTTTTGCTTTGCTTTGGAAGTGCGGCCTTGCTTTACGAGATCATGGCGGCAGCAATCTTCGTTCGGATCGGCCAAAAGGGCGAAGAACTCAACCGAAAGAACATGGTTGCTTTGACGTTCGGGTTCATGGGACTAGGCGCTCTCATTGGACTTGTACTCCTTGAAGGAGTCTTCGTTCATCTGAAGATGGAGGGAGAAGAAAGAGTTTTCCGTGCCGGAAACCTGCCACAGATAATAACGTCACACTACGCATTACTGGTCGCAGTGGTTCTCTGCTTCGTCCTTGCTAATCTGGCGATGGCTTGGTCGCCGCGTTCCGTTAAGGATCGACTCAATACACCATAGATTTTAGGTCTTGCTCATTTTTAGGAGATTGAAGCCTTCCGAAAGTGATAGCAGTTTAGTTGGGTTACAGTTACGAGCATGTACGCTTGCGTCGGCTCCGCCGGGCAGCCAGATAGTTAGTTACTGTCCGATCCCGAAGGTAATAACCCCATGGACGAGGACCTGGCATTCAGAGCCACATATCACCGTGAAATCGAGGACATCATTGAGTCGCTAGAGATTATCAGGCGAGGTGACTCATTAGGGCGCTGTACTCTGTTAATAGGAGCAGGATGCTCTGTATCTGCCGGCGTGCCGTCTGCCGCTGGCTTTGTCGACGAGATAGAAAGGAAGTATCCGTTCAGATTTAAACGTGCACGGGATAAAACAGTTGCGCTGACTGGTTCTCCCGACAGCATTCCAAGTTACCCTAGTTGTATGGCCGAGCTCAGTCTGGACCAGCGCCGGCAATTGTTGGCAAAACACATTGATCGGGCGAGCCTGAACTGGGCTCATGTTTGCATAGCAAGTTTAATGCAGCAGGATCTGGTTGACCGAATCCTGACTACCAACTTCGATCCACTAATAATCCAGGCCTGCGCCCTATTAGGCGAGTTCCCTGCAGTCTTTGACTTTGCTACATCTCAGATCCTCGAACCCGCTAACATACCGGACAAAGCTGTGTTCTATCTTCACGGGCAGCGGACGGGTTTCGTTCTACTTAGCGACCAGAATCAGGTAGCTAATCACTCCGAAAAGCTTGGACCACTCTTTCAAGCGACCGGAGAAGGCCGAGTTTGGATCGTGGTGGGCTACAGCGGGGAAAACGATCCGGTGTTTGATCACCTCGCGAAGGTAAGTCGCTTTCGCAACAATCTCTATTGGGTTTGTTTCAAGAATAACCCGCCCAGCAGTGAGGTGCGGGGAAGACTGCTCACCGATGGAAAGGATGCCTATTTTACTAACGGCTACGATGCTGATGAGTTCTTCCTAAAGTTAGCCACGGCACTTAAGATATTTCCACCGGATCTCGTTGGGAGACCGTTTACTTACCTCCTACGCAACCTAAGCAGGCTTCCAGCAGACGAGCACATTACGGGCCCCGCACGCCAATCGGTGCAAACGGCAGTCGCCCAATTTGAGAAACCGATGTCGGTTGTGTTGACGTGCGGCGCCATATTTCCCACTCCTCACGCGAGTGAACACGTGATACAGGAGCTTCAGAAAGTGGTTGTTGTGTTCCAGGAGGAACACGACGAAAGAAAATCGAAGGATTCTGCCCAGCACCTTTCGTGGGCCTCTCTTGTGCTCGGCAATCTGCGGACGAGCCAGGCCCAGACGGACTATTCGCAATCCGATGTTCGCTTTGAAGAGGCTGGACAGATGTATCAGAAAGCTTTGTCTATACGAGCCGATTATTATGAGTGCCTGAACAACTGGGGTGCTTCCCTTGTGAAATGGGCTTTGACGAAGAAAGGCGTGGAATCTCAAAAGCTACTGAGCCAGGCTACAGAACGATTCTCACATGCTTGTATCCTAAATCCGCAGGGTTATGAGGCCATCAACAATTTCGGGGTCGCCCTATATTATCAAGCCCTTAACAGCTGTGACGGTGAGGAAGCAGATCGGCTATTCGATGAAGGAATGTCAAAGTACGAGTCTGCCCTTCAGATCAAGCCAGACATGTTTCAGGTACATCACAACTGCTGTGTTTTGCTTTCGGAGTGCGCCAAGCGGAAAGGTGGAGACGAAGGAGATAGGTTGTTTAGAAAATCACAACGTGAGTACACCGACGCTCTAAGAAATAACAATGATCCCCTCCATACACACGTAACTTGGGGTGGAGCGTTCCTGCAGTGGGAGAGTGCCACGGATAAATCGTACGAGCGAGTACTGGTGGTCGCCGAAAAGGCGGAGCGAATAAAGTGGGGTGGAGGCGCCTACATATCAGCATCTATGAACGCTCTTATTGAGGATGAAGAAGCCTGTAAAGCGGAACTTCGAAAAGCCAAATTAACGGGAAGCCTCCCTGACCGCCACTATGTTTTGAACGATCCTAACTTGATCAGCGTCAGAGAACTCGGTTGGTTCCAGGAGATAATAGAGGGCCAGTCTCATTAACAGAACGACGCCCAAGGGTCTTCTTTCATATCTGCGCGAACCTGTTTCGAGGCTCCTCACAATTGCAAATCAAGTCGGGAATTGCCGCTTTCCAGAGGTCAAATTCTTTGCTTGCAACTCACCTTAAACTTCAGTATGGTGCAAACTCCCCTTTCATACATATGGAGCAGCGAGACAATTGACATATACGTATGATCCGCGAGCTATGGCTCTCATAATAAACCGCTGGGGTATGGATCCAAATGATTTTGCAGAGGAATTCCTTAGAAATCATCGCCTGCCAGCATACGGTGCCTATCTTTTTCAGCGTTCCGCTGCCTCTTGGCTGAACGTTTCGGACGATGAAGCGCAGATTCGCAAGGGTTATGAGGCTGGGTCTTTAGAGGAGTTCGGTCTTAGGGAAATCGTGGCGCAATGGCCCACTGTCAATGTTGTGGGTCTGGCGATCGGTGACGGATTGGGCGAGCTCGAGATTGTGCGAAAACTCCTTAACGAAGAGCACACCGTCCACTATCTCGCGATTGACCTTTCCCCCTCCCTGCTGGTTGCGCACCTACAAAAAATTCGAGAAGAGCTCGCGAGCGAGCTTAGGGCTGGCCGTTTACTCTGCGCAGGGGTTATTGGAGACGTCTTCACAGACATTCAGGAAGCAGTCAACCTGAGCCGCGCTGAATTCGAGTCACGGGGTGCAATAGAAGGCGAACAATCTTTCCTACCACGCGAGACTCCATTAATTGCAACGTTCCTGGGCAACTGCCTCGGAAATGACTTACCTGGACGCGAAGGACTGATATTTGCGGCTGTAGCCGCAGCGTTTTCAAATAATCGCCCACTCGCTATCATCGTCGGTGTCTCGGTAATGCGAGACGAGCTGGACCAGTACAGCTCGTCGTGGAGTGACTTCCTGCTGGAAACTCCTGTGTATCTGCTCCGGGAATTGAAGGTTCTCAGTTCGTCCAAGCCGAAGCTGAACAATGAAGCTGATGAGTTCTTCATTCCGGACGATGATCTCCGATCTGTGCGTTGCCCACCGGTACCGCCGGAGACCTACTCCTTCCACGGTATTGAGGGTCAAGTCTACCGGTTCTTGTATCGCCTTTCCTTCGATATCGAAGCACCTCTCTCTGGTGTCAGCCTTGCGGCAGGTTCCCAATTTCTCCTCTACTCGATCACCAAATACGATCCAGCTAGTCTTGCGCGCTTTCTTGAAAACCAAGGCTATACTGCGCTGTATAAGCCGGAATACCACCAACGAGTTGAAACGGAGTTAGGACTGCGCGAGTACGTGGTACTTGCGGCGCTGATTCCAGCGTGAAAAGGAGCAAGAGCCATGAGAGATTTTTCTTCCGGCAAATGGACCATTAACGAAGAGGCATTCCAACGATGGCTAGGCAACCGAGAAGCTGAATTCGAACCAGCTCTCGATCCGGTGCCGACCCTCAAGGCCCTGGTGTTCCTCGCTCTTTTGGATAGAAAGTCGCCATGCACCTACGAAGAACTGGGCGAAATCTTCGAGCAGCAGGAAGTCGTCAATGGAAAGATCCCAGTCGCTAGTTTGCGGGTCGCGACCTCTGAATTAGGGAATGTCTTAACTAGATTTGAACATCAACTTGAACTGAAAGTCACCCGAGGCGGACAACGGGAGGCAAAATTTCAGTTGTGGCCCAGAAGCGCGGGCCGGAAAGGCGAATTGAAGGGAAAGAACAGCATCGCGCTCGTTATGGACCACACCCAGGAGAAGGCGAGGGACATTGCCCAAACGCTGCTAAAAGAGCAATGCCTACCCTTTCACTCTTTATATTACTTACCAAGATCAGCTTGCTGGTGGATAATGTTCTCCAGTGAGGAGGCAGAGATACGGAAGGCTTACGAGGCTGGCGCCTGGGAAGAATTGGGTTTAAGGCAGACCATAACTGAAGCCGCCGCACCGGTGGTTGGCGTTTTGGGTTTGGCGATCGGTGAGGGTCTCGGCGAGATTGAGTTATTGCGACAGGTTCTTGCGGACGGATTTACCGCCGGATTCACAGTGCATTACCTGGCCGTGGACCTTTCGCCGGTCTTGCTTGCATCTCATGTCGAAACAGTCCGCGAGTCCTTCTCTGAGGAGTTGAAAGCGGGCCGACTGATCTGCGTAGGCATCCTGGTTGACGTATTCCTGGACCTCGAAATGGCCGTGACCAAAGCGCGCATTGAACTAAAAGCGCTTGGGCTATTCACGCGGGGTGATGAATTCTTGCCTACTGACTGCCCCATTGTGGCAACTTTTCTTGGCAACTGTCTCGGTAACGACTCATCGGACAGGGAAATGGTGATCTTTGATGCCGTCTCAGCCGCATTCCCTGATAACCGGCCTCTGGCTATTCTCGTTGGAGTGTCCGTGGTTCGTTCCGAACCGGACGATTACGCAAGGACGTGGGACAAATTCCTGCTACAAACACCTCACCATTTATTGAAGAATCTCGAGATTCTTAGATCGGGCAAACCGAGTGATAGCATCGAGGTTGACGAGTTTACGCTGCCAACCGAAACTGGCTCAGATTCCATCGCCTGTCTTGAGAGGCGAACCCCTAAAGTAAAACCAAAACCTTACAACACCAGACATGGCATCGAAGGCCAGATTTACCGCTTCTACTACAACCTCGATTTCGACCTGACCATGCCCAGTTGCGGGCTTCGCCTGCCGGCTAAGAGCGAGATAGTTCTTTACTCAATCATAAAATACGACATGGAGACACTTGTCAGAGGTATTGAGAAGCGGCGATTCACGGTGCGCCACAATCCGAATTATCACAGCATCGTTGATACAGAGAATGGCAAGAGAGAGTATGCAGTTTTCGTAGCGTACGCCTGAAGACCCGTATGCTCAACATTGCAGTCGGAAGTACATGCGCTCAGTGAGTCGACCAAACGATCAATAGCGACGGATCGGCCGCAGCTATACAATGTCCGTTGTCTAGCCTTAGTTAGATCCAATCATCACAAATTCTTGAAATTGTATTTGAGCCGATCACTAGGCCTTGGGAAAATTCTGGTGTCTTTCGGTCAGCCTCTCTCGCTCCGTGTAACCCTCCCCAGTTTAGGACCACTCATAAGTAGAGACTTCGGGTTTTGGGATAACAGATTCTCTGGGGGTCATGTTGCCCAGAGCCGAGTGTGGTCGTTTCTTCGGTCTCCCGCAGCCACTTCTCGGTCACACAGCATTGTTAGAGACTTGGATTAGAGAGTGGGTTGGCTTTAACCGGGAGTCAAGATAATCTGATCCTTATCAAGCGGAATTTCGAGATGCTTCTTAGCGCTCGTGAGCATCAGAGCCTGGAATGGAAGGTTCCACAAAACTCGATCAGGAACAATACATATGGTTTTGACACCCTGAAGCTGCCGACTGGCCGGCTCGATTAGTGTTGTGTATAGTTCGCGCGAGAACATCGCAACGTGCCAGTTCGTGAGGGCGCATCCTTTCCGATGAGGAAGCCGGTACCCACTCCTGTTCCTCGGGCATCTCCACCCGGGCAAACAGTTCTTTCCACCTCAACCATGCGGGCTGGCCACTGATTCACTTCTTGGAACGGTACGTCCTCCAGAACAATTGCTTCCAACTTCCCCTGAGAGGCGCGTCGGAAGTGAGCGAGACTTCGACTGTGAATCGCTGCAGCGCCAATTGCTGAACCTGAGCACAAGCGCCACTATCAATACTTCTAACTTACCCTGCGCCTGAGCCAACAAGATCACGTCCGTTGCGACTCTATTCATCGGGCCGGGCTCTACATACTTGTGAAGCCTTTCGTTCAACTCGAAAAGCACATCATACTTAGGTCGTCGTAGGCTTGGGTAAAGCGCTGACAAGAGCATCTCGCTATGATACAAGGCCGTTTTGTTTGTCGGATGGCGAGAATCGAGAGCCTCTGGTGGCACGACTTGAGGGCCGCGTTCTGTACGCGTCTAGCACTGGAAGGATACGAGGCTCTGACAATAATGACGCTGATGGGCCATAAGGATCTGAAGACGACGATGCGATACATTCGTGCCGTCCAACTTCAGAGACAAGTGCGCTCTCAGAATTTTGGACACAAATTGGCCACACAAACAGAACGGCCGCCAGTGTTGGCAACCGTAGGTTGTTGATATAAATGGTCGGGGCGAGAGGATTTGAACCTCCGACCTCTCGGTCCCAAACCGAGCGCACTACCAGGCTGTGCTACGCCCCGAATTACACCCATACAAGGTGGCAAGGCATTCTAGCAAGTTAAAAGTAAAAAGGTAAAAGGCAAAAGGGCGGAACCAAACCAAACTTGTTTGAGTGGCTTTGGTTGGCAGTAACATACTTGACCTCACCAACGATAACAGCGCTCGTCCGTAGTTCATTCTCGGCCACAGATGAACACGGAGCAACACAGATCTAAAATTCATTCTCGGCCACAGATGAACACGGAGTAACACAGATCTAAAGTTTATTCTCGGCCACAGATGAACACGGAGCAACACAGATCTAAAATTCGGGTTTATTCAGATCCCTCATATCCGTGTTCATCTGTGGCCTAAAATCTAAATCGCTCACCGCTCAGTTAACGCCTGCGTGAGTCAAGTATGTATTGCCCTTTGGTTGGTGTTTGCGTTCCCGGTAATTAAGCCCGCCTGAAGTCGGTGCTCTAGTCGCTCGTGTCAGGGCGCGTCTTGATCAGGATTTTTAGAAAGGACCGCATTGCTGCCAGGGCTTTGCCGCGATGGCTAATTTGGTCTTTGGTGGAGGAGGGAAGTTCGCCAAACGTCTTATCAAAACCCGTAGGCGCGAAGATCGGGTCGTAGCCGAAGCCGTTTGTTCCTCGAGGCGAATCTATGATCGCTCCTTCGCAAGTGCCGGTGTGTGATCTCAGGAATCCATTCTCGTGATCAGCTAACACAACCACGCTCACGAAACGGGCGCCGCGATCAGCATTGGGAATCGCGGTCAACTGGTCCAGCAAATAATTGACCCGATCTTGATCAGTTTTGCCGTCGCCGGCGTATCGCGCCGATCTGACTCCCGGAGCGCCATTCAAGGCATTCACCTCGAGACCCGAATCATCCGCTAGTGTTAACACTCCGCATTGCCGCGCATAACCCTCAGCTTTGAGAATCGCGTTCTCACGATAGGTGTTTCCAGATTCTTCGACTTCTATGACACCTGCAAAATCGTTCAGCGTTAGGAACGTCAAATTCAGATCACCCAGCACCGTTGAGATCTCTTTTGCTTTTCCTTTGTTCCAGGTGCCGATTAAGAGCTTCATGTCGTTAGCGTGATGGTGCGGTTGGGCTGGAGGATGACCGCGGCGCAAGATACGAGATCAGAAAACCGAATTGCCCAAAATCAGAACGAGTTCGTCGTTCTATGCCGGAATCGCCCAAACTGGTCTCAGTGACTGAGTAAGGAAGCTTTTGGATGACGCGATCAAGTTCAGTGGGATTGGCTACACCAGCGCCACGAAATACAGTGAGGCTGGTGACGAGCGAGCTGGCTCGCTCATTGTCTTTCGAAAAAGTAACAATGCTTGACAAGTTAGGTTTCTCAAAATAATGCGACAACGCTTCGAGTCTCTCAGAAGACGATGCCAGATTCGAATGGCTTGCCCGAGTATTCAGGCAGCGGCGAACGTCCTCAGGTGCTCCCAGCAAGAAATAGTCACCGGCAAAGCTAGCCGCGAAGTCGCCGTCTTCCGAAAGAAACAGTTCCGCGTCGCCAATCTTTTCGGATTTTGCGCCCGCGCCAAAGCGACGCGAGACGAATTGTCGCAAAGTCTCCGGGCTGGCTATCCCGGCAATTATGAGAGATCGCTCTGACTGGGCTTCCATGCGAACGGTTAGTAGATCTGGTTTGACTGCTTTTAGAAAAGCATCGGGATCGTCGATACCATACGGCGCCAGTAACGCTTTGAAAGCTGTCGTAAAGACTACCGCCGACACGATGTCTAATTGGGAAGAGACCGTCGCATTAAACTGGTCCCAGGCTACCGCCGGCTCTCGAATGTTGTAGCTTGTTACCGAGAAAACCTCGGGCGGCAGCAACTCCCAGCCTCCGAGAAAATTTGTTTGCGTACCTCTGAAGGCCGGGCGCAGTCGTGCCAAGACTTCCGGCTTGAGACCGATGAAGTAGTTGTCTTCAATGCCGCCCTTTGAGGCACGGGCGCTCCAGCCTATGTTACCTACGAGCTTTGCAGTTCCAGTCGTCAGTAGTTTTTGAAATTCCGTTATCTGCGTAAGCCGGCCAAACACAATCGGAGCCGTCTCTGAAATCAATCGCGCGGCGTTTGGTGAGGCAGAGTATCCGAAGGCTAGCGCATCGTTTCCATTAAGACGAGCTCGCATCTCTTCAAGTTCGGGACGATGCAGTAAACTCGGCCGCTGCCCACTCCGAACAGCAAGACACGCCGCCACGGCCTTTTCATTGTTGCCAATCATGATAACCGAGCCCTCTGCGGAGGCGACGATTTTTCGTTGGCCGTCAGGGGAGGTCCAACGAGAGGCCTGGTGACCTTCGATATTGATTTGTTCCAGCTTTGGATTGCCGTATGCCTTTTTGGTGAAGTCATTCAACAGACTTTCCAGGGCAGGTTTGATTCGTCTTTCGGAAGTGTGGGTTTCGATGATCAGAGCAGCCTGAGAGTTGAACTCGAGAGCGTCGCCCTGGCCGGTACTGCTAAGCTCCAACATTACAAAGGCGACCTGGGCACGTGTGGCAACAACGGTCGGCACCGATCCGATGCCGGTTAATCTCACGAGATAACTGGACCAGCTGTTTTTCTGTTCGGGCAGTTTGATTCCGGCTTGAGGCCCGAGCTTCTGCCACGAATCGGTGGCACCGATCGCGCCGGCTATGTCGAGCAGATTGTTTGCTTCCAGATAGACGAGGGAATCGCCGGGCACGTACGCAGCCATATCGACCGGAGTTGGACGATCCCACCAAAACCAACCGGCGATGATTAGAACAATGAAAAGGAGAACAGCAAGTAACCGAAGAATCCGAGTCATGTGCGAGCCATTGTACAACAGGCTGCCAGCCTGTTGCCGGTTACGTTGAGTTATTCGCGGATAGGTGAGGGAACCGAACCAAGCTGCAGGCTGGCAGCCTGCAGTACAGGTGATTGAAGCAGATTTCCGGCTGTGTTAATTTTGACGACGTTAAGATTCGTCCCCAATTCGAAAGTCTAACTTGCATATGGTCTATCGTGACTTAGCTGCCCAGCCTCAGGCCGAGGCTGATTTTACCCAGTTCCTCGACGACATTTTCAATGGGCTAACCAACGGCCGCCGGGACCCAAATGACGTGGTCAAGGAAACGCTCTTGGGGATTTACTTTGGCCAGCAAAGGGCAGAGGACTTGCCACTCGCGGGACGCGTGCTAAGTCACTCATTCGATCCACGGAACGCCACCACCGAGCCTGAATACTATTCGGAAATCGACACCGCAGCCTACCTGGAACGAAAGCCCGCCATGTGGCTTTGGCAAATGTTCGACAAGTCACCGTTGGGCGGAAATGCACTGCTGGGACATCGGTTTCGTCAAATGCTGGCGCCGCTGATCTTTCGCAGCGTAGGAAAGAACTTCAAGTGCTGGCAGCACGTTGAATGGTCTTTCGGGTACAACTTGTCATTCGGCGATAACGTGGTAGTTCACCGGCACGTGCTACTGGATGATCGTGGAGGCATCGAGATAGGGAACAACGTTTCGATCTCTGATTATGCCAATATTTACTCACACACGCATGACGTAGACGACATTCGTCAGGTCTCCAATCTGGTTACCCGCATCGGGGACGGAGCTCGCATTACCTATCATGCGACAGTGCTCGCGGGAGTGCAGATCGGCGAGTGTGCTTTGCTCGGCACTGGCGCTGTCGCCACCTCGGATATCGAGCCGTATCACGTGAAGGTTGGCGTCCCCGCCAAGACGGTTAAAGTTAAGGTTCCAAGATCCGCCGGCGCTGCTGAGTGAGCCGGCTGTCAATCACAGGAACTCGCAGTTTTCGCACCAGTTTCAATTTCAGGAAACCGTCCTTCAGCGTTCCTGAAACCAAGCCTCCATGTTCCAGTTTTTCTTTGAACTAACACCTATCCTCAAGTATCTGAGTAGTTAAACCACAGAAAATACTGGTTGACAATGTTCAACGCATTCCTGTACTCTCGAAAACGCGGTGGGGAGCAATTCTGCTCACACCGGGGAGTGTTCGCCTTGATCCCTCCCAAACGGCGTCTGAATTGACAGGCACACCGCGTCTTTGAACCTAATCGATAAATGGCACACTTCGCGTGAGCGGAGGTCGCAAAGCCACGGGAGTTGGGCGGCAGCAAGTCCAACTTGGCTGGGTTACCGAAAGATAGGCTTCGATTCCTTCCTTTGAAAACGGGTGGCACGGGCATCTCGCTCGTGGGCAGTGGCCACCATCGGCAAGATGCCGATGCCACGACCGCCGCCTTGATCGCTCGAAATCTCACGTGAAGCCCGACGGCCCAGTCGCTTACCTGCTTGCAAGGTAACCACATTGAATACTCTGAAAGCTTCCCCGCAACCAACCGCATTGAAACTCCGTCCATCAAGAGCGCGCAAAGCTCGTCTCCGTCTCCGCAAAAATCTTCGCCCGCGCACTCAACTGATTTCGAGGACTAAATAGATCATGTTTAAAAAAGGCATCGGCAAAAACAATCTCGTGGGTTTGGACATTGGTTCCAGCTCCGTCAAGGCCGTCGAGCTCCAGAAGAAAGGCGGCAATCTGCTGCTGGTGAGTATGGGCTACGAGAATCTGCAGTCGGACACCATCGTGGATGGCCAGATCATGGAGCTCAATAACGTATCCGATGTTATCTCCAGCATCTTCAACGAGCACAAGATCAAGACAACGAGAGTAGCTGCTGGAGTCAGTGGCCACTCAGTCATCGTCAAGAACATCGTGGTTCCGCCGATGAGTGACGAAGAGCTGCACGAGTCGTTCAGCTGGCACGCGGAAGAACACATCCCTTTCGACATCTCGGATGTGAATCTCGATTACCACGTCACCGGCCACTCCAACGATTCAGTTTCAGTTTTGATGGCTGCCTGCAAGAGCGACAAGATCGCGAACGTGAAGCAGGCTATCCAGCTCGCCGGCAAACATCCGGTCGTCATCGATGTAGACGCTTTTGCGCTTCAGAATTGCTACGAGGTTAACTACCGGCCTTTGCCTGGCGACGTGGTTGCGTTGCTCAACATCGGCGCCTCGACGATGAACATCAACATCCTGAACGGCACGCGTTCAGTATTTGCTCGCGATGCTTCAGTCGGCGGCAGCCAGTACACCAGCCTTCTGCAAAAAGAACTCGGCTTGACCTTTGAACAGGCAGAGTCAGTAAAGCGCGGCATGCCACTTCCCGACGGCGTCGAGAACCGCGACATTCAACCGATTATCGAGACCGTGTCAGACATCCTGGCGCTGGAAATCCAAAAGACGATGGACTTCTACCGCGCGACCGCCGAAGACGGCGAGTCCGCGATCCAGAAGATCCTGTTCTCAGGCGGCGGTTCCAAACTGCCCGGCCTGGCGGCCTACCTCTCGAAGAGATTTGAGATACCGGTCGAGGTTTTTGACCCCTTCAGAGAGATTCAGGTCGATGCCCGAAGATTCGATCCGGACTACATGCGCGAAGTAGTTCCTGAAATGGTAGTTGCCGTGGGTCTCGCGCTGAGAGGAGTGGACGCACAATGATAAAGATAAACCTGCTAGATTCCATTACCGACACGCCACGTGGCGCGGCGATGATGGAGGAGAAAGTAACCAGTCCTCTTATTCAGACGATCCTGCTTGCGGTGACCGTGGTTGGATTGTTGGTCCTGGGAGCCGGTTATGACTACGTGAGCGCGAATTCGGCGCACGCATCCGCCCAGGTTGAGCTCGAAAAGCAGCAACGCATCAACCGCGAAATGCTGGCGGTCAACAAAGAACAGGAAGAGCTTCAAGCCAAGACCAGAGACATTCAGGTTCGCATCGATGCGATCCAAAAACTGAAAGCCGAGCAGAAAGGTCCGGGTTTTGTTCTTCGAGATATCACGGAACGATTCAACAGTATTCCCGGTTTGTACCTGAAGAGCATCGCTCAAAAGGGAACTGAAATAACCATCAAAGGCGAATCCCCGAACGAACAGTCAGTCACGAAGTTTGGCCAAACCCTCGAATTCTCTTCCGGCTTGTTTACGGATCTCCATATTGAGACCGTTCGCGAGTTCGCGAAGGTCGGCGCTGGACCAAAGAATGGTGATCAGGCCGCCGCACCCGCCGAGGGAGATTTGGCGAGGCCGGAGGTTGTGAGCTTTGTCGTCAAATGTAATTACACCGGCGCAGTTAAGAAAGATCAGCCCAATCAGCCGGCGACTCCTAATTCACCTGCCACTGCCTCTGCCACCGCCCCCGCTGGTCAGGTAGCGAAGAACTAACGCGCTTGCATAACAGCACCCACTTGAGCTCAAAACTTTGTTTGAGTATGTAAAGGACAAGATATGAAAGTCGGCAGCCTACAAACATTACCCTGGTATCTGCGCCTCGCAATCTTCGGCGGCGTGGCCTTAGCTTTGTACGCGGGGTTCTGGTACTTCGTGACGCGCGGAACCCGCACCGAAACTAAAGAAATGAACGCCAAGATTGCAGAGCTTCTGCCACGCAATGCGCAAGCCCAAATCGCTCAGCAGCGATTGAATGAGTTCCGCAAAATCTACCAGGCTCGTCAGGAAGAATATGGGGAGCTGAAGGCTCTGCTTCCCGAGCAACGCGAGCTCACGGTCGTGCTGCAGGGAGTTCAGGATCGCGCTCACAACACGAGCTTGTCGTTACGGAAGTTCACGCCGAAGGATGACGTCCAGCAGGACTTCTACAGCGGCAAGAACATTAATGTGGGCGTAACGAGCTCGTTCGCAAACCTGCGAGCTTTCTTCGAGCAGATGGCCCACTACCAGCGCATCGTTTCGATCACTAACTTCGAAATCAATCAGATGGACAAGCTGCAGCCTGGCAAGACCGTGGATGCAAGCTTCGAAATGACGGCCTACTACGTTTCAGCTGAAAAGCTTCAACAGAAAGCGCCTGCCAAGCCTGCCGGAACTGGTCAGGCAGCGGCGCCGGCTCCTGCTCCAGCAGCGCAGCCCAAGTAATCAAATTCGTCATCAGCTAATGACGCTTCAATGAGAGTAACCACTATGCAACACGCCAAAGCAATTAAGTACGCACTTGCGAGCCTCTTTCTGATCGCTTCGTTTACTTTCGTCACTGCTCAAACCAAGGACGCCAAGGATGCGAAGAAGAGCGAGGCTGACGCGCAGAAAAGCGAAGCCGCGGAAAAGAAAGCGGTACGCAACGGGCGCGATCCCTTCGCTCCTTATCGAGCGCCGGTGGTAGTCATTAAGAGGGTCAGCCCTGTTCCGCCGCCTTCTATTCAGGAGCGAATTGAACAGTACCGGGCTCAGAAGCTCGCTGCGATGAACGCTCATCTGCCGGCTCCGAAGCCAACGACGGCTTTGCTCTTGAATGAAATCCAGGTGGTGGGTATCTCACGAACTCCGCGTGGCTATGCTGCGATCGTCGAAGCCACTCCCATCAAGCTTTCGTACACGATCTATCCCGGCGAGCGTCTTTACGATGGCCAGTTGGTGGCGATCGAAGATACGCGACTGGTTTTCCGTCATGAAACCGTCTGGACCGATGGCCGACATGACAAGACTGTGGAAATGAAGTCACTGCGACAGCCAAGTGCTGTTGAGGCCATGGCTTCAGCGAAGCCGGCTCCGACTCCGACAGTTCCTGCTGCTCCTGTTGGAGCTGCCGCGGAACCTGAAAAGAAGTCTGAAGACAAGGCTCCTGCCGGTAACAAGCCCTAACAGATTCTGTTTTAGATAATTCGTATCTAAAACTTCCAACACGCGCAAACCCAACTGAAAACCGTTTCATAAGGGACTGCCGTGACACTTGACAATCGACTCCGGACATTACGGCACAGTGCGGCGCGCGCTTTTATGCTGCGAGGCAATTGAGCGTAGCGCGTGGCAGTAACGTCCAGCAGTTCCCTTAAGGAGGGGAAAATGCTTCATCAGCCTCGAATCTCAACAGTAATTAAGCGGACTACGCTCGTCCTGCTTTCAGTATGCCTATTCGGCATGATGGCGTTGGCGGCGCCAAGACAAGCGCCTGCCATCACCAATGTCACGGCGACGACCTCGGGCCAGTCCACTCTGATCACTGTGTCCGGAACGTCACCATTGCCGTTCTCAGTTTCGCGGCCGGACGCTCGGACAATAGTTGTCGAGCTGCCGGGTGTCGACATGTCTCGCGTGTCACAGAATGTCCGGCTCACCTCGCCATTAGTGGATTCCGTGACCGTGGATCGAGGACGCAAGGCTGGGCTCCGAATCGCCCTGCGCGCAGCTGTGATCGACAAATCGCAGCTTGCCGACAACAACCTTGTATTAGTCCTGACTCCGAAGGCGACTGTCGAAGCAGCTCACGCTGTGAAGACCTTGGTTCCTGAGGTGCAGGCTGGTCAGAATCCTGCGGCCGTGGCCCAGCAACCATCACCTTCGCCGACCCCGCGTCCGGCGAGGATGCAGCAGTCCGACCAGGGTCAACGTTACGGCGAATCCGGTTTCATGGGTGAGCCGATCAACTTGAATGTTGTTAACGCTGACATTCGCGACATCCTGAATTACATCACTGAGCAGTACGGCATCAACTTTGTTATCGATTCTTCGGTCAACACAGTTCCCGTCACGGTGAATGTTCAAGACGTACCGTGGAATATCGCGCTGGATGCAGTACTGAAGGCGAACCGCCTCGGTGTTGAAGTCAACGGCAACATCCTGCGAGTCGCTACCATGGATACGCTGGCTAAGGAAGCCGAAACTCAGAAGGTTTTGAAGGACTCACGGCTCGATGCGTCCGCGCTTGTTACTGAGTTCATTCGTCTGAATTATGCGCGCGCATCCGGCACGCTTTCACAGGGCGGCGGAGCGTCAGGAAACTTCGCGGGCGGCGTAACTCAAAGCGTTTTGCCATCAGCGGGGGGTCAAGGTCAGGGAGGCGGACAAGGCAGTTCAGCCGGGTCGGACCAGGGTATTTTGCCAGTGGTGCAGCGCCGGCTCTCTCGCCGCGGCAGCGTCGAAGTTGACGGTCGCAGCAACACACTGATCATCACCGACGTTAAGGAAAACATCGACTCCATTCGTCAGCTGGTTACTTTGCTCGATCAGCCGGAACCTCAGGTTGAGATCGAAACGCGTATCGTAATTGCGAACCGCAGTTTCAGCCGCGACCTCGGCGTGCAGTTGAATGCTCTGGCTATCAATACGACTACCGGTGGAACCGCTGGTATCGGCACAGCTCAGCCGTCACCGCTCGCGAATGCATCTGGTGGAGCGACGAACACAATCGGTCTCAGACCGTCAGGCATACCTCAGGGTATTCTGAATCCCTCGGGCGCCCTCGGCGCTAACCTTCCCAATACCGTCATCGGTTTGACGACGGGCGTCATTGGTACTGCTCAAATCAGTGCCTTGATTACCGCTGCTGAGAGCCGTGGCTTGGTTAAGATTGTGGCCACTCCGCGAGTGACCGCGCTCAACAATCGTAAGGCTGAGATTTCCAGCGGTCAGCAGATTCCGGTCACCACGCCTCAAACGGGCGCCGGTGGTACCGGTGGCGTGCTGGTATTTACAACCACGTTCGTCTCAGTACCGCTGCGTCTCGAAGTAACGCCGCAGATTACTGACGCGGGAACAGTCGTGCTCCACGTCATTGCTGAGAACAACAGTGTCAACACCTCGATTGCTATCAACGGCACTCCCGGAATCGACACTCAGCGAATGGAAACCGAAGTTCTGGTTCCAGATGGCGGCACCACGGTTGTGGGTGGCGTCCTAGGAGACAACGAAGCTACCACGCAGAATCGGACGCCTGGCGTCGCCAGCATTCCGATCGTCGGCAATCTGTTCAAGCGCAAACTCGTTACTCGTCAGTCGAACGAGATTCTGTTCTTCATCACTCCGCACATCTACCGGCCTGACTATCAGGGTCGCCCAACTACCACCGTAGTTGGCACGGGCACGACAAACCGCACGGTTACCATCCCGCAACCGGTACCGCTTGGAAATCCATCAACCAACACACCGGCGCCGAACCCGAACGCGCAACCAGCTCCGGTGCAACCTTCAACCCAACCGGCGCCTGCCCAAAGGCCAAACCAAGACTGAGGTTGAAAATGTTCAAAGAGCTACTTGACTCCGTAATTGGACGCACCGAGGGAAGCCTCGGTGCGCTCATTATGGGCACTGATGGAATCGCAGTTGAGAAAATTCTCAGCGAGAAGGGCTCTGATGCCAACCTCGATATTGCCGCGGCAGAATTTACGTCCGTGGTTCGCAACGCCCAACGAGCCGGAAGTGATCTTGGACTCGGCAAGTTGCGCGAGCTGGTGGTAACGCTTGATGAATCGATCATCCTCATGCGCTTGCTGAGCAAAGATTATTTTGTCGTCCTCGCGCTTGGTCCAGAGGGAAACCTCGGCCGCGGGCGATTTGAATTGAGGAAAGTCGAACTGCAATTGGCCAAGGAGTTTGCAGTGTAAAGTACGACAGGCTGCCAGCCTGTCGCCACTCGATGAACCGGTACTCTCCCGAAGCGCTGCAGGCTGGCAGCCTGTCGTTACTCGATGAAGTCGTACTCTCCCGAAGCGCTGCAGGCTGGCAGCCTGCAGTACAAAAAAGGCTGCAGCTCGTTATGAGATCTCACAACATCTACCGAATATTATTTCTTCTCGCGCTGCCATTGATTTTTTCAAGTCAGGGCAGCGCTTCGACCATTCAGGGTAAAGTCGTCGAAATCCTCGACGGCGAGCGTCTATCGCTAACAAGCGTTAATCAATCCTTCAAGGTGAAACTGATTGCGGTTGCCGCTCCCGCACCCAGGCAGCCTTTTGCCGATGTTGCCAAACAGCACCTTTCTGATCTCGTTGTCGGCAAGTATGTCGTTGTTCACTTTAGTGGCATGACGCGCGAGGGCTTTGTGCTGGGGCGAGTTGTCGCCAGGGACATGGATGTTGGCGAACAAATGATTCGCGACGGCGTGGCCTGGTACAACAAAGTCGAGGCTACAGGCTTTACTGAAATTCAAAAGCAGGAATATTTTGGCTCGGAACAAGCCGCACGCAGCGAAGCCCGGGGACTTTGGAAGGATCCCAATCCTGTATCCCCCTGGGATTTTCGTTGGCGCGAAGCGGCCGATGCCAACCCTATCTCGAAACCGCAAACCTTGCTTGCCAAGTCAGCGGGAGTCAGGAAACCCATGTCGAGTGATGACCTATTCACCTCGATGACCGGGACCAATAGACTTCCTGGGGCCGGCTTCGGTGAAGCAGACGGTGACTGGAAAATCTTCACGCCTTCGCCAGGAAAGTTTTCTGTTTATATTCCTCAAAACTCTCAAGAGTTTGTGTCGTTCATTCCTACCGCCTCAGGCAAGACCGCCGAAATGAATTATTCCATGGGGAAGAGAAGCGGCCGGGTTTACCTCGTCCTTTGGGGCAAGGGTCCGAACGATGGACTCACTGACGATCAGGTTGCTGATGAAGGGGCTAACGGATTGGGTTATGGACTGCAGAAAGGAGCCTACGGAACAGGCAGCGGCTTCAGCGTCGACGTAAAGCGGCAACGGTCGGTCCGCTTGGGTCCGTACACGGGCTGGCAGTACAAGATCAGCGGACTGGGCTTACCCGGAACAGTGCGGATTTTTTCGAAAAAAGTCGGCGAGTATCGTGAGGTCTATTTGTTAGCGGCCATAAATGGCAGCGAGGACGACCCTCAAGTCAAAGAGTTTTTAGGTTCGTTCACAATCGAAAAGTTCTAGATCCCAACTCACTTCGGATTCTCACTTAGTACTACTTTTGCGTCGATTTACTTTTCCGGCAGCCTCACGTAGGGCATGCCGCGCATAATAATGCGTTGCCGGCGAGCTACTCGGCGAGGGTTTACTTGCGGGTTAAAGACCGTTCGTGGATTAGGAATCATAGCGGACAAGAACGCGGCCTCATTAGCGCTCAATGCCGCAGCGGGTTTATGAAAGTAATGCTGGGCAGCTGCCTCAGCGCCGTAAATTCCTTCACCCCACTCGATCACGTTCAGGTAGATCTCAAGAATGCGTCGCTTGGACAGCTCACGCTCGAGAAAAATTGTTAGCACGGCTTCCTGTCCCTTGCGCAAGAACGACTTCTGAGAAGAGAGATAAAGATTCTTCGCAAGTTGCTGCGAGATAGTAGAGCCACCACGCTTGAAGGCTGAAGTGTCGGGAAACCAACCCGGCTCATCTTCGCCTTCTTTTTTTGCTTCTTTTTGGGCTTCCTGCTGCGCTCGGTCCCAGGCCTTTTGGATTGCTTCGTAATCGAAACCGTGATGTGTGCTGAAGTTGGTGTCCTCGCCGGCAAGTACCGCACGCTGCAGGTTTGCTGAAATGCGATCAAGCGGCACCCATGCTTGCTGATGAATCGCAGGCTGACCTTTGGCTTTAGCCTCATCGAACCTGGTTAGCATCAACGAGGTTGAGCTTGGATTCTGTGAACGCAGGCGTCCCACGCGCACAAACATGATGGCCTGGTAAGCGATACAACCAAGCACGACGCCGGCGATTATCAAGAAAGCAATTTTCAGTATTCGACGCATTCTTTATGTACAACAGGCTGCCAGCCTGTTGCAGTCATCACGATCAACTTTTTCTGAGAGCGACATCTGCCTCAACGCAATCTACAGGCTGGCAGCCTGTAGTACTTCCCAGGCTCAAACACAGCTCGCGCCGCTCGAATCGTGTTGCAGTGATGATTGTAACCAATGTCAGCGTAATAGCGGGGTGTGTAAGAGACTTGCATGCGCGATTGCGTGTGGCCAGCCCAACTTTAGTTTGTCATTGATTAACAGTCAATGACTACTCTGGCTTGATTTCAAAGCTGGGATATCCCGCGCTTTAGTGGTTTCCTCAAAGAGCAACAATTGATGATGATCTGACTGGCCGAGCTTTTGCAGTCAGTACCTTGAGGGTCCCGCTTATGAGAAACGTAGCATCCGGGCTCATGGCCTTGATCTGTGCTTTATTACTGGCGCAAATCACAAACGCTCAATCGGCGCCAGCCAGCGCTCCAGTTTTGAGTGCGGCAAATGACCGTCCCATTTTGGGCGACGCGCCCACTCCTCCTGTTCTTAAGAAAGCTCCGGCCGCGGTTGTTAAAGAACCAGAACCTGCGAAGGAGCCTGAGCAGCCTGAGATTGGTGAAGGCGACGTGGTGCGCGTGAGCACCAGTCTGATAACCGTCCCCGCACAGGTGATGGATCGCAACGGTCGCTTCATCGGAAATCTTCAGCAGCAGGACTTTTTGATTTACGAAAACGGAGTTCCACAACAACTCAGCTACTTCAATTCAGTAGAAGCGCCGTTCACAGTTGCGCTCCTGCTTGATGTCAGTGGCTCGACTCAGACTCGTTTGCAGGCAATCCGAGCTGCCGCTAATGCATTTATTGCCAGGCTTCGTCCGAACGATCGGATCATGCTCGTTTCGTTCGATGGCAAAATCAACGTGCTAACCGAAGCGGTGACTGTCAGCCAGTTGCGGAAACAGAAATTGCGTTTGGACGCGGTCAACGACGGTACTTTGCTTTACGATACGGTCGATGAGGTTTTGAATCGCCGGTTCGCAGGAATCTCAGGTCGTAAGGCCATCGTGATGTTGACTGACGGCGTCGATCAAGGCAGCAAACGATCTTCTCGAAGGCAGAACCTGCGCGATGCGAATGAATCCGAAGTTCTAATCTACACGGTTCAATACAACACGCTGCCGCAGTTGCCGGAGCGCCTTGTCCAATTCACCGATCCTAAAGTTCGAGCCCGCATTCAATCCCGCATGGAAAAAGAGTACGCAGCGGGATCAACCTACCTGAACACGCTCGCGGAGCAGACGGGTGGAAGACTCTACAATGCGGATAGTCTCGTTGATATTCAGCAGTCTTTCGGCGCGATTATGGACGAGCTGGGGCGGCAATACAGTTTGGGTTATTACCCGAAGGGTGAGGCCCGCGCCGGTGAAAGACGCGACATCAAGGTGCGCGTGAAGATTCCCAATCTCGTTGTCCGCGCCCGCGATAGTTACACCGCGAACGCCACTGCCGCCAACCTCCACGGCCAGGACTAGCGGTGGCACGGGCATCTTGCCCGTGGGGCCGCACACCTCACGGGCGAGACGCCCGTGCCACGGCTCAAGTCACGGGCGAGACGCGTGTGATACGGCTCAAGACACGGGCGAGACGCCCGTGCCACTCTTAGGCTGATTTCCTTAATTCAATGAGCTCGGGATGTCCACGCATGATTGCGATATCCTCACCCAGGATCATCAGCTCACGCGCTGCTGCTGAAAATCTATAGGTATTGCGCGCAAAAAGTCCGTCGACCACTAACGAACCAGCGCCAGTGTAACGAAACCTTGCCGCAGCCGGAGCGCTTCTTGATTCAACGCGAACGACTGATTTGTCATCTGTCACTCTCGTTTGTTCCAGCGAAGCAGCGGAATTCTCAAGCCCCAGAGCCTTTCTTTTCTGACCGCAACAACTCATAGTTACTCCCCTTTACGCGGCTCGTCTTTGTCCAGGAGCTTTTGAATAATAATTGCCCCTGACGAAAGGGCGAGCCATAGCAGGACTCGCTCAAACCATGTTTTTCCTAAATACATAGCGAATGGCAGCGCCACCCACAGCGACAAGCAGTAGAAACAGTCCATCAGAGATCCGAAGAAACCGTTTCCCACGGACTTCCTGATCTTGAAAACAAGATCGAACGGTCCATCTTCTGCCTGCAGCAGATGGGTGACGCGCCACACAGCTAAGACCGCCAAGAAAAAAGTGAAGTAGTTGATCAGCTTAATCTCTCCACAGCGAACGAGGCGCTGGTGACGTAGCTGTCATCAAGTCCACTATTGTACCCATTCGTCTGGCGCTTAGCGGCAGAGAGGTTAAGGTAGTACAAGGTATAACTCTCTCCGCTTTCAAGCCATTTCTTAGTCGGCGTCGGAGCGGGAGAATACGTTATCTGGTGCGAATTGAGGTCCCCAAATTTGGAGAGCTCAGCCGTTCCCCGGTATCCGGGACATCCAAGGGCGTCTGTATTACCGGGATTGCTCCCTGACGAAATACCCGCGATGCTTTCAACCACGGCAAAAGGCGCCCCGCATTTTGAGATGCTCATAGCGTAGTTATGCAGGAATCCCAACGGATCATTTGCCTTGAACACGATCTTGAGTGGGGTATTCAGACTGGCCTCTCGGATGCGATACAAGTTGCATTCAGCCCTGACGATATTGATGCCGTCGTCATCGAACCAAACGTTGTCCAGTGAAAAGCCAAGCCGGTTGTTGTTGATAAATAACGCGATCAGATCTTTCGCTCCCGGCACGAGGTTTCCAGCCGCGTCATATCCTTCCACCTTGAAGAAAACCGTCCCAGGAGTCGCGCCCTGATAAATCGAGCTGGTCAATTGCATGTACCGATCGAGACTAGTGAACTCCCAGTCGATCCCGTCATGGAACGCTTCAGCTTGAATATTTTTGTAGGACGGCACGTCGAGGGTGGGAACGCCGTCTACATTCAAAGTCACCGGAAACGGTCCGACCAACTGACGCCAGAAAGGCGTATCGCGGAGTGAAAACCTTGGGTGTGAATACGACTCGTTGACGAAGTCCCAATTCACACCGTCTTTTGAGTGACGGATCGTGTAGCGCTTAATAATCGGATCCGACGGATTGCGACGCACGTTATACATGCAGCCCTTCAGATCGATGGTTCCGACCCAACATGCGCAGTCAACTGCAAACACAGCTTCATGATTGTGGACGGTTATGCGCCCATCTGGACGCAAGTGGTTGTCGTAGTCATTTCTATCAAGGTCCGCACTGGCGGTGCTCCCAGTCGTGTTTTGATTTCCGCCAATAAAAACATTCCCCAGTTGCCCGATCAGATTGCCGTTGAAGCAAAGTGACGTTCGCGGTATCTCGGAGTGTGGCAAACAGAGGTCCAATCGATAAAGATTGGGGACGTTGTAATGAGGGGCGCTTTCATACAGCACCGGTGGGACTGGTAGCGAATTCGGCACGCTCACGATGAGGTCGGGCCGGTATTGAATGAAGATATTTTCGCCAGGCGCAATATCGTGGAAAGCTTCGTCGATCGACTGAAGCAACTCCTGCCGGAAACGGAAAATGTAGTTTCCGTTCATGTCCGTGATGACGGTGCCCAAAGAGTTGCGCACACCCAAGCCCGTGTAAGGGCCTCCCGCTAATTCAGACGCACTTCTGTCATACTCCTGAAAATTCAAAGTGAGATTGCTTGCGGGACTCGTAGAACACCACAGATAGGCATGATCGATGATCGTGGAAAGCGCGAGCGTATCCGGACTGAACGACCGGGCTTGCTGGGATGACGCGGTGGTCACGGTTCGTTCATAGACCAGATTTGCCGACGCCTCACTTCTAGCGTCCTTGGCTGCTGCTTTAGTGGTTTCGCTTATGACCCTGCGGTAGACGTTCGCAACCTTACCAGTCACAGCGCGGTTGTTATCCAGATTAATCATCAAGGGGCGGAAGGGACCCGGATCCGGCGGGTTCGGGTTCACAATTACCGGCGGGAGACGCTCGGGATAATATCTCTTTATCACTTCGGCAAGATGCGGATTCTGCAGGGCTGCTCGAAGCGACACTTCTGTTTCAATCACCAGCCATCCCCGATAGCATGGGTTGTAAAAACAGCGCCCTGAATACGTTGTAACATTTCCGTAAATCAAATAATCGAACACCGACGCAGGAGTAGAGCAAGTCAGAATCAAATCATTGAAATCCTGATCTGCGCCGGCGTCGTTGGATTCGATGTCAAATTTGTACAAGCCTCCCTGTACTACCGGAAATTTCAAGCGCGTGTCCGATTGCTGAAATCCCGGGCCTGGATTGTTTTGAATTGCAATGCTCCACAAGTTCCCAGTGACTGGAATGGGAGTCATGCCAACGGTGGCGTTGTAAGTGCCATTCCCGGTGGTAGCACCGCTCACAATAAATCTTTGTGGGAAGGCGGCTTCCTTCGCTTTGACATGAATCGTCCAGTCACCCTGCATAGAAATAAACATTTTTGTCTGCCTCCTAGTGGCGTGAGAGTTCGACCCAAGCTGGGGATTGGGTCGTCGGAAAGCCGAATTTTGAGTTCGAGCCTCTTTCCCACACTCAGTGCAATAGACGTGCCCAACCTTAATTCGCTGGACTAACGGCTCTTTCAATGCGGCCAATGCCGTTTCAAGTAAGATCCGAATGTCCACTGGAGGGAGCAGATAAAGTGCAACTTGTGAACAGGTGTTCACAACTTTGGTCGAGGTTTTGAGACGCAGAGGCCAGGATGGCACGCTAACATTGTGTGAGGGGCGGCCAGTGCTCGTCTTGTGGTAATCTAGCCTTTCCAAAATTAGCTCTGAACAACCCCAGCCGAAAGCGAAGTTGCAGTGCATGCTGAACGAAGCCGTTTCGCGTTATCACGACATACTCTCGGAGGGTAATATTGCCGAAGAGTCACGAACAATGCTCGATGATGCGCTCGAGCGTTCGAAGCTGATCTTTGGCGGGCGAAGATTGTCACCCTACCTACGGCCTCACTTTGTGCTTGAAGAAGATTTCGCTCGGGTCACGAAGATTTGCGAGACTGTTTGGTCAGCGATCCAAAAAGTAAAAGACGCGGCCATCCAAGACGATTCGATTATCGACGAGCTGGGTCTCACTGACATTGAGCGCGATCTGATTAGCATCGATCCGGGCTACACCGCGGTGTCGCCTACTGCCCGCCTCGATTCATTTCTCACTGACACCGCCTACAGCTTCGTTGAGCTCAACGGCGAGAGCCCGGCTGGAATCGCATATGCCGACGCGGCGTATGATATCTATTCGTCCCTGCCGGCGATGAAGCGTTTTAGCGAAACGTACAATTTGCGAACCTTATATGGCCGGCGGTACATGCTCGAGGTTCTGCTGCACTCTTACGAGGAGTATCTGGGACGAAAACCTGAGCGTAAGCCATGCATCGCGATCGTGGACTTGAAAGGTCTGCCGACGCTCAAAGAGTTCGAGCTGTTCAAAGAATACTTTGAAAGTGAAGGTTATCCGGCCATCATCTGCTCGCCGGACGAACTCGAGTTTGATGGCAAACGTTTGCGCGTAGACGGTACTGAAATCGACATCGTCTACAAGCGTCTGCTCGTAAACGAGTACCTGCCAATTATCGAGAAGTATCCAGCCTTGCTCAACGCCTATCGCGCCGGCGCCATCTGCATGGTGAATAGTTTTCGTTCCAAGCTAATTCACAAGAAAGCGATTTTCGCAGTCTTGACCTCGGACCGTTACGCGCAACTCTTTACCACCGCGGAGCGTGAAGCGATCAAGGCGCATGTTCCCTGGACGCGAAAAGTCAGAAGTGAAAAGAGCGATTACTTTGGCAAGGAGATCGACCTGCTGGAGTTCATAACCTCAAATCGAGATCGTCTGGTGCTGAAGCCGAATGATGATTACGGCGGGCACGGCATTTCAATTGGCTGGAACACAGACGAGATTCGTTGGGAGGAGGCGCTGCGTTCCGCTCTCGTGAATGGGGACTACCTCATACAAGAGCGAGTGCCTACTGCGCGAGAAGTTTTCCCGGCGATTCTAGCGGACGGCACGATTGAGTTTGCAGAACAGCTGGTAGATCTGGATCCTTTGCTTTTCAACGGCATAGTCCGGTCGGCCTTCACGCGCTTGTCCTCGACCGAGCTGGCCAATGTCAGCTCAGGAGGGGGAATGGTTCCAACCTTTATTCTTTCGCCGAAAGGATGAGCCCAGGTACTGCAGGCTGCCATCCTGCAGCTCTTGGTTCAACGGCAGTCAACCACGAAGGAGGCCGAGGATCATTTTTCCTATCTCATTTCTCATCGTAAGCGCGCGGCGCAATTCAGTTCTTAGAAATGAAATGTAATTGGCAAATGAAATATAGAAAATGGCTCGCTTAATATCCCGACGACGCCTTGCCTGAACAATCCGACAGGCTAGCAGCCTGTCGTACTAACGACTGTCGAAAGCGTGTACAATGCAAAGCGAGTCTTTCTCGCAGCGACTTTTCGAAGGAGTCCAACCGTGAGTGATGATCTTCCCCCGAATCACGCTGAACACGATGAGCGCAGACACTATGATCGTTCGCGACTTATCGTGGACGTTTTCTTTGACGGTAAGGACGCGACCGGTGTAGCCAGTACGAAAGACATTGGCGCAGGCGGCCTCTACTTAAATACGCAAGCCGAGCTGATCGAAGGCTCGCTTCTGATGTTGCGCATTCCCATTGGTGAGCAGCAGATTGTCGCCAATGCTGAGGTCGTTTACAGTAACCCGGGTCGCGGTGTCGGTGTTCGTTTCGAAGGACTTTCAGAAGCTGATCGGGCCCTCTTAGAGAAGATTTAGTCGTGAATTCCGTTCAGGTGAACGAGCATTTATTGACCTGGGTGCAGCTCCAAACAAGTACTAAAGCTGCGCTCAGTGGCAAGCTCAACGGCCTCTTCGGCTGGCCTCGAACTGATGAAGTGTTTGACTCGCTCGAGGTCAATCGCCAGCAGGCTTTGCTTTTGTTACTGCGTCGTCTTCAGGACTGTAACCTGTGGGAGTATGTGCGGGTAATCAGTAACGTTTACGGCGAAGGCGGAGTAGGAATCGAATTCACAGCATGGCCCGGCTTGCGCGCTGCGCTCTCGAGGCGACGTAACTTTACCGGTCGGCTTGCCGGGCATCGCAATAATGAAGGCGGCTTTCGAGAGCGACGAAAGGACGGCCCGGTTCTGCACGTGGTAATGGTTGAGATGGCAGAAAGACGATGGGCTGCTCATTTCGATTTTTACGATCCGCTTTCCGGGCCCTCGGGTCTTTGGCGACATATTTATCGTGAGAGTTGGCGGCGGGAGCTGCCTAGTTGGCACCACATCGGCGGACCAATAAGAGAATAATCAAGCAGAGCGGGCGACCCTACGGAGACAATCCATATGTTCGATCAATTCACCCTCGGCATCGAAGAGGAGTTCCAAATAGTTGACCCAAAGACGCGTGAGTTGCGCTCGCACGTCTCTGAATTCCTGGAAGAGGGGAAGATGATCCTCGGCGAGCAAATCAAGCCGGAGATGATTCAGTCGATGGTTGAAGTCGGCACGGGCATTTGCAAGAACATTCAGGAGGCGCGCGCTGACATCACCAGGCTGCGCAGCATTATCTCGGGGCTGGCTGGAAAGACCGGACTGGCTATCGTAGCGGCCTCGACCCATCCGATTTCACGCTGGCAGGATCAGAAGATCTTCGATGACGAAAGATACGAGCTGTTGGTCCAGGAGCTGCAAACCGTGGCTCGCTCGCTCTTGATTTTCGGTTTGCATGTGCACGTTGGCGTAGCCGATCCCGAACGACGGATTCACATCATGAACGCGGCTCGTTACTTCCTGCCGCATGTGCTCGCGCTCTCAACGTCTTCGCCTTTCTGGATGGGTCACAACACGGGGCTCAAGTCGTATCGCACCGAAGTCTTCAAGCAGTTTCCGCGCACGGACATTCCGGATCATTTCGATTCATATAGCGGGTTTCAGCGGTACGTCGAACTGCTGGTTAAGACTCACTGTATCAACGACGGCAAGAAGATTTGGTGGGACTTGCGTCCACACCCGTATTTCCCGACGCTAGAGTTCCGCATCTGTGACATACCCACTCGAGTTGATGACACGATTGCGATTGCGGCTCTGTTTCAGGCGATCGTTGCCAAACTGACGAAGCTCATTGAAAAGAACCTGGGCTTTCGTTTGTATCGCCGCATGCTGATTCAGGAGAACAAGTGGCGAGCGGTGCGGTGGGGCTTAGACGGGAAAATGATCGATTTCGGTAAGCAAAAAGAAGTGCCGACACGGGATCTGGTTTTGGAGCTACTCGACTTTATCGATGATGTTGTCGACGAGCTTGGCTCGCGCAACGAGATCAATCACATCCACACAATTCTCGAACGCGGGACCTCCGCCGAAGAGCAATTACGCGTGTACAAGGAGACTAACGACCTCAATGCAGTGGTCGACCGGATGATTGAGTTGACGATGGAAAACGTGCCGGTCACCACTGACTTTACCGTCGCCGCGCCCATTACCGGAGCCTCAACAATTTCGAAGTAGAGTTTTAGCCGCAGATTACGCAGATTACACCGATGTAAAAGCAAGAGGCAGGAAGCATGTTTTGATTTGTCACTGCCTCTTGGGATTATTTAAGAATCCATTGGTATCTGAGTCGCAACCTGTCCAAAGTACCCTTCAATTCTTCTTAGACAAAAACATCTGTGTAATCGGCGTAATCTGTGGATAGGTCTTGAGAGTTACCTGCCTCTTTGCGCAAGGTAGTACTGCCACAACATGCGGGCGGCGACTGAGCGGAAGGGGCGCCACCCCTCGGCCATGGCTGCTAGTTCAGGAAAGGTTGGCCTTGCTTTCAGTCTTCTCAGCTCCATCGCAGCCGTAGCGAGCGCGACATCGCCGTTCGGCCAAATGTCCGGTCGTTTCAAGACCATTAAAAGATAAATATCGGCGGTCCACGAACCGATTCCTTTGATGCGCGTCAAGGCGAGTCGAGCTTCGTCATCAGTCAGACGTGAAACTCTGTTTAGATCGCCAGCGACTGTCGCCTCGGCAAGTGCAAGCAAGTAGGTCGATTTCTGACGAGTCACTCCAAGCGATCTCAAATGTAAATCACCCAGTTCAAGGAATCTTTCGGGTGTGAACGGCTCAATGTGAGTGCTGAGGCGCTTGAACATTGAAGCTGCTGAGACGAGCGATACTTGTTGCTCGAGGATGATGCGAACCAGCGTCACAAAGCCCGGCTTGCGACCCCACATTGGCGGTGGACCGTATTGCGAAAGGACGAACGAAAATCGCTCGTCTCGATCGGCGAGAGTTTGAGCAGCTTCCGCTAATGATTGGATGGTGAGCGCGCGCGATGGTTTCAAGGAGTAGGGAGTTCCGATTCAGATTCTCTTCGCGTCTTTGTCACTTTGCCGGAAAAACCGTTTGTAGACTTGGGACTCAAAAGCCACTTTCCCGCCAAGGCGCTACGACGCAAAGGGAAATCAAAGTCAGAAACCAAACTTAATTCTTTGACTCGCGCGCATGCGCGAGCGCCAGGCGCAGAAAATTCTCAAACAAGATCCGGCCATCGCGCGATTCATTGGGATGTTCCCAGCGCGTGCGGCTCTTGTTCCAATCTTCAAAGGACTTTTCGAGATGAAATTGAACCGCGTAAATCAGCTGGCCGCCATTGCGCTTGACCATCATCTGATTTCTACAAAGGTAGGAAGTTGCCAGCAACTCAAAACCTTCCGGGACTCGATCGAGCTGAAGGCCGTGATTTTGCCAGACTCTCAAAATGAGCGCGTCTTTAGAAGGATCTTGCCAGACTGCCGGTGAGCCTTCTGTCAGATCGTGAAAGATCGGATCTTTGAGTGCCGTGATGCGAATGAAGCGATATTGATATTCGACCGGCCGGTTGTCGCGTTGCTCATGCTGCTCGAGCTTATCGAGCGTGACGACGCGAGCGCCAAAGCTCATTCCCACCAGCTGATGACCGCCGCAAATCGCCAGGACTGGAATCCTGGTGTCTTTGATAAAGTCAGTGAAGCCGTTGAGAATCTTCTCGTCGTAATAATCAAAGTCACGCAGGGTGCCGCTGAGTACGATGGCGTCAGGTTTGAAAGCCTCAGCAGCGCGGGCAACATTCGAGAGATGGGCCACTTCAGTCGTCGGGTCTTTTACCAGGCGCTTGACGTTATTGACGATGTTCTCAATCGCCATCGCAGAAATCTGGCGTTCTCGTCGTAGCTGCACCGCGGCTGTCTTGCCCCATTCCTTTCGAGCTACATCCGATAGGTCTCGTTCGTCGCGAAGTAAATCATCAATGATGAGAACCCTGATCGCTTCGATTCGCTTTTGAATGGGCTCGTAGCGACAGAATGGATGTTGGCTCAATGGGAAGGGAAGTGACTCTGGCGAGTCTGTTACCTGGTACGTTTCGTTGGACAATATCGGGAATCTCCTAATTATTTGTTCTGCGATATCAAATCTGAGATCTGAGATCAGCGTTACTTGCGCTGCCGGGTACTCTGCTTGAACTCGGGGATTGCGGCGCCGGCGCCCGCCTCAGCAATCTCGGCCCTCAGTTTAGCAATTAACAGGCCTCCAATTCGAGCCCGCTCAGGATTATTCGCAAAATTATGCTCCATTACTAAAAACGTTCGTTGCCACGAAGATTCCAGTTCGTCGGCAAAATAAGAAACCTGAGTAATGTCGTAGGGAATGGCGACATCCTCACAGCGCGCTCTCGCGAAAACTGACAGATATCTCGCCGTAGCCAAATCAGGGCACAGAAATCGGCGCCGCCCAATTTGGACCTCAACTCCCAGCAGAGTGTGGTGAATCTCCACGCGCGGACTACGTGGCAATTGACCAAAGTGATAGGACCGGGTCCGCGTCTTCAGAATTCGCTCGCGGTAAATTCTCGGCAACCACGCCTCGCCCATCTGAGACTGGATCTCGGCCGCCTGTTCACGCAGCGAAGTCTTCGCAGCAGCTTTCATCAACGTCTGGTCAGTGCGGGAATGGGTTTGGCTTGAAGGGCATCAATGATCCTGCCCGGAAAGATTCCCAGGTAAAGCACTCCGAGAATTGTGATAACGAGGGCGATGCCGGCACTTAGTGGTATGCGTGGCGCGCTCCAGGTTGTGGCGCGCTCGCGGAAGAACATCACGATGATGAGACGAAGATAGTAGTAGGCCGAAATCGCAGTGTTGATAACGGCAAGGACCACCAGCCAAACATAACCATGGCGCAGAGCCTCGCGGAATACCACAATCTTGCCCATAAAGCCCGCCGTCAGCGGCATGCCCAGCAAGCTCAAAAGAAACAGCGAGAGCGAGAACGCCAGCACCGGGGCTTGAAAGCCAATACCGTTGTAGTCTTCGACTTCAGTGCGCCGATCGCCGCCCCGCGCGATCAGGGTGACAATTACGAAAGCGCCAAGATTCATCACTGCATAGGTGAGCAGATAAAACGTGACTGAAGAAATTCCCGCGTTCCTTTGATCGGTGTCGCTGGCTGCGCCGGCGGCGATAAACCCCACGAGCGCATAACCTGCATGCGCAATCGAGGAGTAAGCGAGCATGCGCTTGACGTTGTTCTGCACAATCGCGACTACATTACCCACAAACATAGTTGCGACAGCCAGAACTACCAGCGTTGACAACCAGGCTGTGTGCAAGAGCGAGCCGGCCTGATTATTAATCGCGAGCACGAAAGGAAACGCGAACACAAACACTCTTAGGAATGCAGCAAAGCCGGCTGCCTTTGGACCGGCGGCCATGAAAGCTGTTACCGGAGTTGGAGCGCCTTCGTAGACATCCGGCGTCCAGATATGGAATGGAGCCGTGGCGATTTTGAATCCAAATCCTACCAGCAGCATCGCCGCGCCTGCGAATAAAAGCGGCTTGAACTGGGCATCGGGAATACGCTGGGCAATCAGGGCAATGTTGGTGGTGCCAGGCAAGCCGGCGCTCGTCGTGGTTGCTCCGTAAATCAAAGCAATGCCATAAAGCAGGAACGCCGACGAGAATGAGCCGAGGATAAAGTATTTGAGCGACGACTCATTGGAGCGCACATCAGTCCGACGGAAGCCCGCGAGGACGTAGGTTGCAATCGAAAGAATCTCGAGACCAAGGAAGATGATGACGAGATCGCCGCCAGCTGCCATCAGCATCATTCCCGCGGTCGCAAACATCAGCAAAGAGTGGAACTCGCCTGCGGGGAGGCGCTCTCCTTCAATCCAAACCATCGAGATCAGAATGGTCAGCGCCGAGACGATCAGAAATACCAGCGTAAAACCAAGACGCAACTCGTCCAGCACTATCATGCCGTTGAAAGCCTGGCTGCCACTGACTCCGGAAGTCCACAGCGAAAGCGAACTGAAAGCCGCCGCTGTCAAGCCAAGCAGTGACAGGCCCCCGGTGATCCAGCGTTGGGTTGGTTTCACGAAGGCGTCAACCATCATGATTACGACGCCGGCCAGGCACACGATCACCTCAGGCAAGATCAGGCCAAGGTTCACGTCAGCCGGATTAAGTTGTAGCGCCAAGACCGGAATCATTTATTGTCTTTCGATACCTTCGAATTTCCTGTGATTGTTACCACCGCGCCACCTGCCTGACCTACGACGCGGGTGCGTACCGCTTCAACGCTTGCTTTCGATCGATCCAGAAACGGCCCTGGGAATAATCCCATCACAAACATAAGCACCAGCAGAGGAATCAAGAGCCCGATTTCACGCGCGTTCAGATCGCTCAGTAAAGCATTTTTTGGATTCGTGATTTTGCCAAAGATAACTCGCTGCAACATCCAAAGCATGTAGACCGCTGCCCAGATGACCCCGGTAGCTGCCAACATGGTCAGCACTCGCATCGGATTAAAGTAACCGGTTGCGATTCCCAGACGATCGATGACGATGTGAAGCGGCGCAATCGCAGGCGATACCCAGCTCCCAATCAGAATCAGAAACTCACCAACGAAGCCATTCAACAGCGGCAGTCCTACTGATGAGAGCGAGGTGATTACCAGCAGTGCCGAAAACCATGGCATTGACGTAGCGAGCCCACCGAACTCGCTAATCATGCGCGTGTGACGACGCTCGTAAATCATGCCTACGAATAGGAACAAGGCTCCGGTTGAAACGCCGTGATTGAGCATCTGATACAGCGCGCCTTGCATTCCTAACTCGGTGAAGGAAAAGATTCCGAGCACCACAAAGCCCATGTGACTGACTGATGAGTAGGCGACCAGCCGCTTCACATCAGGCTGGACCATCGCTACCAAGGCTCCATAGATGATTCCGATTACGGCGAGCACGATCAGAAGCGGCGCCAGCCTCTTGGCAGTCTCAGGAAACATCCCGAGGTTAAAGCGCAGTAGTCCGTAGGTCCCCATTTTCAGAAGCACGCCCGCCAAAATTACCGAACCTGCCGTAGGAGCTTCGGTGTGTGCGTCGGGCAGCCAGGTATGAAAAGGAAACAAAGGCACCTTGATACAGAAAGCGAATGCGAAGGCAATGAAGAGCCAGAACTGGGCTGTAGGAGAAAGGGAAGCATTTCCTTGCCGTAGAGCTTCGAGAATCGTGACGTAATCGAATGAGTCAAAGACGAAGTAAAGCGAAATGATGGCGACCAGCATCAACAGGCTGCCGACGGCGGTGTAAATGAAAAACTTGACCGCAGCATAAACGCGGCGTTCGCCGCCCCAAATTCCAATCAAAAGGAACATGGGCACGAGCGACGCTTCGAAGAACAAATAAAACAATAAGAGGTCAAGCGAAACGAACACGCCGATCATTGCTGAAAGCAAAATCAGCATGAAGGCGTAGTAGGCAAGCTGGCGTTTTACGATCGCTGTCCAACTGGACAAAACCGCGATTGGCATCAGCAAAGTGGTGAGCAGCACCAGCCAGAGGCTTATGCCATCGACACCGACGTGATAACGAGCGCCAATGGCGCCAATCCAGGAAACGTTCTCTTCAAAGCGGAACTCCGCAATCGCTCCACCAGTGCCGCGGAGCAACAACAACGACGCGGCAAACGTCGCCAGCGAGACTACCAGCGCTATCCAGCGATAATGCTCTTCTCGCCGGCTGGGAATAAGGCTATAGCCCGCCAGCGCGATTGCGCCGATGACTGGCAGCAGGATAAGAATGGTCAGCAAATGTTGCTGCATGTTCTAAGTAGCACAGACTTCAGTCTGTGTATTTGCGACCCAAGTCACTATCTGTTTTCTGTCATCAACTGGCGTTCAATGCGACTTGACCTTAGCGGGATCCGTGTGGGTCTGAATTCGCCATCCCGTTTAGAAGTCTTCATCGTAGTTGTGAACAGACCGAAGTCCGTTCTACTTTAGTCGCACTATGAAATAACCAAAGAAACTAATCAGTGCGAGCGCTCCAACCAGGATGATCGCCGCATAGCTGCGGACAAATCCGATTTGCAGGTAGCGCACCAATCCACCAGCCTCGGTAACAACCTTGCCCAATCCATGGAGTAGCCCGTCAATAACTTCCTGGTCAAATATCTTCCATAGGAATTCTCGCGAGGTCTTGTGAATTGGCTGAATGACAGTGGCGTCGTAGATCTCGTCCACGTAATATTTGTTCTCGATAATTCGAGGCATCGCCAGGAGCGGCCGCCGGGCATAGATCCAAAATCCGAGTCCAATGCCAGCCGCCGCAATCAGAACCGAGAGCCCTGCCAGCATGCGTTCTTCGCTGACTTCAGCTGCTGAATGTGTTTCTGCGGTCGCGTGCGTGCTGCCGAGGGCGGCTGCCGCTGGCTCACCGTCGTGCGGCTGCGGCGGAGGCGAAAGAAACTCGACTTCTTCCGTTCGCTCAGTTGCTTCTCCAGTCTCAAAAATCGGCTCAAGCGTGCGTTCGAGATAGTTGGTCGGGTGGCTCAGCACCAATGAGCCGACTGCATGGGAGACGCCGATAAAGCCTCCAATGGTTGAAAGCACCGCGAGAACAATTAAAGGCGCCGTCATGAGCAAAGGCGATTCATGCGGTTCGTGAATGCCGTGCCCGTGCGCAGCCTCGCCATCCTGGTGATGGGCTGAGTGGTCATCATGATGTTCGGCGGAGCTTTCTCGGAAACGCTCGGATCCAAAGAACGTCATGACCATCAACCGCGTCATGTAAATTGCGGTTAGCAACGCCGTCAGCGCTGCGATGAACCACAGAGCCTTGGCCGCGCCATTGGGTAGCGCTGCGGCGCCAACTCCAAGCACTCGCGTACTCCAGGCCTTCCAAAGAATCTCGTCTTTCGAGAAGAAGCCGGCCCAAATCGGGATGCCGCAGATCGCCAGCCATCCCATGAACATCGTTGCAAAAGTAATGGGCATGTATTTTCTCAGCCCACCCATGAGACGCATGTCCTGCTCGTGATGCATGCCATTGATGACCGAGCCGGAACCGAGGAAGAGAAGCGCTTTGAAGAAAGCATGTGTGATGACGTGGAAGATTGCCGCGACGAACGCTCCCAATCCGCAGGCGAGGAACATGTACCCCAGTTGAGAGATCGTCGAATACGCCAGGACTTTCTTGATGTCGTTTTGTCCGAGGCCAATCGTGGCTGCGAACAACGCCGTAGCTGCGCCGACGATCGCCACGATGAACATCGCTGTGGGCGCGTGGCTGAAGATCGCATTGCAACGAACGATCATGTAGACGCCGGCGGTCACCATGGTGGCGGCGTGAATCAAAGCTGAAACCGGAGTGGGACCGGCCATCGCATCCGGCAGCCAAACAAACAACGGTATCTGCGCGCTCTTTCCGGTGGCTCCGATGAACAACAGGACCGCGATCGAGGTTATGCCGCCGGCCCAAATGGTCTTCCAGAGAAAAGGCTCGGGCGCCATCCCGCCGATCGTATGGAGCGCGCTCACCACCTCTGGACCTTTATCGAAGAAGCTAATCGAGCCCGTGAGCGCAAAGATCAGCATAATGCCCAACACAAAGCCCCAATCACCGACTCGATTGGTGATGAAGGCTTTCTTCGCCGCATCGCCTGCTTCTTTGCGATCGAAGTAGTAACCAATCAACAGGTACGAACAGAGCCCCACTCCTTCCCAGCCGACAAACATCAGAAGAAAGTTGTCGCCAAGCACGAGTGTCAGCATCGAGAACATGAACAGATTCAGGTACGCGAAGAAGCGATAGAACCCCGGGTCACCTCGCATGTAGCCGACGGCGAAAATATGAATCAGCAGGGCGACAAAAGTTACGAAGAGTGCGTAGACTCCGCTCAGGCGATCCATTCCGAGTCCGAAGTCGGCTCGAAAGCGGCCAACTTGAATCCAGGTCCAAAGATGATCGAGGAGTGGCTTTTCAGAATGAAGGGCGCCGTCAGACTTGAAGAACAAATAGAAAGCTACAACCGTCGAAATACCGACAGCTCCGCAGGCCACGAGCCCGATAAAGCCCTCGCTGCGCACACGCTTGCCGATAAACCAATTGATCGCCGCGCCCGCCAGCGGCGCGAAGATTATTAGACTTAGTAAGTTAGTTTCGGGCACCTAAATGTCTTTTCTTGTTCTTAGTCCTTTGTTTTTTGTTCTTTGTGCTTGCAACTAACGTTAGTTGATGCGTTCAAGCTGGCCACGAAAACAAAGGACAAAGAACAAAGAACGTTTTTTACATTTTCAAAATACTTGCCTCATCCACATCGAGCGATTCACGATTGCGGAAGATCGCGATGATGATGCCGAGGCCGACTGCGGCTTCGGCGGCGGCCACTGTCATTACAATAAAAACGAAGAGTTGTCCGGTGACGTCGCGGAAAAAGCTCGAAAAGGCGACGAACGTAAGATTGACGGCGTTGAGCATCAGCTCGATGCACATGAACATCGCGATGACATTGCGCTTGGTAATCACTCCCACGACGCCAATCGTGAACAGGATCGCCGAAAGCACGAGGTACCAGGAAAGTTGCGGCCCATCCATCATCAGCTGGTCTCCTCCACTGCTTTGATTATGGGCTCTTCACGCTCTGGCGGCGGCACGTAAGGACCCGTCATGAGCCGGGACACCGAACTCAAGATTTCAGTGCGTCGAGCGAGTGTGATCGCGCCTACGAGCGCCATCAACAAAAGGATCGAGGTGATCTCAAACGGGAGGAGGTACGTGGTAAAGAGTCCTACGCCGATCGACTTGGTCAATCCGATGTCAGCCGGACCGGGAGTACGCGCCGGCTTAACTGAGTAAAGAATGAATGCGACTTCTCCGATCAAAACGAAAGCAAGCAGCGCAGCTACCGGAAACAGAAAAGTGAGACGAGGCCGCTTGCGCTCTTCGGCTTCCACGTTCAGCAACATGATCACGAATACCACCAGCACCATGATGGCGCCCGCGTAAACGATGATTTGCACGGCTGCGATGAACGGCGCTGAGAGCATCAGGTAAAGACTCGATAACGAGATAAAGACACCGATTAATGAAATGGCGCTGTAGAGTGGATTACGCTGCAGCACCACTGCGAGCGCACAGCCGATCGCCAGACCACCAAACAGAATAAACATCAACGACATCAACATTCCGAAGTCACCTAAACAAGTTCAAGAAGTCCCCGGCATAAGCCTGCACAGTCGCAGTCAGAAAGATATTTATCAGCGCCAGAGGCATCAAAAACCTCCAGCCAAAGTTCATCAACTGATCGAAGCGAAAACGCGGCAACGTTCCGCGCAGCCAGATGTACAGAAAAAGAAAGAACAGAATCTTGCCGGCAAAGTAGAACAAGCCCAGTATCGGAAACGTCGCGACACCCGGTCCGTTCCAGCCGCCTAAGAACAGCGAAGTCGCCAACATCGACACAGTGATCATGTTGATGTATTCGGCGTTAAAGAAAAGCAGGAACTTGATAGAGCTGTACTCGGTGTGGAATCCCGCAACCAACTCGGTTTCAGCTTCCGGAAGATCGAATGGCACGCGATTGGTTTCAGCGATAGCTGCGATTAGATAGACTATGAATCCAATCGGCTGATAGATAATGTTCCAGTGCATGCCCCAGGCGCCTGATTGCTGCTGGACGATTTCATAAATGTCCAGCGTTCCACTCATCAAGATCACGCCGATAAGCGCCAACCCGAGCGCCAGCTCGTAAGAAATCAATTGGGCCGAGGAACGCAACCCTCCCATCAAGCTGTACTTGTTGTTGGAAGACCAGCCGGCCAGGGCGATGCCATAAACCCCGACTGAAGTAACACCCAAAACGTAAAGCAAGGCTACGTCGAATTGCGCTATCCGCAGCGCGATTGGACCGATGAAGGGAAGATTAATGGTGGGGCCAAACGGGTAAACGATAATGGCCATGATCGCAGTTATCACCGCAACCGTGGGCGCAAGCAAAAAGACGAACTTGGTTGACTGGTCGGGAACCAGATCTTCCTTCATCATCGTCTTGATGAAGTCAGCAAATGGCTGAAGCACTCCACCGTAACCAACTCGATTAGGACCAAGACGACCCTGAATGAATCCAAGCACCCGGCGCTCAGCCAGCACCGTGGCCGCAACCAGCAACATGATCGAGAGAAACGCGATCGTGATGGCGACAATGACCAACAGTGAATGGATGAGCGGGTTGTCCATAGGAAGATTTCGGATTGCTGAATGCGGAATGCAGATTACAAGCTAGCGAGCTCCTAATCTGCTCCGGCTTTCTAAATCAGCAATCCGCATTCAGCAATCAGCAATCAGGTATCAGCAATCAGGTATCAGCTAATTCCCGTTATCTGGTACAGGGGCGAAACGTTTATGTTATCGGGCCGGGGGTTGCCGCCAGCCAATAGATGAAACTGCGCTACCTTTTCTGTCAGCGTTCGTAACTTGAACAGCTCATGTCCAACTCGTGGAGTGGCATCGTACTTCGACGCCGTTTCATCGAGACTTTCCACCAAACGCTGCAGGGCCGCCAGTTGGCTGCTGAGATCGTGTCGATCGGCCAATTTGTGCCTGACCTGAACCGGCTTCGATTCATCTTTCAAAAGGGGATAGCGAAGCCCGGAATATGATTCCACGTTACTGCTGATCTCGTTGAAGACGGCGCTGGGCGACATACCAAATCCAAAGTCCAAGCCGAGCTCGCGCGCCAGTTGATCGATAATCATCCAATCCGGTTTCGCCTGATGCACCGGCTGAATCGATTGCCGCACGCGTTGAACGAAGCCATCATTGTTCGTGAACGTGCCGTCAACCTCAGCCCACGACGCCGCAGGCAGAACCACATCGGCATGTTTGGTTGTTTCAGTTTCAAACAGTTCCTGCACCACCAAAAAGTCGAGCCCACCAAGCGACTCTTCATGCCCGCTTAGATGCTCGGGCAAAAGACTCCCAGCGATATACAACGCGCGCACCGATTGCCCGGTACTATCGAGCAACTCGTTAACATTCGTCGCCCCGGTCATCATTCCCATGTCGAGCGCGCCGATACTGTTGTTGTAGAGCGGAAGCGGATGAACCAGCACGCGTCGCGATTCATTTGTGAGCGAGCCTGCAAGCTGAGCTAATACGCCGAGCGCGGTTGGACTAAGCTCACCGCCAAAGACTATGACCAAATCTCCCTGAGTGTCCGTAATCGCGCGGCGAAGTAGTTCGAGTCCCGCCGCATCGATGCCGAGCTTTCGTAAGATCACAGCGTCGTTATCGGCGCCCGCGAGGGCAAGCACGAACGCATCCTCAGATCCCGGCCGAATGTGAATGAACTGAGAAGCTTGCTCGCGCAAACGAATGGGTGTGCTGTTGGCGACGATCAGTTTAGCGCCGCCATTCCGGACTGCCTGACGAATTTGTTTGCCCGTCAACGGTTGCAACTCTTCAGGCTCGCCACCCAACAGCAGGATCGTGGCTGCATGACGTATGTCGTTGTGGGTGGCTAACGGAGCTGTCAGATTGTCGAAAAAGGGCTTGAGATCGAATGCGTCAGCGACGGTATAGTTCTCGGTTCCAATCAGCTCAGTCGCAAATTTCTTCAGCACGTACAGCGATTCGTTAGTGAGACGCGGGCTACCGATTACGCCAATGGCGTTCCGGCCGTGCTCGTCAGCAATCTTGTCGAGCTTCTGCGCGACATGTTTGATAGCGTCATCCCACGTGGCCGGAAGCAGCTTTCCGCCTTTCTTGTAACGAATTAGTGGCGTGCGTATGCGATCTTCATGATTAACGTATGGATGTCCGAAGCGGCCTTTGATGCAGAGGAATTCTCCATTCAAGCCGTTCACGTAACGATCGCGAGCAACCACGCGCATCAACTCACCGGCGCGAGTGCCGAGTGACATCTGACACCCATCGGAGCAGTAGGAACAGGTCGAGACTGTCTGGGCCAACTCCCAGGGACGAGCCTGATGGCGATAAGTCGCGTCGAGCAAGGTTCCGGTTGGACATACTTCAATGCAGTTCCCGCATTGCGAGCAATCGAGCCAGCCTCCATAGGTGCCGATTACGGTATGTGCTCCGCGGCCGCCGGCTTCAATCGCATCTTCGCCCATCCATTCGTCGCAGACTCGCGTGCAGCGTTTGCACAATATGCAGCGCTGCGGATCGTTGGCGACCATGGGGGACAAGTATCTCTCCGCGTAATAGTTTTTCTTCTCAGTGAATCGTTCTTCCAATCCACCCCAGTCGAAAGTCATTTCCTGCAACTCGCACTCGCCGCCGCGGTCGCAAACTGGACAATCAAGCGGATGGTTGGCCAGGAGGAATTCCATCATTCCGCGCTGGGCTTTTTCGACCTCTTCGCTTTGTGTGGTTACGACCATCCCGTCGGTGCAGGTGATGGTGCAGGACGTCTGCAGCTTGGGCATCTTTTCAATGCGCACCAGACACATTCGACACGAGGCCTGCAGCGCGAGGTCGGAGTAGTAGCAGAACGAGGGAATATCGAAGCCGTTATCGCGGCAGACCTCGATCAGCCGCGCACCCTTCGCGACCTGGAGGTCTTTACCGTTGATGGTTAGTTTTATGAGTTCAGTGGACATTGATTATTTCAACTAACGTTGCCTTCTCATTCACGCCGTGGCTTCAGCCCGGCGAAAAGGAAACACTGTTAATAGCTAAAGACCGTTTTAACGGCTTCGATCGCGGACCGCAGTTAGAAACCGTTAAAACGGTTACAGGTTTCCTATTGCGTTCACTCACCGGGCTGAAGCCCGGTGTGAATGAGATAACTCGCTCGGCTTCATTATCAGAGGCAGACCTTTTTCAGAACGCACTTGCAAGCAGAGTTTGATTGCATCCTTAATGTTCTCCAATGCTTCTTCCTTGCTCTTGCCCTGGCTTACGCATCCCGGGATCGAAGGGCATTCGACAATCCATTCCCCGTCTTCGTCTCGGTCTATCGTCACGTTAAAAACCATGATCCACTCCTTTGGCCGACAAATAACTAGTTCTTGCTGATATACCGTTCAACCACATTGACCAAGGCATTTATCCTTTCATCGGTCTCGGCGGTTTTCTCTCCAATTTCATGAAATCTTTGTGCAACTTCGGAAAACCTTTGGTCCAGACGCTCATTGATCTTCGTAATCTCTTGTTCGTGCATTTGGGCCAGAGTCAGAAGGGCCGCAATTGCTTCCGCGTTGCGCTCCATCTTAATTTCAAGGTTAGTTGTACGGGCTTCAACTTTTGCCTGATTCTCAGCAAAAGTTGCTTGCTGCTCAATCACCGAATTCAGGAGATTGCGCATTTTGAGATACTCTTCTTCGGTCATATCACAACCTCGCAAATCACGGATTGCCGTTGTTTCCCTCGAGTCGTTTCCTAAAGTCTTCCGGGAATCTCTTCACCGCAGACTGAATTGGCCATGAAGCCGCATCGCCGAGCGGACAAAACGACTTGCCCTCAATGTTGTCGCAGAGATCCAGCAACAACTGCGGATCATCGACGCGTCCGTCGCCGCCCTCAATGCGTTTGAAAATCTTGACGAGCCAGTCAGTGCCCTCGCGACAAGGCGTACACCATCCACACGACTCGTGTTTGTAAAACTCAGTCAGGTTCTTGGTCGATTCAAAGATGTCGACTGTATCGTCCATCACGATGAAACCGCCCGAGCCAACACTCGAGCCGCCGGCCACGAGTCCCTCGTAATCCATGCGCACATCTTTGCCGACGATGTCGCTCGCTCGCATGATGTATACCGAAGAGCCGCCGGGTATGACAGCCTTCAAACTGCGCCCGTTTGAGATGCCGCCACAGTCCTCCATGATGAACTTCTCCATGTCGTCGTAGCCCATCGGCAGTTCATAGACGCCCGGAGAATTCACATGACCGGATACGGACCACAATTTCGTGCCGCCGCTTTTTTCAGTGCCGAGCTTTTGATAGGCCGCGCCACCCATCTTGATGATGTCTGGCACAGCCGTCAGGGTCTCGACGTTGTTAACAACTGTCGGGCAAGCGTAAAGACCGGAGACCGCAGGGAAGGGAGGCTTCATGCGCGGATGTCCGCGATTACCTTCAAGCGAGCTAAGCAGTGCCGTCTCTTCACCACAAATGTAGGCTCCGGCGCCAGTGTGCGTATGAATCTCGCAGGAGAAGTCGGTGCCCAGAATCTTTTCGCCAAGCAATCCCGCGGCCCGAGCTTCAGCAAGAGCCACGTCCATGATGTCGATCAGATACTTGTATTCGCCGCGCGTGTAGATGTAGTTCACCTTCGCGCCCAGCGCGTAGGCGGCGATCAGCATGCCTTCGATCAGCATGTGCGGATCGCGTTCCATCAGGTAACGATCTTTGAAAGTCCCCGGCTCCGATTCGTCGGCATTACAGACGACGTATTTCGGTTTCGGCGAATCCTTGGGCACAAAGCTCCATTTGAGCCCGGTCGGAAATCCGGCGCCGCCGCGTCCGCGCAGAGCTGACTTCTTTACTTCCTCAATGACGTCGTTCGGCGACATCGAGTCGAGCATTTTCTTAATCGCTTCATAGCCACCGTTGCGCTGGTACACGTCCAGTGTGTGCGAGTTCTCCAAATGAACTCGCCGCAGCTGCAGGGGTTCACAACCGATGGCTTCTATCCGCATATGCTCTCGTGCTAAGGCAACGTGTCCAGAATCTGATCGACTTTCTCGGGAGTCAGATTCTCGTGGTAATCAAAGTTAAGCTGAAACATCGGCGCGGTTCCGCAGGAGCCAAGACATTCGACGAGTGAAACAGTGAATCGACCATCCGTCGTTGTTTCTCCCGGTTTGATTCCGAGCTTGTTACAAACATGCTCGGTAATCTTTGGCTCGCCCAGGATTTTGCATGACAGCGTCTTACAAATCTGAATGTGATATTTCCCGACCGGGTTGGTCTGGATCATCGAGTAGAAAGTAGCTACTTCCCAAATGTCCGTGATGCGCAGTCCCAGGCGATTAGCGAGATACAAAACTCCTGCTGGATCGAGATACCCACGCTCTCGCTGCACGATGAACATCAAAGGCAAAATCGCTGACCGCTTCACCGGATATTTGGCGAGATGGCGATCAATCTCGGCTTCAATTTCGGCCGAAAACGTCGCCGGCTCAACCCCAAGATGAACTGGTTGAGATAGAGGCTTGATTTGTAATAGCTGCTGACTCATTCCGATCAGTTGACTCCAAGGGCAATTTGTAGGGGCAGACCTGTGTGTCTGCCCTACGCCGAATGCAGCTCAATCCAGGGCGGACACATAGGTCCGCCCCTACAAAACGATCTACCGATCAATCTCCCCAAGTACGATATCCAGTGATCCAATAATGGCGACGATGTCGGCAATCATCGCGCCTTTCGCGAGATCAGGTAGGGCGGACAGATTTACGAAGCTTGGTCCACGGAAATGAACGCGCTCCGGTTTGGGCCCGCCATTCGACTTCATGTACACGCCGAGCTCGCCTTTCGAGGCTTCGATCGGGTGGTAAACCTCGCCCGGCGGAATATCAAATCCTTCGGCGATGATTAAGAAGTGATGAATCAGCGCATCCATGTGACGCTTCATCGCTTCGCGATCAGGCAGCACAACTTTGGGGGCGTCTGCTTTGACTGGCCCGGGCCTCAAGCGAGACAGCGCCTGCGCGACAATTTTGTGCGACTCTTCCATCTCACGCAGACGCACTAGATATCGAGCCCAAACATCACCGTCATGTTCGATCGGAATTTCGAAATCGTAGGTTTCGTATCCGGTGTAGGGATTGGCTCGACGAATATCGAGCTGCACGCCGCTGCCTCGTAGGCATGGCCCGGACAAGCCCCAGTCGATTGCGTCTACAGCTGAAATGCGGCCGACATCCTGGGTTCGCTTCTGAAAAATCCTGTTGCCGGTCAGTAGCTTTTGAAAATCTTTCAGTGCACTCGGAAAGTCATTGAGGAACTGCTTCACGCGATTTTCAAAACCAGCGGGGAGGTCCATCATCAAGCCGCCGATGCGAAAATACGACGGCGTTAATCTTCCTCCCGAAGCTGCTTCGATAAGATTCAGTATCTTCTCGCGCTCTCGAAAGCAGTAAAAGAAGACCGTCATCGCGCCGATATCGAGCGCGTGCGTGCCGAGCCAGACGAGGTGGGAGGCAATGCGCTGCAGTTCGCAGAAGAGCACGCGGATCGTTTGCGCTCGCTCGGGAATCTCGAGCCCGAGGAGCTTTTCCGCTGCCATCACGTAGGCAAGATTGTTGCCCAAAGGATTGAGATAATCCATGCGATCGGTGATGACGATGCCTTGCTGATACTTTTTATATTCAAAGAGCTTTTCCATCCCGGTATGGAGATAACCGATATCGGGAGTCGCCTTCACTACCATCTCGCCATCAAGAACGAGCTCGACGCGCAAGACGCCGTGTGTCGACGGATGCTGCGGACCCATCGAGATCGTCATCTGCGTGTCCAGCGGCTGATCGACGACCTCGACCTGGGGTGGAAGATTTACGACAGAGCTCATTCGTTTAATTGATCAATTCTGTTTTTAGTTCTTTGTACTTTGTTCTTTGTGTTTGAGTGGCAACCACGGCCATGACTTCCACTCAAGTACAAAGAACCAAGGACAAAGTACAAAGAACGTTTTTATTTCAGCACATAAGGCTCAAAGCCGCGCAGCGGAAAATCTTTTCTGAGTGCGTGACCCTGCCAATCGTCCGGCAGCAGTATCCTTCTCAAATCCGGATGGCCATCAAATATGACGCCGACCAGGTCGTAGGTCTCACGCTCGTGCCAATTCGCGGTACGCCATACGCCGGTTACGGTCGGCACATGAGCGTCCTGCTCAGTAACAAGCACCTTTAATCGCAATCGCTGATAGGTCGTCGTTGAGAAGAGGTGATAGTTCACCTCAAACCGAGGCTCTTCTTCGACGCCGCGGTCGACGCCACAGAGATCCGCAAGGAAATCGAATCGTGACGGTCCTGCCTTCAGCTCGGCGCAAACGGTGGTGATGAATTCACGAGGCACAATCGCCGTCACTTCGCCGAGAGCCTCGGAGACGTCGCCGATCCATTCCGGATGGTCACGCTGTAACGCCGTCACCACTTGGGACGGCGTTGAGCCAGATTCCGGCGCTGTATTGATTGATCCCTGCGAGACTTGTTCACTCATTAAGACTAGGCACCCAGCTGAATCTTAAGAAGAGCGTCGTCGTTCATGCCGCGAAGCAATAGTATATGGCCTTGACTCAGGCGAAATCGGTACGTTCACGGTTGAGCCGTCAGTTACGGGCAGTGTTCCGGGAGCGAAAGCCTGTCTTGCTTCTTCTTCCGGAATGTCTTTGCGGTCGCGAACCGATTCCTTCATCACTTTGTCCTGCAACATCATTACGGCGTGAATCAACATTTCAGGACGGGGCGGACAGCCGGGAATATACACATCAACCGGCACAATCTTGTCTACGCCCTGCACGATTGCATAGTTGTCAAAGACGCCGCCCGAGGTAGCGCAGGCGCCCATTGAAATGACCCACTTCGGTTCCGGCATCTGATCGTAAATGCGTCTCAATACCGGAGCCATCTTTCGTGAAACTCGACCCGAGACGATCATTACGTCAGCCTGACGCGGGCTCGCTCGAAAAACTTCTGCTCCAAATCTGGCCAGGTCGTTACGAGCCGACGTTGCGTTCATCATTTCGATGGCACAACAAGCGAGGCCAAAGGTTGCCGGCCACAACGAGGACTTGCGTGCCCAATTGATGACCGAATCGAGACGCGTAGTCAGAACTTCCGGTAAAGCTTCGCCTAAAATATTCTCGAGTCCCATAAATCCCTCAAGCCGCTGTCTTTGCTTTGGCGGCGTGCTGCTTCAACTCAACTGCAGCAAGAGCCCGGCCTTCGGCTTCCGCTTCCTGGCGTGCACGCTGACCCCAATCAAGCACGCCTTTCTTAATGACATACACCAATCCTGCTGCGAGCAGCGCGATAAAAAACATCATCTCAAGATAAACTAAATTCTTGAGCTGGTAGGCTGGCCCCGCGAGCGTCTTGAAAACAACCGCCCACGGTACGAGAAAGATGACTTCAATATCGAACAAGATAAAAATCATCGCGATCAAATAGAACTTCACGGAGAAGCGCTCGTGAGCCGAGCCAACCGGATCTTTACCGCACTCGTACGGCATCATTTTGGTGCGAGTGCGTTTTCGCTGACCGATGAATTGCGATATGAAGATATTAACGATCGCGAAGCCTGCGGCGACGATGAATATCAGCAGGATCGGAAGGTAATCGATGAGGTTGAAGGGCGCCATCTACGCTTGCTCCTCCCGAGTCGATTCAAGCAGACCTCGACCGCCATCGATCACAATCAAATTGAGATTGAGAATCATTGTACAAGCGAATCCTAGAGCAACTGACAGGGGGTGTCAAGCAACATCAAGTCCGTCAAAACGGCGGTCTAATCATTATGTTTGACCCCCAAAAAACGCGTGTGTTAAGTTCGAGGAGACGCTCAGATGCGCACACGTAAAAGTGCATCCTGATTCAAATCGGAAAACACTTCTCGCACAAATGATTACCGGATACAACACAGACGTTGAGCATGATGGCGTTGTCTATCATGTGCAGACTGAGGATAAGGGTCTCGACTCACCCTTGCTTCTCTCGCTGGTTTATTCCGGAGGCGCGATCTTAGCGAGCAAGCGATCTTCTTATCAGGATTTGATCGCCGCCGGCTTTGACGAGGTGGTGTTGGCGGAAAGGCTGCAGCGACAGCATCGGCTGATCTGCGCTGCGATTAATGCTGGACGTATCGAGGACTTGAAGAAGATGAATGCTCAGTCGAGGACTGGGCCCCTTACTATGCCAGCGGCCTTAACCCCTCCGGCCGAGACTCCTCACGAAGCTTCGCGGCCTGACCCTGTCTACTCGGAAACGTCGTTTGAAACATTTTCAAAACCCGCTGAGGCCGAAAGTTCTTCTTTCCAAGGCAATCCTGAACCGACCTATCAACCGCCGCCGCTGGAGTTCGAGGGTATTCCTGAACCGACTTATCAACCACCACCACCGTTGGAGTTTGAGGGTATTCCGGAGCCGACCTATCAACCGCAGGCGCCGTCAGCCGTGACTAAACCGGAACCGAGTTACCAGCCACAGCCGCCGTCAGTCGAAAGTATTCCGCAGGCTGAACCTCAACTTCCAGTTGCGGGTTCGTTTGACAGTACTCAGGAGATACCACGCCGGCCTTCGAGACCTTCGGCTTACACGGTTTATGATTCACGAAGACATTCGCCTCAGGCTGAAGCGCCACGGGTAGAAGAAGGTTTGCGCATCTTTCTAGCCGGCGAAAAGGACTTCCGCGGCGGCGATGCCATTGAAATGGAGGTATGTGTGTCGCAGGTTTCTTCGAGCGGCGAGGCGCCAGTATCGGCTGCAGTTTCGGTGAAAGTACTGGGCACAGCTTTTCGTCCTGTCATCTTGTCTTTGAAGACAAACCGGCATGGCGTTGCTTCGGTGAGTACGCGTATTCCAAAGTTTTCCTCGGGTCGCGCTGCTATAGTGATTAAGGCTACGACGGCCGGAGCAACGATTGAGACGCGACGCGTAATCCACCCCGGTTGAGGTAAGCAAAGTGCTGGTTCAGGTCAATGGGGAATCTCGGGAGATAAGTCAGGAAGCATCTCTCGAAGAGTTGTTGACGAATCTTTCGATTCCGCGTGAGCGAGTCGCGATCGAGTTGAATCAGAAAGTCATTCGACGTGCCGAGTGGGCCAATTCGATCTTGCGGGAAGGTGACAAGATTGAGATTGTTCACTTCGTGGGTGGCGGATAGCGGCGTAGTACTTTGTCCTTGGTGCTTTGTTCTTAGTGCTTTGTGACTGGAACGTAGTAGGCTTAACCCGCCGTGACATCCAAGGCTCCAAAACGAAGATTTACAAAGAACTAAGAACTAAGTACAAAGAACAAGAAATAATGTCGACAGTTGCAACAGCTCAAACTGAACAATTAGTAATTGGCAATCGTGTTTTCAATTCTCGTCTGATTATCGGTACCGGTAAGTATCGCAGCTACGAGGAAATGAAAGCAGCGCACCGTTCTTCTGGCGCCGAAATGGTGACGGTCGCTGTCAGACGAGTGCCACTTGATCGCAGTAGCGAGTCATTTCTGGATCATCTCGATCGGTCACTTCAAATTCTTCCCAACACTGCCGGATGTTATTCCGCCGAAGATGCTATTCGCACCGCCCGGCTCGCGCGTGAAGCGCTTGAGACTGATTTGATCAAGCTCGAAGTCATTGGCGATCAGACGACGCTGTTTCCGGATAACGAGCAAACGCTGGAGGCAGCTCGCGTACTGGTTAGTGAGGGCTTTGTAGTACTGCCTTATTTCACGGACGACTTAATAATGGCTAAGAAGCTGCTTGATGCAGGCTGTCCAGCGGTTATGCCGCTTGCTGCTCCCATCGGATCTGGACTGGGAATTCAGAACCCTGCGAACCTGCGAATTATGCGCGAGCAGCTACCGGATGCAACGATCATTGTCGACGCCGGCGTGGGTACCGCCAGTGACGCAGCAATCGCAATGGAATTAGGCGCCGACGCAGTGTTGATGAACACGGCTATTGCTGAAGCGAAGGATCCGGAGCGGATGGGAACCGCGATGAAACTGGCTATTGAAGCAGGAAGACTTGCCTACCTGGCCGGTCGGATGCCGAAACGCCTCTACGCCAGCGCCTCCAGCCCGTTAACCGGCGTTATAAAATGAGTAGCACAGACGTCAGAGCCTCTTGTAAAACTCCTCTCATTCACACCCGGTTTCAACCGGGTGGTAACACTTATGCGAGACGCTTTAACCGTTTCAACGGTTTTCGCTTAGTTTGAGGTGGAAACCGTTAAAACGGTTAGAGTATTTTTCGGTAACTTACACACCCGGTTGAAACCGGGTGTGAATGAGAGGAGTTTTGCAAGAAGCTCTGAAGTCAGTGTTTCGCTAACCCAGTACTCAAGTTTGAAGAAGAAAGTCGGTTTGAGACCGAACGAGCCGATGGATTCAATGAATGGTTAATGGCGCGTCCGTCCGCTATGTAACGAATCTCGCTACTGCTAGAAGAACTTCCCGCCATAGCACCTGGGAGAAAGTGAGTGCTGGTTCAGCCACTGTTCCGGGACATTGATTAGTCGCCGATAAAGTATTCCGGGGTGTCGGAAGAGCAGCGGTGAAGTCTGCAGAGTTTACGTTGGTGTCAGTGCAGCCGCCACCTGCGCGTATGTCGGCAGTCGTAGTACCTGGAGCGGGCGCCGGTCCTGCACCTTCAAAACAGTTTGCTGTTGGTCCGTAGCCGACCAAGTCGACAATCATGGCGCCCACTGGACAAGTCCCGCTTAGCGCTGTGGTCGTGTTCACCAACGCGACTTTTCCTGCGCCAGCCGCCATGCTAATCGACCCGGTTGCATCTGGTGTCGGCAGTGCCGCTCCGTTGGCACCTCCCGCTTCCTGAATTAGGTAATAGTGACCGGGAAGCAGCATTACGGAAGTGAGATTCGTAACCGCCCATGATCCACTGGTTGCGGCAGCATACTGAACCGACCAGCCGGTTAGATCCACCGGGGTATTCCCCGCGTTGAATATCTCAATGAAATCGTTGGTGAATGTAGCGCCGGCATTACCTCCAGCACCGTATACCTGACTGATCGAGATCTTTGTTACGGGCGAGGGCGTTGGACTCGGGCTTGGCGACGGGCTTGGGCTCGGCGATGGACTCGGGCTGGGCGATGGACTCGGGCTGGGGGACGGTGATGGGCTCGGTGATGGACTTGGGCTAGGCGAGGCTCCGGGTGTCGGGGCGCTGCTCAAGTTTTGCGGATCGCTTGGCGTCAGCAACGCAAAGTCGTTGAAGTTGTTACCCGTATCCTGGGTGCTGCCACTGCTGCCGCCAGGCTTACGTTCGTAACTTTGGTTGGCATCACTTGTCAGAGGAGCCAGATTTGTCCCTTCGATAAAGCCGGAGCCTGAGCTCATACCCACCTGATCGATTATCGAATTGTCGCCAAAGGTAACTGCAATACCACCATCATCGGCGATGCCGCTGGTATAGGTCTGGTCGCCTGCCACACTGCCGCTGTAACCACCGGAGTTAACGGCCAGGAAGTGACCACGAGCCGGGATCATCGTGCCTGTGTTGATAGTCAGTTTGTTTGTTAGCGTTGAGCCGGTGTTATTCGAACCACGAATCTTCAAACCACCGATATCGACTACGGAATCGCTGTTGTTGTAGAGCTCGACAAATTCATCACTGGCGCCACCCGTGCCACGGGTGCGGAACTCACTGATGACGATTGGCACCGTCGGCGTCGGCGACACACTCGGGCTGGGCGAGGGGCTCGGACTTGGGGACGGTGATGGCGAAGGACTTGGCGATGGTGATGGACTCGGCGACGGTGATGGCGTCGCAGCCGGACACGTATTCTGAGCGTCGGAAGTCGGCGCATGTAACGCGTAACTCACAGTGTTACGCGCGCCGCCAGTGCCATCCGGACAACGCTGCATCGAGACCGTGGTGGGGTCGCCGAGCGCCGATTCATCAACCTGCGGCTGACCGGCATTGAGCAGAACCAACAACCCGGCATCATCGGCCTGACCCGTGTCATAAACGATGGCATCCTGAAGATTCGTGGTGGTAACGGCGGTGTTGGTCGGGAAGTCCGAAGCATTGGCACGGTACAACGCAACCGCATCGGCGCCGTTCTGCAGGTTGCCATTGGCAAACGTGATATCGACGCCGGGCACGCCGCTGTTGCCGATAGTGAAATAGCCGCTGCCGTTGGTGGTGAAGCCATCAAGATCGAAAGCAGCGTACGAAAGATCATTGCTGCCGTTGAAGAAGACGACAACCAACCCATCTAACGCCGTGTTTCCGGCGCCACCATCATAGAGCTCAATAAACTCGGCCATATCGGCGCTGTTTTGATCGCTGTCAACTTCGTTGATGATCACATTTAGCGCCGGCGTTGGCGTCGGGCTTGGCGACGGACTCGGGCTTGGTGATGGCGAAGGTGAGGGACTCGGCGACGGACTTGGGCTCGGGCTCGGCGACGGCGATGGCGAAGGTGATGGGCTTGGACTCGGCGATACCGAGGGCGAAGGACTCGGTGATGGTCCTGGAGTCGGCGAACTGGTCAAGTTCTGCGGATCGCTCGGCGTCAGCAGCGCAAAGTCGTTGAAGTTGTTGCCAGTGTCCTGCGTGCTGCCGCTGCTGCCACCCGGCTTGCGTTCGTAGCTCTGGTTCGCGTCGCTCGGCAGCGGAGCGAGGTTCGTACCTTCGATAAAGCCGGAGCCAGAGCTCATGCCGACCTGGTCGATGATGGAGTTGTCGCCGAACGTAACCGCAATGCCGCCGTCATCAGCGATACCGCTCGTGTAAGTCTGATCACCAACGACGCTGCCGCTATAGCCGCCAGAATTCGTCGCCAGGAAGTGACCGCGCGCCGGAATCATGGCGCCGGTGTTGATGGTCAGCTTGTTTGTCAGCGTCGAGCCGGTGTTATTCGAGCCGCGAATCTTTAGGCCACCAATATCGACGACGCTGTCGCTGTTGTTGTAGAGCTCTACAAATTCATCGGCGGCGCCGCCCGGACCACGCGTACGGAACTCGCTAATCACGATCGGCAATGTTGGCGTCGGACTCGGTGAGGGCGATGGACTCGGGCTCGGCGAAGGTGATGGCGAAGGACTCGGCGACGGTGACGGACTCGGACTCGGAGAAGGCGAGGGGCTCGGAGCAGCACAAGTATTCAGCGCATCTGCCGTGGGTGTACGCAACGCATAGCTGACTGTATTTCGCGAGCCCCCCGTGCCATCGGGACAACGCTGCATCGAGACCGTGGTGCTTTCACCCAGTTCATCTTCATTAACTTGCGGCTGACCTGCATTGAGCAGAACCAATAGCCCGGCATCATCAGCCTGACCAGTGTCATACACAAGCGCATCCTGAAGATTCGTGGTTGTGACTGCAGTGTTGGTCGGGAAGTCCGAAGCATTGGCTCGATACAAAGCTACTGCATCGGGGCCGTTCTGCAGATTGCCGTTGGCGAAGGTGATGTCGACGCCGGGCACGCCGCTGTTGCCGATGGTGAAGTAGCCGCTGCCGTTAGTCGTGAAGCCATCG
>Ga0134125_10000211_pt1 | contig 85851 bp, 74 predicted proteins | sample KB31751_FD_96464 | JGI IMG/M metagenome (GOLD analysis project Ga0134125, IMG submission 96464) | Terrestrial soil microbial communities with excess Nitrogen fertilizer from Kellogg Biological Station, Michigan, USA - KB3-175-1 | ecosystem: Environmental > Terrestrial > Soil > Unclassified ... | reverse complement strand
TGAGAAAGAAATCGATGCCACGGGCTTGCCCCGTGGTGACTAACGTTAGCCGCTACCAACCAGCCATTGAGAAAGAAATCGATGCCACGGGCTTGCCCCGTGGTGACTAACGTTAGCCGCTACAAATCAGCCATCGAGAAAGAAATCGATGCCACGGGCTTGCCCCGTGGAATTTCACGTTGCCGCCTCCTGACCAGGGACAAACGTGACTCTCCACGGGACGAGCCCGTGGCATCACGAAATCTGTTCTGCGCTCTCAGTAGCAACCAACGTCAACGACCACGGCGCAAGGCCGTGGCATCAGCTTTAGCCGGACTGCCTCCTGCCTCCTGCCTCCCGCCTCCCGCCTCCTGCCTCCTGCCATTCCGCCCGCAGCCTCTTCTGCTCGGAGGTAGCGTTGGCAATTTCTTCAATCTTGACCGTCGGCCGCTCGTACCCAGTGATCGCCACCGTCACCTTTGAAACAGCGCCTCCACGCTCTACTTCTACACTCGCGGTGTCGCCCACGTGAAGCTTTCCAACCCACGATCTAAATTCCATCGAAGTTGTGACTAGCTTCCCATCAAATGCAATCAGGCGATCACCGCTGTGCAAGCCTGCACGCCCCCAGACGCTGTTAGGATTGGTGATTCGGAGTCTCAGCGTTGAATCTTCAGGCACATTAACCGCGAAGACGCGAAGGTCAGGCTCAGGCTTTCCCTCATTATTAAGAGCCGGCGCCCACGACACCGATGCGCGCATCCCGATCATCCGCAGATAGTGATCAAAGTCGAGCGGTCTCGCTCCTCGCACATATGCTTCAAAGAACGAGTGAGCATCACAGGCGCAAACTTCGCTCACCGTCCGTTCGATGTCACGACCGGTAATACCGCGTTGCGGTGTGAACCGATCGCTAAGCCTTTGCATAACGTCACTCAGTGAGCGTCGCCCTCGCGTCGACTCGCGGATCATGAGATCCAACATAGTGCCAAACATATTTCCCTGGAAATGGGTGCTGGCAGAGTAATCACCAAGCCCGAACGGATCCTCTGCGGCACGGCTCACCTGTTCAGCCGAAAAGCGTGAGTAAGCAGGGTTGAAAAAATATGAGGCCATGAGGTTTTCAAGGTGCGCCAGGCGCGTTGGATCAGTAGTCGGAAGTTTTGCGCGGCGCATCATCAGGTCAGCAAAGTAGATGGTGACGCCTTCACTCCACCACAGTTCCGCGGTGTCTTTTGCACTGCGATAGCGCAACCCAACGCGCTCGGCCGGGCGCACATGCATCAAGTTCCAGGTGTGGAAGTATTCATGGGCCGTAGTCTCAAAGACGCCCTGGAGTCCTCGCGCAAGAGTCTGGCTGCGCGCGCCAATCGTGACGGAATTAATGTGCTCGAGCGCGCCGACCGCACCGTCCTGGTAGAGAAACGTGTAATGCCCGGAGTTTTTGTAAGGCGCCTTTCCCCCGATCTTGAGGGCCTCGATCACCAGCTTTTGAATTCCCGCGACGAAAGCAGCCGTGTCAAAGGCGGTTGCGTTTGGTTGCGTCAGGTAGATGACTTGATGCTTCAAGCCCTGCACTTCAAAGTCCCACTGCTGGAATTCACCGACAACGATCGGCGAGTCCAACAGCAACTCAACCGATGATGCCGCGAAAGTTTTTCCTCCTGCCTCCTGCCGTCCTCCAGCCGGCTCCTGCTTTCTGCCTCCCGATTCCTGGTCATTAGTGGGCTCGAGGCCTGAAGCGCTTTTCCAACCTTCGGGAAGATCGAGTGTCAAGGTCGTTGGAGTTAACTCTGCACCGACGACGTACATCAGGGAATGCACATCGCCAATGAGTCCGCCGGTTGGCGAGAGGAAAGGCATATACGCAGAGCGATTCGGTGTGATTTGTGGCGGCAGATGCATGCGGTATCTGACGGTCAGATCTCCGCCCGCTGAGTGCACGCTCCACAGCGCATTTTCCTCATTGGTGATTTGCAGCTTCGCACCGCGCGACTCGGCCGTCAGATTCTCGACGTCGCGCCAGTAACGGTCGTCGTATTCCGGATGCGCCGCCATCGCGATCCGCACCACTTTCGCTGCCCCACGAATTCGCATCTCGACGTCGAACCCCGACACGTCCGCCTTATCCACGTGAATTCGGTAAGCGACGGCCACGGTTTTTGGTTGGGAGATGGCCGCAGCCCTGGCCCGAGGAAATGCTTCTCCGCATAAGGGTGACGTCTGGGCACCAAACGCGAGCGAACTCTGCGAGCCTAATGCGATCAGAAAAAGAAAGTTCGCGAACGTGCGGACTTTTGTTACAGATTTCATTGAACGCTCACTGTTTGTCTGACTGTTTCCTGTTTACGGTTTCCGGTTTACGCATCATCTACATTACTTAGACGGACATCATCCCGTTCTCTTCCTTTTATCTTTTCAACAAGCCCTGATGCAGTTGAGTTATGCCACGGGCTCGTCCCGTGGTGACTAACGTTAGCCGCTACCAACCAGCCTTTGAGAAAAAAACTCGATGCCACGGGCTTGCCCCGTGGTGACTAACGTTAGCCGCTACAAACCAGCCATTCAGAAAGAAACTTGATGCCACGGGCTCGCCCCGTGGTGACTAACGTTAGCCGCTACCAACCAGCCTTTGAGAAAGAAACTCGATGCCACGGGCTCGTCCCGTGGTGACTAACGTTAGCCACTACAAACTGGCCTTTGAGAAAGAAACTCGATGCCACGGCTCGTCCCGTGGTGACTAACGTTAGCCGCTACAAACTAGCCTTTGAGAAAGAAACTTGATGCCACGGGCTCGCCCCGTGGTGACTAACGTTAGCCGCTACCAACCAGCCTTTGAGAAAGAAACTTGATGCCACGGGCTCGTCCCGTGGAGTTTCACGTTGGTAGCTACAGATTCCCGATATCTTAGCCACTATCGTGAACCTCCACCGGGCAAGCCGGTGGCATCCATGAAATTTTTCTCGTCATTCTTGTAGCAACCAACGTGAGCACCACGGGACAAGCCCGTGGCATCTCCCGCCTCCCGCCTCCTGCCTCTCGTCTCCCGCCTCCATGTCATCACCTTCAGCATTCAGAATCCGGCAAGAAGCTCAGAGACATTACGACCGGCACGATCTCAATTGTTGGCAGGACTATTTCGACTAAGCACAAAGGCACCGCCCGCTATGTCGTGCGTGGTTGGCTGGAACTACCCAACATGACCATTTTGAAAGTCGCCGGCCCCTGGTACGAAGGCCACGAAATTCCCGAGCGGATGTTCACCGCCTTCAGCGCGGACTCCCGCTTCATCCTCACCACCAAATGGGTGAGAAAGAATTGAGGCCCTGTCGACTTTCATGCGCCGCCAGTAGAAGGACTCATCACTTTTACTCGATGGGTGCACAGATCTCTTCAGCGCTAATCTTGCTAATGCTCAAGTCTAAAGCCGCCGTTGCCATTCAGCAGGATCGCGCGCCGTGTGAAGAACGGCCACAATCAGAATAGTGTCGCCTTCGATTGAGAAGTAAACGGCATAGGGAAACTGACGAGTCAGAGCGCGCCGAATACCCGAACGTAGCGCTTGATATCCAAGCGGATTTTCAAGAATGCGAAGGTACGCGGCGCGAAGTTCTTCCAGAAATTCCAGTCCGAGACCCCGCTCTTCAGACTCGTACCAGGCATAGGAACTCTCAATATCAAATTCGACGGCAGCTTCGGCTTCGAATCTATATTGCTTCACTTGGAGTTCTGTGACAGCCGGTCGATCACTTCAAAAGCAGGGCTTGACGAAGGGCTTTCGCGATAACGCTGTAAGCGTTCTTCAGCAAGTTGAAGATGGCTCTCAGGTACTGGAATTTCGTCTGGGTGTTCCGAAATTTGATCCCAAAGGGCCTGCAGGTAACGCACCTGTTCAGCTTTCGGAAGCTCAGCAAAACCCGGCGGTGTTTGTATAGATGTCTCGGGCATATCGTTTCTTTTGAGTTGATGATAACGGAGTTAGGTACCACAGACAATGCTACGCGTCGCCCAGTTTCGATGTAGTTTGAGTTGATGCCTACTGCCGCTGGCTACTGCCTCCTGTCTTCAGGGCCGCCGGACCTTGGTATGAGGGGTCACGAAATCCCCGAGGGGATATTCACCGACTTCAGCGCGGACTCCCGCTTCATCCTCACCACCAAATGGGTTAGAAAGAATTGAGGAAGGGTTCGCAAGAAATGAGGGTCTCCCCACCTTTCATTTCCCCGCTCTCGCTGGCACGGACGAGCAGACACGATACAAATGCCTTCATCTTCTCCTCTGCTTCGGCCGACTGGTTCCTGCTTGCCATATCTGGACGCCGACAGACAAGGATCAAAGTTAGTAGTCTCAAGGTCGGGAAGGGCAGTTTACTCCCGCTGAGTTGCATTACCGCTCAAGCAAAGATCAATTCGGTAACTCACAAAACAAATCGAATGCTGATGAAACTCAGGCGGGCAAGCTGCCCTTCCCGACCTCGAGCTGATCTGAGGTGGATGGTGGCCTCGACTGAATCTGGTTTTGCTAATCTGAGTAATCTGTGAAATCTGTGGCTAAGGTTTTATCAGAAAAGCTTTAGCCGCAGATTACGCAGATTTCACGGATTGTTGGATGAATGGCTGGTTAGATTGCATAATTTCAAACGAGCGTCGTGATTGAGCTGAATCTGGTCTTACTAATCTGAGTAATCTGTGAAATCTGTGGCTAAGGTTTTATCAGAAAAGCTTTAGCCGCAGATTACGCAGATTTCACGGATTGTTGGGTGAATGGCTGGTTAGATTGCATAATTTCAAACGAGCGTCGTGATTGAGCTGAATCTGGTCTTACTAATCTGAGTAATCTGTGAAATCTGTGGCTAAGGTTTTATCGGAAAAGCTTTAGCCGCAGATTACGCAGATTTCACGGATTGTTGGGTGAATGGCTGGTTAGATTGCATAATTTCAAAACGAGCGTGGTGATTGAGCTGAATTTGGTCTTACTAATCTGAGTAATCTGTGAAATCTGCGGCTAAGGTTTTTGACCTTCACGCCGATCAGAACCCACGTTCCCTTGATTTCCACGACATATCCAACCGGTGTATCCGCAGCTACCCCAACTGCTGAAAAGCTTATCGCAATAAGTACGCAGGCTAATCTCGTGGTCAGCTTACGGATTTCCATGAGTACTCCGAGAAAAGTAGATATGCCAACTTGCTCGGACATGCTGAAGAATTTAGGGCAAGTAAGCGATGCCACGGGCTTGCCCCGTGGTGCCCTCACGGTCGCCGCTACAAATCAGATATGTGAGAAATGGAATGGATGCCACGGGCTTGCCCCGTGGTAGTTCACGTTGATTGCTAATTAGGCTCCAAGCGTGAACCTCCACCGGGCAAGCCGGTGGCATCCATAAAATTCTGTCCGTCATTCTTCTAGCAACCAACGTGAATCACCACGGGTCAAGCCCGTGGCATCACCCTAAATCCTGTCTGTCATTTTCTAGCGGCCATCGTGATTCACCACGGGGCGAGCCCGTGGCATCACCCACCTCACGCCCAAACAAATTCTTTCCCCTTGACAGTCGAAGGGAGCATCATTATTCTCTCCCTTCGATAATCTAAGGGAACAAAACAATTCCGAGGGTCGTACTCGAGCACGAATAATACAGTCGGAGTTGACGATTCAGTCGGAGTTTAACGATTCAGTCGGAGTTAACGATTTAGTCGACAAGACTCGGGAGACGTGCACACTTTTATGGAACGTCTTGATCTGTTGCAAGGCACGCTGCACCTGCTCGTGCTCAAAACTCTTTCACAGGGTCCGTTGAATGGACATGCGCTAGCTAACCGGATAAAGCTGATCACCGAAGACGCGCTGCACCCGGGTGAAGGAACCTTGTACCCGGCGCTCTATCGCATGGAACGTCGCGGTTGGGTGCGATCCAAGTGGGGCCTTTCGGAAAACAATCGCAAAGCCCGGTATTACAAGCTAACCAGCGCCGGCCGCAGACAGCTCGAGCTGGAATCAAAAGCCTGGGCAGACATCAGCGAGGCAATCGCCAAGATAATGCAGACCGCTTGAAAGCGAGGCCAACAAAATGTGGTGGCTGATGGGAAAGCTTCAGTTCCTCTACTCCGCTCTCCGCAAAGGAAGAGTCGATCGCGAAATCGATGATGAGCTGCGTTTCCACCTGGAGATGACCATCAACGAGAACTTGAAAGCCGGCATGTCCACCGATGAGGCAACGAAAGATGCTTTTAAACGCTTTGGCAGTTTGACTCGCATCAAGGAATCCAGTCGAGAAGTCCGTCGCGGAATTACTCTCGAAAGTATCGCTCACGATATTCGACACGGCGCTCGCCTCCTGCGCAAACATCCGGGATTCAGTTTCGTCCTCGTGATTACGATGGCGCTCGGCATTGGCGCCAATGCCGCAATTTTCAGCGTCGTCGATTCAGTGCTGCTCCGGCCTCTGCCTTACGAGCGACCTAATGAGCTGGCTTTGATTTGGTCGAGCTTCCAGTTGATGGGAGCCTCGCGCGCGCCTTCTTCAGGGACGCAGTTGCAGGAGATTCGCGATCGCAGCCAACTGCTCAAAGATGTAGCCGGTATTTGGGTAGGCAATGGCACGCTCGCCGGCACCCTCGAGCCCGAACAAGTAAAGATCGGCGACGTGACGACCAACTTCTTTTCCGTTCTCGGGGTGAAACCTTCGCTGGGTGGATCGTTCACGCCCGAGAAGGACGGCAACGGTCTCAAGGAAATCATGCTCACCTATGGTCTTTGGCAGCGCAGATTTGCCGCAGACAAAGACATAGTTGGTAAAGGCATTTTGCTCAACGGCAGGTCCTTCACCGTGGTCGGAGTGTTGGCAAAGGATTTTGTGCTTGCCTTCCCGGTCGACGCCAACGTACCGATGAACGTTCAGGCCTTCGTTCCATTTCAGGAAAACATCTACGAAGGACCAAAAGACCTTTACTACATCAGGCTGCTTGCGCGTATGAAACCAGGCGTGACTATTGAGCAAGCTCAAGCTGAAGCAACCTCAGTAGCCACGCAGCTTCGAACTGAATACGCCGAGTACAAAAAAGAGAACCTGCAGTTCAATGTGGTCCAACTTCATCAGGACGTAGTGCGCGATATCAAACCGGCGTTGCTGGCACTCTTTGTCGGCGCTGGATTGGTAGTACTGATTTCCTGCTTCAACGTTTCCAACTTATTGCTCGCGCACGCCAGCACGAGGCGCAAAGAGATTGCTTTGCGCGTCGCCATTGGCGCCTCAAGGTCGCGCATTGCTCGACAGTTACTCACTGAAAGTCTGTTGGTTTGTTTCCTGGGAGGAGTTCTTGGTCTTGGGATTGGCTGGGTTGGACTCAAGTTGCTGTTAACGATTCGTCCGGAAATTCTGACTCGAGTTGGTTCAGTCAGCATCAATCTGCCCCTGGTAGCTTTCGTCAGCGCGCTCACTTTTGGCTGTGGTTTGATCGCCAGTCTCGCGCCCCTGTTGGAGCTGAGAAAACTGAAACTGATTGAGCCGTTGAAGGAAGAGGCCCGCGCGACGAGCGGGCGCGCAAAGCAAAGGACGCGGTCACTACTGATGGTGAGCGAGATGGCGCTGGGCTTTGTTTTGCTCGTCGGGGCCGGCTTGATGATTCGAACTCTGGTTCAGCTTCATCGCGTCAGTCCCGGCTTCAATCCTTCAAAAGTGCTGACATTTGAAATGATACCTGCCGGAGGGCTGAGCCAGCGAAGAACTTCTTTTGTCGACCTATGCGAGCAGAAACTGGCAGCGTTGCCAGGCGTTGAAGCTGTCGGCGCCATTTCGCATTTGCCTCTCGATGATTATCCGAACTGGTACAGCCCGTACGCGCCTGAAGGAATTGCTGAAGATCAGAAAGCAAATCTGCTCGCCGATTACCGCGCGGTCACTCCCGGATATTTCCAGGCGATCGGAGCTCAGCTGATTGCGGGACGCTCCTTCGACAAGCATGACACCGCCGAGGGACATCCCGTAGTCATTGTTGACAGCATGCTCGCGCGTCAAACATGGTCCAACGATAGTCCATTAGGTAGGCGCATCAACATCGAGCGCTTCACTGATGAAGGTTTTGCGAATGGCTGGGCTGAAGTTGTTGGCGTAGTTGAGCACATCAAGGGTCAAAGCTTACTCAAGTCAATTCGTGGTCAAATCTACATTCCTTATCCGCAAAGCTCGCGCGAGCATTTGAGTTTCGTGCTCAGAACTTCACAGGATCCGTCAGCATTAGCGGGTTTGGTTCGCAAAGAGATCAGCGAGATCGACAAGACACGGGCTATCGCCAAAGTTCGTCCCATGGAAGATTACGTTTCCCGGGCGCTGGCGCCGACGAACTTTACGACGGTCTTAGCCACCGTGTTTGCGGTGGTCGCGTTGTTGTTGGCGACCGTTGGCATTTACGCCGTGGTCTCGTATTCCGTAAGTCAGCGCACCCACGAGATGGGAGTACGCATGGCTTTGGGAGCGCGTCCCGCGAATATTCTCAGGCTCGTGTTGAAAGAAGGCCTGGCCCTGACTGCAGTGGGAGTAACACTGGGGCTTGCGGGCGCGCTGGTGTTGTCGAATTACATAAGTTCGCTCTTGTTTGAAGTCACGGCGAAAGATCCGCTCACGTACTTCGTGATGGCGCTGGTCATTCCACTGGCTTCAATTGCGGCGTGTTGGCGGCCGGCCCGTAAAGCTGCTTCAGGAAATGTTCTCGATGCTCTTCGAAAATAGGAACGGTCAAATACTTTGGCCCGAGGAGTGGAAGATCTGGTTCAAGCTTAATGGATTAAAGGAGTGCGTCCTGATGATTAATAGAATCTTAGCGGCAATCATTGTCTGTTTCGGAACTCTGGTCGCCGCCCCAGCTCAATCCTCGACGGCGGCGGAGCACCCGGAAGACGCGGCGGCGATTAAGGCCCACATCGGCAGTATCTTTCAGGCCTTCATCGATCGAGACATCGACAAGATCCGCGAAACACATTCAGAAGATTGGCGCGGGTTTCTGGAAGGCTCGCGCGTGCCTATCAGGGGCATCGACGAATATATGAGAGCTAACGGCATCGAGTGGCCGCTACCGGCAAACGTTCCCAAGCCAAAACCCAGTCCGGACCCGACGCGCACCTACGAAATGAAAGACTTTGACGTGCTTTTCTACAACCCGGAATTGGCGCTGGCGTCGTTTGTCGGAGAGTTCCACCGGAAAAATGGCGATGCCGATACGCTACAAGTTCGCTACCGCATCACTGATGTGTACGCAAAGCGCCAAGGGAAGTGGATCCAGGTCGCTTCCCACACCGTAGTGGATCCTGCGTGGCGAGCTGAAACCTCATCGCAGCCGACTGCGATTGGTCCACGAATGAGGGACCAAATACTCGCCGCTCGTGAAAAGGTGTGGAAGGCTTATTTTGAAAACGATCGCGCGGCGCTTGAAAAGTTGATCCCGGAAGAAGTGATCACAATCGATCCCGGCACTGAACAGTTTTCAAATAAAGCGAGTGTGCTGGCGGGTGCCAAGCAATTTGCCGATAGCGGCGCCAAACTGGTCAAGCTTGAATTTCCACGGACCGAGATGCAGGTCTATGGCAATACTGTTTTGATCTACACGACGTTCCTTTATGAGACTGAGGCCAATGGCAAGAAGAACACGAGGACCGGTCGAGCTACGGAAATGTTTGTGTGGCGAGGCAATGATCTCGTCAACGTAGGCTGGCATCTCGACGCTGGACCTTGATTCCTGTACGACCTGCTTTCAAAGAAAGCTCGCAAACAATTGGAGGATTCTAATGTTTAATCAAGTTGACTACACAATGATCACTGTTTCCGACATGAGCAAGTCGGTGGAATTCTATCGAGACAAGCTGGGCATTCCCTTGAAGTTTGAGTCTCCGGAGTGGACCGAATTTCAGACCGGCGCAACCACACTCGCGCTGCACGGCGGTGGGGTCCGTCAGGAAGGCAGTCCCAACGGCGATCCTTCAAAGCAAGCCGGGACTTGTTCAATAGGCTTTAATTGCGACGATGTTGACAAGACGTTCGAAGAGCTAAAAGCGAAGGGCGTTTTCTTCGTTATGCCCCCAACGCAACGAGAGGGCGAGGGGATCAGGCTTGCCGTGGCGATTGATCCGGATGGATTGCCCGTATCTTTTGCACAGGTGCTTGCGAAGTAGATTCTCAATCCGACCAAGGTCGAGACCTGGCCATCGTGTTTCACCCACGAGCGCGCTAACGAGATGAGCAATTTCCGTTTCGCGGGGATCCGTTTCGAGTCCTACCCAAGCCGTTGCGTCCCAAAACGGTTGAAACTGTTCCCTCTTTTGACTAGTCACTGTTACAGTCTGAAATAGAAGAGTCTCCTGAAGTCGACGCGTGTATGCAACGATTCGGTTACAGGACTGCACTCATAGCTGGAACTATAGTTCGAGGTTAATCAAATGAAATTCTTCGCCACCATTTCGATCTTACTTCTTGCCATATCCGTTTTCGGATGGACGGACGACAAAGATCTTCCGGCGCCCCAACTAGAGCTGGTCAACACTGAGCGAGCGTTCGCCAAACTAGCCGTTGACCGTGGAGTGACCGAATCATTTATCGCGTACTTCGCTGAAGATGGGATCGGCTTCAACCCGCATCCTTTCAAGGTGCAGGAGACGTTCAGGAAACGACCCGCCCAGACGACGGCGCGTCGTTTCATCCTTAACTGGGCGCCGGCGTTCGGCGATGTCGCCCAGGCCGGCGACCTGGGTTGGAACACTGGACCAACGGTTGTCGAAGACACGAGTGCCGAAAAGAGTCCGACTCGGCATGGCATGTTCTTTTCAGTTTGGAAGAAGCAAAACGATGGGACCTGGCGCGTGGTGCTCGATCTGGGCGCAGATACTCCAGCCGCTGTCGTCCCACTCGACGCGCCATTCACGACTTCGTTTCGCAAGAGCAAGCAGCCAGCCGCGCCTGTAGATATCGAAAAGGCAACGGCTGCGTTACTCGACCTTGAGCGCGAGTTTCTTGCGACCGCCAAGTCAGCAAACGCGGCACAAGCTTACAAAGCCAAATTGAGTGATGACGCTCGAGTGCATCGGCCCGACGTGATGCCCGTGGTAGGCAAGGACGCGTTGCGCGATTGGGTCGCGAAACAGACCATGACACTCACCGGAGCTCCGATTAAGTCGGACGTTTCGCGCTCGGGAGATCTTGGCTACGTGTACGGCAGTTATGAATTGGGCGGCGACAAACCAGAGAAAGGATATTACGCGCGGGTCTGGAAGCGAGATGAAAAGGGTATGTGGCACATCGTTATGGATACGGTCAATCCTCTTCCCGCTGGCGTGGCAATCGCTGGAGCAGCACCCGCACCCACCGCAGCTTCGCTCTCAAAGAAGGCCGAAGAGAATTACATTGCGCAGCGATGGGCCGATGCAGCCGCAGCTTATCAGGAAATTGTGAAGGAGAATCCCAACAGCGCTGAAGCGTGGCATCGTCTGGGTACCAGCCAAATTGGCTTGAAGCAGTACGCCGATGCAATTAAGAACCTTCAGCAGGCAATCAAGAGCGGCGGCACCGGAGCGCTCGACTACTACAATCTTGCTTGCGCGTATGCGTTGAGCGGAGAGAAGGACAAAGCCCTGGACAATTTAGAAAAAGCCATCAGTGCAGGTTTCACCGAGCGTCAGCAATATCAGAATGACACCGATCTCGATAGCCTGCGCGACAGCGAACGCTTCAAAGAGTTAATGAAACGCCTGCCGTAAACTTTACTGGGACTTTGCACACGAAAAGTTTTTGAATCCCACCTGCGGCAGCTGGTGGACGCTTTAAATTCCAACCTAAACCAGCGTGGTTAATTAGTTCTCTGAATTCCCTCAGGCAGCTGAGGGGATTCAAAGGACCAGTCCCAACCTCTCTTTGTAGGTCGAACTCCCGTCCCCAGACTGCGCCAGCGACTTGCTTTACCTTTTTACTTTTGCCTTCGTAACCGGGCGGTTGCGACTCCTATCTGTTCGGGCAAATTCCGATCAACTTCTTCATGAAGACTCACGAACAGCTTGTCCGCGAGCACGCTATCGCGCATCACGCCACAGAGCGATTCGTAACTAATCCCCGCCTGATCGAGCCACTCCACGGTGTCGTCTACATCATAAAGACCATAGTTGGCGCGAAACTCATTGACGGCTTCCTCAACCTCTTCGTCTGAAGCCATCAGACCTTGTCGTTCCGCGGCCTCCTTAACCAGCAAGCGCAGCAACACTTTCTTCCGATGAACAGCAGTTGACTCACCGGTGAGCCGGAGAACTTCTTCATCCTCATCTTCTGCGAAAGTTTCTTCAGCCACTCTTTCAACTCGAAGTTCTATCGGCAGACCCTCGCCCATCAGGTCCTCGAAATTGCGCCAGTAAACTGCCTCTCGCACATTGATCGACATCGGTTCCAACGCCACGTCGAACAAATCAAGCGGCGTCTCCCCACCTTCGTCGTGAGGATAATCCGTCCCGAACATGTAAACGTCCGGCCCAGTCTCACGAATCAGCCACCCGATATCTTCGAAAGGAAATGGCGTGACTCGAATTTGACGAACAAAGTACTCGCTGGGGCACAATGGAAGCGACGCGCGCTGGCGTGGCCGACCAAACTCTTCAAGCGCCGCGTCGAGCCGGCGCAAAAAGCCCGGCACCCAGATAGCGCCTTGCTCGATCACGCCGCATCGCAGTCTTGGAAAGCGCTCAAAAACACCATCCAGAATCAGCGCCGCGAGGGCCATCTCAAGAGGCGCTGGGATGCCTATATAAGTTAGCGAGGGAATCAGCGTTTCACGATCGTTATGAACACGCTCGGCCGCGCGACCGTTAGCCGCGAAGGTCGGATGAACCAATCGTCCACCGCCGCCGACGTGGAACAGTAATGGACAGCCGCGTTCCTGAAGCAGGTCGTAAAGAGGATCGAAGGCTGGATGAGTGAGACTGTAGTCACCACAAGGAAGACTCGGCAATTCTATGCCGGCGCAACCAAGATCTAACGCGAGTCGCGTGGAAGCAATGGCCCGCTCGGGAACGTGAGGCGCGATAAAACCAACCCCTAATAATCTCTGATCGGCAGCGCAAAATTCGACGACTCCTCGATTATGACCGTCCACCATCTCATACAAGACTTCCGGATCAAGCGTTGCTGCCCCGCCGTGATCGATCATTCCGAGATGGCTGTAAGTTGAGAATACAAGTTGAGATTTGAAACCCAGCAGGTTGAGCGCGCTCGAACGCTCAACCGGATCGAAAGCCCCGGGCGCGGCCCAATTCTTCCGCGTCATCAATTCGTCCGGATCCTCACTCAGTTGTCGCTGGCCGGCCTGTTGGGCGAGCAACGCCTGGGCTGCCTCTTCTTCCAGTCCATGCAAGTCCAGCAAAGGCACGCGCTCACGAACTGCTGGACTTACATATCTCCGCAGCCAGTCAGGATGCTCCAGCAAATGCGAATCAGCGTCGTGGATATTTCTGCCGTTCACATAATTCATTGCGAGAAGTTCCAGGCGATAAAAAGTGCCCCGACTTGAAGATAAGGCCGGGGCACGAGTAAATACGCAACGTTCGATGTAAGTCCGAAGCAGTGTGATGACTGCTCCGTAGCTTCGCTTAACAGAACCACGGGCACATGATCGTGCTCGCCTTGGCCTTTGCTCGAGTTGCCTTCAGAGCAACGGCTTGATTGCGTGGATCCTGACGGAGCAAAGCTCCCTTGACGTAAGCGACGGGCTTAATGCTGCCCGTGTCCTTGGTCGCGGCCTTGGCGCCACCCTTCATTGTTTCTTCCAGCCGTTCAAGTCCTTCATCCTCGACTCTGAGCGCGTCAAGCAATTCGTCACGCACGAAATACAGCGAGCCGTCCGATCCTCTGAATACAGTACCGCCATCTGAGACTTTTTTCTTTGCGGCAGGCATGTCTGATTATCTCCTTTCAAGCAAGTGAGATGTTTAGGTTAGAGTCTGGCCCAAACCCTTAGAGATGACACCTCGCGTTCCCCATTAAGATCCTTTGAAGTGAGGCGAGTTGATGGTTCGCCAGCACCGTTTGTTCCGACGCGAGGGGTCACAATCGAGAAATTAGCCCCGGAAGAATATTGCCGACGCGCTGAGTTGTCAATGAATTTCCAGTTTAGGTGGTCCAAGTGGTTGCTCGACTCAGTTGGACCACGCTCTCAACGTGATGAGTTTGGGGGAACATATCAAACGCTGAAATCCGTTGAACCTGGTAGCTGGCCGCGATTAGTTTCTTTAAGTCGCGCGCGAGGGTGGCGGGATCACAGGAGACGTAGCTGATTCGTTGTGGCTGCAGCTCGAGGATGCCTTTGATGACTGCGTTTTCGGCTCCAGTACGCGGCGGATCCAACAAGAGAAAATCAACGAACGGTAGCGGACGGGTAAGATTTCTTAACCAATCGCCAACGTTGGTCGTGAAGACCTCGGCATTAGACAACTGAGCTGCAGCGAGATTTCGCCGGGCAAAGGAAGTCGCATGACTATTGACTTCGACGCCAACGACTTTTGCAAACCGTCGCGCCAGCGGCAGTGTGAATAGACCGGCGCCACAATAAAGATCGATCGCAAGTTCGCCAGCCTCTCCTTCAAGGGCAGCGCTCAGCATCGCTTCCAACAGATCCGGATTGACCTGGAAGAACGAATCGGCGTTGAACCAATATGTTTCTCCACTGAAAATACGATGAACGTCATTTGGGAGGAAGCCGGCGACCGGCGGAGCTACGGAAACGTCGTCTTCGCTGACCGCGGCGCGAACATCTCGCGGCAGATTAGTAATGCTCCCTTCGCGAATGTCGCGACGAATCTGTTCCAGAACGCTCTCAAGCTTGGGATTCAATACAGCGCAAACTTCCACGTCGCAAACGCGATGCGAGCCAGCTTCGAAGTAACCGATTTCTCCGGATGATTGATCGACTTGCCAATTGGCGCGGGCGCGATAGTGCCACTGATTCGGCGCGGCATGAATGGAAATCTCCGGAGGCTCGGCAATGCCGGCAATGCGATGAAGGCAGTCTCGAATGATCTCAACCTTCGCGTCTAGTTGAGCCTGGTAATTCAACTGCTGAAAGTCACAGCCGCCGCAGCGGCCAAAGTAAGGACAGGGCGGTTCAATGCGCTGCTCGGACGGCTTAATGATTTCAACGATAGAAGCAAAGGCGATGTTGCCACGGACTCGATCGATATTTACTCGCGCGACGTCGCCTGGGGCTGCCAGCGACACGAATATCGTCTTCCCTTCCGCGTGGGCCAATCCAAATCCGCCGGGGAGTATTCGCTCAATCGTTAACTCAAGCGGGTGCGTTGCAGGTTTCAGGTTCAAGGTTTCAAGTTTCAGGTTTCAGGTTTCAGGTTTCAGGTTTCAGGTTTCAGGTTTCAGGTTTCAAGGTTCAGGTTTCAGGGTTTCAGGCTTCAGGGTTTCAGGGTTTCAGGTTTCAGGGTTTCAAGTTTCAGGGTTTCAGGTTTCAAGTTGGCCGGTTTAGGTCGAAGGTTCCAAGTCTCAAGTGTCGAGTCTCAAACCTGAAACTTTGAACCTGAAACCTGAAACAGATCGCCCTGAAACTTTGAACCTGAAACCTGAAACAGATCGTCCTGAAACCCGTCGTCGTGTTCACAAACCGAGATAAAACAAGCTGAGACGCGGAATGCCGAACTGCTCGCGCAACCTGGTCATGAAGAGATTCTCAAACGTCTGCTCGTAAACTGACTCCTCCATATGACCGCGGTAAGGCTTTAGTTGCTTCTTGACCTCAGCAGAAAGTGCCGTCTGCTGCTCCTGGGGCGCAAAGTTTCGGAGTGCCTCACTCAGCATTCGTTCGATTCCGGTCAACCCTACTTCAAGTTTTTGCGAATCGAGTTGAGCGACCTGCCCTACTTCCAGTTCGAGATCGGCCAGCAATGTCTCTGCTCGCTGCAGCGCTTCGGTCAGATCAGAACGGTCTTCAGCACCACTGACCTTCTTCGTAATTCGAGCGCGTGCATTGCGGATGTGCTCCAAAATCGTATCGCGGGAAAAAGGCCGAGCATCATTCGTAGTTGTTTCGGCCTGCTCTTCAAGCTCATCTTCACTGCCAGCCCCGACTTGAGCTTCGAGCCATTCCGCATACTGAGCTTCAACTTCCTCCTGACAGTAAAGCAAGGTCTTGACTGAGCGTTTGCGAGGTTTTGATTCCCAGGAATCGAAGGCCTTCTCGATCCCACGCAAGGCAATGTGCAAAGGCACACCCATTTCCTTCCAGCTCTCAATCAACGCCCAATCGATTGAGCTGAGCATGAGGTGCTTCGCGCGCCGGCGCACAAAGGTATCTTCGATTTCAGTGAAGTAGTTGAAGTAGTTCAAGTTCGATAGCGCGTCTCCCTTTGCGCCTTTGCGCCTTTGCGGGAAAAATTCTGTCGGTTGCTTCGCTTAAACCAGTCTCCCGCAAAGGCGCAAAGACGCAAAGGAAGGCAGACTAAGGGAGAGCATTCTTGCCGCGCTCAAACACGAGCCGCAGGCCTTCGAGCGTCAGCGTGTCATCGACCAACTCAATCAAAGTCGAACCAGTCGCAATTAATGGCGCCAAGCCGCCGGTCGCGATCACACGCGGCGATCCGCCCATCTCGTTCAGCATCTTTCGAAGCACACCGTCAACCAGTCCCACGTAGCCGTGATACAAGCCCGACTGCATCGCGGCTACTGTCGATGACCCAATCACTCGGCCCGGTCTTTTGATATCAACCCGAGGCAACTTGGCGGTCCGCTCAAACAAAGCATCGGCAGAAATCATGATCCCCGGCGTGATCACACCACCAAGGTAATCACCACTCGAATTGATCGCATTGAACGTAGTCGCTGTTCCGAAATCTACGATGATGCAGGGCGCTCCGTACTTTTTCTTGGCCGCGACTGCATCAACCAGACGATCCGCGCCCACATCTGCGGCCGGCTCATAAAGAATCCGCAAGCCAAGCTCAGTGGTGTGGTCAATAAACAAAGGCGACAGATGAAAGTAAACTTCAGCCATCCGCTTGAGTGTGTAATTCAACGGCGGCACCACGGACGCAATCGCGATTGCGTTAATGGCTTTGAAGTCGAGTCCGGCCAGCTCAAACAAATTGCGAGCGTGCACGCCATACTCGTCAACAGTCCGGTTGCGAGCAGTCGTTAGTCGCCAGTGCGCTACCAACTCCGTGTCTTCATAGACACCGAGGGAGGTGTTCGTATTGCCGGCATCAATCACCAGAAGCATAGACTAACTCCTCACTCAGCTGATTACTCGAATCTTTACTCTGCAACACCGCTTCGATCAAGTCACAGGCGACTGCAGACCCATTCTCAGCCCGCAGCTGTTCGCCCACCTTGCGGGCGTTCCGAGCGTAGCTGGGTTCTTCAAGTAGTTGTCTTAATTCTCTTGCCGCGCGCGCCGCAGAATATTTTGGTCTTCGCAGCGTCCTGCTGGTTCCCAACCGTTCCGCGTGCGCAGCATTATCAGGTTGGTCGAACGCGAACGGCACTATTAGAGTCGGGATACCGGCGCGCAATCCCTGCGATGTGGTGCCGACGCCGCCGTGATGGACCATCGCACTGGCGCGCGGGAGTAAGGCTTCGAATGGCGCATAATCGGCTGGAAAAATTTCGGGCGGCAAACTCTCACTTAAGCGATTCCGCTGATCTCCAATTAGCAACACGGCTCGCCGGCCAAGCGATTTAGCTGCGGCAATGCTTTCACTATAAAAGTCTTTCGCTACCCACACTGCTGACGTCCCGAGGGTGAACACAATTGGCGGCGGACCGGCGTCAAGGAAATCGAGCAGATCCTGCGGCATTCCTTGTTCCACGTTGCCGTCATAAAAAGGAAAGCCGGTTGCCTTTGCTTGCGACGGCCAGTCGGGTTGGGGTTGCGCAAAGATTTTTGAGAATAAAGCGAGGATCAGTGTGGGTGAATGTTGTCCCTCGAAAACTGGGTTGCCGTCATCGGGCAAGCCCAGCTCGTCACGAAATTTATTGTAGGTCCTGCTTCGATAAGCCTTTTTTGCTTGTTTGAAGAACCCGGCGACGAAGCGTGGTCCGAATAACTCAACATGACGCATCCATCGCCAAAAAGGCGGCACTGGCGGATCGTAAGCTGACATGAATGATGCCGGAGCAAGCACACTTGAGACCCAGGGAATTCCGGTCTTTCGCGCTACCAGTGGTCCAGCGAACGTAATTGGATGAGTGAGCAAAAGGTCAGCGCCTTTTATCGCTTGCAGCAGATCCTCATACGCTTCGCGCAGGAAAGGAAACAGCATTTCGTTGAGCAGTACGGCGCTGCCTTTCATGGGATGCATGACTCGCGCGATTAGCTCCGGGTCCTGCTCTGCGGGTGGCGGGAGATTGGGCCGGACCGGCACGAAATCAAAACCTGCCGTCTCCAATTTTTCGCGATAGAGTTCGCTGGTTGCGATCACGGGCTGGTGGCCACGAGCGTGTAGTTCCGCAGCGAGAGCCATGTACGGATGAATGTCACCGTACGACCCAAACGTGGTAAGAATGATTCGCTTGCCCATTAATTATTCACGCGAAAAACTTAGCCGCAGATTACGCAGATTCAGAACCGAAACCGAAAACCGTAAACCGGAAACCGGAAACCGAATATTGGAGACGAAGTTCGTCTTGAAACATCGAGGCGTAAAGAGCGACAAGCGTTAGAGTCAAACTGTTCACGGTTTTCGGTTCACGGTTTACGGTTCACGGTTCACGGTTTACGGTTTACGGTTCACGGTTCACGGTTCACGGTTCACGGTTCACGGTTCACGGTTCACGGTTCACGGTTCACGGTTTACGGTTCACGGCACTCTTTACCTCGCAGGCTGAATACGTCGCCGGCGCGGACTATCCTGATTTCTCCAGACTCAGTTTCTACACGCAAGGCGCCATCGCTTTCAAGGCCACGAGTAGTGCCTGAAAACTGTTCGTAGCCACTTGTAACAGAAACGCGCTTGTTATGCCCATAAGTGGAATGCGCCAACCAATCAGTGACTATCTGGCTTTGATCGTCCTGTAATTGTGCATAACGATTTCCGAGCGCGCGCAATAATGATGGTAGAACCTCGCCAATTGAAACTACCTTGCCGGCGGCGGCTTCTACTGATGTCGCCGATTCCTTCAACTCCTCTGGAAACGACTGGCTGGTCAAGTTTATCCCAACGCCGACGATCGCGGCGCGGCCCGCTGATGTCTCGATGGTCTCGGCAAGAATTCCGCACAACTTTCGCTCGGCGAACAAAATGTCGTTGGGCCATTTGATGTCTGCGGCTATTCCACACGATTCATTGAGCGCATCATGGACCGCCAGGGCTGCCATCAAAGGAATCAGTGACCAAACGCTGGGATTCAACCGTGGACGAAGAACGATGCTGGTGTAAAGTCCGGCGCCGGCCGGAGAAATCCAGCTTCGCTCAAGCCGACCACGACCTGCCGTCTGTTCAGCTGCCACGATCGTCAAGCCTTCGTCTGCGCCTTGCTGTGCGTGACGTGCTGCTTCCGTGTTCGTGGAAGGCAACGAGTCGAAATGGATGATGGTTGGTTGAAATGGGGACATTGTGGGAGGTGGCTTTGGGTTTTGGGTTTTTGGCCTTTGGTTTTTTGAGTCGCGGATTTCAGATCTCAGATCTCAGAATCTCAGATCCCAGATCTCAGATCTCAGATTTCAGGTGGGCGGAGGCGTCACGCGCCAATGCCTGGACCAATCGATCAAAATGCTGAAATCTCTGATCGTTCGTTTGCCCGCGCACGAAGCGGAAGTAAATCTGCTGAATAATGACGGCGACCTTGAACCGCGCGAACGTCTCATAAAACACAATGCGGGATAAGTCACGGCCGGTCTGCTGCTGATAACGCGCAATCATTTCCTCACGAGTTAGCCAGCCTGGGCCAGTTGTCACCGCGTGCAAACTTCGACTGTCACCACTTCCCTGCAACGTCCAATAACAAAGCAATAGCCCAAAATCAATTAACGGATCTCCGACGGAGCACATTTCCCAATCGAGCACCGCCGCCACGCGCGATAGCTCATTGGCATCGAGCACGATATTGTCGAGCTTGAAATCATTGTGGACGATTGTCGCCGCCGCCGTATTCTCAACCGGAAGATTCTCCGCCAGCCAATTCATCACTTGATCCATCTCGGCGACCTCAGTAGTTCGCGAGCGCAGCCAACGTTCCGACCAACCTTTCACCTGCCGGGCGACAAAGCCTTGCGGTTTGCCAATATTGACGAGACCCGAGCCGTAGACATCAACCGCGTGCAAAGAAGCAAGCGTATCAACCACCGCTTCGCTAACGCGGCGACGCTTATCTGGATCATCGCCAATCTCCGGCGGAATTCGATCACGCACAATCAAGCCGGTCCGCCGTTCCATCAAATAAAACGGCACGCCGATGATCGAGATGTCTTCGCACAACAGCACTGGTCGCGGAGCGAGCGGAAAGTGAGGATTGATCGCCTGCAGCAAGCGAAACTCACGCGGCATGTCATGCGCGGTTGGCGCTACTGGTCCAACCGGAGGCCGTCTCAGCACAAATTCGCGCGCGCCAAATTTGATCAGGTAGGTGAGATTCGAGTGACCGCCCGCGAACTGCTCAAGCTCGAGTTGGGATCCGGAATCAAGATCCTGACGAGGTCGCAAATATTCCGCCAGCGCCTCAACATCCAGCTCTTCGCCGCTACGAACAGGCGCCGTATCACTGCTCAAGTTTCGCCTCGCTCTTAAACTGTTTGAGGATTCGTTGTGCGACCAGGGCACGGTGTACTTCATCGGGACCGTCGTAGATACGCGCCGCCCGAGCATCGCGATAAAACATTTCTAAAGGCGTGTCCTTTGAATACCCGAGGGCGCCATGAACCTGGATCGCGCGATCAACTACCTCGTTGAGAACCCGCGCGCCATAAAACTTGATTAAAGAGATTTCAATCCGAGCATCCTCTTTCCTATCCATCTTCCAGGCGGCGTGCAAAGTGAGCATGCGAGCAGCATTGATCTCGGCCGCCGAATCAGCAATCCAGTTCTGCACGGTTTGCTTCCTGGCGAGCGGCTCTCCAAACGACTGACGCTTCAAAGAGTAGCTGCACATCATTTCAAAGCTACGCTGTGCTGCTCCGAGCCAACGCATGCAGTGTTGTATGCGACCTGGACCCAGCCGAGCTTGCGCGAGCTTGAATCCTGCGCCTATTTCGCCTAACAGATTTTCTGCCGGCACTCGACAATCTTCGAAGCGAATCTCGCAATGGCCGCCAACGCCTCCTGACCCCATTACTCCAACCGCGCGAATGATATTGAAACCGGGCGTATCTGTGGGAACGACGATCATGCTGGCGCGATGGTGCGGATCAGCTTCGGCATCAGTGACTGCCATAACGATGGCAAAGGCAGATCCGATTGCGCCCGAAATAAACCACTTGTGCCCATTGATTACCCACTCATCACCATCTCGATGGGCGGTAGTGCGCAGGCCGGTGGGATCCGAGCCGGCCACTTCCGGTTCGGTCATGGCAAAACACGAGCGCACTTCACTTGCGGCAAGTGGTCGCAGGTATTTTTCCTTTTGCTTTTCGTTGGCAGCGACGATCAGGATCTCCGCGTTGCCTGCGTCTGGAGCGGCTTCACCAAAAATGCGCGGGGCAATGACTGATCGGCCGATGATCTCGTTGACTAGAGCTTGTCCTACATAACCTATTCCCATGCCGCCCCATTCTTGGGGAAGGTTCGGGGCCCATAACCCGGCAACTTTTACTTTGGCTTGCAGCTCACGTTCGAGCTCCGCGGGCAAGCCTTCGTGCTCAATCATCTTGTCCTCGTTGGGATAGACATTGGTCTCCATGAACGCAGTAATGCGCCCACGAATGTCTTCGAGTTCAGGCGAGATGCTGAAGTCAATCATGGCTGTACCTGTCGCGCTCGAGTTGCGGAATGGAAAGGCTGCTCGATTGTAGCCGCAGGGAATTCCATTCACCAGCAACAAATGTCTGTGTGATGACACTCACCCTCTTCTATCTCATTCACACCCGGTTTCCAACCGGGTGACAAGTCCGTTGTTGAAGCGGCCTAACTGTTTCAACAGTTTCCGTTCTGTTAATTGTGGGTAAACCGTTAAAACGGTTAGCAAGGAATACGTCGGTCGTCGCCACCCGGTTGAAACCGGGTGTGAATGAGATGCGGACAAGTGAAGGTGAAGTTACGAAACGGAATAGGCACGCGCTTTGCTCAGTCGAGGCGGAGGAGGACTTATTCATGTCCGAATTAGTGAAGCGCTTTCAGTGGCCCATAATTGTCCTGATGATTCTGATTGGCGCGGCGTTTCTTTTGAAGATGTGTTATCTGTCGCTCGCCTTCAATACCGGATTCGGCGTTACCTATCTAACCTGTGTCTACTTGTTCGCGAAGGCTCGTTGGGGAGTGACACTTCCGCCATCATTGTTGGCGCTCGTTCTGGTTGGCGTTGAGGTCGATGCGCTTGGGAATTATTTCAGAATGTATGGCCAGAGCTTTGGCCCGCTGAAGTACGATCAATTTGCGCACATGACGATTCAGATTCTCGTCACGCCGCTCGTCGTTTGGTTGATGCGCGAGGCTCTCGAACGAACCGGACAGCAACTGTCGTTGGGCTTTACGACCTTCTTTGCCGGCTCAGTTATTTTCGGAATTTCGGCTTTTTATGAAGTAATCGAGTTGTGGGACGAACTCTATTTTGGCGGCCAGCGAATTTGGAGCACGCGCGACACGTCTACCGATCTTCAGTTCGATCTGTTCGGAATTGTTATTGGAGCTTTGTTCGCTTACCTGGTACTGAGGCGTGATTCCGCGGGAGCGCAGGCATCCCTGCCTGCATACCTCGAACAAGAACTCCTTAAAAATCAAAAGTAGTGCTTACGAAAGTATGCAGGCAAGGATGCCTGCGCTCCCGGGAGCCGCGTTCGCCACCTCGACGATGCTCGCGCAGCTTCTGCTGCTGCTGCGGAGTGAGCACGCTCATGACTTGCTGGCGAGTAGCTTCGCGAATCGAGCGGGCTTTTTCGTGACGCTGTTCCGGCGTCAGCGACGTATCACTTCTTAATGCTCGCATTTGATCGCGAGTACTTTCATGAATCGATTTCATCTTCGATTTTTGATCCGTGGTCAAGCCTATGTTGCCCGGACCTTGAGATCCTTGAGTTTGGGGCTCCTGAAATGCGGCGATGAGGGTGGTGGCGGCAGCCGGTAGACCCGCGCCGAGAACTAGGGTTAAGAGGATTCCTATGACAAGCGATTTGAAATTCATTTACATTACCTTCCTAAAGAAAATTCACCTTGAGGTACTTGCTTAGACGCAGCACGATTACGATTGGTCTGGTTCTTTAAGACAAACTATCCGCAGATTACGCAGATTTCACCGATGGGAAAGACTATTCAAGACTTTGCTTGCACGGGAATGTTCTGCTATGTCGAGGAGATAGGGTGAAGAGATCTCCGCAAATCAAACAGTAATCGGTGAAATCTGCGTAATCTGCGGATAGCTAATCTTAACCAAGCAGGCCACGAAACTTCGAGGCGTTGACTTGATAGCCGGGAAACACAGATTTCAAATTAGCTGCGCCGAGATGTCTCTGTGCAACTTCACCGAAGACATCGCGAAAATCAGTAGTGAGATTCAAGTCGCGTCCCTCGTACAACTGATCCGACTTCAGCCCGGGCCATTGTCCATAGACTTTTCCACCTCGCACGCTGTTGCCAACCACAAACATCGAGTTCGCGTGCCCATGATCGGTACCACGATTTCCGTTCTCGCGCGCGGTGCGGCCAAACTCCGACATCGTCATGATCACGACGTCGTCCATGTGCTTGCCGAGGTCGGTGTAAAGCGCAGCGATACCCGAGCTGAACTGCTGCAGTAAGTTGCTCAGCTGCCCGCGCGAACTTCCTTCATTGACGTGCGTGTCCCAGCCACCGATGTCGGTGAAAGCCACTTCAAGACCAACGCCAGATTTGATCAGCTGCGCAATCTGCAGCAGCCCGTTGCCAAACTCAGTGCGGGGATATTGGGCGCCGTTCTCGGGCTTGTATTGAGCCGGATTAACCTGCTTCAAATAATTGACTGCTTCGAAAGTCTCTTTCCCGGTATCGCCGAGCATGTCTTTAGACGACTGGCCATACAAAGCTTCAAAACCACCTTGCACTGCAGCTGAGTTTTTGCCGGCGCGAATTGTAAAATCCGCGAGGTTCGAGACTGCTACGGCCGGGGCCCTGCCCTGCAATACGCGCGGCATCTGCCTGGTCATCGAGACGGCGCGGAACAACGAGTTCTCAGGATCGGCCTTACTTTGCAGATAACGATTCAGCCAACCATCGGTCGTGGACTTAACACCCGGTGTTGCCGATTCCATGTAATCCTGGGCGTCGAAATGCGAGCGCGTGTTATCCGGCGAGCCGGCTGCTTCAACGATCGCCAAGCGCTTCGAATCCCACAGTGGTTTGAAGGCGGTCATGGCCGGATGCAATCCAAAGAACCCGTCAAGGTCGAGCGCTGCTTCGATATTTCCAGCTTGCGGTTTGGGAATGGCGATCGTCGGGCGCAAGTCATAGTAGTTGCGCTCGCCGTAAGGAACCACCATGTTCAAGCCGTCGACCGCTCCACGCTGGAAAATCGCAATCAGAGTTTTGCGACGGCCGCCAGTGATGCGTTCACGCGTCTCGCCCCACACAGTACGTTCGATGAATGACGGCGCGGCTAACGACGTGCCGATACTGGCAAGGGCGATACCGCCTGATTTAATGAAGAATCGTCTGTTCATAGAACCTCTATTTTGTTCTTAGTTCTTTGTACTTTGTTCTTTGTGCTTGGTCGTAGGAGCGATTCAGCTTCCTATGAATCAAGTACAAAGAACTAAAAACCAAGAACTAAGAACCTTCTTATTCATTGCCTTTGAAATTCTGGGGTGCCAAGTATTAAGCCAACGATCTTTGTCACCGGATCGGTGATGACTGCTTGCGGTCCTTGTCGAGCAGCCTGCTGGCGCGGACCATTCTGCGGCATCATCGCCTCAGCGACCTCCTGATCAGCCATCCGCTGCGGCGGCGCCAAGGTAACCTGCTCATTCATCTGCTTCAGAAGAGTTTCCTTCGTGCGTGGCGAGATGTCGCCAGCCACAATCAAGCCCAGGAACTGATCCATGACTCGCGCCTTATCAGCTTCTGAAGATGTGTCGCCCACAAAGCGTCGCAGATTCACGCGCGTTCCCTGAATCCGGTTACTCGCGAGCGCTAATCCAAAGTTCAGTCGTTCCAACAAAGCTCCAGTGTTCACCCAGTTTTCAGCCATGTCCGAATAGCCATTCGGAGTCTGATAGCCGTAGAGCGGCTCGCCCATGCGAGCGATCCACTGATGCAACTGCGGACCGCCGGTGGTCTCGGCTCCGAGCGTCCGCACGGCGCTGATGGCCAGCTCAAATGGACGTTTGATTTTCGCTCGATAAGCTTCTGCCGAATTAAACTCAGGCGAGAAGAAAATCGCTTTCAAAGTCTCGCGAATGTCGCCATCGCTCCTGGTAAACGCCGCTGCGACTCGATCAATCAAAGCCGGCGGCGGATTGTCCATCACGAAGTGACGCGCCAACTTCGTAGCAATGTAGCGCGCCGTCGATTGATGATGCGCAAGAATATCAAGCACCATCAGCCCATCCTTGACGCCACCGCCTGAGGGAATCTTGTGACCGAGAACGATCTTTTCGCCATCGTCATGCGTGCGCGGCGCAAAATAAAACTTGCCGGCATTCTCGCGCGCTTTATCACCCATCAACGCAGCCGCCGCACCGCCCGCGCCACGCGGAGCAAAGATGGTCCAACCTGTAAAGCAGCGCGCTACTTCCTGCACGTCTTTTTGAGTGTAACCACCATCAACGCCGAGCGTGTGTAGCTCCATTAATTCACGCGCGTAGTTTTCATTGATGCCGCGCCTTTGCCGATTGGGATTCGGTTGGTTGGGAGTCTGTTGGCCGGCATTCGGCGTGCTAGCCATTCGATCCGCATTTCGTCGACCTTCTCGCAGCAAGTCCAGTATCGGATCACGTCCCATTTGCTGCCGTCCTTGCTGCAAGCGACGGCCACCGCCGTTACCCAATTGCGCGTTCGGGCTCACGCTCTGAAAGTTGTCGAGATAGAAAAGCATCGCCGGACTTTCAGCAGTCGCGCGCAGCAGATCCGAGAACTTGCCCATCGAGTTTGGCCGGATCGTGTCGCGGTCATAAGCTGTCAACATGTAACGATCGACGCCTTTGCCGGCAAACACGTTGAAGTGGTTCGTCCAGAAGTCAACCATGACCTCCTGCAGCTGGCGCTCGCTGTAAACGGCGCGCAGCATGCGAGCAGCTTGCAGCTCCGACAGTATTCGCGCCGGCGGCTGCAATCCGTTCTGTTGATAAAAGTCTCGAATCGCTTTTCGATAGGCTTCGTTGTCTTGCGGATTCGGATTCAGCTCGTTCGGATTGTTGGCCAGGGGATTGTTAGCCGGCAGCGCAGGTGAGTTGGGCATCGATTCGGTTGACTTCGAATCTTGCGCGGTCATCACCGGATCACCGGGTTTGGCTGCATTGTTTCCACCCTTGACGCGATTGTCTCGAGCCGTTGCCAAATCTTTCGGAAGATCGCCGCGACGATCCAGTTGACGGATCAGCTGACCGGGTTGCGGATATTTTTCCAGAAGTTGCGCGGTGGTCATCGTGAGGGTCGATAGATTTCTGTCCTGAAGTTTCGCTTCGAGAACGGAATCGGAGATGCCGCCCGGATTTAGCTGCTGGTTGATGTAGCTGTCCAGACCGATGGCCTTCACGCGCTCGACATCGCCGGGCCGGGCTCCAAAGCCAAGCCGGTTCAGCACGTGCAGGATTCGCTGTTCCTGATTGAGCGAAGCGCTCCGCGATTTTTGCGCAGACATTTGCTGCGCACCCACGCTGAAAACCAGCGTACTAACAAGGAGCGTCGCGACTATCGCCAGCGCGACCGTTTTGCTCATAAAAGCGGCAAATAAGGAAGGATATCTTTTCATAAATCACCTTTAATCGGGGGGCTTTCGAGGCGTGGCACGGGCGTCCTCGCCCGTGGAATCCAAGAAGTCAGTCAATGATACTCGGCACCACTCACGAATCAAACCGAAGCGAATCTTGTTCGGCAGTGTGTTAGACGTGGGACTACTGCGGAAAGCCGATAAAAAGTCCCGGAGGGACCGAATGTTCATAGAAACAGCTAGAAAATGTCGCTGCTTTGGTTAGCGGCGAATGGTAAGCCCCGCAGTACATTTCGCTCCGCTGGAGCTCCACTTTCTCTGATTCGATGCTTCTATAAACATTCGGCTCCTCCGGAGCTGGATGAGTTTGGAGCGACCCTGGGCTTCTGATGTGGCCACATTCCAAACTACCAAACGCCGCTTGCTTGTTCCATTAAGATTCATCCGACTAAAATGTCATAGTGACTTTCGAATGGGATGAGGAAAAGAATCGCGAGAACATTCGAAAACACGGGATTGACTTTATCGACGCTTGGCAGATTTTCGAAGGGCCTGTGCTCGACTCGCTTGATTTGCGTGCAGATTATGGCGAAGACCGCTGGATTGGTTTTGGGATGCTAGATAATCGAGTGGTTGTTGTTACCTTCACTGAACAAGTGCCAAATAGGATCCGGATTATCTCCCTGCGAAAGGCATTAAGACATGAACGAACCAAATTTGAAGAGGCACTCAAAGACGGATTGGAAGCGCGTCGACGCGATGACGGATGAAGAAATCGATACATCAGACATTCCGCCGCAAAGTGACGCTTTTTTTGCGCAAGCAAAATGGCGGCTACCTCGACTGTATATTGACCGAATGGATCTACTGAGCGCGAAAAAGTTCGCAAATCGCATTCTTAAGAAAAGTTGGCATGACAAGAACCAGACAGCGACTAGAACGTTGGATCATCTGGCATTCAATACTTCGCTCATTATTTCCTACTCGCGACCATTCAGCCGTAATCGGAATTTCAAAAATGAGCCGGTATCGTCACTTAAGAAGGAGACCGGCAAAGTATTGAATGAAGCCGAGACCGAGCTTCATAATAAGATTTTGGAAATGCGCGACACTGCCTATGCTCATTCGGATGCCAGCACACGTCGGCTGGGTAACCAACATAGGTTTTTCTTAGGCGTCCCAAACTTGAGCAAACCAGAAACGGTAATTTTAGAGGTGATCATTGGAAAATGGATCGAGTACTTGAACAAAGAAATAGATAATTTGAAACAGCGCCGAATCTCTTCAACTACTAATATTAGAACAGAAGAAATGCATCATGGTTGAGCCCGGCGAGGAGCGGGCTTGGGATAGGTGGCGGGGCTGCGGTTTCCCTGCCTATCAACTGCTCGAACTCCAAAGAAAGCATTATCTTTCGACATCCCTGTCATAGCGTAGCTCGTAACATTTCCAACCCACCGCGAGTTTGTCCAAAGCGCCTCAGTAGTGTCGCGCCAGACGATCTCGTACCCCGCAAGATCTGCTTCCTTATTTGCTTCCCAGGTCAGATTAGTGTCGTTTGCCAGACCCGAGCCGACCAAAACATTCTTAGGGCGGGCGGGAGCGTTTGCCAGGGACCCGAGCGCTGCTGCGTTCACTCGCGTTACGTCAGCGATGTATCTGAAATCGTCAAACTCAGGCAGGTCGCCGTACTGGACGCCTTTTTCTTTACGCACATTCTGGTGCTGATGATCGTAGTTTTCATTCGGCTCAGTGAAACGAACCGCGGCGTACCCTTGTTCGAGAAAAGGTTGATGATCGCCACCGCGGCCATAGCGATCGCGACGATAAATCAACCAAACTTTCATTGAGGGGACGTAACGCTCGCCGACATCTTTTATGAATCGGGCAAGTTGGCGTGAAGCGGAATCGTTCTCGCCGCCGACACTCCGTCGCGTCCGAGCTTCAGCCTCAGTTTCATTAGTCGGCACGCCTTCTGAAAACACTCGAACCGTGTGGGGATCGTGAATTCCGTTTCCACCGAGCGAATTGCCGATAATGTCATTCGTAAACATCGCCTCGATGTCGAGGTTCATCTTCCTGGCTGTCTCGGCGTAGTACTTAGCTCCCAACAATCCCTGCTCTTCACCGGGAACAGTCATGAAAACAATCGTCGCGTCAAAAGACCGAGTGGCCATCACGCGCGCCATCTCGAGAACTGCAGCCGTTCCCGACGCATCATCATTGGCGCCTGGGGCGTCACAAGTCGCATTCGTCGGACTCGAACACATTGAATCGTAGTGTCCGCTCACAACGTACATCCGGCTTTCGGAATCAGGTCGCGTGCCTCTTAACGTAGCTACAACGTTGGTTAGGATCGTCGGCTGCGGTACGCGGTCCACCTTAGCTTGTTCGAAAGCCTGCTTTTCGACTGTCATGCGACCGCCCGAAGTAGCTGCCACTTTCTGAAACTCATCGAAGAGGTAATCCCGAGCGGCGCCAATCCCTCGATTCGGATTGTTCTGCTCCGACAAGGTGTTGCGAGTGCCGAACGAAACCAACTTTCTGATCGTGCGCTCAATGTTCCGAGCGTCAATCTCTCGGACGAGTTTTACTATTTCGGGATCTCTGCTGATCAGCGGACCGCGACTGTTTGCCGGCCTGGGCTTTTTAGTTTGGGCAGCGATTTGTAGCGGATTAAGAATCGAAAACAACACACCAAAAATGAGCAACGTTGCTGGCGCCAGCTTTAGACTTCGAATCATGGTTGTGATGGTTTCTCCTCTGCATGTGCTTATTTAGTTCCTCGATCGGAAGGTTCTCTGTAAACGGGGCTGAACGTACGAGTGGTGTGCTCGGTGACGCTCGGCACCGGTTCAAACTGCGGGGCTCCCAGTTGCCTGGAGGTGTCGCGCTTCAAAGCTTTCTTTTGAGGCTGCGCGGACTCCTTGCGCGCGTCAAGCGACGTATTAATTATTCTTCCCAGCAAGCGAAGCAGCATAAAGTCACAGAAAGCGATGGTGAACATTCCCATCACAATCACCGCCATGATTGGATCTGGCAGTTTGAAAATCTCAGCCAGCTTCACTGCTCCGGTAATCAACAAGGCGAAGCCGCCTAACGTGATCAAAGCAATCGTGAGCCCGATCGCGAGCGCCGGCTTGGTGAGATTAATCGGAACTAACTCAGTTTCGGGACTAGTGCTGGCGCCGCAGCGACTGCAGTAATTCAACTCGCGACTCGTCTCAGCGCCACACGTCTGGCAGTACATAAAATGGCTCCCTAAGCTTGAAGTTCTGGCGAGACTATACAGCTTGGTGAGGACTTAGAAAAGACAGTCTTAGGACTTTGATCTTTGGTCTTTGTCAGAAAGAGGATCTTTGTTCCTGGTTCTTGGTTCTTTGTTTGTTTATTTCCGTTCATTGCTCCTTTGGAGATTGAGTAGCGATGCAAAGGACCAAGAACAAAGTACCAAGAACGTCTTATTTGATGTGATAAGCGCGGCCTTTCCAGACCAGGAAGATTTCACCCTTTAGCTGATTTGCGATGTTGTTAATTTCTGGCTCGTCGGCAATCAGAGCGCGATACTGCTCAGACCCGCGACTAACCTGAACCGTTGACATCGAAGACTTGTAGTTCGAATCGACCCAGACGCCGTTGTGTTTCGCGAACCGGCGGCCGGCGAGGCTGCGAGTATCCTCGGCTTGATCTCGTCTGTCTACATTCGCGCGTGCCGCAGACAACGGCTTGGCCTTCTGACGGTCATCATCTTTGGGCTTCGCGGCATCAGAAGAATCAACTCCGTCAACAACGACACTACGGGGAGCTTCGCGCTTACTCTCGTTTTTGTCGGCAAGGACCTTGCCGCCGGCAGAAGCTCCGGCGGTTTCTTTTGCGGCAACAACAGCCTTCGGCGGTGGCGGAGCATCCGCAGAGGCCGGTCGAGCTGTATTTGATGGCTGTCCCGCGGCCGACTGAGTAGTTGCAGTAGGCGCCGGCGCCCCGGCTTTGGCTTTCGCCTCGTCTTCTTCAGTTCGGGTACGATCTTTCTCTGGTTCTTCCGGTTTCTTTTCAGCTACGAACACGCTACTTTCTGCACTTAAAGTCCCTTGCTCTTTGTTCCCAGCCGCCGCAGAGGATTTGGTATCGGTCTTCTTAGCTTGTGCATCTGATTTCGCAGGTTCGCTTGAAGTTGAGTCGGAATATGCAGGCGAACCGATCGGCGTTGCTACAGACTCTGCGTTAAGCTTTTCCTTCTCGATGTTTGGCGTCGCAACAATCGCCGCGCGATCCGAGCCGCGACGCGTGGCGAAGAAGAGAACTCCTACAACTATCAGCCCCAAAGCCGGCAGTGCAAACTTCATGACGGCTGGCGCGAATAACGCCGCTAAAGCTTTTTGCCAACCTCGACCTTCAGGTTTCGCCGCGACCAACTCTCTCGCCACCGGGCCTGCTGCCACGGCCAATTGAGCAACAATCTTTCTGCACTCATCGCACTCAACCAGGTGCGGCGTATAACGCGCTCGAGTAGCCGGCGGCAAAGCACCCTCAGCGTATGAGTTCAACTCATCAGCATCGAGATGCGCGCCTGCACGGCCGTCAGACGAATTGCCGGAAACAGAACGCTCGCGGCCTGCCCATGACCGCAACAAACTGTCGATTTCGTTGTATTCCGGTTGCTTCATTCAATAAACCCTACTAAGCGCCAACTTAAGAACGTAACTGGGCTGTTAACTTGCGACTCTCGTTCCAGTTAACTCAATTCCCTAGTCGGGGCTAAGATTCTCAGACGTAATCGCTTTCGTGGCCAGTAAGGGCTCCAAGTCTGTGTCGAGGTGCAAAGCCACTTCAGCAAAAGCAGTTCTTGTTTCGGCTATCGACCAACCATGTTCCTTTGTCAGGATTTGCTCAACGCGTTGACGTAACTCAGTGTGAACTCGCGCGAGCCGGCGGCTTGCTGTAGCTTCGTGCACGCCAAGCACAGCTCCCGCCTCTTTCAATCGCAAGTTGTCGAAGTAATACAGCTTGACGAGGAGGCGATCTTCGTCATCCATCTCTTGAATTGCCGAAGCAAGCGCGCCTTCCATTTCAGAGCCGGCAAGTTTATTAGTCAGTGCGTTCTCCGGATTTGGAAGGGAGCTCGGTCTTCCGACGGCTTCTTTTTCCTCTGAACCATCCGCCGCTATCCGATCAAACTCGGCATCATCCTCTGTCTGCACCAGCCGCGCTTGTTTGCGATGTTGATCCACAGCCAACTGCGAGACCACCGCTCGTAACCAACCAGCTAAAGAACCACGGCCGGAGTAATAGGCAAGCTTGCTCGCGGGCCGGCCGTCTTCGCGGAGACGCAGGCCATGCAATTCCGCCCAAATAGATTGAGCGAGATCCTCAGCCGCATCTTCATTTCCTGCGGCCGAGCGAGCGGCTGAGCGCACCGTCGTCGAATAGCGCTCAACCAGATCTGACCACGCCGCTGCATTGCCGCGTTCGCACGCGATCACAAGGCATAAATCGCTGGCCTGGAGTTGGTCGAGAAACTCGGCAATGTCCTGAGCAGGAGCATCGGGCGCATCTTTGAGAAGGTACTTTTCCAACGAGGCGTTCGTGCGCGGCGAGATATCTTGTACAGTAAGGCCGTACGCCTCGTCTGCTCGTGCAAGCAGGCGCTTGCCGGCTTCGGCGACTAACTTCTCTATTTGTGGGGCTCGATTGGTCACGATCAGGTCGCCTGTATGCTAACACGTGTAGAGCGGACTTCAGTCTGTTCATACTTCATAATCACTCACCAAAATGAAAGCATTCAACGGAGCTGATACTCAACTCTAATCCACCCAAGGGAGTGGCACGGGCGTCCCGCCCGTGAGTGGACAATCGCAAATTGGGTGGAATTGACTTGAGCCCGCCAAAAATTCCTTATTACTCGTCAACAGCAATGGCATTCAACGTTTGCTCAGACTGAAGTCTAAGCTACTTTTTGTCGTAAGATAATCGCCATCGATGCTCCGAGTTACCGAAATCTTTCGCTCCATCCAGGGTGAATCAACCCATGCCGGGCGGCCCTGCACCTTCGTGCGCCTGACCGGCTGCCCTATGAGATGCGTCTGGTGTGACAGTGAGTACACTTTTTCGGGCGGCGAACATATCGAACTCGAGGATGTTCTCCAGCAGGTGCGCGCCTTCAACTGCAAATTGGTGGAGGTAACGGGCGGAGATCCGCTCGGGCAAAAAGAAGGATTTACGCTAATTGAGCGTCTCTGCGATGAGGGCTTTGAAGTGCTGGTTGAAACCGGCGGCTTCTTCTCAACCGATCAGGTTGATGCGCGCGCTAAAATAATTCTGGACGTAAAATGTCCGGCTTCAAATGAAGCTCATCGAAACCATTGGCCCAATCTTGAACGGCTGCGTCCGGATCTTGATGAAGTAAAATTCGTCATCGCCGATCGCGGGGACTGGGACTTTGCGCTTGAGGTTATTGATCGTTACAAACTTGAAGACCGAACCAGGGCAATCTTAATTTCACCGGCCTGGGGTCTCATTGAATTGAAAGAGCTGGCTGATTGGGTAGCTGCAAGCGGACTGCCTTTGCGAATGCAGCTGCAACTGCATAAGTACATCTGGGGCCCGGACGTGCACGGTGTCTAGCGTCACTCGCGGAACAGGTGTTAAGAGTTCAAACTTCAGTTTGTGAACTTGCCAAAGAAACAATTTACAAGATCTTCCGTTAACAGATTTGAGCAACAATGGGTGGAAGCAACGAACTGGTTGAGGAGCCTCTCACGGAGCCGTTCACGACGCTGACGACGCCGTCAACACTGGCTGTCTGTCTCGTTTCAGGGGGAATGGATTCCTGTGTCACAGCAGCGATCGCCCATGAGGAAAATGATGCGCTCGCCTTTCTTCACGTTTCGTATGGCCAGCTTACTGAACAGCGCGAGGCTCAAGCCTTCACCGCCCTCGCCGACTATTATCAGGTCGGTCTGCGCCTCGCTGTGTCCGTTGAATATCTCGCCTCGATTGGCGGTTCGTCGCTAACTGATAGAAATATTCCCGTGAGCGATTCCGATCATGCTGCATCAGGGATCCCGACCAGCTACGTTCCTTTTCGTAATGCGCACCTCCTGTCGATAGCAACAAGCTGGGCTGAAGTCATCGGCGCGCAGTCAATATACATAGGCGCAGTAGCTGAAGATTCCTCGGGATATCCTGATTGCCGGCCCGAGTTTTATGAAGCCTTCGAGAAAGTTATAGCGGTTGGAACGCGACCGGAAACCAACATCGAAATCAAAACTCCAGTCATCCATCTCAGAAAGTCGGAAATCGTACTTCGAGGCCAGGCCTTAGGCGCGCCGCTCGAACTTACCTGGTCTTGTTATCGAGCTGAGGAGAAGGCGTGCGGGAATTGCGATTCTTGCGCATTGAGATTGCGGGCGTTTCGCGAGGCTGGAGTGGTTGATCCAATTCCCTACGTGCTTGACAGCAGCCGTCTGGCTTATTAACTTTAGGCCGCTCTGGAGAGGTTACAACTGGCAAAGGACCTGTGGCATCTCAAGGGCTCTCCCGCAATCATAAAACACCTGACACTTTTTCCGTTGGAGGAGCAGCATGTTTCGCAAATACTTTTCGCTAACCTTGATGGCGGCTTTGTTGATGCTCGCGGCCATTACCGCAAGCGCCCAAACCGGTGAACTGCGTGGTCACGTCAAGCTTAAGCAGGCTGATGGGACCTCAGCGCCAATGGCTGGCGCGGCAATAGACGTATTTCGCACGGACCTCAAAGGAAAGTTTGAGACCAAGACGGATAAGCGAGGCAGCTTCGTCTTCGCGGGCCTCCCGTATGTCGGCACCTACATTGTCGGCGTCAGCGGGCCGGGCGCACAGCCTAATTTCCAACAAGGTGTGAAAGCCGGTCGGGACGTGGATTATGAGATCGTGCTTGACCCGGGTGACGGGAGGCGGCTTACGCTCGATGAGATAAACGGCATCATCAAGGGCGGCAGCAGTTCGAGTTCTGCTTCGAAGCCGGCCGGTACTTCGTCCGGCGAAAGCGCTGCGGATAAAGCTAAACGCGCCGAGATCGAAGCCAAGAACAAAGAGATCATGGAGCACAACAAGAAGGTCGAACAAGCAAACGAGATCGTGGCTCGAACCTTCAAGCTCGGCAATGAGACCTTAATGGCTGCCGGCGAATTAACCAAAACAAACAAGCGCGACGAAGCCATCGCAAAATACACCGAGGCAATTACGGCTTATGACGAAGGCCTGGCGGCCGATTCCGAGCAGCCCGCGTTGCTGACGAACAAGGCCCTGGCTCTAAAGGCTCGCGGAGTCGATCGCTATAATGCCGGTATTACTACCAAAGAACCCGAGGCGAAGACCGCCAAACTCAACGAGGCCAAAGGTGACTTCAAGCTGGCCGCAGAAGCCACGCAGAAGGCCCTAACGCTTCTCAAGACTCAGGGCAACGAACCTGGCGCTGACCCAGCCAATCAAGCTCGCGCGAATTCCAACCGGCTTTCAGCGCTTAGTGCGAATGCAGATGCCATGCGCCTGTATGCCACTAAGGGTGACCCCACGCAGGGGGAGGCCGCGGCAGCGGCATTCGAGGAATACATTGCCGCCGAAACCGATCCCGTTAAGAAGACCAGGGCCGAGCGAGACATGGCTCGGATGCTCTTCGATACAAACTTGTATGACAAAGCCAAAGCGACTTATGAGAAGATTCTGGCTCAGAATCCGGACGATACAGACGCGCTCCAAAACCTGGGCTTAGTCCTGTATGCATCCGGCTTCATCAAGGAAAGCGAAGGCAAAAAGGAAGAAGCCAAAGCTAGTTACCAGGAGGCCGCAAATTATTTAGCGCGCTTTGTGGATAAAGCCCCGGATGGTCAACTAAAGTCAGAAGCACAGGATGTGCTGAAGAACCTGAAGGAACAACAAAACGTGCAGGCCGAGAAACCGGCAGCGAGGCCAACACGTCGCAAGCCTTAAGATTCACCCACTCGATCCCTTTCGAGAGGCCGCACCAAGCGATTTTGGTGCGGCCTTTCACACTTTTGAGTAGCTCCGCCAGCGACTGTAGCGACAGAAATACCTGGCCTGCCCAATTCTGCCCAGGCAGTTTTCCGCGCTTTTTCCAAAGAAAATCAATCTTGACAGTGCTGATGTTCAACCTGTACTATGCCTGTGCAACGGTGTTATGCACACCGGCGCAGGAGGGGCAGCCCTAGCTCTTCTCTCGCGGCAACCGTCTCTTTCAGGACCCGCCCGCTTAACGTTTAGACAACCTACCAACGCATGTCTGCCAAATTAGGCGAAATACTCGTTCGCGAAAACCTTATTAGCCCGCAACATCTGCGTGAAGCGCTTGAATACCAGCGCGAGCACGGAGGCCGGCTCGGCTTTAACCTCGTGAAGCTGGGTCTCGTTTCGGACGATATGATTACCGCCGTTCTGTCTCGACAGTACGGCATTCCCTCCGTCAACCTTGAGCTTTTCCAAATCGATGCTTCGGTACTGCGCCTCATCCCTCAGGAAGTAGCCCAAAAGTATTCGGTGCTTCCATTATCGAGAGTCGGCGCCACGCTAACTCTCGCGATGGTCGATCCGACGAATGTGTTCGCCATGGACGATATCAAGTTCATGACCGGACTCAACGTCGAGCCAGTCGTCGTCGCCGAGGCGAGCATTCAAATCGCCATCTCAAAGTACTACAGCACTTCACGCGAAATTGACCTCGCCACCGTGTCTGTCGATGACTCGGTTCTGGAAAGCGTTTCGGTTTTGGAAGGTACCGCCCATACCGGAATCACCAATGCCGACCTGGTCTCGCTCGACAGCATCGACTTCACGCCCTCCGAAGGCAGTGAAGAAGTCGAAGTCGTTGAAGACAACGAAGAGATCGATCTTTCGACACTCTCACGCATGTCGGCCGACGCTCCGGTCGTGCGCCTGGTTAACGTCCTGCTGGTCGATGCGTTACGCCGAGGTGCTTCCGACATTCACGTCGAACCTTACGAAAAGGAACTGCGCATCAGGTTCCGTATCGATGGTGTTTTGTACGACGTGATGCATCCGCCCTTGAAGTTGCGCGACGCACTCATCTCGCGCGTCAAGATCATGTCGAAGCTCGATATCTCTGAAAAACGTCTGCCTCAGGACGGCCGCATCAAGATCAAGGTTAAAGTCGATGCTCGTTCACGCGAGCTCGATTTCCGCGTTTCAACCTTGCCAACACTGTTCGGCGAAAAAGTCGTGCTTCGTCTCCTTGATAAAGAAAACCTGATGCTCGACATGACCAAGCTCGGTTTCGAGCCTGACTCGCTGGTCAAGTTCAAGCGCAACATTTCCAAGCCGTATGGCATGGTGCTGGTGACTGGGCCAACCGGAAGCGGTAAGACCAACACGCTTTACTCTGCGTTACAAGCTCTCAACACCGTCGACACCAACATCATGACGGCAGAAGATCCGGTCGAATTCAACCTTGTCGGCATCAACCAGGTGCAGATGAAGGAACAGATTGGATTGAACTTCGCAGCCGCCCTGCGAGCCTTCCTGCGACAGGATCCGAACATCATCCTCGTTGGCGAAATCCGCGACTTCGAGACGGCGGAAATCGCTATTAAAGCCGCGTTGACCGGCCACATGGTCTTGTCAACGCTTCACACCAACGATGCACCCTCGACCATTTCACGTCTGATGAACATGGGCATCGAACCCTTCCTCGTCGCCACCAGCGTAAATCTCATCCAGGCACAGCGTCTGATCCGTCGCATTTGCAAAGACTGCAAACGCGAAAGCCCGACGCCAGCTGAAGCTCTCGCCGAAATTGGCTTCCCTGCCGATGAAGCCCAAACCCTCAAAACGTACAAAGGACAGGGGTGCTCCACCTGCAACAACACCGGTTACAAAGGCCGCGTAGGTCTCTACGAGGTCATGGAGATAACCGATGAGATACGCGAGCTGATCCTGATCGGCGCTTCCGCGATGGAACTGCGAAAGAAAGCGATTGAGGACGGCATGATCACACTGCGAGAATCCGGACTTCACAAGATTCGAGCTGGAATCACCACTGTTGAAGAGGTAGTCCGCGAGACAGTGGCGTAAAGCAAGAGGAGTGAAAAACATGTTTCGAAAACTTGCATTGTCAGTATTGATATTGGGTGCGGTGGTAGCGGTTATTCCGTTTGCCGAAACTGCCGCCCGCGGTTTAGGCCGAAGCATAGGTGTGCAGCGCCGGCATCACCGGAAGCACTCGCGCAAATGGTGGCGTCGTCACTACGCGCGGATTCGTCGCGCTCGCGAGGCTCGCGCCATGGCGGCACATCGGCCTGCTTCATTAACCGTGAAAGCAGTAGTCGCAAAGCCAGTCGCGACTGTTGTAGCAGCGCCGGCCGCGTCTGCCGCAGTCCCGGCCCTGGAAAATGGCTGGAACACTCTGCCGGCAGCCTCCAACGGAACGATGAAGTTCCGCTCCAGCGCTAACCCGTCGGACCAGGCTCAACTTGCCGTGGTCGCGATGAGCCGTCCGAATCCTGCATATCTGACCCTCAAAGAGCAGAGGCAATCACTCAGTGGTGTCTCATTCGCCGATCTTCGCCGCACGGTCATCGACAAAATGATCGCCGCGGGCGGCTGGGTCAGCAATGACTATGAACGCGAAGTTGGTGGTCGTCGAGTTTTTGTCGTAACCGCACAAACTCCCGGCGATGGCCGCTCGCCTGACAAAGCCTGGAACTTCTATTTCACCGAAGTTAACGGCCGTATCTACAGCCTGACGACTGAAGCCAACCTGCAATCAGCCGAGCGCATGTCGTCTGAAGCGGAACGGTTTATCGCTTCTCTACGTTGAGCGTAACTCGCTTGCCCCCGCTCATTTCCTTAGCGAAGGAGAAATTAACTTAATGGGACCGAATGAAGCACAGCCACAGATCTCGCTTTCAGAACTACTTCGAAGTCTTTCTGAATTGCATGGATCTGACCTGCACGTCACCACCGGCTCACCGCCACAAGTCCGCGTTCATGGCCACCTGCGCCCGCTCGAAGGCTATCGAAATCTCACCTCCGCGGATACCAAGCAACTCGCCTATTCAGTCCTGACCGATGCTCAGAAGCATCGCTTTGAAGAGAACCTCGAGCTCGACTTCTCCTTTGGCGTCAAAGGACTTTCTCGTTTTCGAGCCAACTTGTTCAACCAGCGGGGAGCAGTCGGTGCTGTGTTTCGCGCCATTCCTTATGAGATCAAAGCTTTCGATGACCTCGGGCTGCCACCCATCGTCAAGGAACTTTGCAACAAGCCACGAGGCTTGATTCTCGTAACCGGACCAACCGGCTCCGGCAAATCAACCACGCTCGCGGCAATGATCGACAAGATCAATCGCGATCGACATGAGCATATTCTGACCATCGAAGATCCCATCGAGTTTCTTCACAATCATAAGAACTGTCTCATCAATCAACGTGAAGTTAACTCTGACACTCGCGGGTTTGCCGAGGCCCTTCGCACCGCTTTACGTCAGGACCCGGACGTGGTCCTGGTCGGCGAAATGCGCGACCTGGAAACGATTGAGTCGGCGCTGCGAATCGCAGAAACAGGTCACTTGACATTCGCGACGCTGCACACAAACTCGGCGATCTCAACCATCAACCGAATCATCGACGTCTTCCCTGCCGACCAGCAGTCACAGATTCGCGCTCAGCTTTCGCTGGTGCTCGAAGGGATCCTTTGTCAGGCCCTGCTGCCAAAGGCCGAAGGTGGCGGACGGGTGATGGCGCTCGAAGTGATGATTCCGAACGCGGCTATTCGCAACCTTATTCGTGAAGACAAAGTCCATCAGATTTACTCGATGATGCAGACCGGTCAGGACAAGTACGGCATGCAGACGTTCAATCAGGCGCTGGCGACGGCTTATCACAAGCGTCAGATTACGCTCGATTGCGCCCTGCAGCGTTCATCGAATACTGACGAACTCAAGGAGCTGATCGAACGCGGCTCGGGTCTGAATGCGGCATCGAAACCCACGCCCGGAAATCATCCCAGCCCGTACGCTCAGGTTCGACCAGTCGGCAGCCGTCCCACCGCCAGATAAATAAACAGTAACTGGAGATCCGAAAATGCCTACTTATGTTTTCAAAGGCCGCAATAAGCTCAACGAGATTGTTGTAGGCGAACGCGTCGCGGACAATCGCGAAGCCTTGCGCACCCTTTTGCGCAAGGAGCAAGTCACGATCACCGCCGTGAAAGAAAAGGGACGCGAGATCGGCATCCCCAAACTCGGTGGTCGCAAGAAAGTGAAGGCGAAGGATCTTTCTATCTTCACGCGACAGTTTTCAGTAATGATCGATGCCGGCTTGCCGCTGGTGCAGTGTCTCGAGATTCTTGGTCAACAGCAGGAGAACAAGTTTTTCCAAAGCATCCTGCTGCAGGTGCGACAGGACGTTGAGGAAGGTTCGACTTTGGCTGCGGCCATGGCTCGGCACCCGAAGGTGTTCGATCAGCTCTACGCCAACATGGTCGAAGCTGGTGAGACTGGCGGTATTCTCGATCTGATTCTCCAGCGCCTCTCTACCTTCATCGAAAAGATCGTCAAACTAAAACGAGATGTGATCTCCGCGATGATTTATCCGGCTGCGGTTGTCGTTCTGGCCATCGTCGCTGTAGCGGTCATCATGATCGTTGTGATTCCGCAGTTCCAGAACATCTTCCTTGGACTGCTTGGTCCAGGCGAGCAACTGCCTTTGCCGACTCGTATTGTGGTGGGCATAAGTAACTTCCTGGCCGGTTGGGGAGGTTTGATAGTCCTGGTGAGTATTGTTGCCGCCGTCCTGGGCATTCGCTTCTATTACAAGACGCCCGGGGGCCGAAGGAATCTGGATTCTCTCATCCTAAAGCTGCCCATCATCGGCGACATCTTCCGCAAGATCTCTGTGGCTCGGTTTTCACGAACGCTTTCGACGTTGCTTTCCTCGGGTGTGCCGATTCTGCAGTCTTTGGACATTACGGCGCGCACTTCCGGTAACGTAATTATCGAATCTGCGATTATGAAGATCCGCATGGCGGTCGAACGCGGCCAAAGCTTCGTCGAACCATTGAAGGCCACCGAAGTGTTCCCACACATGGTGGGCCAGATGATCGGTATCGGTGAGCAAACCGGCGCGTTGGATGCGATGCTTGGAAAGATCGCGGACTTCTATGAGCAGGAAGTCGACGCTGCGATTGCCAACTTGTTGACCCTGATTGAGCCGGTCCTGATCGGTTTCCTCGGCGTGACGATTGGTTCAATCGTCATCGCCATGTACCTGCCGCTGTTTACGTTGATCGGCAAACTCTCCACCGGCCACTAAGTTCGAGCTTTATCTGATGATCGTTACGAATAAAGTCCTTACGTAACAAATAAAGTCCTTACCTAAACAATAAAGTCCTTACCTCGTAAGGACTGAGGAACTGAAAGCCCAGGCGGCAGAATCGGACTGAGTGTTTTCACCTCACCCCGTTTCGTGCCAACTGGGCTTTTTCTACGCTATTCAATTACGCAGTTCGTCGCTTGCCCTGCGGCTTCAGATCAGACACCTCATCGACAGACTCACCCGCGTTTACCACTTCTTCTTCTGCCTGACCGCGAGATGCCAGGCCCAGTAAAGCGCAGCGAAGCAAAGAACTTCTGACATACCGATTTGTCTAACTCTTTATCGTTATTGAGCGAACTGCATGCAAGCGTATAAACGCGAGCCCTCCGCAGAATACTGCGCCTCAGATAATTGATTTGTGCGCCAGTACTAGGATCCGATTCCAACAGTTCTGTCTCAATCACGTTCTTTTCCAAACGATGTATCTGCATAACCCGAGATCCAGCCTTACGATCCTCAGCAGCAAGTAGCTCTTCTGTGTTCTTGGCCCACTCATTATTCTCCCGGGCATTCGGATCCCCGCCAATATCATTGAAGTTAACTGAATAATGATTGCCACCAAGAGTCGTTAGACCGAAGGCTCGAACGATTGTAATGGTCCCCTGATCAACTTGTTGTTCCCGACCTGGTCTTCCTGGAAAAGAAAGCGTGAAGTCACCATCTGGACCTTTGAAAATGAACCAACGACCGGTGCGTGCGCCGGATTTCTTAGCGCCAGCCTTTTGTGCATTTGGCGGGTACCCCTTGCGACTTAGAAAAGGCCAGCTTAAGGAGCTGGATCGAGTGTTCCCTGAGGAGGTCGCAGACGGGTTCATGGACATTGCCACGATAAGACACAAAACAATGACTAATTGAAACGACGAGCCAAACTGACGTGCGAATTGATAAGAAATGACGCCGGACATTTGATTTGTTATCTTTTGCAACTAGCTTCGGCAAACGGTCATTGAATGCTTATGAGTGAGGCGGCCCCACAGCACTACTGATGCACGCCGTCCAGGAGCCCAAACGATTCCGGCTCTTGGCGATCCTCAGCAGCGTTTCTAGCATAGGGCCAATTGCCCCTATAGGCAAGAAGGACGACACCTGGAGAGTTCCATCGGGAGGAAATTCCTGATGGGAACTCGAGCTCGTGAAGCGCCGGCGCGCTTGGCAGAGAAAATGGTTCAGATACGAGAGGCGCTCGATCTTTCGCAGGATGGCCTGATCAGGGCGATGGGGATTACCGAGAAGATCACTCGAGAGGATGTTTCAAAATACGAACGTGGTGTGCGGCAACCATCGTTACTGGTAGTTCTTGAGTACGCACGCGTCGCCAATATCGCAATGGAAGTGCTGGTTGATGACTCATTGAATCTGCCTAAAATTCTATTAGCGAAAACAAAAACTAGAATCAGGAGACGTCGTAGTCAAAGATGAAGCGCTCTTGACCCGAAGCGTGACTGAGCAGACAGTCGAAACTGTGATGGTGTTATGACAGAACTGTCCTACGTAACTTAAGCTCATTAAGTGTTTCTGACAGTCTACTGATTTGCGATTTGTAGTAGTTCACGAAAGCCGCCGTATGCTCTGTCGCGAGCCAACAGTTTATTGATAAGCGACCTTGCCAATTGCTGTGCCACATTATCGGCACTTGTGATAGCCGCAATCAGAATCGTTCTGAGATGTTCGTGCCAGACGTATGTATACTGCCGTTTTTTGTCGCCTTCTATCAGCATAGAAAGACTCTCAATGGCAATGTCGGGAAGCAGAGGTGCTATTTTAGCCAGACGCTCCAGCACACTGTGATATGGCTGCGCCAAACCTGTGACCTGAAGAACGTCCCGCAGCTGCGTCATTGACCATAAGTCATCAAACTTACCGGACGCAAACCATCCTCCAAAAGCTGAAAGTTCAGAAGTGTAGGACCCTTTTGAGCTGGCCGCCTGCGCCTCTTCAATTCTTCGCAACCAAAGTGCCTTCAATCGCTGGAGTACTTCATTAGGAATCGCTTCCTTCATTTCAATGAGATCTCGCCCAAAAAACCAAATCGCGTGTCCTCTTACATCGCCTGGCGCGACTTCATAGAAACGCTCTAGGAGTCCATCTTCCTCCTCGAATTTGATCTTGCCACGCGCATAAAGAATCATTAGGTGTTCAGCAAGTCGGTCGTTAGGATCTCTGCCATACGTCTTCTTTGACTCAGTCGTCCCAATTCGATCGACAGCCGCACGATACTCCTGTCGCAGGATGTTAAAAACATCATTGTAAGGCTGATTGAAAACTACATAAGTGTTCCATACAGCATTTAGCATCGATCGAAACCGATCTTCTTTCGGAAAGATATTCTGCAGGTTAGCCATCGTCCATTGTGCATCTATCTGGGTGAGCCACGGCAGCCACTGCCCATAAACAGCGCGAATTGCCAACGATGGTTCATAAGTGAGATCGAGATGCCGATTAAGAACGTCTCTTACTTCCGGTAGTGAATCAAAACCACGAAACGCTACGTTCCCTAAATCTTCATTTTCGATACGGCGCTTACACCAAAGAGCGTATCGAAAAACACAATGCATAGCCTGTCCACGGAGTGTATTTAGCGACAAAGTCAAGGGATCCATATTCGACGCTGCTTCATTACTTGCCGTCGGATGCGGATCCTCAGTCAACGGTAGAAGAAGGTTCCATACTTCGTGACGAAATTCGAAAGGAATGCTAGCCGTCTCAGACTTCAACCCTTCTTCTATAAGGTTTTCAATAGATCCCTTTGTCCATGTCCAATCGGGATCTCGTTCAGTGATTCGGCCTCGCGTCCCAGTCAATTCTGAAGGTTGCTCTACAACCCATTTACACAGTCTTAGGATAGTTGGCCATGCAACTGCCCCCTTCTGCCGTAATGCTTCATGCAGCCCGGACAGCACCGCACGCACATAGGTTGGATCCAACTGCTTTATCTGTTCTATTTCCTGTGCGAAGCGTTCGGGGTCCGAAGCAACCATTGCTGTAAGTTGCTGGCCAAGCCCTTCGGGTGTTTCGCGCAAGAGCGGGTCGGACGGTTGCCATTCCTTGAGGAACGAAATGATCTCCTCAAAACTCATCTGGCTCAATTCTTCAACGCTCTTCGGACTTTCATAACCAACATGCACGCTTATTGGCGGCGAAGCGTACTCCGGCCATTGAATCTCACCAAATTCTGCAACCAACTGGTCATACAGTACTCTGGTTTCGTCTGGAAGAACGTCGCCAATTGGTGCCAGCCTCCGAAGTTTCCAATACCTTTCCTCTTTCTCCGTGTCGAACATTCCGGAAGACGGACCGGCTGTAACCCAATTCAGGAATTTGCTTTGCTGCTCTTTGTTCAGCTGCGAAAAATTTTCGCGCGCTAAAGTGAAGAACTCATGCCACAAACCAAGAACGCCGAATATCGAAACATTAGTGAGTCTCTCAGTTATTAGATCTTTTCCAACCTCCGGAAAGAGGTGCAAGAGATAAAGTGCGATGCGATGGAAGATGAACCATGGACGAGCCTCAAGCTGTCGAACGACATTGATTAGCAATTCCGGTGACGTTTTGAGCAGTTCCTCTGCAGCTCGTCGAACGGCCGAAACCAATACGTCCTTTACATCGTCGTGGCCTGAGCCACTATCGATGTTTGCGCGCCAAATGTACGAATAATCCTCTGGACCCGGATCATCACTACGGTTCCTAGAAAGCCGAATTGCGTCAGTTAGTAGGTCACAGAAAAGCCTGAGAGCATCCTCACGTCCTACTCTTATCAAGCTTGGAATTACTGCCTGGAGAATTATTTTGTATTCCCATATTCCGAAGCGTGCTCGCGGCTGTGGGGACATATGATAGGGATTGTCATCGACATATCGGTCTCTGTTCGGGTCAGGTAATACCGCAAGCACAGTTCGCCCCAAACTTAAAGCATCATCCCTTTCCCCACCGTCGGCCAAGTAGGCTACATATGTGCCCAATTTCTCGGGGAAAAGTGGGCTGTAGTTCGACTCGGCCCAATGCTTGGCCCTTCCTGTCAGCTTAGCCGCTAGCTGTGGTGGCATCGACAAAGCCGCATCAATCAGATCCTCATTGACACGGATATTCTCTGTAATCGGCATTTCGAGTATCACTTCCAGAACTACATCTGGCGCTTGCGCTGCCATGCGAGCCAAATACTCCGACTCCGGCCACCGCGGGAAGCTGATGTACTCACCCTCGCGTCGGGGTGGCGGAGGCGCGCCGAACATACCAGCCTCTTTAAGAGGCTGGATCCAAACAGGCGTTGTCAATTGGCTGAAAAAATATTCGTAGTCAGCCTGTCGCTTCCTAATTGTGGTTAGTGCTTTCTGAACTAAATCAGGCCGTATCACCAGCTTCGCCCTCCCTGATAAGCTCATCAATTATCGCGAAGTCTTCCGAGGTGTGTGGCGCCAATCGGTCGAGCAGCAGTGTCTCTAACTCTGAGAGGTGCATCGCAAATTCATCCTCGACGGTTGCTCTCGTGTGATGCGAGACCCCCTGAAAATAATCGTTGCACTGGCGCCACTTCGCAATGTTCAATTCTTCTAGTTGCTCCGGCAGGGGCGTCGCAGACGGATCCAAGCCACGAAGAATCTCCGCCGTTTGACGGCGCCTGGTAACGTAATCTGACGCGAACTGGTCGAAGAATTCATCCGATGCTGAAAGAAACCTCTGAAGGTGCCCGTCAATTTCGCCGAGCCATTTCGAACCATCCCGATTTCCCGAGTTGCGAATGGCAATCTCGCGGCGTTCCGCCAGCACCCTGACTCTCTCTTTTAGACTTGGAGGTTTGTTTACAGTTGGCACGTCGATATACTTGGCCAGTTTCTCCATTAACTCACGAAGTCCATGCGCTGCCTGCGCCAACCGGTCTGGATTGTTAACTTGACCTAGCGTCATCAGCCCCCCCAAATACATGATTCCCAGCTCTGAATTCAAAGCGACCAGAGCTTCGTACAACTCGCGCTGCGCTCCATCTAGGCGAAAGGATTCCGATGACGGCCCCAAATACTGAGACAGGCTGAAAATTACGCTAGCACTCAACTGTTCTGGAGAAGTGAAAAAGTTAACGACCGTTTCATCCAGTACTCGGTTCTTAAAGGCTATAATCTTATCGGCACCCGTGCCGAACTCTACGTCCCCAATAACAATGGGATGATCGTCTGCCATCACAAAACTCAGTCGGTCGATGCCCCGCTCTCTAGCTAAGTTATATTCCATCTCGGTAATCGATATTTCCTGACCTTCAGGCACGAAACCATAACGGTGCGCGAAAACACCAACGTAAATATTTGCTTCGTTCACTAGCCGGCGCGATTCCCGAATCGCATCCCCAGAGGTTGCAGGCAGGTGTTCCATCATGAGTGGAAACAAACGCAGTTTCAAACAGGCGTCCCGAACCTTCTCCCGGTGAACCGGTAGGTCGAGAACCGTGCTACTCACCACCACTTTTCTTATCTCTTCCAATTCCTTTTACATCTCCACTAGGCTTTCCGAGGCACCTATATAACCGGACGTGGACCAAAGGGGTGTCCCGCTCACTTCCACATGAGTAGAAGATAACGCATGCTACTGCACCTTGATTCGTACGACCAATCAATGCTTATTGCGACACGCCTTCGACGCAAGGAAGCAGCACCAATGTTTCCTGAAGATCGAGTAAAAATAATGGCTCCGATGAACCGGATCGATATCTACGGCGCGTTCGTCTGCTTTTTGGGGTGGCTCTTCCCATGTGATAAAGCCGTCTTTAAGAACAACTGTCGTGTCTTTCAAGTTCACCGCGCTAAACTCTCCAGAGCAGCAGTCAACCGGTTTTGGACACGCGGTGCCCTAGCCGACTTGTTTCGGATCTTCGCTTTCCGAACGAGTTGATATCTCGTGGGACATACTCTCTGCTCTCGAAACGAATCGGTGGCCCATTCAAGTTTGCGAATCTGAAAATTTACCAGCGGTTCCAGGCACTGACCCAGGATTGCAGTAGTTCTAGGCAGTTTTGAAAAGGGCCTCTTGACACTTCGCGCGGACTCTATCCAGTGCCTGTGTCCTATTTTTCTGATGATGGCTGCAGCAGCGACATGAACAGGCGGAGTTATGGATCTTATTTGTCTCGCCACTCGCTCGATTTCTGTCGAGAGTTCTAAATCCTCTTTTTCCCAATTCACTCTTCCATTCTTTGGTCTTACGTAAGCTCGCCGACGTACAGGCGGCAGATGAGACTCAAGCCACAAGGAGTCGAACCGTCTCAACCACAAGTACGAGGAGTTCGAGGCTCTTATTAGCTCACTACGTGAAAAGTCAGGATGTCGGCCCACGATCGCAACCCACCCTTCACGGTGTTTTCGACGGACCTCCTCTCTCTGAGGATTAAAATGCTTGTATCGGTTCAGAATGTAGTCACAAATCTTTCGTCCGTCGGGAGTGTTAGTGGAAAGCCCGAGGCGAATTGCATGTCGTACTACCGACAGGGCGACTACTCCGAGTCTGGACGCACCTTCATTAAGAGAAATCTTAGGATCGTTCCAAATCCTCCGAAGCGTATCCTCCCAACACTGGCCATAGGAAAGCACTGCACTATGCCTGAGATTGTCGACAGGCCCGGCCCCGTGGCGCGTATAAACGAAGCCGCACTCACAGCTAAATACGCCATACGGAGCTCCTATGGTCCTGGGAGAATCAAGGACTCTACAATCTTTTATTACTGGTTGCCCAAAATGAACTGCAGCTTTGTTGTGGCAAAGCCATGGCCCATCGCCAAAGGGTTTATATTCCGAGAACTCGGTAAAGATTCTTTGAGCTGTCTGGCCGAGAAAATTGATTAGCAATAGATGCCTTATTGGATGTTGGATCGAACGATTATTATCGCGCGATAGAAGGGGGGCCAGCCAGTTGCGAGGTCCGTAACTGATGCTGCAATTAATTGGGGAAAGAAATGCTTCTGGATAAAAGGCTTGGAAGGACTCCAACAGCTTTTTTACTTTGATATGGCCTTTGTGATGAGCGTAACCCAACTCCAATAATAGATTACGGTAGCGTTCGCGAAGAACAGTCAACCCGGGCGGATCTCCATCGTAATCGAGCAGCCATTTAACATCAGATGCAAGTCTGAGTCGCATCTGTGCAAAGGCGTCCGTTCGACTTAGTATTCTCGGTGCCTGGGACGGAACACTTCCATCGGCGGGAACGAAGCCTCGTTTACCGGTCCAACCATTCTTAAGGACTTCAGAGTCTTCTAATAAGGTGCCATGAATAGCGCATACATCGATCGTTGTCAGCTGATGTATTCGATGCCAATAGGTTTCGCCGTATGTTTCTCGGTCTTCGGACGCACACTGAGGACAGAAGCGGAGGGCCGAGGGAAGCTTGAACCCTGAATTTGCAACACCAACACGAATGCGAAGACTCCTGCCTGCAGCGCTTCCCATACTTTGCACTAGCAAAGGAACTCGATTACAAAAAGAGAAAGGAGCGTAGAACCTGAACAGGGTGTATTTCGCAACAACAAGGTCAAGATTGAAACTTTGGTTTGGTAGCTTTCCCAGCAAGTGATTCAATCTCACTGGCAGATCAACGAGCGCTGCACTCTCACTTCCAAACAACTCCTTAACGACTCGGGTACGACTCTCATAACCGACCGTTTCACCGTAACGAGCACAGATACTATAGAGAAGTTCGTCAGGATAAGGAGTTGGCAAGAACCCAATCGCTGATCGCTTTTGGCGAGCTATCTCACATTGTATTGCCGTCTCGACGATTCGGCGCTTGACTTGGTAGTGCATCTTGCTCGGCTCATAAGTAACCAACACGGTTGTAGTGAACACAGATCGATGTGAGCAACTCCCGTTATGGAAAATGATTGCTCCGTAAACTTCATCCCTTGTTCTTTTGTGAGCCAGGTCAGGCTCAGTGTTTTTCACGAGATTTCTCAAGAGCTTCAACATCGGTTCGTAGAAAACGCAGTGCTCTCCCCAGTCGAATTGTCTTGAGATCACGCGAGCCGCAATTGCCGTGATAAATTGCGCTCTCGGAAACATCCCAGCGAGCTGCGAGCTCAGGTGCAGAGATGTATCTCTTCTCAAAGATTCTCTCTTTGCGAGCAGTGCGACGATCAATTGCTTTTGACATTTTGTTACCTTTCGAATGTGTGATTGCACAAACTCACTGCCGTTTACCAACAGCCACCGCGCCTCAACTTAAAAGACCCGCGTTCTTTGCCGTACAGTGCTGAGTAGGAAAGCTTCGTATCGAAGAAGGCTGTCAGCCGGGATTATCAATCGCCTGCCGATCCTGAAATACGCAACTGTTCCGTCATGCAGCAAACGCTCGACTGTTGACCGGTGGATCGTGAGACGATCAGCCGCTGCGTCGATCGAATAGTATGCGCGAGCCTGTTCGCCTGTTTGAGTTCCTTCAGAACCCGAGGCAATTCGTTTTGTTTTGGAACCCATGGATTTCTTCACCTCCCAATTGCGTTTCTACTTCCCTACTCAGTCGAACTCGTCCGGCACTCCGAGAGCGTCGGTGTGAACCGAGACTTGCGCTTCGCCGGAAACGACTTTTGAATCGAGTAGTCTACGTAAATCAGATTCCTCATATTGATCGGTTTTCTTTTTCGCTGACTTGTTCCTTTTCTTTTTTATGGAGGATTCAGAGCTAGCCTCAGAATCTACGTGCAAAGGTTTTGCATTCTTTTTTGACGAATCATGCCGCTGCTTTCTACTGGAGGGTGGTCGCCATTCTGAAGAGTCTATGTCCGACAGTCGGTATCTCTTCCCGAGTCTTTGATCCTGGCCATCACGAAGCGAGTCGAAAATCTGACTTACGAAATACTGACAATCTCTGACAGTGGAATTGATGATCGCTTTCGTTATGTCTTCTTTCCCGCTTGTAATAGCTCGACGTTGGGCCAGAAGAAAAATAGTCACCACAACAGCGGGAATACCTTTGGAACAGTCATATAGTCTCCGAACTGCTTCGTCCTCCAGAATATTAGTTGGTAGAGAATGGCCCTTTCGTAAGTACCAATACTTCCACATCGCCCTAACAAAGATCTCCCATTCGGGATCTGGCTCTCTAGAACTTTCCGTATCAGGCTTTTCCTCGTCCGCGATTTCTCTCATCGGATGCCAGAAGAAATCGCCTTGCTCACTGACTCTTCTCGCTTGGCGAAACTCACCGGCAAATAACATTCGAGCTTTAGGCGTACCAATCAGACCGAACGGAATACCCAGCACGTTTTCCATTTGGACAAAGAAATTCAACATTTGAGCGGCACCACCGCTTTTGGCCTCGCTGAGATCCTGTATCTCATCGAAGAAAACAACCCCCACATAATGATTCGACGCCACTCGGGCCATAGCGACTAATAAGTCGTCCTTAGTCATGGTGGAGGCGCGAAAATTGACGTAGTAGGTCGTTTTCAAGATGTCATCGACCTCGGTAAGAAAGCTCTTACACAATGCCCGTAGCGAACCATCCCCTGGACACTGAAGTTTCACCCAAACCAATTGTTTAAGAACCAGACTTTCACCCTTATATGAACTATGAGTAATTACTTGTGGATACAAAGAGAGGATTCTTTCGATAGCCGTTGATTTACCTAAGCCGCCAACACCAACAACGCAAACTCCTCTCGCTCTGGAACGAAGGAAGGCTCTTTGCTGAAGACCGCTAATAAAGTTTCGCACCTTTTCCCGCTGGACCACTGGTGCGCCTCGCTTTGCCGGATTACGATCGATGTATCCTCGCCGCAGCATATTTGAAATCGAAAGGTGAACTTCGTAATGAATCGCCTGCGGCACCCAGAGCTCTCGAGCATTTTCCAATAGGTGCAATCTAATCTCTTCTGATAGTTCTCTTTGCTTTGGATCGTATGGAGGAAAATAGGAGAGTCTCTCTTCCAGCTGACCGTGAGTTACGAACGCTGGCAGAGACTCGATTAGAGGATTTCCTACAAACTCGGGCACCGACTGGTCCAGATAGACAGCGTCGATCTGCTCGCCCCTGATAACCGACAGGGGAGGATCAAAGAGTGCTGCCTTAGCGACTCGTCTAGCCATTGTGTACGCTCATTTTGTCTTGGATTGAAAGCACATTTGAAAAGCCGGATCGGGGGACATATTCATCCTCACTCTCGTTCTTCTCATCCTCGACAATCAAACCAAGTTTCTCGCTCATTTCTATGCGATAGTCCCTGTCGATAGACTGTGCTTCCATTTTCATGTGTTCTTTGATCGACCCTACGCGCTCGCTTTTACTCTGACCCGGCACTTCAGCTTGCGCCTGGGCCATCATCAATCCTGCTTCTGCTGAAAGGTTTTCTGCCGTCATTTCCAGATCAACTCGCGCCTGCATGTCGGACGCCTGCTCTCGTTGGAACTCCATCAGTTTGTGTTCGCGATAAGTATCAATCTCCGCCAGGTCATACTTGTTAGCTAGAGACTCATCTTCATGAAGCGGGTAACAGCAAGTGGACTTAGTCCCATCGTTTGGGCGGATATAGATGAACCCTGGCATCCGAGGATCAAAACCTACATTGACCTTCCAATTGCCTTTGTTCTTCGCACGAAAACGCCAGCCTTCTGTTTCTGCCTGAACACAGGTGTAAAACTCGCCTCTGAATTTAAGTCCCTGTGGGGTCATCGATGCTGAATCGCTGGAAAGCAGATGCGCGTAGATAGATTCGTTGTCTCTAACGCGAGCCCTACCAGCCAGATTCCTGCGTCCCCATTGGAATATTTCTCGAGGAATCGGCTTTACCTCTTCCTTGATCATCTCCTCACTCATTGGGTACTGAGGCATGTAATGGTGATTGTTGTGATAGAGGATTGCCTTGATGAGGATTCTCGCAAACTGGTCGATATCAAGGACGGCATCCAACCTGATATCGCGCTCACCACGTTCTCGTTCTCTCTTAACGGCTCCAGGCAAATAGTAAATTACGCGAATGTTCATCAATCGAAATAACTGTTCGATAATCCCTTTCCAGTCAGGCCGATAAGCGGGAGTATTTGAAATATCGATGCCTAGACCATCGGCAAGATTGTCTGAGTTGTAACTGATCATTGTTCCGCGATCGCCGGTCAAGCCATCGGGAAGACCAACAACCGGCCAATCGCTACTCGAGATTTCCATTCCGTACTTCTTGCAGAAGGCAACTTTGTCTTCAATAGCGTTGAGCAGCGCTAAGTTTATTACCGTCCATTTCTCACGCTCGGGCCGCACACAAAAACCGACGATCATTCTTGAAAATACATCAATGATTACAACAATGACTGGACGACCGATGATGTGCCTTCTGTTTAGTCTGCTGACAAGGTATACATCAGCAATCGTGGCATCGATTTGGTACAAAGCCCCCGGGTACGGAGCTTGGCGCGTAGAGTGGCTGTGAATTGCCCGATACTTAATGTTGAATTTCCGATCCCCAAATCTCTTTCGAAAAAACGCCTCCAGGTTCTGGTCAAGCTTTTTCGAGACGTGGTATTCAAACTGTTTAGGACTGAATACCTCACCCTTCGTGTAATCAAGAAATCTCCACTCCCATTCACCGGCTTCGTTTTGAACTTTGCCTTTCGGACAAAAAAGCTCCAGCGTTCGCCGGTAAGCGCCAGCTATGTCCTTCACCTTCTCGTTATCGAGGAAGAGACCGGCCCCGAGAAGGATCACTTGTAGCCAGTGTCGCGTAAGAGCAACTCCCGTTATTACTTTCGTGATTTTCGTAATCGTACTGGGTCGCCCCAGCTTCTTATTATTGGCATCCTCTTGAATACGAGTCTTACCAGGGCCACCACATTGGTAGTAACGACCAAACAGGGCGTCCTTAGTTTGCCCACCCTGCCACCACAGATAGATGAATGCATAGATACTCTGACGGCTGTAAGTAACACTTGATCCATCCTTGCAATGGGCGAACGCTATTTGAGTGCGCTCGGTGATCAGCCGAGCACGTTCCTCGGCAAATAGCATCTTGTACGCGTTCTCACCCGTCACCAGAGGTTCAATTACTTCCCATCGTTTGTCTCTGACGCGACAAATCTTCTTGTTCTTCGAACGTTGCAGATCATTGCTTGTGAAGCAGAGCGGTCGACGATGGTCTATCTTAAGAATGCTTGCCTCTCCGGAACTGAGGGCATCCTTGATATCGGCGCACTTGTACCAAACCGGTTTGGTTGATCTCTTCGCGTCTACGTCAATAGCAGCAACATCATTTCCAGTCTCGTCGATAAACAGCACTCGCTCGACACGTGGCGCAGAGTTCCCGTCGCCTTCCAGATTGGTCCAAGCAATAAGTTGGTTCACAGAGAGACTCATGCGACACTCCTTGTTCTCTCGTAAACGTTGCCTACCGGCCGGTTCATCAAAACGAGCGGTTCCGATGTTCGGATACGCACCTTCGCGTCAACTTCCCAGTAGCGAATCGCTAACAAATGGCGGACAACAAGAAGGCTTGTTCCAAATTCAAGGCCAAGTCCGCGGTCGCATTCCTGGGCGACGGTTTTGATGGGCAACGTCTGCGAGGTAACTATAGAAGTGAGCGCGTAAGTAATTCTGTTGACATCAAGTTCTGTTAGAGGAAATAGATCAGTAAGCCGGTAACAAGGAGAAAACCAAAGCATGTTTCTGACGAACGCATCGGAAATCGACTCGCCAGAAACTACTTTCAATCTAAGGTTCCTCGGGGAAGTCCCCCAGTAACGACGTTCAATTTCTAACTTCTCAAGAGTTCGCTGGTCGGAGAGGTCCTTAAGGTACTTAACACTACGCGGATGAAAGCTGTACCTGTTGGTTTCATGTATCGTCAGCAGCAAATCTGTCGTCATCGGTATCGGACATCTCGTACGTCGATCTGCAGCGTGTCTGACACCTAGCGATTTGGCAATTTCCCAGGTCTCTTCGATGGGAAAAAGCGGATACTGTTCCCTGATGTCGATGACCCGTCTCGACCATTGATACGATAAGAAGACCTTCCGTTCGTTATCGCTTAATAAGTGGTGGATCCGACCGCTCATCCAACCTTTCAACCGATGAACTCTGCCTAACGAGGAGAAACTCTGAACGACGATCCAGGGTTTATAATCGCCGCCTTCACCCTGACCGTATCCCTCACCTATTCGGCGCCGGATCGACTCCTTTGTGACTAACGGTCTCCATCGTCCCATCGCTAATTCCTTTTGTTGGACCGCAAATCACAGTGGTAAGTTTGGCCAAGCGAGGTTGACCGAAATTCTTACCGACACTCGTGCCTTATCGACCGAACTTCGTGATCGCGAGAAACCAAGCCCAATCCTCAAAGCGTCGGATTCAGAGCCGAAGGCTTCAGGCAACCAGTTGTGACTTTTTGGGGAGTGTGATTCTAGTGTGAGGTTTGCGGTTTGTGGGGAACATTATGTCGCCTACGCTTGTGTGCCATTTCTTTCATCAGGTCATCGACCACTCGACCAACTATAGCCGAGCACGATCCGCTTGATACTTCGGCTGCCTCTCTTCGTTCGGCCATGGCCACTTTGATCTGCCGATAGGTATAAGTCGACCCATGTGACCCGAAGACTTTTCCAACGTGAACAAGCGCAAGTTCTTTCGGATTGCGGCCTGGAAGCTTGTTCAGAAGGGGCGCCAAATGCGGATATTCAGCTGTGACTTGACTCCATGTTTTCAAACCAGGATTTTTTCGAAGTATGGCCTTGGCTTTGCAACCGAAATAAGTTCTTTTCAATTCCTTGAAGAGGCGCAGCGTGTCGTCATAAAGCTCCAGCGCTCGCCGTCGCTTTATCGTTGTCCACTGGCGTGTACGCACAACTTTTTGCGCCGACATTTCATCCCGCCAGATTCGAATGGCCTGTTTCTCTTGTTCCTCAACGATTGGACCTCGTCTGCCCTTAACTTGTAGGAGCTCATTCTCTTCCATATCCAAGACCATTGAGACAAGTGCGTCGCATAACGTCCTTCTCGGCAAAGTCTTCAATCGATATAGAAATTGAGACACCATTTGAATCACCGCATCACGGCCAAACTCCTCAAGCATTTCTATCAACCCAGATTCCGTATGCGATATTTGGAGTGGTACCTTCAAGTTCGATTTACTAAACGGAGAGTCAGCGAAAGATCCACCCCTCCTTGCCCTATCCCAAATATGGCCAGCCCAAACCATCAAGAAACAGTGTGCCAGTTCAACCGAGACTTCACCCTCAACTCGACCGAACGGTTCCATGTCAAGGTTGAAGTGTAGAGTCCCGTCATGTTCGAACACTTCAACCTGGGAGTCCATCTGTTCACTGAACTTACGAAACGACCGCTCCTTATCATCCCCAAACAGCTTCTTAAAATTATGCAGGTGATCATCTGGATGCATAGCTCCTCCACAATCTGAGCCATTTCAAGCGCCTGAGGCTCAATTCGCCCGTTTCATCAATTCTTCAAACGAATCAAACCAACGAGTCTTCACATTGTCGGACCAACTAGGATCGAAGCTTGGAAACTTTGCAAGTAAAACTTGCGACCACTGCAAACTTTGCACGACTTCCTGCGAATCGTTGATCCGTTGCTTGGTCGATGCGCGCCGCCGCCTTATGGTTCCTGCCCTGGTCCCCGGTCCTGACGGAATGTGCGGCGACATTCTAATTCTGGCATCGGTCGCCAACGCCAAAAACAGACCGATTGACTTTCGAAGAGTTTCTCCCTTGACGCCTTGCGCAGCAAAGATCTCTTCAACCTCCTTGCGGGTTACGCGCTCCAAATCTACAGAGCTATTGAAAATAAATCCGTAAGACCGATTGACTATGCCTTGAAACAACCGTTGCCGGTCAGGCCCCTCCGAATGGACCAATGCGATCAATACGTCACTCGGTCTACCTCCGACGTCAATTAGCGCGAAGAAGTGAAGCGCAGCCATGAGTTGTCCCTGCACTGCTCCAGACAACGACTGCATGATGCTTTTGTCGATTCGTGACGGTGTTGCCCGCCTTAATCCTTCCAAGAAGTTAATCAGTGTCTTGTGCGCCACGTAAGGAGGCACATTTCTTTTTTGTTCCATCGCAGGGGCTACCGATGCTTCCATTGCTCCTCCCTCAAACCAGTGCCTAATGCCTCGACTCTACGAATATGCCTGTCTACTTATGCCTGTCAATACCTGAGCTTTCATTGTTCAGACTTTTTTCGTGAGATCCAATTTGTCCGAGCTAAACTCGCCGAAATCATAAATGAAGGCATGAATTTCGCGGTATCCCAGAGTTATGCCGCGAACAGATTTTTGAAGGTGACACTGGAACTTGAGAGCGGTATTCGGCTCTCACGTTTGGAAATTCAGCGGCCTGCACCAATTAAATATGCAACAGTGAGGTAAACGGCGTGAAAGAACTTCGCGGTGCAGCGGCCATTCGTTACGCTAAAGAAACGGGTCTCGACTTCTCAATTGACGAAAACTCTCTCGTGAAAGCAGAGAGTAAACTCCAAGGCAATAAAGTAACGATGGATGATGTCGAGGCCCTCTTCGAGGCGCAACTCGGTGAACTTTATGATCCGGTAAGTATCTTCGAGGGAACTAAAGGCTTCCACTTCCTGGTGGATCGTTACGGCAACGATTGGATTTACGTCCCTATCGAGGGTAACCATCCTCTCGAAGAGGAGGCCGCTGTTCTTCGGTTGTATAGAAGAAAGCTCAACGACAAAGAGCCTCAGGGTGGTGGAGACATATTAGAGCTGGCCACGGAGCATCCGCCGCGCCTGAAAGACACAGGCTTTCCGAAGGGTGCAGATCCAGATCTCTTGTTCCATGCAGCCCTTAGACTTGTCGAGAAAGGAATTCTTAGATCCATACCGGACCGAATTCCCCGTCAGAGAGACGTCGTGCGGAATTATGGAAACACATACTTCTTCATCCCTCCCGACTTCCAAGTTTCAATCTTAGAGTTGCTTTGTAACCACTGCATAGTCCAAGTTGGAACCTCCTCGTTCGGCCTGCATCGTCAATGCGCTCGCAGACTCAAAACTGCCTTAATTACGGCCCTACATCCAACCCGGCACCCGAGACTAAACAAATCCTTAAGAAATTCCTTGACATAGCCTTTAACACAAGACTATTCTTGTGTTCACTATGCTACCGCTGAATCCCGACGGACTGTTGCCTCCTGGTGTTCACCCCACCCCCTGGGACGAGTTCGTTGCCTATTTTGGCAATACTCCCCATCGTTTGAGACTCATCGCTGGATTAAAACGAGCATTGGAGGCATTGCAGGTTGCAGGATGTCGCACAGTATTCGTGGATGGGAGCTTTGTTACAGGAAAGGAAGTCCCAGGAGATTTTGACTGTTGCTGGGATGTTTCGGGGGTTGACGCTCCAATGTTGCAAGCCATTGATCCCGCCTTCTTCGATTTCAGCAACAAGCGGGCGGCCCAGAAAGCAACTTATGGAGGAGAATTCTTCCCCGCCCAAGGTCGAGAGGCAACGACTGGGAAAACTTGGTTGGAGTTTTTTCAGACCGATAAGGAGACAGGAGCCGCAAAAGGCGTCATCGCAATTGATGTCCAAGCGCTAATGCCATGATCAAAAACGAACGCCAATATCGCATCACTAAAGCGCAAGCTAAGAAATTCGACGATGCGCTGTCCCAATTGCAAAGGCCTGCAAACCAGGGTGAGATGGCAGATATCCATCCCCTACTTGTACAGGCGCAGGTAGATGCTCTCAAGAGTCAGGCCGAAGAACTCAATGAGCAAATTAGAGAATATGAATCCCTTAGATCGGGTGAACGAAAAGTACTCGAGGTCCACTCATTTTCCGAATTACCAACTGCTCTCATTCAAGCGCGTATTGCAGCTCAACTTAGTCAGAAGGAGCTCGGCGCTCGGCTTGGCCTTAAGGAACAACAAATACAAAATTATGAGTCAACCAAATATGCCTCAGCTAGTCTGGACCGCATCACACAAGTCGTGCAGGCACTAGGTATCGCCGTTCGGGAAGAGGTGTTCCTCCCTAAAACAGAACTTTCAATATCTCGACTATTTAGAAGACTTCACGATACCGGGCTCGATCGCACCTTCGTAGTACAAAGGCTCTTACCGCCTTCACTAGTCGCTCGGTTGGAACTAGAAGGCAGGGAAACTAGCAGTGGTGTAGTCTTACAAGCGGCGTCATCTGTAGGTCGAATATTTGGCTGGTCCACAGCGAACCTATTGGCCGGCGACAAGACTCTCGACTTAAACATGGCTGCGATTGGAGGTGGGCGGTTCAAAGTCCCAGCAACTACGACCGAGCAGCGCTTTAATATCTACACAGTCTATGCACACATTCTGTCACTTCTTACCTTGGACGTTACGGCTAGATTGAAACCCATTCCTATACCCTTGGAGCCGGACGAAGTTCGAAGTGAAATTCTGTCTGAGTACGGATCTATTACATTTGAAAACGTTCTACGATATATATGGAACCATGGGATACCTGTGCTTCCGCTCCGAGATGTTGGGGCATTTCACGGAGCTTGTTGGCGCCAAGAAGGACGCAATGTAATCGTTCTAAAGCAGACCACCACTTCAATTGCTAGATGGTTATTCGATCTTCTTCACGAACTCTGGCATACGGGAGAAGAACCAGAAGCCTCAGAACTGAGCGTTGTTGAAGAGTCTGAAACTGCGATTTCAAGACGGGACTCCGATGAGGAACAAGCAGCAAGTCAGTTTGCTGGCGACATTGTCCTGGAAGGCAGAGCAGAAGAATTAGTTCAACTTTGTCTTGAACAAGCAGACTCGGATGTAAGACTCATAAAGAAGATCTTACCCCGAGTGGCTAAGACTCAAAATGTCTCGGTTGCTTCTCTCGCAAATTACATGGCGTTTCGTTTATCGATGTCAGGGCAAAATTGGTGGGGAGCAGCGACCAACCTACAAGATCGGGGTGAAGATCCTTGGCGCATCGCACGCGAGGTATTTTTCGAAAACACTGATCTTGATGTCCTTAACGAATTCGATCGGAACCTGTTGCAGCAAGCTTTGACCGATGAAACTTTAGTCAGTACTTGAGGATGTATGGCAGACGCAAATGCTCAACAAAATAAAGAGACGCCTCAAAAGAGGACTGTGAAGAAACTAGAACCTCTTAAGGTCAGGTGTACGAGCAGCAATTGTGACAGCGGCCTTCACTGCTTTCTAGCGAGCCAAAAGATGTTGAAGGAGAACCAAAACGGGCTGTGTCGGTCATGTGGCATTTCGCTGATCGATTGGAAAAGGATTCATCAACATAATGTCGATGACGTCGCCTATACATTTAGCTCACTAAAGAAAGAGTTTGTACGACACCACTTTTGGCATTTAGATATCGACATCAAAGCTTCAAATCATGCTCGTCGAAAAGGGAAAAGTGGCATGGTTGAAGCGATTGATAAACGAATCAATAAATACCTCGCCCCCGCGGAACCGCCTTTTGATGGGCGTCAGACACCCAAATCGGGAAATTCAATCTTTTATGCACAACACGCTACCGGCACATGCTGTCGAAAATGCGTTCAGGAATGGCACGGAGTGAATAAGGGAGTCGCACTATCTCCTGAGCAAGTCAACTATTTCTCTCGCCTAATCATGCTGTTTATTGAAGAAAGACTTCCCTTCCTAACCGAGCATGGCGAGAAAATTCCATCAATCTCACGCTTAAGGTAGTTCTGCCGGCAATGGCGAACATGAGTAATGAAAATCAACATGCTGACATAAGGACCAGTCGGCAATTCATCGACACGGATGACTTTTCAGCAACTCTCAGGCGAAAAGGCATTAATCTTGCTGAACAACGCCTACTCATTGCGAATTTGATTGGCACACAACAACAAGAGGATCTGTCCGAGCCTCCAAACTGCAGGGGCTTTGGCAGAATTCGGCACTTCTCACGTATCACCAAGTCAGGTTGGCCCTTAAATCCTTTGCCTATCGATCCAGCCAGCAAAAGACTTGGTCTAGATGTCTCAAACAAATTGAGGGCTCAAGTCTTCCAGAATGCGATATGTAACTGGCGGTGTTGGTATTGCTACGTCCCGTTTCAATTGCTGTCGGCTAATATGAAGCACGCAGATTGGCTTACGGCCTCACAACTCGTTGATCTTTACTTGGACCAGACGGACCCTCCACCCATCATCGATTTGAGCGGTGGCCAACCTGACCTAATACCCGAGTGGATCCCTTGGATGATCCATGAGCTAAACACCAGGGGGCTAGGCGACCGCGTATATCTGTGGTCGGACGATAATCTAAGCAACGACTATTTTTGGAAATATCTGTCCGACACTGATAGGAACGGCATGGCTGAGAAGCGTAATTACGGTCGAGTTTGCTGCTTCAAGGGCTTTGACGCCGATTCTTTCTCATTCAACACCTGCGCCGCTCCGGAACTATTTGAGAGACAGTTTGAACTAATGAAGCGTTTGCTAACAACGGGAGTTGATTTATACGGTTACATAACTCTAACCACCACTAAACCGGATCGGATCTTCGACCATGTTCGGGAATTCTTCGACAAAATTCAGGCGCTCCATGAGAATCTTCCACTTCGTATCATTCCACTTGAGGTACAAGAATTTACACCCGTCACTCAGCGTCTTGATGATGGAAAGAAAATGGCATTTAAGAATCAGTGGATTGCTGTTGAGAGATGGCAACGGGAAATTGAAGACCGATTCACTACTGAGGAACGAAACCTAAATATCGCAGACGTGAGTATTTCAACAGAATAAATAGTGAGATGACGGTTAACTCACCATACGACTCTACTTCCAGTGAATTCAACACCTTCGTTGATGGTCTTCTATTGGAGAAACTCAGTAAGCACAGGATCAATTTTGCGGAGCTCCTCGTCTCATTACCAGGTATCTATCCTTCAACCGTTCTAGAACGGCTCGCGCACCTCGCGTCTACCTCCCAAATTCATCGAGACATCCACAGTCGCCTTTTGACCGAAAGCCGACAGGAACCTGATGACGAGCATTTTTCTAAATCCCGTCAAGAACACCGCATCAAACTTCCGATAGAACATCCTCTCGACTATGAATGGAGGTTCGGACAAACCGCATCAAGAATCTTGCTCGATACCGCAACGCGCCTGGTCGGATTGGACAAAACTATGTGTCTACTCGGTGCACCTAGCATTCTTCGATACGCGCTCGAGCGAGAGTATTCATGCCCGATAATTCTCATAGATAAGAATCCGCTGCTTCGACTTTGCTTTCCTCGAACCTCCGCCAGCAATATTTTCACGCTTAATGTAGCGTTAGACCCGTTACCGGAAATTCATGCCTCTGCAGTCATTATTGATCCACCTTGGTACACAGAGTACATGAGGGCTTTCATTTGGGCCGGCTATGCGCTCTCTGGATCAGATTCGTACATACTAATCAGCGTCCCACCTAAAGGCACCCGACCGGGTGTTGAAAGTGAAATGGATGAGGTGTTCCGTTGGATGCAGCAAGGACTGGGCCTTACACGGCTGGAAGTTCATGAGGCGATTCTCCCATACCGATCACCGCTTTTTGAAAGGAACGCATTACGCGCGGAAGGTGTACTCATGGTTCCCGATGAATGGCGGCGTGGGGATCTCTGGATATTCAAAAGTGAGAATCAGCTACGAAAGCAAAACGCTAAACCCACAATCACTGACGACCAACCGAGTTGGACGGAGGCGATTCTCCGGAATATGCGCCTGAAGCTTCGTATTTCTGAAAGTTCAAAACGAGCCTTCTTAGATCCCTCATTGATACCGCTCGTCGACAAGGATGTGTTGCCGTCAGTAAGCCGGCGGAACCCGCGGCGTGATAAAGTAGATTTGTGGACTTCTGGTAACCGTATCTTTTCCACCTCCGGCATACAAATTGTTTCAATTATTGTTCGAGCTCTCGCCGCGGGCATTTCTGCACATGACGAAGTCAGCTCCTATTTCAATCGACCACTAGATCCGAGTGAATCTAGTCTCGTATCAACAACTGTTGGGCAGCTCAACAAACTTAGTACCCTAGAGAGCTCAGAAATCGATCGATATGGTGAAGGTTGGACAAATGCTGAACTGGTCCTCTGAGGTGCCCAATAATCTTGTTCGAGTTGTAAAGGGAGATCCTTTTTGGGAACAGTATTTACGTCCCCTATCAGATGGAAACGCGACTTTTGCGTTACATCTGGCAGTAATGTTGGAGCCGTTTCTGACTTTCATGTTGGACGGACGAAAGACAATTGAATCTCGATTTTCAGCCAGACGTACGGCCCCCTTCGATCGCGTCCATTCGGGTGACGTCATACTACTTAAGAAGGCTGGCGGACCTATAGTGGGACTTTGCCTAGCACGTGAGAGCTGGTTCTATAAGCTGAATCCTGAGTCGTGGAAGACGATTCGAGAGGAATTTGCGACTTTCATCTGCGCGCAAGATCCAGACTTTTGGAAGGACCGTGAACATGCGTCTTTCGCCACCCTGATTCGGGTTGCTAATGTAACTCCTATTGAGCAAATAAGGGTTGAGAAGCGCGATCGTCGCGGATGGGTAGTCTTGAGCCCACCCGATGGATCAAGCCTTCCACTTTGGCAAACCGCAAATCGCTCCCCAGAAGCCCGGAACACCGAGGCAGATATTCCTGAAGCCACTTCAGAACTGTCAACCGGCCGCCCCCACCTTTTCCCTGACAGCTATGATTGTGTAGCCGGCCTACATACCTACCACCTCTCGAAGAGAATTAATGCTCATGGCAATCCTATTTGTAAACATTGTGGCGCTGATTTGATTGACTGGAATCGTCTTCATCGTCGAGATCTTGAGGACACAGAGTACATGTTTGCTCAACTGATGAGCGATCGCTTGCGTTCTGAATGGTGGACAAAAGAATTTGACATCGTCGCCAAAAAACATGCTCTGCGAAAGGGCGTCCAAGCACTTGAAGAAGCGGCGCGAGCGAGGCTAACAAAGTCAGTCGGCGCTGCCTACCCGGCCTTTGATGGCCGACAAACGCCGAGGTCAGGTAACACAATCTACTATGCTCAACATGCCCTCGCATGTTGTTGTCGTAAGTGTCTTTGGTATTGGCATGGAATACCTCTGGGCACTACGCTGGGCCCTGATAGCCTCACTTACTTAACTCAACTTGTAATGAAATATATCCAACTGCGTTTACCGGAAATGAAAATGATGGCTAGTGGTGCTAAATAGTTCGTATGTTGTCGAAGCAAGAAATGCTATCAGCCGATCCCATAGTCACTGAACTCCTAACGCGAACCCTCTCAGCAATCTCCAGCGGGAGTCGAAGGTTAGTAGTATGGGGAACCGACTCTATCGGCTTGCAGTTCTTGTCAGGGCTCAACGCCTTGGGATTCTTACCGTTGGTGTGTGGACTAGTGGATCATCGCAGGGAGACTCAAGGCAGAACACTATTCGGATTGCAAATCATGCCTCCGGAATCACTGAGGGAAGTCGCCTTAGATACGGTGATCATAACTTTTGACAAAGAAAAGGAGGTTGCCCTCGAATTAATCTCTTCAGATGACACTAGAATTCCCCACCTAATATTTGCTGGCAACGCCAACTATGAATTTACTGATCCGGTTTTTGACGGAATTGTCAGCTCGTGTCCAGTCAAATCAAAAGCTGGCGGGTATCCATCCATGCTTATCCATCTATATCAATGTTTGAAGCACATTTCGGAGAGAAAAATTTCGGGAGACGTTGCCGAATTCGGTGTTTTCCAGGGCGGTACCACGGTATTTATGGCTAAAGTATTGAAGCACTTTGGTAATGACGGTCGAGTTTACGGGTTTGATACTTTCCAAGGGTTCCCGGCTGCGAGTCACGTACTGGACGCCTATGCAGACGAAAAGTGTCAGTTTCCTGACTACGACACTGTTAGGAACTATTGTGCGCCATACAACATTGAGCTCGTCCGAGGTGATATTCGTGAGACCTATCAGACGCTTTCCAATGTCAATCTTGCATTAACATTTTTTGATACGGACAATTATTCAGCAACCAAGAAAGCTCTTGAATTCTGTGCCGAGAGGACCGCCTTGGGTGGGTTCGTGGCATTCGATCACTACTTTAGCCCGGGTTGGAGCCAAACAGTGGGAGAGCGGATTGCAGCCAGACAGGTTCTCGGTGAAATGAACTTTCTCAACCTTCATGGCACGGGCATTTTCATCAAACAGTAGCTCTTTTGAAGAAAAATGCTCAATACCAAGGTAATCGCTGTATGCGGACAAATCGGGTCTGGAAAATCATCCATCATTCGTGAACTTAGTAAGAGCTATGCATGGGATACAGTTTCATTTGGCGCCTATATCAAAAGTCAGATTGCTGCGGACCATCCTACTCGCACTGACTATCAAACCCTTGGTGAGATGCTCTTTGCAACTCGAGGCCCCAAAGGCTTGCTGGAAGATGCAATCAAATTCAGTAATCCGAGCTCCGACAGCCTTTTGATTGACGGCGTCCGCCACGTTTCAATCCTAAGTGAACTGAGGAAAATTTATAATGATCCAATCGTGATTTTCTTGGAGGTTGTTGACCGCGTGCGGTACGAGAGATTCACTGGCCGGGACAAAACTGAACCGACTATGTCCTACGCAAAGTTCCTTGATATGTGTCGGCATCCCATTGAGCAAGGCATCGTGGCGATTTCAGAAATCGCAGATATTGTAATTGATGCCAATCGCGATTTTGCTGCAGTTTTGGCCGAGATAATCGCTCAACTGGATGAAAGAATTCAGATCCGTCCATCCTAATATCTTGGAGCGTTCAACAAGCTTCGAACGCTTCTTATTGTTATTGCAATGGAGGGTAACGATTCTTTTCCGTTTTCCAATAACAACAGTCATGAATTGACCGCTGAATCCCCTAGCTAGCTACCTGCTACAGACCTGGAGCCAACGGAAGCTCCTACTGCAGACCGGATTTCTTATTTACCTGAGTGATTGGCGTGATCGCATACCAATCCAATTGCCTGTTCACTACGCCTATTCGCCTTCGGACGGCTAATGGCTTTACAATCGGACGACAATTACTTAACGAAGAAGGGCAGTTGAATGGAAAAGCCAACGGTTATGGGTGTAGGATTTGGTGTAATGATCACTCGGAATGGCAGAATGCTTTTAGGACGTAGAAATGACGATCCTCAAAAGGCGTCTAGTCTTCTCGGAGGAGCAGGATCGTGGACATTCCCTGGAGGAAAACTTGAGTTCGGTGAGAGCTTTGAGGTCGGTGTAAGGAGAGAAGTACTTGAGGAAACCGGATTAGAGATCCCCGCTGGCGATCTCCAGTTAGTTAGCGTATCAAATGACATTGTGAGCAACGCCCACTTTGTAACACTAGGATTCCTCCAGGAATTATCTCAAGGAGAACCTGAGGCCATGGAACCCGAAGAAATTACAATCTGGGATTGGTTTCCCATCGCTCATCCGCCAGATCCATTGTATTTTCCGACGCAGAAAATTTTGAACAATTATAAGCGAGGGAAAATCTACTCGTCTCCCTCAGAATAATGGTGGCGGCGATTAAATCTCTTTTTCGCGTCCTCTGGGCTGTTATACGTCGCATCGCAACTCTTTTGCCAGCACCAGCTCCAAAGTCTGGTGGTCAACTGCCTTCGGAGATAAAAGCTGTGAACGCGGGGATATTAACTCGTAAAGAAATCCAGGAGCGCCAACTCATAGCGAATCCTCAGCCTGGCCGGCTACAAGCTACCTCATATGATCTCTCGCTGGGCTCTCAATACCAGAATGAAGACGGCCACATCCACACGCTCGCTGAAGGTCATCACCTAGTGTCCGCAATATGGTGTTGTCTTAGTTAGCACTAAAGAAATCGTTCAAACGGACAATGGTACGGCGGGTCGCTTCGATTTGAAGATCCGCCATGCATTGCGCGGGCTGGTGCTTCAAGTCGGCACTCAGGTTGAGCCTATGTATACCGGCCCGCTCTTTGGACTAATCCTTAATCTCTCCTCCAAAGATGTCAAGATCTTTGAAGGGGAAGACATCCTGACAGTTGAGTTCCACACACTAACCTCCCTTGTTAACTGTGAACGCGAGACCATTGACGGATTACAGCAGTTCCTTAAACACGAACATATTACCGATCCTGTCGAGAGCTCTCTAACTAGTATCAAGAGTGACATCACAAACTCGCTAAGTACAAAACTAAGATTAGATCTAGAACAGTATGTTCGTACTCTCCACAGCGATTGGGAGCAGCGACGAACAAACAGAATGGCTGTTGGCTTCAGCTTCGTAATACTTCTAATTTCATTAGTACTCGGCGCGGGTCTCCCGATATACATCAACAAAACGACGCTCGACAGAGACGATACTCTTTACCACCATCTCAGAATCAATAAAGCAGCCGATCAGATTCAGAATGATCAGGCATTTGATAAATTAATGAAAATTCTTCGTGACGATCCTTCGAAAATTGACAAGCTGGATCAACTCTTAGAACAACTTGACCAAAAGCAAAGCCCGGCGCCTTCGACCAAATAGCTTTCTAAGTAAATCGCAAAAAGTGACGAGGTAAATTGAAATGTTATTTAATGAGCTAGTGAGAGAAGGAGAGACGGTACTAAATTACGACGTGGTCGTCGTGGGAGCCGGTCCCGGCGGCTTGGCGGCAGCAGCCTTGCTCTCAGCAAGCCAGAAGTTAAGCGTCCTTGTATTGGAAAAGGGTCAAAACTTCGAATCTAGACGATGCCCTTGTAGTCATCCCGGCTTTTGTTCAAACTCCCGCTGCGAAATTCTCTCGGGCATAGGAGGTACGGCATGCGTTTATGGATCAAAGCTTTGCGGCTACCCTTCGGGCGGCGCATTTAACGACCTCGTAGGCGAACGACGTGTAAGGCGATCGCATGCAGACTTGATTTCGCTTTTTTCCGACGCTTCGCCGAACGTCTTGTCTGCTCTTGATGCTTCTGCACCCAAAGAATTGACGCTACATCCCGTCCCTGGAGGGCTTTGGAAGCCTTATACGGCAGCCATACTCAGTCGTAGTGAAATGGCCAGCTTCATAAATACTTTGGTGCATAGCGTTGAAACAAGTGGAGCGACCATCCTCTCAAGAATCTCAGTTGAAGAAATTGAAAGGGGACCAAAAGTCTTTAATTTGACTTGTAGGACTGATTGGGGTCCCGTTCGAGTAACCGCAAAGCAGGTGATACTCGCAACCGGCCGCTCGGGGGCTGCGTGGCTAAACGAGACACTTGCCAAGTTTGGGATTCGGCCTGAACCAGGCTACTTTGATATTGGAGTGAGGCTTGAGTCTCCTGTTTCGAGGTTAAGCTCGTTTGCTAACCATTACGGACACGACGCTAAGTTAAAGTTTCCAACTTCTCCTTATCAGGTTCGAACTTTTTGTGTTTGCGTCGGCGGTACGCTCGCGCGAGTTAACTATTATGGAACCGACTATGCTGAGGGCGTTTTTGGGGATGACTTAGGGTCGTATGGGAACCTAGCTCTGATGTGCAGAATTCCCGTGTCGCCCGGTGTGCGAACCGATTTAGTTGCCATGGAGGCCGCCACGGAGATGACTAGGGGGGAGGGTATCATGACGCAAGACTTATTGTCTTTCTTGCGGGGCGGCACTCCTTTGATGCGGCGAACTCCGACAATTGAGTCACGGCTCGGATCGCTAAGAACGAGCATCCCGAAACCGATTCTTTCATGCCTACTTGAAGGGTTAAATAGACTTCTTAAAACGGTGCCGGAGCTAGAATGCGACGAGACAATGATCATTGCCCCGGCCGTAGATCACTATTGGAATGTTTTCTCTGCAGATTCGAGTTTCATGAGTAAGGTGCAAAACCTCTATTTGGTAGGCGACGCTGTGGGCCAATTCCGTGGAATGCTACAAGCTGCTTGGTCAGGAATAATTTGTGCGCAGGCGATTATGCAGGGTATTAATGACGGCCAACAGCTCGTAGAAAGGACCAATACCGCGCTCCCTGAGCGAAGACTGTCGGTTGGGTCAAGCTAGCCTACTTGCAACTTGGTAGGCGGAATGGCCCTCGCATCAAAAAATGTTTGCGAGATTGCAACTGGTATTCTTCGACGACTGCACTCCACCACCAAATGAGCTAGTAACCCACCGGCTCGGATCACAAGCTTGGATGCGGAAAGCCCCGTCTTATCGAGGACGTAAGAGTACAGCGGGCGTTCGAGGAACAAAATGGATCCCTCTCCAGATGCTTCAACACCGCGCCTTTGGTCAGCCCATAATTTCGGAATGGATGTGAGACAACGCGTTGTCAGCCCACGATGGATATCTTGGTAGTCACCAAGGAAGTCATCTTTTGATGACTTATAGTCGATAGCAAGAATTTGTTCGTCCGCTGCCTGCACCCATTCGATGATACTAAGATCGGGAGAGCAATGAACGAGGACCATCATCTTTTCAATTAGGGAAGCTATTTGAGGGTCTCGCTCAATTTCCAATGACGTCCGTCTCTCTAGGTTAGCTCCAACCCAACTGTAATAGAAGTCCGACCGGTTTGATTCAAGGAATCTAATGGAACCATCTAGACTACAAAGTAATCGATTGGGTGTTACTCCATCTCTAACTAAACTTTGTAGGGCACCTCGAACATACTCACAATAGACAAATTCACGTCCCTTAAAAAATACCCCAGCTCGTATTGCCGGTATCAAGCGCGTCATCAAGAGCGTGCAGTTAGGTTCAGCACTGAAAACTGAAGCGAAAATAGTTGAAAGATCCGCAAACGCATAGGCCGGCTGCGTAACCAACCTCTTGTGATCAAGCTCGGCTCGCACAACCCAGTATCCAAATTCGGATTTCTCATCAAGCGAGGTAATGACGTCATTACAGGTACGGCTGGTGATAATTAAGGAACGCGGACTAGCGATCCCTAAATTCGCGAGCTGGTGAAGAGCAGCAAATTTCCGCACAATTTCATCAGACACTATCGACCCTTTTAAGCTAATCGCCGCTCTTAGAATTAGAGCCTGAAGATGAGGTCCCGTAAACCTCGGCGGGGGAAAACCAGAGGTTAATCTCTCTTTCTGCATCCTCAAGCGAAGAAGACGCATGAATAATATTTCTGACCGCTAATCCAGCGTCATCGCAGAACCCGTAACTAACGTGAGCGTAGTCACCACGAATCGTACCAGCTGGTGATTTTTTGGGCTCGGTATCACCCGAAAGTTTGCGGACGACGCTTATCGCCGATACACCCTGAAGTACTGCGGCAATCACTGGCCCCTCTGTGATGTATTCTAGTAGTAATTCACGAACCCTTTCCCCATGGCGCGCGGCGATGTCTTCGTACGTGTAGTGTTGTTCCGCCATTTGCCGAGTAGCAAGGTGCAGTTTCAAGGCCGCAATTCTTAAGCCCGCCCGCTCAAAACGTGACAGCACTTCCATTCCAATCCCGCGGATTACTGCATCCGGCTTAATAAGAACCAACGTCCGCTCTTGGTGCTTCGCCAAAACTTCAGAAACTTGCGCCACTTTGGTATTTACCTTTTCGTTGATTTGTTGATTGAGAATTAATTACTTTCCAGAAACTGTCACATGCAACCTGTTCGAGTTCGGGTCTCTTTGGCAATTGCCAAGCCTCTAGGCTAGCAATCAATTGTTGTAACGTGCAATCCAAATCTTCGTGCGTGACGGGATTGTTTGGTGAACCAAGGTCTTCGCCGAAGTCTATGACGACAACATCTGAACCGCGTGAGCGCATATCGTGAAACGGCTGGTTGGGACGAAAACCTAAATACACAAACACGGCAGCGACGTGCCCCAACGCTGACGCAAGAGCCTCGGGCTCCGAACTCCTCCTGAACGCGTCGTCAAGACCAAGGAAAATATACTCTTCGAGTATTGTACCGTTTCCATGCCCAAAGAGGGTTGGTGTGGCGACGTCAAGCGACTCCAACATGGACCTCCGTTTTAACCATTCATCGAGAACAGTATCAATCGAGCGCCCAAATACCAAAGCCACGCAGGCTTTCAGAATTACACGTCTAGTCGTGTCGCCTTTAACGTCAAATATATATGAGTAAGTTTCAGCACCACTCCGCCACCACTCAGAAATCGTTACAAGAGAAAAGGGTTCGTCGATTCTGCGCAACAACCCCATCTCAAATAACGACTCATTTACGTCATTCGCGCCGGTCAGCGTGCAAATCTCATTTTCGATCGACATTGTGATGGGTGTTGTCCCAACTAAGACTCCCGTCGGACACTTAGCGACAATTCCAACTATACCAGAGACAGCTGGCTCACACGATGAAGACTAGTCCAATTATAAAAGCTAGAAACCAGGTAAGGACTTTATTGTTGGCTGGTTCTTTGTGCATGGACCAAGTGAGAAGGAGTCATACTCGCGATTTGCTAGTGCATGTCGGATCCCTTTTTAGCTTGATCGAAGTGTGTGATCATCTTCCTCGGCCAGTTCGTGGCGTGTTGTCTCGCGCGCTGGGTCGTAGCCTATCTTGCTTAAGGCCTTAGCTCTTCCCACCCACGTGAGGAACGACGCCCTTGACCAAGACGGCCAACGATTGACTCGCTACTGACTTCGTACACCAGTCCGGCATGACGCACCCTTAACCCCAGCAGGGTTCGCACCTCAGCGCACACAGCGAGATGTTTTTCATCTGGTGAAAGGACTGCGGCTTCCACCCGACAGCGTCCACCACCCAGTGATGTCGAGACCTTGGAAGCTATGACATCCCATAACTCTGTCTGTGCAGCGTTTCTTCTAATTCCGTCAAGCAATTCGTCCAGTGCTTGTAGACGAGAGTCGACACCACTCGTCACAAAGTCGATATGAATAGACAAACCAGTGAGTTCACAAACACGAAGGTCATCCGGATGGAATTTTGTGCCGCTCCATAAACATGTTTTCGCTTCGACCGGTGCACAGTATTTTCCTTTTGCTGAGCGGATAGCGACGCTTTCGATTATTTGCGCTCCTGTTAGGCTACTGGTTACTAACAAACCTGGCAGTACTTGTTGGCCGGTAGCGGCACACCGAGTCAGCTGTGACGGAAGCACACGCTTACCGGATACTGCGCAGGGCTGAAGTATCCCTGGTCGCACGCGATGTCCAGTGACCTCGCATTGTTCTGCCTCGTGAACTGCCATGAATTGTTGAGTCTCGTGGCAAGTCAAAAACTCTTTCAGATGCCCGCTCATCACCGAAACGGACGACCTCACTTGTTCATCAATCCGATAACGCTTGCCTGACAACTCACTGATGGCCAGCTCTGAGTTTAGAACTTGCGCGCCGGTGAATTCGCAGAAGCCGAACTGGTCTGGTTCGGCCTTTTTGCCACTTAATGCGGACTGCTTCAGAAGTGAGGTTTGTACCGGACGGCCAGTGACCGAAGATAGTTCTGCTTCGTCTTGCAACAAGCGTTTGCCACTCACGCTACAAACTACAGTGAACTCAGGAAGAGCTCCTCGAGTGCTCACATTCGAATGGATGAGTAGATGTTTTTGCACTAGTTTTCCTGAGATTTGACAATGATCCAGACACGTCGTTGGAACTGTTCTACCAGATTTTGCACACTGATCCATTTCCGGAGGATCGACTATCGACTCAGTTAGCGGCTCGGCTGTAACAACGCTTTCATATGGAGTGCTATCCAGCATATATGACTGTTTTATTCGCACCTGACGGTTCGACCTTCCCTCAAGCGCAACCAGAGTGATTTCGAGGCGCGGCGTGAATTCGTCTTCCAACTTTTTCTTCTTGCGCTCATCGTCACCGGCTGCTTCCATTTCTTGCGCCCGGCGCTCCAAATAGAAGCGACAAAACTCAGAAATTGCCTCGTCCCGCTTTGCTGACTCAACGAGTTTCTCACGATCGATCCCGGCGATAGAGGGATCTTGAATTGTGGGCGGAAGAGGTTCCAAACCTTTCCGCGGCGTAAAGTGCGTTACGTGCTGACCCCGCAAGCAAAAGACCTCCACAAGCCGTTCGTAACTATCATGCGCGACCGTTGCGCGAACACGCACGACAGCGGTACCTGCGAAGCAACGACTGATATCTTCGATTTCCGCCTTCTTCGTTTTTCCTCCGAAACTTACTACCCATCTATCGGAGATTGACTTTGCTTCTTCGCTGGGCTCGTCATCCAAGTCCTCAACTTCATGAATACCTGTTGCAATCACTCGATCCGCCAGTCTGGAAAAGGCGGGTGTACCAGGAGCGTAATATGTGCTCTTGGTTAAGGAAGCTGCATCGCCAAAATGAATCTCTTCGCGTGCTCCATTGTCTTCGATCAAAAACACATCCAAGTCTTTCTGGCTAACTCCTGCGCCTAACATCTTAAAAGCTTGGAGACTGAACTCCTTTGGCTCCATCGACCGGATGGTTTGCGGTAAAGCTGGAACGCGGGGCCCTACATATTCGTGTCCATCCATTCCGCCCAACATTGCATTTATAGCTGCCTCTTCACGTTCTAATTCGTGCTTTGCCTTCGCGATACTCTCTTCGGCTTGAAGAGTCGCAGCCCGCACATCTTTGCCGGCCAATGCCGCAACCACCAGTCGTCGAATTTGCTCATCAAAGCTGACATCTTCCCCTCCTACGCCGGCTGCATCAAGAAGCGCGTCGATATCCCCGATAGCGTGGGCCGCCATTTGAAGCTTTTCCATGAGCCGCCCAACGATGTACTCCTCAAAAGTGCCGCGCAGCGTAATGTTGAAAATCCCAACGCTGGCATGCTCTGAAGCCAGGCGCTGTACGCGTCCGATTCGCTGTTCGACAATCATCGGGTTCCAAGGCAAGTCATAGTTGACTAGAACATTGGCTACCTGGAGGTTAACTCCTTCAGAACCCGCTTCCGTAGACACAATGATGTGGAAATCTGGAGGACTCTTCCGAAAGCCCTCAATAGTCTTTCGGTTCCGTGGTCCTGAGGTACCATTAATTATGCCCACACGAAATCCGTACCGTTCCAAAAATAATTGAATGGTGGTTTGGGTTTCTAACCTCGTCGTGAATACAACTAGTCGCCATCGCTCAGGATTCTCAAGTTTGAGTTTGTTTATTAGCGCGCCGAGTCCTTGAAGCTTGGCACTTGTGGTCATACGGCTGACGATTGCACGAACAGTAGTCGCTAACTGCAGTGGTGCCGTTCCCTTTCTTGCCATGTTGTTGAGTTGGGCCGATAGGGCTTCGGGACTGCTGACAAGAGCCTGCAGCACTGAGATCTGAGTGAGCGCATTCATCTCTTGTATTGGCTCGGCAATTGTTTCTATAAGTTCGAGTTCAGCGGGCGTGGGATCGACCTGATGCATTTGCACTACTCGTTCGGGAAAGTAAAGTTTCGCGTCGCCACGTCGTACTCTGGACATATAGCCGTAGACAATGGATCGGAACTCTTCCCGTGCTTCCTGTTTTAGCTGACGGGCTTGGTCCCTGCTGTCAGCGATGAACTTGCGTGCAAACATACCCTCACTTCCAAAAGGATTTTTGTGTCCACGAGCGACGGTGAGCAGGTCAACCAGGGAATACAGATCCCATAGCCGGTTATGTATCGGAGTAGCAGTTAACATCAGTACGAAGCGAAATCGGCGTTCTTCAAGCGCTTTGCGAAAGCGAACTGCTACCTGGGGTGGTTCGTCAACACCATACAGATTCCGCAACTTGTGCGCTTCATCGAGCACCAGCATCTGGAAACGATCATGAGGGATTGAGTCCAAATACGAACGCGCTGAGTGATAGGTGGTGATAACCGCGCCATTCTCTTGCTCTGCCTCTAGCAGTTCTCGTCCTATAGCAATTTCGGACTCGATGTTAAATTTCTCCTTCAGCTCCTCCTGCCATTGCTGTCCTAGCAGCTTCGGACAAACAATGAGAATTTTGTTGAGCCGGGCACGCGATATTAGTTCGCTAATAATCAGCCCTGCACTGATTGTCTTGCCGAGACCAACATCGTCAGCGAGCAGCGTAACCGGCAAGCGACGACAAAATGTAATTAGATTAGTGACCTGATGATGGTATGGAGTCACACGATCATGCCAGCGTGATTCAGACCTAATGTCTTCACGGTTTTCGATGAGTATTGGATCGGTTAAGTTCCATTCGAGTCCAGCACGATAAACTCGATATTCATCATCAGATCTCTTGCGGCGCAGTATCTTCGACTGAAATTGAGAAGACCCGACCCAGGTTTGCTCGGTCGCGGCGAGCGGCAGTTTCTTGATCGCATCCAAAAGTACTCGAGTCGCCCGACAGTCATCTTCGTTGTATTCCAAGATGCGGTCCCTAATCTCCGGATCGCCAGTTTGGGTCCATCGATAGAACCACTCAATCGATGCGGCACCTGAGGGATGAGTGTCCTTCCAACTGAAGCCTAGATATTGGGCAAGTGTCTTGATGGAGTAGTCTCGGGTCGGCCACTCAGTCGCTTTTAAGACGACATCGAAATAAAGGTCGACTGAACGGGTCGGATCGAAAAGTGCTTCCAATTCAGCTTCGGAGCAAATATCGGGGTACTTGCGACGAAGTTTGCGATAAATTGTTCGCTCGTATTTTGAGTAGTAGTAGATCGCACAGGGTTGCGCGTTTTGCATGTAGTGAACCGCGCTAGCGAATGCGGTTTTCTCGGCATCGGCAGTAACCTTATCTGCGAAGAAAGAGACGAATCGCTCTGTCTCAATGTTGCCGTTTCGACGCTCGACGAATCCATGCAAGTAACAGAAATCCCGCATCGGATCTACTTCGATGTCGAAGAATAACTCAGTATCAGCAACAGGCAACGCTATCGTTGAACGAATATACGGTTTGCCATCTTTGTCGTTGAGAAGCTTTGCCCGCTCGTGAAACTTTTCAAGAGTCTGCGCACCCATGCCAGCAAACACGGATTTTCCCTGTTCCAGGAAATCACCGGTATTGATCTCAGCAAGTTCGCGGACGGAACCTACGCGGTCGATCATGCTGTCCCGCTTTGATCGACCCAATTCTGGGATTAACGTAAGGTCATCAGCAGCTTCTAAGTTCTTGATACATGTCGTATACCAAACACAATTCTTGCAGGTGCCAGCGCTGTACGCAGGTAGAGTCTGGGTCACGCGCGCCACAATGTTCCGCGCTTGGCTTAGGTACTCCTCGTAGATATCCCATAGCCGACGCGGATTCCTCGTGCCTCGCATCTCCATCAAGTCATAAGGGACTATTTCACCGCGGATATCCCAAATAAATGGTGTCCGGCCAGCCGAGCGGCCGAGGTGCTCAAGAATATCCGTATAGAGACCCAGTTGGACCGCGTAGTGCAGTTTAGGCTTGCCGTCCTCGTCATCGGGTGTGCCTTCCTCTCCGGCACCGGACTTAATGTCACCCGCTGTGTAACCGTTACTTCCTTTTCTCAGCAAATCGGGTTCCCCAACCAGATCGCCACTTCTGAGTCTTCCGCTGAAGATAAGCAGTTCACCGCGATCCATTGCTGCCAGGGTAAGCCCTTCCTTTTCAGACCCGTCATAGTCGGAGAGATCGAAAAATGGATCTCCGATTGTTGCCACCATCTCCTTTTCATGCGCTGCGCCAAGCTCCCAGAGGAGTTGAACAAACGGACTGAAACGGTCTCGGTTGTTCTGGTCGGCAAACAAGTCCATGCTTACGCGATGAGGACATTTAACAAGGTCGTACAGCATCGACCCGGTGATCGGTGTCTGAGGATGTGTCAGATTACTATCGGGGCTATTAGTTGAAATCATCGAGGTGCCCTTGGAAGGCATTAGAGCCTCAGTCAATGCGCTAGACAAAAGGCGCGTGGGAGTACAGTCAGAAGATGCGAGAAGCCAAAATACTAGGACCCTAGGTCAAAATTAGCAATAACCGTCAGTGGCTCACAGGTATTGGTAGCCAAGATTGCTTGAGGCGCGCTGACCTAGTTTTTCGTGACTCTTACGGCCATAGCTGACAGAGGACGATAACTGCGTAATTCAGCTGTTGCTTCACATAGTACACACCCAGTGAGGGCTCACGTGGATCCCATTAGAAAGTCAGTCGGCACTACTTCTACGGAGCGATACTTAGCGAAGGCCTGCGAAAGAACCTTCCTAAGTCTCTGGAGTTATCCAAATCCTTACACGCCCCGAGGAAAAAAAGGCGGGCGCGGCTTCGGGAAAGAGCTCTGTGACCTTCTTGTCGTGTTTGACAGTCACATCCTTATCTTCTCCGACAAAGATATTCATTTCGACATCGACGTGGAAATTGAGGTCGCTTGGAACCGATGGCGAAAGAGATCAATCGACAAGTCAATATCGCAATTGCACGGTGCGGAGCGTTGGATCAAAAACAATCCAGGAGAAATCTACTTGGATCCCGCGTGTGAAAATCGGTTTCCTTTGGATCTTGTCAAGTTAGCGCCTCACCAAATCCACTTAATAGCAGTCACGAAGAATTCGCACAAGCATGCCAAGAAACACTTCGGTGGAGGAAGTTCTGGATCGTTCATGCTCATCCCGGCTTCAGCGGCCAAGCAAGTAAGCAATAGCCCGTTTGTTCTTAGCGATACCACTCAAAGCAAAACGTACGTACACGTCTTTGACGAAGTCACTCTCGACACTCTGTTCGAAGAATTGGATACCATTAGCGACTTCGTCTCGTACCTCTCGGCAAAGGAAAAGGGCATAAGGAACGGCTGTCTACAAGTTATCTCCGGAGAGGAGGAACTTCTCGCTTATTACATTATGAATGGCGGGCCAATCAAGCCCAATCAGTTTCGGTTTGAAGACACCGAACTCGCAAGGAAATTCAATTCGTTTTCAATAGGTGAGGGTTTCTGGGCACACTACGCCTCGTCATCAGAACGCGCGGCAATAAAAAGGGCCAATGAAGGGAGTTATTTCTGGGATTCCCTAATAGAACAGTTTGCGAGCCACATATTGGCTGGGTCCGTTCCAATCGACTTGGACAAGTATTTTCTCAGGAATGAATTCGTCAGTCATGAGCAGGCAATTAGATGGATGGCTCGCGAAAACAGGATGGCCCGACGGATGCTCTCTAAAGATTTTGTTGAAAAGATGCAAACCACTTTTAAGGATCGTAGAACCTCTCGCATCTGCTTCTCACCGTTTAATAAGAACGCTTGTTTTATCTTGGTCATTTATCCAAGAAATCCAGGAGAGGACTATTCGATGTATCGGAACGAGAGGGTCGATATTCTCTTTGGATATGCTCTTGCTTGTAAACTTCGTTTTCCAGATGTTACTGAAGTCACGTTGATCGGCACAGAACCCGCAGAAAGTGAGGGTCGCTCGGAGGACGTGCTGGCGCTGGAAATGGGCCCACTAAGCGAGGCGAATAAGAAGGCGGCACTGGAAATGGTACGAAGGGACAGAATCCTACAAGAAGGAACTACCTGGATCCGGGAGGAGTCCCTAGCGAAAGCGGAAGGAATGGATGACATCGGCCCTCCAATACAGCATCTGAAAAAGTTAGGCAGAAATGACCGATGCCCGTGTGGGTCAGGAAGGAAATACAAGAAATGTTGTCTCACCTAGATCTATCACATTGGAACACTCCAACTGGCTAGATTAAGGCCTTGGTAAATAGATGAGAGCGGGGAAACATTGAGAGATGTCAGCACAGGCTGTGAGATTCTCGGTTTTCGTTTGCCTCGATGGTTATTCCATGTACCTGAGTGACGTCGCACGAAGTAAGTAGCACTTATCAGGAAATGCATTTGAAGGAGCGGTTACTTCTACGATTTGACCCTAATAATTCGGCTGACACTATACAAATGGTTCGATACTAAGTAATGCGGACGGAGAAAACTGTGGCGGGAAATAGACAGCACATTCTTCCGAAATTTCTTTTGAAGGGATTTGCGAGTCATGTTGACGGCGATAAGATTTTCACGTGGGTCTATCGCAAAAACGCAGAGCCGTTCCAAACAACAATTGAAAACGTCAGTGTCGAAAAATACTTCTATGGAAGACAAGGTGAGTTGAGTGCGGACGATGAAATAACAAAATTGGAATCTGGCTATGCCGACTTGGTCAATGAGCTTCGCGACGCCAAGGACTCGGCTCGAATCACTGATCGCAGGTTGCCTGAGTTCGTTGCGCACTTAGCGGTCCGGACAAAGCACGTTCGACAATTCTTCCGTACCTCCGCAGAATTTGTGGTTGTGGAACTGGAAAAGTACTTAGGTGAGCCAGCGAATTTCAGAAGATTACTTCTTCGTAATCCGGAGCTAATTAGCGAAGAGCTTGGAAAAGTATTGGATAGGTTCAATCTGCCCATTGAGCAAAAAGAGTTTTTGCTCGGGTTGGTAGAGTATCTTGGTCCAATGATTGTTGATGAACAGATGCCTGAAATTCAAAGTATGCTCGGCAACTTGATGGCCCAAATCAAACCGAACATTGCAAAAGCGGTTAAAGATGGTCACATCAGGACATTGGCAAAAAACCCAGCACCAGAGCCTCGAGCTGAGAGTTATCAAAAGCTGAATTGGATCGTTAAGCATGTCGAGGAAAGCCTGCTCATGGGCGATTTTGGATGCTTATTCGAGATCGATAGCGATAAGAAATTTAAGTCACTCAACGATAAAGACGATCGCATTCTTAACATTTACCTGCCAGTTTCTGCTCATACTTTAGTAGTCGGCACTCCTCACACTAAAATAAATGATCTCCATGTGTCGCAGATAAATAGCTCGATAGCTAAATGCAGTTTCGAGTATTTCGTTTCAGCTGTGGCTGGTGATGATCTAAACGTTCTGTCAACGTCAATCGGCATGCAGTCTGACCTCTTAACAAAGATTGAGATGGATACGTTGATGGCGGAGATACTAGAAGATATTCATAAGCAGCAGTGAAGCTTTCAGATCGGGAGGGCAATTGATCACCTGACGGCGGACAATCGTGCGCAAGCCATGAAAACTCAAGCGCAGCTAGCCCCTCGCAATACCACTCACTGTCAAAAACGACTGTGGGCGTCAGGAGGCTGGTATATGGACAAGGGTTTTTTGAGGGCATGCTTACTCGGTTACAAGCTAAGTTATTGGAAAGTGCAAACTGATACGTGAGTAGAGTATGCTTGAACGTTATCTCTATACGTCACGCATCTACGGCTTCATGCGCTCGATCTGAATTCAGCTTATTTTTATAGGTAGATTTGCTAGTTTGTATGTCGAATGCGCAGCCCGACACTCATGTCAAGTTACAACTCTAAAAAACACCAGAAGGAATTTTAAACATCAGATGACTAGCGAAGAACTCCAACACATGGAGGAAGCCGTAAAGCAAGCGGTCGCTTCAAAATCCGAGGATTCTCGTACGCATCCGCGAGTTGGTGTAGTAGTTGTGCCTAAGGATGGCAAGGTTATCTACGCGCACCGAGGAGAACTTGAAGCCGGAGAACATGCGGAATATACAGCACTTGAACGGAAGATGAAGGAACAGAACCTCGCTGGCGCCATCGTTTATACAACGTTGGAGCCATGCACCACGCGAAACCATCCAAAGGTGCCGTGTGCGCAGCGCTTAATCGAGCGCCGAGTAAGTAGAGTCGTCATTGGAATGCTGGATCCCAATCCCAATATTCTTGGTCGGGGCATTCTTCAATTGCGAGAAGCTGGAGTGGAAGTCGAGCTGTTTCCTCACAATTTGATGAAGGAATTAGAGGATCTAAATCGCGAGTTCCGCAGAACTCATCCGCTACCGCCGCCTATTACCGAGGACCTTTTGACCGAACTTCGCAAGCGCTCTATTGACGATTGGCACCTCTCCATAAGCTCGATTTATTGGAATCGGAATTTTCAACGAGATGCCAGTGCCGTGTTTACGCACTTGGTCGAGGTTGTCGGCAGCCTGAGCGTACTGGTATCAAAGAAACAGGAAACGAACCCCGAGATGATCGCCAAGGAGATGGCAAAAGCAGTCGCTTGGTGGTTGGCGCTTTGCGGACAAGTAGGCATCGCAAGTGCTTCGCGACTTTTATGGACCAAGTTTCCTGACGCGTGTCCCTATTGCCGGACAAAACCGCATGACCAAGATGAATGCACACAGCGTAAGAGGCAGGCTCGGGGTCCAGACTGGATCGAGTTGCGGCGACTCGCCGAGCGCAATATTGAACATCAGCCGAAACGGCTCTCCGAATGGCAGCAGATGTTTTCAGCTATCTATCCTCCAGCCTCAACCGAGGATTACACGAAAACTTTCGCGAAGCTAACTGAGGAAATGGGTGAACTGGCAGAAGCCATTCGGGTGTTTTCGGCTGAGCCTGGCTACTTCCTAAGCGAGGCTGCTGATGTCTTCGCCTGGTTGATGAAGCTTAACAACCTGGTTGAGGCCAAGAAGCCGCGTAACGAACGAGGCCGACTGCTCGAGAGGGCAATGGCTGATTCGTATCCAGCACGTTGCCGTGATTGCAATTCTGGGGTTTGCAGCTGCCCTCCCATCTTGCCATCGACTATTGGTCGCATTGCGCATGAGGTACCTGATGACTTTGTGTCTTTTAGTGATGGTGGGGTTTACTTGACGGTCGAGAAACGCTCTCAAAAGTTCGGCAAAGCCTAAACAACTGCAAATTTCTCATTAGCTAGTTTCTTGGGCGTACCCATCGGACCGATCGTTATTGAGATGTACCTGTCATTGTTCACACTCATCGAAGAAAAAGACAGCGTCAATATACCCAGTTACGCAAAAGGCACGCACTACCTAATGACTCTTGAGTCCAAAAGCAGTTCGTTCTGAGTCTGCTTCGCCCACCGCAAGTGATTCTTCGAGCTAACTCAGACGGGACTTGAAACCTTCTAAACGATAGAACCTAATGCCTGACAATTCAGCACCGTCAGCCATCTCCAACCAATGTGGTTCGATGAACTTTGTTGACGTGGCTGACAAGCGTTCCCGCTCGACCCAAATTGCCTCAATCAAGTAAGGACTCTATTGTTTGCCCCGCACTATCTTCCGCCACAAATGACAGCCGACGTAAGGACTCTATTAATTCTTAAGACGATCTACTCCCGCAAAAACACGAGCAAAACCATCTTTGTTACGTAAGGACTTTATTTGTGACGATCATCTGAATGATCGTTACGAATAAGGTCCTTACCTAAACAATAAAGTTCTTACGTGGTGAGGGTGTAGTAACTGGAAAAAGCCCAGGGGGCAGAATTGGGTTGGGTGTTTTCACCTCACCCCGTTTCCTGCCAACTGGGCTTTTCCACTCTATTCCATGATTGCCGTGCTGCAGATGGCTGGGTTCCGTTGAAGCGGCCCGATCTACATGCAGAAAGCCGACTCTCTCGGCGCCGGGACTTCCTACTGAACGGCCGTCATGGAAATGGAATTACTGCCAAAGTTTGGTACCCAGATCCTCGAGCCGTCGTAGGCTAAACTGAACGGACCTTTCCCGGTGCCATAAGTAACCAGGATTGAGCCGTTGCCGGGGCTTACTTTCGAGACCGTGTTGTCGCCGTTATTTACTATCCAAAGGTTGACGCCATCGAAAACTATGCCCGCTGCTCCATCGCCCACCGGATAGGTATCGAGGGCTAGGCCGTCGCTGGCGCGCAGTTTGGTGACAGTCTTGCCAAAATAGTTCGTAACCCAGATATTGACACCATCGGATGCTATACCAAAGGGACCTTTGCCCACTTTGTACGTACCTAACAAAGCTCCATTCGCGCTTACCCTGGTTACGGTGTTGCTGAAGTTGTTTGCGACCCAAACGCTGGAACCGAAATAAGCCAGGCCGACTGGCCGTTTGCCCACGGCAAAGGTGCCCATGGTGGCTCCCGTGCTTGCTCTCAGTTTGGTGATGTCGTTGCTGTTGCGGTTGGCGACCCAGATGTTGGTACCGTCATAAGCGAGGCCGCCCGGACCATCGCCAACATTGTAGGTACCTACGATGGCTCCGTTCGCTGGATTGATTTTCATTACATTATCGCTGAGCAAGTTCGCCACCCATAGATACGCGCCGGCATATAGCAATGCTACCGGTCGTTTTCCTACGGCAAACGAGCCTGCCAGGGCTCCATCGTTTACGCGCACACGAGTCACCGTATCGTTGAATTGAGTGGCTACCCAAACATAAGTGCCGTCAAAAGCTATCGCCTCTGGTCCGGCAGTTCTGGCTTCGCTGCCCACTGCGGTACCCTCGGCTACGGCAGCAGTCATCGCGCTCATACCAGACGGATTACTGCTGAGCGGGATCTCAGTCATGGGCTGTGTTTGGGCCCTGCTTACAGACGGCAACAGCGCTGCGACTGTCAGGAATACAACGGAAGTCAAAACCCGCGTTCCGGAAATACTCATTTGGCGCCTCCATTCTGTTTGGGCCAATCAACCCAACTTACTGTTTTTACAATCCAGGCCGGCTTTGACATTCCCGGACAACCGCCCCACCTTTCGAGCGCTTCATTGCCATACTTAATAACGCCGATGTGATTCTTCTTGTCTTTGTCAGCTTCCGGATCCGGATCGGTGAACCCGAGCTTGCGCCGGATCGACTCCATATCGGCAGAAGTGCCCGTCAGCAACGACCAGCCCGGGCCTATCTTATGCATATGCGCGTAGTGGGCCAGGTGTTCGGGAGTATCCTCTTCGGGCTTCAACGTGAACGAATACATGAAGATATCTTTGCCCATACGATCGCCAATTAGCGACTGCACTTTCACCAGATTCCTGGTTACAGGCACACAGATGCCTTCGCATTTTGCATACATCATGTTGAAGATGACGATCTTGTCTTTGATTAAGTCATCGTAGAGCCGGACTTTTTCCCCAAGCTGATTTGTAAGGACAAGGTTTGGGAAGTATCGCTGCCTGATCCGCTCTCGCGAAGAGATTTCTTGAAACCGCGGATTCGATTGCCGCATTTGAGCTGACGCCTTGGTAACGCCCAGCAGCGGGGCCGCGCCCAGCAGCGTTAACAAGTTTCTCCGATTCATGTTCATAAGCGAATCCTCTCTGCAAAGCTTGCCGAAAACTCACCAGCTGTCAGCCAGCCAAATCGAAAGCTGCTCAGCTTAAGGTTGGGTCTTATTGTCTCCAACGTCGTTGATTTGGCCCAAAACCATCATGGCGTGATCCTCGTGAACTACGTTGTGACAGTGCAAGGGGAACTTTCCAACAAAATCGCGGAAGCGGAAATAGACGACGGCTTCCGCGTTATGCTCCAACCTCAGCACGTCCTTCCGCCCTCGTTCGATTATTCCTGAGTTCTTAGGAGCGACCCCGTTGATTGAGAGAGTCTGGAATTCTTCAAAGTGCATATGTATCGGGTGTTGCCAGCCCCCCGAATTATTTTGGAAGATCCATTTCTCGACGGTGTTGCGCTTAATTGCAAAGCGGATATCGTTTGGATCAGCACAGTCGCCTACCAACTGGCCGTTGACTTGCCATTGGCCGTTCCCTCTCTCGAACCGAAATGTTCGGGTAATTCGCGGCGCGTCCGTGGTATTGGGGAAGCCATAGAACTGAGTGATAAGCGCGGGGTTAATACTGTTATCCGGAACGACTGGCCCATCAACAACGATTTTCAAAATCTTCTTACCTTGACCAGCCGCCAGAACATCACCGGTCGGGCCACGACCGTCGTCCTGCTCCAAACGATTCTCCAGATAAAAAGTCTTGCCTGCCAAGCCGGTGAAATCGACGATCACGTCGACACGTTCAGCGACGGCAAAGCGACTGCTGGTGACTTGCACTGGCTTTTCCATCAGATTTCCGTCCGTGCTTATCTGCCAAAACGACTTGCTCGAATTGTTGGTCGGATCGAGCACAAACATCTGATAGAAACGCGATGGCCCGGTATTCAGCCAGCGGAATCGGTACCGTCGCGGACTTACGTGCAACACTGGCTGTATCTTGCCGTTGACGAGAAATTTATCACCTAGAATTCCATCGGTGTTAAAGAGGTCAAAGGCCAGGAGTCCGGTGACCTCATCGAATACCTTGTCGTTAAAGACCATGTAGATGTCGAAGCTGGTGAGCGGGTTTTGGCCATCACCGAAGCTTGGCAACCTAAATCCGGTGTTCTCATTCCCGGTATCAAACTCGTTGAAGAGAACGTAGGTTCCCGCCAGCCCTTTGTAAGTATTCTCGGCGGTATGGTCGATACGGTGATCGTGATACCACAAGGAAGACATCGCTTCCTTAATATCACCGGTGCCGGGATGCGTGGAATTTATTCCGGCAAGGACGTTCGGATAATGATGGTCGTAGAACTGTCCGCGTTCCATGAAAAAACACGGGAAGCCATCACTCTCGAGCGGAGTGTGCCCGTTATGCAGGTGCGTAGTCACCGACGGTAGCCCAAAACCACCGTTGTTGACCGGGAGATTATTGCGTTGCCGCACCAAAACCGATCCCAACTGCGGACTTCCGAGGGCTCCATAGTGTTCAACGATCATGGGACCAGGCGTGATCCCGTTGAAACCCCAAATGGGTTGCAGAGGCAGTTCACCCGCTGGAGCCATAGCAGCCAGACCCGCCTGTTGAGACAGCTCATAGAACCTTAGCGGCGGAAACTGCGCGAAAGCCTGATGCGAAACGGTGCGGGCTTCGCCAGCCGCAGTGTTTGGAGCTGCGGTTGGCGCCGGCGTCAGCGAACTGACTGGAGCCAACACCGGCAGCCGCGGCATGTTATCCACGAACGGAGTAGTAGGCGGGCTGTTCGGTTCGTCGTCATCAAATCCAGCACTGGTTAAAGGCCGAGCGCTCAATCCTTTCATTGGAATCAGCATACCGGCCCCAGTCAGCAAACCCAATTTCATGAGGTCACGCCGTTTCAACCCGGCGGAAATTAGCTCGCGCCGATTGTTTGCGGCTATTTGTCGATCTCTTTCCCGCTTCCTGTTTCTCTTTGAGATATGCGCCATTAAGGTTCTCCCTGCGGAAGGCTCGCCAGAGATCAGCCAAGCCGGACCCGGTCAGTGGTAGTTTCAGTTATTGGTGGAGAGTCCAGCCTGATGGACATGATTCTCCACACTAATGCGTACACGCAACGATCAATAACTCTAGATCTTTTTGGACGACGACCATTTGAGATCCCAATAAGAGAATCTCTTCAGGTCTGCTGGGCTGGTGAGATTTTGTGCGCGCGAAATCTATTGCGAATCGGAATTGATGTCAAGCATTTTCCTCATTTCGTGGTTAGGTATGGCCACGCTGAGTAATTGGAGTTCGAAATGCGAGTTCAGCTGATTTAAGCAACTGATGTTGCCTTGGGGAAAATGGATTGAATTCCTAAACTCTGCGCCAGCTCCCTACGATTATCGATTCCTGGCTGTTTTTGGGTCTAAGATATTGCCGAGTAATGGGCTAGTTTGAGATGCCACGGGCTTGTCCCGTGGTTTTTCACGTTCGCTGCTACTGGAAAGCTTCTAATCAGCAGCCAGCGTGAACTACCACGGGCCAAGCCCGTGGCATCCCAGCAGGTTATGCAGAGTTTGCTTTAGCTTCCACCATGACGCTCCACCGGGCAAGCCGGTGGTATCAATTGAAACTGACCCACTACCTACTGCCGGATCAGTTTGACAATCCTCGTCGCTCAGTTGCCGTAGAC
>Ga0134125_10000210_pt1 | contig 86279 bp, 70 predicted proteins | sample KB31751_FD_96464 | JGI IMG/M metagenome (GOLD analysis project Ga0134125, IMG submission 96464) | Terrestrial soil microbial communities with excess Nitrogen fertilizer from Kellogg Biological Station, Michigan, USA - KB3-175-1 | ecosystem: Environmental > Terrestrial > Soil > Unclassified ... | reverse complement strand
GTGGAAGGGTCTCGGGATGAAGGTAGGAACCCGGCTTGCCATCCTCCGGATTGTGCGGGATTGGACTCAGGACGAGCTGGCCCGCAAGGCAGGGATACGCTCTGGCACCGTCTCCGACTACGAGCGGGGAAAGATGGTCCCCGGGCTCCTGGCGCTGCAACGTCTGCTCGACGCCATGGGCTACAGGTTGTCAGACCTTGAAACTGTAGACGCTTGTCTCGGGAAGCTCGGTCAGGTGCCGCCCGCTCGCGACTCGGGAGACATGGCGGCACAGATCCAGGAAGCTACGGCGGGCCTCGGCGAGTACGTCGGGAGAGTGGTACGGCTTGCCCTGGTTCTCCTGGGAACAAAGCGCGGAGTGGTCGCCCATTGAGGGCGAATAGGCGCCCGTCAGAGCTAATCCTCCTCGTGCGAATTGTTACCTGATTGTAACACGCCAGAGACTGGCCTACGCCCTAAGTAACTTATTTACAAAGGCTTATGCCTGTTGCGCCCTCCCCCCGACCGGGAGAGAGGGGAGCGCCAAAAAAGGCAGCCTTGCTCTGGGCTGTTCTCCCTCTTCTCCCGGTCGGGCGTGAGCGAGGCGCGCTTCCCTTGTCTTGAGCTTGGTGAGGAGCACTAGATGGTGGGCCCACGGCAATTGGCCAACCGGTGGTTGGCCAATTGCGAGATCGGGCCAGGCCTCTGCAAAGGCGCGCATGTACTTGAGGTTCGAACGCGAGAAGCCCTTGATCTTGGGGAACGCGACCCTCAGGTCGGCCGACACCTGGTCGATGACGCCCGTGCCCCATCCCTCCTGCGCCTGCCGCAGGCAGCCTTGCTTGCTCTTGGCTGTTCTCCCTCGTCTCCCGGTCGGGGGGAGGGCGATGGGAGAAGAGGGCCGGGGTGATGAGGGGTGCGGCGGGAGACAGGTCGGCCAGGGCTGGGACCGAGGACCGGGGTGATGAGCTTGTGCTACCCTTGCCTCTCCGAGGAGGTGACATGCCCTTCGAGGACCCGAAGGACCCTGTAGCCAGCGACCCGAGTTTCCTTTCCACCAAGACCATTCCTCCTGAAGACCGGCTCATCTTCGCCCTCGACGTGCCCAGCGTCGAAGAGGCTAAGTGTCTGGTCACCACCCTGCGCGAGTCCGTGCAGTTCTACAAGGTCGGCCTCGAGCTGTTCGCGACCGGCGGCTACTTCGAGCTCGTCGACTGGCTCGTCGGCCAGGGCAAGAAGGTCTTCGCGGACCTCAAGCTCTTCGACGTACCCGAGACCGTGCGCTCCGCCGTCCGCCAGCTTAAGCAACGCCCGATCACCCTCACCACCGTCCATGGCAACGACGGCATCCTCGAAGCCGCCTGCCGCGACAAGGGGGATCTCAAGATCCTCGCCGTCACCGTACTGACCAGCCTCGACCAGGGCGACCTCACGGATCTTGGCTTCTCCGTCGACGTCCACCGCCTCGTGCTCTCCCGCGCCCGCCGGGCCCTGGAGATCGGCTGCGACGGCGTCGTCTCCTCCGGCCTGGAGGCGCGAGCCCTCCGCGAACATCTGGGAGAGAAGCTGTTGATCGTCACCCCCGGCATCCGCCCGGTCGAAAACCGCCCTTCGGACGATCAGAAGCGCGTCGTCACCGTCGAGCAGGCCCTGCGCAACGGCGCCGACTACATCGTCGTCGGCCGCCCCATCCGCAACGCTCCCGATCCCTACCAGGCGGCGCTCGCCATCCAGGGGACGATCGAGGGGCTGTTCCTGTAAAGAAAAAAGAGAGGGCCCTCCGATGCTTGGAGGGCCCTCGATTGAGTTGGTTCAGTTTTCAAAGAGCCTTCTTGTTGGCACCTACGGCTTCGGCGTGACCGGCACCGGACTCACCGGAATCGGGTCTTTCGGAACCGGCTTCAAGGGCGCCGGGTCGGTCTTCTTCCGGCGGAAGGGCTGAACGCCGAACTCCACCAGCTTCTCGTTGCGGTTGCCGAAGTGCTCCTTGACCCCGGTGCGGAGGAACGTCGCGAGCTTCTTGCCGTCCGCCAGGGCGACCTTCAGCCGCTGCGAGACCAGTTGCTTCGAAGCCGCATGGACGTCCTGTTGCGAGAGGAGGGTACGGACCTCCTCCAGCAAGGCCTGGAGCTTCGCCCGCGGCGCCTCCAGATGAGGGAGCTCGGCGATGTTGGCCAGCAGGGCGACGAGCAGCTTCTCCCAGCGGGCGAAGAAATCGGAATAACGGGTCTGAAAATTAGCCATGACACTTTCTCCTTAGTCTTTGATACAGCTTGAGTTACCTGCGGCTTCGGCGCTCCCGGAGAACACCCCCGGAACGGCGCCGCGCCGCGTTTGCCACACACCTCCTCCTTTGGGCTCGCCCACGAGCCCTTTCCCCTTTCTGTGGATCGCGCCCCCCACCCGGCGGGCCACTCCTGTTTACCGGCTGTTTTTCGAACGAACGGTGCTATTATGAGTGACATCTTGAGTTTGTCAAGCCCCAATTTTCGACTTGACAAATGAACCTTGCGGCAATAGAGCTAAGTACGTGGTGAGGGGTTTCAGGAATGCCGCCAAGCCAAAAAACGGCGTGGTGCGCTGCACAGCTTTGGCACGAAACGAGTTGAACCTGGGGTGCCCGCCCCCGGACTTGAGGCGTCGGATGACAGGCCGTCTTTGACGGCTGCGAAGCCTGAGGCGGGTGGGGAATGGCTTGTCGCCGGAGGTGAAAAGCTCGCGGCGGGTTGAGCCGGGCTGGGACGAGACGGCTGGAGCTTGGCACGGCCCGCGGCAGCTTCCGACGGCCGGCCACAAGCTCGCGATGTGACGAACGGCAGGGCTGGCGAGGCGCAGGAGCTTGCCGCGAAGCGCCGCAAGCACGTCATGCCTCGCCGGAAGGTCGATCTTTGACAACTGATGCACCGGGCGCCAGCGCGAGCGCCGGGGACGAGGCGCCCCGGCCCGGCGGCGACGCCTGGAGAGCAACCCTCCGCAGCTCCCAGGCCTCTCGGCTGGCGCCCACTGTTTGTCTCGCGTCCCGCGTCCCTCTTCCGCCGGGGTGCCGGAGCCCCGTGACTCCTTGGCTAGGTGATGACGGCGTCTAAGTCCTCGTCGGGGGTCTTCGCCGAGGCCGCTTACGAGCTTGCCGAGAACGCGGGCAAGGGTGCGCCAGAGGGCTCTCTTGGCCATAGGGGTAATCATGGCCGCCGTCTCCTTCCCCGTCGCGGATCGTCCTTGATGGATGGACTCCGGATAACTCCGGATTTATGGAGTTGTCTTTCCTGTAATACGGGCGTAAAATTCAGTGAACCCCCAATCTCGCGGCGCCAAGTCGGCGGAGGCCGGACGTGAAACGCGCTGTCGTGACCCTGTTCCTGGTAATCCTGGCCACGTCGATCCGACCGGCGGGTGCTGAGATCTGCACGATCGACAACACTCCTGCTGCCACTCTGCTCCTGCCGTATTTCGAGGTTTCCCTGGACGGTTCCCTGCCGAGCCTGCAGCGGCAGGGCGAAATGCCCCCAAAAATGACCACTCTTTTTTCTGTCAACCATAAGGGGAGTACGACGCAGATCCTGTTGCCGGTGATCGGTCACGTGGTCATCTGGAGCGATCTCTCGGTCCCCGTGCTCGACTTCAACATCTACCTGACGAGGTTCGACGTCCAGACGATCAACCTCAAAGACATCCTGGTCAAGGGCGAGTTGCCGCAGACAGCATCCGCAGGGCAGGACCCCACCGACATGATCAGCCCCAAAGGCCCATTGTCGGCCGACACCGATTTCGCGAGTTGCAACGGCCAACTCCCGCCACCCAACCTGCCACCCCTCTTCCTCGCTCATGTACAAGCGGCACTGACGGGCAAGCCCTCGGCACTCCTGGGGGGCCTCTGCGCTGGCCGAGATTACGGTGACAATATCGCCCGTGGCTACATCACGATCGATGCGGTCAACAACTGCACACTGCGTCTCCCCAGCGATCCCGCCTATGTCAGTAACGACCTGACGAACGACAACACGCTCTGGGGCGACTATTTCTACGTCGATACCAATCAGGGTTCCGCCGTCGGCGGGCCGCTGGTCCACATCGAGGCGAGCGCAACCCACCCGCAGACCTCGACATCGGGCCAGTACACCTTCTACGGCCGCTACGTGGGTTGGAACGCCACCGATCACCGCGAACCTCTGAGCACCAGCTTCGTCGTGCGGTACGTCCACGGCGGCACCAGCCTGGTCGTGTGGCGAGACTCCAAGGTGAACCAGACCGCGTTCGCCTGCCCGGCGGTCGCGGGCGCTCGGCCTGCCTGGTACCCGTTGGGAAACGAGGGCATCGTTATCTTCGACGAAGAGGAGAATCCCTTTGTCCCGGCGACCTTCCCATTCTCGCCGCAGCCGCCGCAACAGGGGCTCACTCCGTTCCCTGTCGAGGCCCAGCGCACCGACGTCGGGGGACCCGAGTTCCCGGTCCCCTTCAACTTCGGCTGGCTCTATCTGAATCTCAACACGGCGGTTGCGGCGGCGGGCGCCAACCCGCCGGAAGACCCCGCAGCCTCGCAGGCCTGGGTCTTTGCGATCATGGACGCCACCGGCCGGTTCAGCGTCGGCTTCAACGCCGTCCAACTTGACAGCGCCTGCACTGCCAACCACTTCGTGCCTTGAAATGGTAGGCCGACCGGATTCCGGGCCGCGAAAGCCGCCGGCCAGAAAACTCACCCAGCGATCGGGCGAACGGAACCGGCAGACGGCAAGCTGGATTCTCACTGCCGTTCTCGGGGTCTTCTTCATCGCGGTCTTCGTCTGGGCTCCGCCGACGTTGCCTCCGTTCAAGCAGCGCATGCTGGCTTTCGCCGCCGCCTTGCTGGCGGGGACCTGCGCGATCTTCTGGACCGGGAGCCTCGGCATCCACGTCCAGTGGCTCACCGGCCGTTTCGGGCAGATCGCGGTGCGGGCGGGCGGCGGGCTCGCCGTCTTCGTGCTGGTCCTCCTCTGGTGGGAGTCGCCGCTCGCTCCCGTCGCGGTCGACAGCGGGGTCTATCGCGTGCGCGTCACCGTGCTCGGACCCGACGGCAGTCCCGCCGAGGATGCCAGAGTCGTCTCCTCGCTCGGAGGTGAAACCAAGAAGGTCTCCGGCGGTTGGGAGATCGACATCCCAGGCGCGCGTTCTGGCGCCTCCCGCCGGCTGACGGTCCTTGCGACGGAGCCCGCAGCTTTCCTCCAGGGCTCGGCCGGGATCGACCTTGGCGAGGACCGCGAGCCCAGCGTCACGGTCCGACTCCAGGCCGACCGTTCAGCGAAGGTTCGTGGGTCCGTGATTGACGCTGAGGGAAGAGCTCTGGCTGGCGTCCGGGTGAGCGCCGTCGGACAGGAAGCGGAAGGGGTGATCACGGGACCCGACGGTGGCTTCGTCCTGGCCGCCGGGGCGGCAACCGGACAGCAGGTGCTGCTCCGCGCCGAGAAAGCGGGCTTCGAGCCGCTACGGCAATACCATCCGGCGGGAGGTGATCCGGTCGTCCTCCGGCTCGACAGGACTGAAAGGAAGTGACATGGGCCAGTCGTGCCGAATCCTCATCCTCTCTCTGACCTCCACCCTGGCATTTTCCGGTGTAGCACTCGGCGAAAAGGGCGTGCTCGTCCTCCATGTTTCGAATCTCCAGGGACGACCGCTCCCTGGTGTCGTTCTGGCGACGATGGGAGACGGCTCCTCAAGCTCCCCCACGACGCGCGATGGCAAGACGCGGATCCGCTTGGCACCGCAGACAGAGCCCGGAGACATCGTCACCTTGCAGGTGACTCAAAACGAGCTGAGGAAGAAGGCCTTGGTATTCATCAGCCCCTGGGACGCCCAGGTAACGGTGCCGTCGTTCGAGAACAGGTCCAACTACTTCGCCCGGATTCGGCTCGCCTCCTGGGGGGAGCGAGCTCTGCTTGAGAAGCCCGAGGCTGCCAAAGCGATGGCTCAAACCCTTGTCAAATTGCTGTTTCCCAGCACAATGGCCGAGATCGATCGCAAGGAGGCCCTCACCAAGACGGCCCAGATCTTCGGGCTCGACCCTCTCAAAATGGACAAAGCGATCCATGCATGGCTCCAGACGACGCAGGATCCCTACGACCAGGGACTGAAGGCCCTTATTGATGGGGACTACACGAGGTCCTCGCCTCTGCTCGAAGAGTCTCTCAAACGCCGAAAAGAGAAGCTTGAGGAGGCGCGGAAGGAGATCGTCGAGGCGGCCAATTTGCTCGGCCAGTCTCGCCTTGGGGAAGGCGAGTACGGCAAAGCCGCGGAGGCTTTCAGGAGTGCCCTCGCTCAGCAGCCGGACGACCTTGGGCTGCTCAACCGGCTCGGCCTGGCGCTCTCTCAAGCGGGCGATTATCCCGGAGCTCGGGATCGCTTCCAAAAGGTCCTGACCCTGGCGAGCGCGGCCAGTGGGGCCGAGCCCCCGGAAGCGCTCTATGCGAGGATGAATCTCGCCCACACGCTCTATGACCAGGGAGAGCTCACGGAGGCTCGCGGGCTCGGAGAGCAGGTCCTGCCGGAGATGCAGCAGGTCTTTGGAGAGAAGTCTCGGGAGACCCTGAGCGCCATGAATATGATGGCCACGATCCTCCAGGAGCAGGGCGATCTGGTGGGTGCTCGCAAGCGCTGGGAGCGATTGGTGGTCCTCAGTCGAGAGGTCCTGAGCAAGAGGGACCAGGAGATCATCAAGATCAACCTCGCTGGCAACCTGTTCGACCAGGGAGACCTCGAGGGGGCACGGAAGCTCCAGCAGGAGGTCCTGGATGCATGGAAGAAGGAATTGGGAGCCGATCATCCGGACACCCTCACGGCGCAGAGTAACCTGGCCGTGACACTCTCGGCTATGGGAAAGCTCCGCGAAGCCCGCGCACTCTCGGCCGAAGTGCTCGAGAAGCTGACAAAACGGCTGGGCAAGGAGCACAGCAACACCCTGGCCGCAATGACCACCCTGGCCGCGATTCTGCGCAAACAAGGGGACCTCGCCGGAGCTCTAGCGCTCTTCCAGGAGGATCTGAGTATTTGTAAGACCGTCCTCGGCGAAGCGCACCCGGATACCCTTGCTGTCCAGGGAAGTCTGGCCCGGGTGCTTCGGGACCAGGGCGATCTCGGAGGAGCCCGGATTCACCAGGAGAATGTGCTGAACGCCAGACGTGCCGTATTGGGCGAGGAGCACCCGAACACTCTGGTAGCGAAGGACGACCTGGCCGTTACCCTGAGACTGCAAGGCGAGCTGCCGCGGGCCCGCAAGCTTGGCGACAAGGCGTTTGCCGATTTCCGCAAAGTTCTGGGAGAAACCGCTCCCGCGACCCTGACGGCCATGGACCACTTGGCTCTCACCCTCCGGGCCCAGGGTGACCTCGAGGGGGCACGCAAGCTGCTCGACTCAGTCGTCGAGATGCGGCGGCGCAACCTCGGCCCTCGCCACCTGGACACCAGCGAAGCCGAGTGGGAGCTGGCTTCGACGCTTCGTGAGTTGGGACAAGCCGAGGCCGCCAGCCCGTATCTTGCCAGCCTGCGGTGGCTCCTCGAAGCCGATCCGGAGGACCTTTCGCGCCAGCAGCGCGAGATCGCTTCACAACTTCCGGCGTTGCTCAAGAAGTAGCTCCGGGCAAGCCAGAAACAGCGTCAACGATAGGGAGAATGAAAGATGCCCACCTGGAAAGGGATCGTGGGACAGAGCTTCAACCCGGACGACTTCGACACCTACTGCCACACCTTGCAGTGGCTCGCCTGGCGGCCGTCGTTCATCGTCCTGCACAACACCGGCGTGCCGTCGCTCGCGCAGCGGCCGAACGGGCTGACCAAGAAGCACATCCAGAACCTGGAGGCGTTCTACCGCGACGAGCAGAAGTGGGGCGCCGGTCCGCACCTTTTCGTCGACGACAAGCAGATCTGGGTGTTCACGCCGCTCACCCTGTCCGGCGTCCACTCGCCGTCTTGGAACCAGGTGGCGCTCGGCGTCGAGATGCTGGGGGATTATGAGAAAGAGGCCTTCAACACCGGCCGGGGATTGAAGGTGCGCAAGAACGCCGTGGCGGCCCTCGCGACCCTGAGCGCCGTCCTGGGCTTCGAAAGCCAGTCGATGCGGCTCCATCGTGAAGATCCGCTGACCACCCACGCCTGCCCCGGCAAGAACGTCCGCAAGCTGGAGGTGATCCAGGAGGTGCAGGACCTCATCCTCGCCCGGCACGCCGGGGAGCACGCGCTTAAACCGGCTAAACCGGTGGGCTGAGATCGGGTGATTTCGCGGCCGGCAACACCGCGCGCAGCAGCGCGTTGAGCAGAATGCCGAGCGTGATGGCGATGACCACGCCATTGCCGAGGAACAACCGGGCCGAGGGTGGCAGCGCCGCGAACCACTCCTTGCGGGCGGCGGCCGCGAGCGGCAAGGTGAGAGCGGCCATCAGGGAGATCGCCGTCGTCAGGAGCCACGCCTCATCCTTCGCGCCGCAGCCGAGCAGCCGCAGGCCGACCGTGGCGATCATGCCGCAGATCACCAGGAAGACGGCGCCCACGATGGGCCGCGGAATCAGCACCAGCAGCGCTCCGAGCTTCGGCGACAAGCCATAGATCAGCAACAGGATCGCCGCGACCTGCACGACGCGGCGGCTGGCGACGCGCGTGGTGGCGATCACTCCCGTGTTCTGCGCGTAGGTCGTCAGCGGCAGGGCGCCGAAGAGCGGACCGATGGCGGAAGCAACTCCCTCCACCGTGATGCCGCGGCGGATGTGGCGCACCGTGTAGGTGATTCCCGAGACCGCGCACGTTCCCGCGTAGTCGCCGATCGATTCGGCGATCGAGCCCACGAAGCCGACGATGACGCCGATCACCGCGCCGCCCGCGAGCTGCCAGCCGAGCCCCGGACCGCCGAAGGCGAACAGGCGCGGCAGCCCGAACCAGGGCGCCCGCTCCAAAGCGGAGAAATCCGCGATGCCCAGGAGGCTGGCGCCGCCCACGCCGAAGATCATCAGGCTGAAGAAAATCGCTCCGCGAGCGAGCACCCCGAGCCGGAATCGATATCCGATCACCGTCAGTAAGAGGATCGACAGGACGGCGGCCCCCGCGAGCCCGAGCATCCTCGGATTGGGATCGGCGAACACCCACCCGCCGGCCACTCGGGCGAGCGAGACGCCGATGGTGAGCACGACGATGCCGCAGACGTAGGGAGGAAGGAACCGGCGCAACGGAGCGAGCACGCCGCTCGCGCCTACGACGGTCTCGAAGATCCCGGCGATGAACCCCGCCATCCACATCGCCGGAGCGCCATAGATCGCGCCCGCCGTGGCCATCGCCCCGGTATCCGTGGCCGAGGGCCCGAGCACCGAAGGGAGGCGGTTGCCCCAGGTGACGTTGACGAAAGTGGCGATCCCCATCAGCGTCAGGCAGGCGGAGATCATCGCCGCCGCCTGAGCCGCGCCATACCCCACCGCCGAGGCCACCATCAGCGGCAGCACATAGGGTGACACGTCGACCAGCGTGTGCTGCCAGGCGTAGAGCAGCGTCTCGAGCGGCGGCGGCACGTCGTCGACGCCATAATGCGGGGGCAGGATCTCAAGATCCTCCGCCCAGACGCGCTCGTCGCCCCTTTCGGTGCTCACCGGCACCGATTCTATGCGAACTGGCGAAGGGGAAACAGAAGAGCGGGGGCCTCCGGCTGTGGAGGAGGCGTCCATCCTCCTGCTCCTATCTCAAGTTCGAACCCAGCGAGCTGGCACAGGGTGAGCGATATCCTGAGGGCGCGGTTCAGCAGAGCCTTGTCAATAGGTTCGAGCGCGACCCACGAGCCCGGAGGCTCTGTATCGAGCGTTACGGACCTACATGCGTAGTGTGCAATTTTGATTTCGGCGTCACGTATGGCGAGCTCGCGGATGGCTTCATCCATGTCCACCATCTCAGGCCCCTCTCTGGTATTGGACGAGAATACTTTGTCGATCCGGTCGAAGATTTGCGCCCGGTTTGCCCGAACTGCCACGCGGTCTTACATTTAGGCGGATTACGGAGTATCGACGAAGTAAGGGACTTTTGCGGAAGTAATTCCGTATGCCCCGAAGGGGTAATGGCATGTAGCCTGGGGCTGGCGCTTTTTGCCAGCCCCAGGTACGCGGAACCCGAAGAAAACCTGGAGCCCCGAAGGGGCGGCGGCAGTTCTGGCTTCGATCTGGAGTCGCCGCCGCCCCTTCGGGGCTTGAAAATTGTTGAGACTGGGGGGCCTGGGGCTGGCAAACAGCGCCAGCCCCAGGCTACATGCCGCTGCCCCTTCGGGGCAAAAGCTCGACTGAAGCCGAGATCTATCGAATCGTCCACGCCGTCCAGCGTCGCACCAGACGCGTTCGTACGCGACAACAACTACACCCAGGCGTATCTGCAATCCAAGGACGGCTCGTCGCCGTCGAAAGGAGAAGAAACGTCCACGTCCTCGTTTCAATGGGCGGCGTGCCGGTCCTTCTCCCGGATCGCCTCAGCGAGGAAGCGTAGTCGGGCGCGCTGATCCTCGCAGTCCTCGCCGCCGACTTCGACGACGGCGATCTCCGGCACGCCGTTCCAATCGGCGTCGTTCCAGGGAAAGACCACGGAGGCGCCCTTGCGGATCCAGGCCTCTTTCACTCGCGGCAGGGCGCGATGGTCGCTGGGCGGGTCAGCTCCAGCCCTTCCCAGATGGGAGGAGGCGCCGTTGCTCGATCGCACGGCGGTGGCCTTGATCGTCCGGCGTTCCAGGTTGGCGACGAGGGTCCGCAGGAAGTCGTCGCCGATCTCCTCCGCGGCTACCAGGAGCGACTCTTCGGCCTTGGCCGCGCCTTCCAGCAGCGGCAGCCACTTCCAGAACGGCGCTGTGACCCGCTTGATCGCCAGCACCCGCGGCTGCTGGAGCGTCATCGTCCAGGGAACCGGCCACAGGTCTGCGGCCTCGCCCAGGAGCTGCGGCGCCCAGGCGCCGCCCAGCAGCAGGCCCGGGCGCCGGGCGACCGTCGTCTCGAAGCGGACGGACGCCGTGCACCACACCGAGCGCGAGTCCGGCACCGTCTCCAGAATGTTGTCCAGAAGCTCCCGCAGGTCGCTGTACTCCGTCGGCATTCCTTCCTTCTCCCAGCGGGCGATACCAGCCCTTCCGAACGTAGACACCAAGGCGGGTGGAATCGGGTTAGGGTTCGAGCGGCGACCGGGCGCCGAACATTCTCACCAACGTCCAGCCCGCCATGGCTGCCGCGAGGTGCTTGAGGGCGTGGCCCCCCACGACGTCCAGCATAGCGAAGATCGGCCGATCGTAGTACTCCAGGATCTTGGCCACCCCGTACCAGCCCAGAGCGAGGAGGACGTAGTGCCCATGCGAGTAGCGGGCTCGGTAGAGCGCCATGACGAGTGGAATCAACAGCAGCGGGCCTAATTGAACCAGCACATAGAGCCGCAGGTCCCCCCGGCCTTGGAGCTCGCTCCCGTACCAAAGGAGGACGCTCGCCACCCCGAGCCCCACCAGCGGCCAGAGCAGCAGCCGGTAGGCCCGCTCTCCGATCCGCTCGCCGAGGATCGAGGCGAAGAGACCCATGAAACCGAGCGTCATGGGCAGGCGGTCCCAAAGCAGCGTCGCGTTCGAGGGTGCCCAGTGGTAGTACCCGGAGCCGAAGGCGGTCAGCGCGAAGGAAAGAAAAAGGAAGAACCAGCCTCCCCTTTCGACCAGCTTCCTGCTACCGCCCGGTGCGGTAACCGCCCGCCGCAGCCGGAGCAGGCCGGCCACTCCCACGAGGAGGAACGGCAGGTTCGAGGCCACGTTCTGGAAATTCGGGATTCCCAGCCATGGCCGCGTATCCGCGAACCGGTGATAGCCCGAAGGCTGGGGAATAGGGGACATCCGCAGGACGATCGTGGCCACCAACGCGGTCACACCCAGCAGAACCCAGATACGGCCCGGCCAGCCACCCGGCTGCTCCGCTGCCTCCAGAGGAGTTGTCATTGTCGTCAGTATAGCGGGGCTATACTCAGCCCAATCCCGCTTTTTTCGGGGGAAGGAGGACTTCATGGATCGATTCAAGGGATTCGCCCTGCTGATGCTCGGCGCGGCTCTCCTCGTGTCGCCGGTCTCATCCCAGACAGCACAGACCGCCCAGACGGGCGCTTCGGCTCCGTCGCCGTCGAGGATGTCCAGTGACACGCTCACCGTCCAGCTCTTCAACGTCACTCCGACGACGGCGGTGACTCTCGCCTTCAAGGGGCTTCGCTTCACCGGACCTCCTCTCGCCAGGCCGGGCTCGGAAGCCGCCGTCCAGGGCGTCACGTTCCAGGGCAGCACGATCGTCTTCAGCCCGCCCCAGCGCTCGGTGCCGGTCGGCCAGTTCAGCACCGTTTCTTTCTCCGTCGGTGTCGCCATCACCGGACCGGTCACCGGCACCGCCACGGTCCACAAGCCGGTCGTCGTCACCCTGGCGCTCCCCACCGGCTTCGTTTCGACGCAGGATGGCCCCTTCTCCCTGGGGAACCCCGCCGTCGTGCCGGCGGCCGCCCCCGGCAATAAATAAGCCGAGCCGGCGATGGCGAAAGGGTCTTTCGAGGACGCTGTAGCGGTGGTAACGGGCGGGGCCTCCGGCCTCGGCAAGGCGCTGTGCGAGGAGCTCGGCCGTCGCCATGCCCGCGTGGTGGTGACGGACCTCCAGGAGGAAGGCGCCCGCGCCGTGGCCGAGAGCATCGTGAAGGCCGGCGGCCGGGCCACGGCGGCGGCGCTCGACGTGCGGGACGCGGCGGCGTTCGAGCGCATTCTCGACTCGACCCTCGCCGGCCACGGGCGGCTCGACTACCTCTTCAACAACGCGGGCCTCGCCGCCGTCGGCGAGGTCCAGAGCCTCCCTCTCGATATCTGGCACCGGGTGCTGGACGTCAATCTCTGGGGCGTGATCCACGGCGCCACGGCGGCGTACGCCCGGATGGTCCGCCAGGGCTCAGGCCATATCGTCAACATCGCCTCGCTGGCGGGCCTGGCCGGCGCGGCGCTCAGCTCACCCTACTCCGCGAGCAAGTTCGGAGTCGTGGGGCTATCCCTCACTTTGCGGGCGGAGGGAGCGGATCTCGGCATCAAGGTGAGCGCCGTCTGCCCAGGCTTCATCGAGACCAGTATCTTCGACAACAGCAGCTACACCGGCGCCACGCAGGAGGGGATGATCGGCCTCATTCCCTTCAAGTTCATGGATGTCCACGTGGCGGTGCGCAAGCTTCTGCAGGGCGTCGAGCGCAATCGCCCCATCATCGTCTTTCCCTTCTACGCCCGTTTTCTGTGGTGGCTCACCCGGTTGCGGCCGCAGATCGGAGTGGACGTCAATCGCAAGACGGCGCGGGCGTTTCGGCGGCGTAAGGCGAAGAGCTGAAGGAGGATCTACTTCTTCGAGGGCTTGATTAGCGGTCCAATCGCTTCCACTCCTCCTCGTTCTCCCGCATCTGATCGATGTGGCGCGCCGCATGTTGGGCTAGAAAGTAGAGCCACTGGTAGACGTCGAGCCTTCCGCTCCCGTTGACTGACATGCGCACCGTGTGGAGAGCCCCTTCGCCGCCGCGAAGGCGGTCCAGGATGCTGACGCACTCCCGGTACTGTGCGTCCATTCGCTCGCGAACCTCAGGGCTCGAAACCGTCCCCGTCGGAATCATGTGCTCCGGCCTCGACCAGGAGAATGAGCCACGCCGCCCAATGGGCTCCAACAGATCGAGGTCGCTCTCCCCCTCCGGTACCGGAGTGCCCCGGCCGGCCCGCTTCAAGCCCTTCTCCGCGCTCTGGCGAATGACGATCAGCAGGAAGTGGCTGGTCAGGGTGACGTGCTCGAGAACCTCGTCGATCGACCAACCGCCCCTGGCAGGTTTATAGGCGCGCAGGGTTTCCGGATGATCGAACCAGCCATCGATGGCGCCGAAGGTCTGGTCCAGAGATGTCCGGACCCGCTCGATCGTCAAGGTGTAGGGAGGTGTCGCCATGGCTCGGGAGTCCGTTCCCGAAGTCTATAGCGACTCCTTATCAGGGGAGCAAGTCCGAGACTTCGATAACCGCCTCCGGGCAACCGAGCGGCGAAACGGTGTCGCCCGCCCGGAGGACCATCCGGGTCTGGTAGACCCCATTGACGGGATTCCGAAAAACCTCTAGCGCTCTGCGGACGAGGTTGAGAAGCCAGGCTTCTGGAATCACGGAGCTGGCGTAGAGAGGGATCTTCTGCTCTCGGTCATAGAACAAAGAGCTGTCTGCGATCTCCACGACCAGCAGAGCCGTCGTGGGATGAGCGTTGAGGTAATCGAGGATACTGCCGCGGACGACGGCAAAGTCTGGCTCGGGCTCGGAGTCTTCACCCAGGACAAGTGGAAGCCGACCGCGAATCTCGTAGCCGTCCGTTGGCGGGAAGGCGCCCCGAAGTGCTTCATGAGATCGTTGAATGGCCGTCGCATTGAGGCTGTCCTGTGGCGGCTTGTCATAGATCACTCCCTCGATCAGCTCGAAGTGCTTGCCGGGCGAAAGAAATCCCTGGGCAGCCAGGCGCTCGTACTCCCCACGGGTCCAGCGGTGAGCTTCGACCATGGGTGAATCCTACCCCGTCAAATGCCCCGTCCCCGAATCCCCCATCTCCACCTTTCCGGACGGAAAATACTCCTTCCACCGCCTCGTCACCGTCGCCGCGGTTTCTTCGTCAGCGAAGAGCTCTTTGGGGTACCAGGGCTTCATGCGGGCGTCGATGAGGATGGGGGCCTGGTAGGAGACGTGGTGACGACGGAGGGTGGTCGCGGCGGCGTGGAGGTCGGCGGCGGGCTCGAACCTCGTGAAGGTGGTCCAGAGGAAGTTGATGGGGCTCGCGGCGGCGCGGCGGGGCTCGTCGGTGAGGACCACCAGGGGCCAGCCGGCGAAGGCGGGATGGGCGGCGAAGCGGGCGGCGGCTCCAGGATCGTCCTGATAGGTGGGGCCCCCCACGATCAGGCAGCCGGGGATGAAAACGTGGACGTCCGAAAACCCCTGCGGAATCTCGGGCGCGGCGAAGGTGCGGGGTAGCTCGCGCACCGGATCTCCCAGGCCGAGCCAGACGCCTTTCGAGCCCTCGTTCACCTGCGGGCCGGTGTAGTCCAGGGTGTCCATGGCGAGGTTCGCGAAGACGTAGAGGTCCGTCTCCGGATGGGTGCGCTCCAGGATGTGGGTGAGCGTCGCCGGAAAATCCTTCAAATCCACTCGCTGATCCGTCACGAAAAGGAACTTGGTCAGAGAGAGCTGCCCCTCGCCCAGGATGCGGAAGGCGGAAGCCATCGCCTCCCGCTTGTAGCGCTGCTTGACGACCGCCGCCGCCAGCGAGTGGTAGCCCGTTTCGCCGTAGGACCAGAGATCCTCCACCGCCGGCATGACCAGGGGAAAGAGCGGCGAGAGAAGCTCCTGGAGGAGGTCGCCGATGAAGAAGTCCTCCTGCCGGGGCTTGCCCACCACGGTGGCCGGATAGATCGCGTCCCGCCGATGGGCGATTTTTTCGACCTCGAAGACCGGGTAGTCGTGCTGGAGGGAGTAGTAGCCGTAGTGATCCCCAAAGGGTCCTTCGGGACGCCGGAGCCCGGGCGGCACCTTGCCGATCAGCGCGAATTCGGCCGAGGCCACAAGGGGATGCGCGCCGACTCCCGGTGCCACGAGCTTCAGCCGCTCGCCAGCGATGAGGGAGGCGAGCATCAGCTCGGGGATGTTCTCGGGCAGCGGCGCGATGGCGGCGAGGATGAGGGCCGGCGGTCCGCCCAGGAACACGGTGACCGGCAACGCCTGGTCCCGCGCCTCGGCCGCCGCGTAGTGGAAGCCGCCGCCCTTGCCGATCTGCCAGTGCATGCCGGTCGAGCGGGTGTCGTGGACGTGGAGGCGGTACATCCCCAGGTTGTGGCCTTTGCCGTCCGGGTGCTCTGTGTAGACCAGGGGAAGGGTGACGAACGGGCCGCCATCCTCGGGCCAGGTGGTGAGGACGGGCAGGCGGTCGAGACGGACGCCCGAGATATCTGAGGTCACCACCTCGGTGACGGGGCCGGAGCGGCGGCGGGAGGAGCCGATGCGCAGAGCCTCGCGGGCGAGGTCCCGGGCGCCCCAGATTTTCGCGGGTGTCGGCGGCAGCAATGTCTCGGCGAGGTGGACGAGCCGGCGGATGAGCTGCTGCGGACGGGTGCCGAAGGCCAGCTCGGCCCGGCGGGCGGTGCCGAAGAGGTTGGTGGCGAGCGGGAAGTCCGCCCCCTTCACGTGGGTGAACAGCAGGGCCGGCCCGCCGGCCGCGATCACCCGCCGGTGGATTTCCGCCGCCTCCAGCCGCGCGTCCACCGGGGCCTCGACGGTGACGAGGTCGCGGTCCTGGCGGAGCCGATCGAGGAAGGCGCGGAGATCGGGGAAGGTGGGAGTCGGCGGCATGCCGGGGAGTGTATAGGACGGGCGGGGCGGCCTCCTTGAGGCCGCCCCCTTGAAGCGGGCTCCTACTTCGCCGAAAGCACCGCCGTCGCCTTGTCGATCTCCCGGGCGAAGGCTTCGATGGTGGAGGCCACGAGGGGGATCGAGTCGGTTGCCTCCTTCCAGTTGCGCTGCTCCAGGGCCTCGCGCACGGCGGGCAGGGTCTTCACGCCGTAGCCGGTGTAGAAGCCCGGGGCGTAGATCTGGTGTACGTACCAGGAGCGGCGCGGCAGGCCCTCGGGCCGGGTGAGGACGCGCTCGGACTTCATCAGGATGGCGTTCAGGCGGTTGGCCGTCTCGGCCGGCAGCGCCTTGCCACCCGCGGTGGCCGCGCCATACGCCTTGCCGTAGGCGGTGGTGCTCTTCTTGAGCGCGGCGACGGCGTTTTGGAGCGGCGAGAAGTTCAGGTAAGGAGCGGTATCGAGCCGCGGCGGCGCCACCCAGGTATGGGCCGGGTCGTCCACGGCCTGGAAGACCTTGTCGTCGAGCCGCCGGTTGCGCTCGTCGGCCTCCTGCCGCAGGGTGTCCGTCAGCTTGACGACCTCGTCCACGTACTTGGCCACGGCGGTGTTGAAAGGATCGAAGGTCATCGGCAGGGCCTCCGCGTTGGCGAGGCGCAGGACGAGGCGGCCACCGGTCTTCGACAGGGCGACGCCATACTCGAACTTCGGATCGACGAAGCGGATGAAATGGTCGAAGGAGTCGTAGATGGAGTGGTACTGCCCGTACTCCTCCTCACCGCCGTAGCCGATGTTGAGAGCGGAGATCCCCAGGTGCTGGAGAAACGGGGTGAAGTCCGAGCCGGAGCCCAGCGCGTCGAGGTGGAGGGTCTTGCCGTCTCGCGCCTCGGGAGGTCCGAACAGGGTGTTGGCGGCGAGGGCGCGGTCGAGAACGCTGATCCCCTTTTCGGGGTCGGGGACGTCGCGCATTACCTGATTGACGAAGGTCTCCAGGGTGTGGGAGCCGCCGGCGCTGAAGAAGCCGCGGGAGTTGCTGTCCGAGTTGATGTAGACGACGGCGTGATCGCGCAGCTCGGCGGCGTGAGTCTCCGCCCATTCGGTGGAGCCCAGCAGGCCCGGCTCCTCGCCGTCCCAGGCGGCGAAGACGATGGTGCGCTTCGGCTTCCAGCCGGTCTTCACGAGCTCGCCCAGGGCCCGGGCCTCTTCGAGCTCGGCGACCATGCCGCTGATCGGGTCCGAGGCGCCGTTGACCCAGCCGTCGTGATGGTTGCCGCGGACGATCCACTCGTCGGGCCGCTCGGAGCCCGGCATCTTGGCGATTACGTCATAGACTGGTGCCAGATTCCAGTTGAACTCCAGCTTGAGGTGGACGCGGGCCGGGCCGGCGCCGAGGTGATAGGGAATCGGCAGCGAGCCGCGCCAGTCCTCGGGAGCCATGGGGCCGCCCAGGGCCTTGAGCAGCGGCAGGGCGTCGCCGTAGGAGATGGGAAGCACGGGGATCTTGGTGATGGTGGGCGCATCCTTGACGGCGAGGCGCTTGGCGTCCTCGGTGGCGCCGACGCCGGGCGTCAGCGGATCGCCCGAGTAGAGCGGCATGTCCGCCACCGAGCCGCGCTGGCCGCTCTTGTCGCCGCGATAGCCGCCCTTGGGATAGACGTCGCCCTGGAAGTAGCCGTCCTCGTGAGGATCGGAGAAGATGATGCAGCCGATGGCGCCGTGCTCGGCGGCCACCTTGGGCTTGATGCCGCGCCACGAACCGAAATACCGTGCGATGACGATCTTGCCCTTGACGTCGATGCCCCGGCGCTGCAGCTCCTCGTAGTCCTTGGGGACGCCGAAGTTGACGTAGACGAGCTCGCCGGTGACGTCGCCGTCGGTCGAGTAGGCGTTGTAGAGGGGGAGCTGCTCCGCGCTCTGGCCGGAGGTGGAGTCTTCCGGAAGGGCCGGCTCGGTGAGGCTCGCCTTGAAACGGGTGGGCGCTTCCATCTCCAGCAGGCGGACTTTGGGCGTCGGGAAGAGGACTTTGAACTGCTCGATCTGAGTCTGATAGCCCCAGGAGCGGAAGAGATCCGCCATGAACTCGGCGTTCGACTTGTCCCAGGGCGAGCCGACGTGGTGAGGATGGGCGGTGAGCCGCTGCATCCACTGGCGCTGGTTGGCGGCATTGAGGAAGGAGTCGAACCTGGCTTCGAGAGCCCGCTCCTCACTGGCGCGGTCGTTGCTGAAGCCGAGCAGGGGCTCCGAGGAGGAAACCGGGGGCTGGGCCACGGCCTGGCCGGCGAGAGACAGGGCGAGGGCCGGGATGAAAAGATGACGTCGTCCGAACATGGGGCGGTTTCCTCCGGCACGGCCGGGATCCGGCGTGCATGGCCTGGTTGAAGACAGCCTGGTTGAAGACAGCTTGGGCGTAGACAGCGGCGGCATTGTATCGCCCGGCATGGGTCGCATAGAGGTCTGGAGAGATACGGATTTGGCGAGGGAAAGTTCAGGGGGATGGCGCGCGAGACTGACCGGGTTGTCGGTGGACAGCCTGGAGTGGGCCGTCGGCCTGTTCTGCGGCTTCATCGGCGCGTTTCTCCTCGTCGCTCCTCATCGCTTTCAGGGGGGCGCCTACAGGGTTCTCCTGGCGCACGGGCTCGCCTGGGGAACGCTGGCGCTCCTTTCCGGCGTGCTGCTGCTGGTGGTGGTCGTGCTGCGGCCGCGGCGCTGGCTGAGCCTCACCGTCCATGCCTTCGCCGGGGTGACGTTGCTGACGCTCGCCGTGAGCTTCGCGCAAGTGGGAGCGCGGACGGGGATGCTCACCTACTCCGTCGTCGGCCTGGCGACGGTCTGCGCCGGCTTGCGTTCGTCCCGGCGCCGAGGGCTGGAAGGCGATGGCGATCTCTTCGGTCTGGTCATCGGTTTCGTCGCCGCCATCACGGGCTTCTCGCTGACGGCGTTTCCCGCGCTCTTCCAGGGCACCTTCTACGGTCCCCACCACGAGCTTCTGCGGATTCTGGGATTGGCGTTGCTGCTGGCGGGTCCACTCCTGGGTTGGGCGCAGTTGGCCCGGAGCCTCGGGCGGCGGCGGCACTGGGGAATCCACGTCTTCGCGGGCACCGTTTTGTTCGCTTTCGGTGTCCTGATCGCTCTGCCCGGCCGCTTCTGGACGGGAATCGCCCTCTATTGCGGCGGCGGGATCATGGTCGCCGTCCTGCCCTGGTTGCGGCGACGGCTGGCCGCTCTGGACACGGCAGCCCTGCAGTCGCGGCTGGCCCTGGCCCTGGCGATCGCGACCTCGCTGGCGCTCATCCTCGCCACCGCGGTCGTGACGGCGCAGGAGGAGCAACTGGCCGTGGAGCAAAGTCTGGCCATCCAGCGCATCGAGGCTCAGGCGATCGCCCAGAACGTTTCCGATTACGTGGAGATGAACGGTGCCCGCACCTTCGCCGTCGCCGCCCTGGCCGGCCGGGCGCCGCTGACGCCCGAGGCGCAGGGGACGCTTCTGGCCGCCTCCCGGCTGACGTATCCCGACGTCGCCGGTTTCCGCACCCTCGCTCTCGATGGCCAGGTGATCGCCGCCGCCGGCCTTCCCCTGCCGGCCCCGCTCCTGAAGAGCCTGGCGGTCTCCATGGCCCAGGAGCGGGATCCGCGGGTCCAGATCACGACCTCTCCGGCCGGCGACCGTTCGCTGCTGTTCCTGGCGGCGCCCGTGCGCGACGCCGAGGGGAGGTTCGTGGGCGTGCTGGTCGCGGTCCACGACTCCGAAGTGCTGAGCGGTCGAATCGCCCGGCCGGGTTCCAAGGTGGTGATGAGCGACGGCTATGGCAAGCTCATCGCCTCCCGGGACGCTCTGCCGCCGGATGCCGAGCGGCTGCCCGATCTGCCGGGAGGTTGGGACCGCACGCTTCCTGCCGGCGGCGTCCTGCAAGTGGAAGGCGGCGTCGCCGGTTTCGCCCAGGTACCGGGCGTCGGTTGGGCCATGGCGGTGGAACGCCCCCGGAGCGACGCTCTGGCCGGCGTGCGGCGGGGGCGCGACGTGGCGTTCTGCCTGCTCCTCGCGGTCGTCCCCCTGGCGGCGTTCGGCGGCATCCGTGTGGCGAGCCGCATCGCGCGTCCCCTTCAGACCCTCTCGGAGGCGGTGGATGAGCTGACCGCCGGAAACCTCGCGGCGCCGCTGGATGACGGCAGCACGATCACCGAGGTGGCGCGTCTCTCCGGCGCTTTCCGCGAGATGCGCGACCGTCTCGCGGCGCGCACCCGGGAGAGCGAACGCCTGGCCGCCGAGCTGCGGGCTCGGGCCGAGGCCCTGGCCGAGGCCGACCGGCGCAAGGACGAGTTCCTGGCCATGCTGGCCCACGAGCTGCGCAATCCATTGGGAGCGATCGCCAACGCCTCGTATCTGATCCAGCAGCTCGGACCCTCGTCGCCGCCGATGGACCGTTCGGTCGCCATCATCCGGCGCCAGATCCAGCACCTGGTGCGGCTGGTGGACGACCTTCTGGACGTGTCGCGCATCACCCGCGGCAAGGTGGAGCTGCGGCGCGAGCGCCTGGATCTGGTGGAGATCGTGCGGCACGCCGCGGAGACCATCCGGCCGCTGGCCGAGGCCAAGTCCTTGAGCCTGCGGTTGGATCTCATTCCCGAGGCGCTGATCCTGGAAGGCGACGTCACGCGTCTGGAGCAGGTGTTCTCGAACCTGCTGCGCAACGCCGTCAAGTTCACGGCGCCGGGAGGGCACGTCGACGTCACGGCCGGACGCGGCGGCCTCAACGAGGCGGTGATCCGCGTCCGCGACGACGGCATCGGCATCGGGGCGGATCTGCTGCCCCGCGTCTTCGACCTTTTCACCCAAGGCGAGCAGGCGCTCGACCGCGCGGGAGCGGGCCTGGGCATCTGTCTCACCCTGGTGCGGAGCCTGGTGGAGATGCACGGCGGCCGGGTCGAGGCGCGTAGCGACGGACCAGGGCATGGCAGCGAGCTGGAGGTGCGGTTGCCGTTGGCGTCTCTCTGAGGACGGGCGGCGCGGCGGTCCTTCTGGTAGGATCGCCCTCTTTCAACTCATGGGCGGAATCGAATGAGCAAAGACTGCATGTTCAAGATCGTCTTCCTCAATCAGGGCAACGTGGTGGAGCTCTACGCCCGCCAGGTCATACAAGGGAGCCTGTTCGGCTTCATCGAGATCGAGGATCTGGTCTTCGGAGCGCGCTCCGAGGTCGTGGTGGATCCCAACGAGGAGAGCCTGCGTAGCGAGTTCGGTCAGGCCAAGCGCCTGTACCTGCCCATGCACGCCGTCCTCCGGATCGAAGAAGTGGAGCACGAAGGCGTGCCCCGGACGCGGGCGGCCAAGGGGGACGAGGGGACCGTCCGGGCGTTCCCCATGCCGGTCTTTCCGCCGAGCGATCCGCCCCTGCGGAGAAGGTAGGAGGGGGCGATGTCGATCGAAAAACCGGAAGACCTGGAGAGGCTGCGCGAGATCGGCCGGATCGTGGGCCTGACCATCCAGGAGGTGAGGAAGTACGTGCGGCCGGGGGTGACGACGGCCGAGCTGGACGCGATCGGCGACCGCTTCCTGGTCTCCCACGGGGCCACTCCGGCGCCACGGCAGACCTACAACTTCCCCGGCGCCATCATGATCTGCGTCAACGACGAGGCGGTGCACAGCGTTCCCGGAGAACGGCGGATCGAGGCCGGGGACCTGGTGAAGATCGACATCACGGCGGAGCGGGACGGCTACTACGCCGACGCCGCGATCACCGTCGCCGTGCCACCGATCGAGAACCTGCAGCACAACATCATCCAGGCGGCGCAATCGGCTTTCCGCAAAGGGGCGCGCGCCGCCCGCGCCGGCAACCGGGTCAACGACATCGGCCGGGCGGTGGAGACCGAGGTCCGGCGGCGCGGCTTCACGGTGCTGCGGGAGCTCTCCGGCCACGGCGTCGGCCGCTCCATCCACGAAGAGCCGCAGGTGCCGAACGTCTACGATCCCCGCAGCTCCCGCCGCCTTACCGAGGGGCTGGTGCTCACCATCGAGCCCATCATCGCCGCCGGCGCCTCGCACGTGAAGGTGGACGGCGACAAATGGACCACCCGCACCGTCGACGGCAGCCTCGCCGCCCACTACGAGCACACCCTGGTGATCACTCGCGACCGGCCGATTTTGGTGACTCAGGTGGCGGAGGGGTAGATCAGAGGATCTCCCGGAAAGAGCCGAAGGCCATTCGGAACCGGCACCGTTCGAGAACGGCTTTCGCTTCATCCGCCTGCTCGACTGTCAGCAGGCGCCGCCGGATGGCGAGCAGCAGGAGGCCCGGAGTGTTGAGGATGCGTCCCGGACCGAGGTGGCGCTGAGCCTCGCGGAGGAAGGTCCGTTTCTCATCTGAGGCAATGTACCAGCCACGCATTGTGGCGAGGGCAAGACAAGCCGATTCGCCCTGGCCCATGATCTGAAGGAAATCCGCGAAGAGCGTCAGGGTCTCAAGCCCTTCAAGACCCGTTTCCCTAAGATGGCCGAGACTGAGTGCGCCGTCGAGGCGGGCTCGCGCCTCGGCGCTTGTAACCTCCTGCCGGACCTCCTGAGGAATGACGAAGTCGAATCCTTCCAGAGATCCCAGGAGATCGAGCCGGTCGAGATGAGCCAGGTTGATAAGGACGTTGGCATCCACCACCACGGTTCGCTCGGCCACCGGTTTATTCGAATCCCTCGGGCAGGAGGGCGGCACTTCCTTCGGCGTCCTGGAGCCCGTCCCCCTTCAGGGTCGCCGCAAGGTCGTCTCCGGAGACTCCGACGCCGGCGGCCAGCTCGCGGAGCTTGCCGCGGGTGATCTTCTCCCGGCGGTAGGCTTCGAGGGCAAGGCCGAGGAATCGGGAGCGAAACTCTCCGCGCCCGGCGGCGTGATCGGGTTCCGGAAGACCGAGGAGCCCGGCGATTCTCTTCCCGTGTCCGGCCTCTTCCTCGGCGAGCAGCACCGCGAGCTCGGCCTGCGACAGCAGGTGCAGGTTGCGCAGACGATAGAGCGTCGCGGTGCGGCTGACGCCGAAATGATGCGCCAGGAGCACCACGTCATAGACCTGCACCCGTTGCGATCCCGGCTCGGCTCGGGTCTCCGCGGGGACGGCGGCCACGCCGTCGAAGACTTCGAGGCGTTCCCGGCTCGGCTGACCCTTTCCGAGGTTGGCGAGGAAATCCCGGATGCCTTCCTCCGGCATGAGGAAACAGGCGGCGAAGGAGTTGGCTCGTACCTCGGCCAGCTCGTCGCGATTGGAGGCGCGGCTCAAGGTGCCCCGGAGCTGGCGGTCGAAGAGCACGTGAGCGTACTCATGGACCCAGGAGAAACGGCGGCGCAACAGGGAATGCCGGCGGTTCACCACCACGAAGAGGCAGTAGGCCGGGTCCATCAAGGTGAGCCCGGAGACGTCTTCCGGCAGGTCGAGGAGGGCGGTGCGTACACCCTCGCTCCCCAGAAGGTCGGCGGCATCGCTCACGGGACGGATGGTGAGGCCGAGGCGCCGCCGCTCGTCCGCGGCGACCCGCATCCCCTGCTCGATGGCCTGCCACTTATTGCGTAAGGCGCCGCCAGAATAAGCAGGCACTCCGAGCTGAGCGCGATCCAGGCCGAGAAGACCCTCCAGGTTGGCCAGCTCCCGAGCGAGCGCGATGCAGTCGCCGATGGCCTTGACGACCTCATCGCGCCCGGTCGCGCCGGATTCAGCGCGGAAGAGGGCTACGAGTGAATCCTCAGGCCGAAACTCAGCCGCCAGGAAGTCGCGGATATCGCGTCCATACAGATGAGCGAGGCGGTCCAGCTCCAAGCTGGAGACGGCCCGGTTGTTGAGCTCGATCTGGGCCACCGAGGAGCGCGAGATTCCGAGATGACGGGCGGCGTCCTCCTGCTTCAGGCCGGCGGCTTCCCGTGCCTCCCGCAGCCGGCTTGCCAGATCTTCTTGTTGGATAGCCATGACGATGCTCCCTTCGGTTTCCCGGGGAGTATGTTAGATAACCGAACGTCGATTGTCAATATTGAGCGTAATGAACAATCATCCCGCCGCCTCGAACTGCGTTCGCCCCGGCATGCCCTGATCGAAGCCGGGACGGTCGAGGGCGAAGAGAGGGAGGGGCGTGCCGCCGGCGAGGATCGTTTCCGCGGCGTACTCGCCCACGGCGGGGCCGAGCTTGAAACCGTGTCCGGAGCCGCCGCCGAGGAGCCAGAGGTTGGCGGCTTCGGGATGACGGTCGAAGAGGAGGTGGCCGTCTGAGGTGTTCTCGTACTGGCAGACCCGTGCTTCCACCAGTGGCGCCCCGGCGAGGGCCGGGAAGCGGCGGGCCATGACGGCGCGGGCGGCGGCGAGAAGAGAGGGCGTCAGAGTCCGCTCGGTGTGGGTGGGGTCGAGCGGCTCGCCCCGGGTGTCGTCCCCCACCTTGAAGCCGCGGTGCTCGTTGCCGGGAATGCCGTAGTAGATCCGCTCTCCGCTGAGGTCGATCCACACCGGGCAGGCTTCGTCGTCGAAACGGCGATCGCCCGCCGGCGGGCCGAAGTAGAAGACCTCCTGCCGGGTAGGAAGGATATGGCGCTCGCCGATCGCCTCGGGAAAGAGGCTGCCCAGCCAGGGTCCGCAGGCGAAGACGAAGAGGTCGGCGGCGAACGTCGAACCGTCCGCGAGCTCCAGCCTCTCCAGCCGGCCTTTCGCCATTGGCCCGGGCGCCGCGGCAGCCAGCCTCACCTCGCCGCCCTCGGCGGCTACCGCCTCGGCCACGGCCCGGCAAGCGCGGCGGGCCAGCAGGTAGCCGGCCTCCTCTTCGAAAAAGGCGCTTTCCACGCCGTCGAAATCGATCTGCGGAAAGCGGCTCTGGATTTTCCCGAGGCTCAGCTCGTCGATGGCCAGCCCGGCGTTCGCGAAATGAGGAAGGCAGGTGCGGACGTAGGCGTCGTCATCGCCGCACATCCACAGGCAGCCGGTACGGCGGTAGAGGGGAACCCCCCAGCGCGCCTCGGCCTGCCGCCAGAGAGGGAAGGCGCGGGCGACCCAGTCCACGTAGACCTTGTCCGGCCCATAGACGCCGCGGATGATCCGCGTCTCGTCCCCCGAGCTGGAACGGGAGTTCCCCGCGCCCCAGGCATCCAGCAGGGTGACGCGGGCGCCGCGGCGGCACAGCTCCAACGCCGTCCAGCCGCCGAAGGCGCCGGCGCCGATGACCGCGACATGCGGAGAGGTGGACATTTAGATCGAAGGTCCCTGCGTCGAGAGCACGCCATGCCGGCCGCGGACGGGCGCGTGGTGCATCGTGCAAGCCGGAAGCTCACCCTGGCGCCGCCGCTCGGCGAGGAGCTCGCCCAGCGGAACGCAGCGCAGGCCGGCCGCCTTCGCCGCGCGCAGGAAGATGCGGAAATCCTCCGCGTAAGGCCCGCCTTCCAGCTCGGAGTGGAGGGTGAAGACCGGCCAGGCGGACTGTTCCGCCTCTTTCACTATGGCCGTGAAGTACGAAGGCGCGTCCGTGAAGGTGTCGCCCAGCGCTTCGTCCAGCGTGGGAAGCGTGGCGGGAACCTGGGGTGTGGCGAGAGTCCGCCCCCGTACCACCGGCAGAAAAGGCTCCGTACCCCGGCAGTCGGTGGCGTACGCCAGTCCGTAGGACTCCTCGTGCAGCAGGGCGTCGTCGCTGGTCAGCCAAGCCGGCGCCGCGTACGTCCCGGGCGCTTCGCCGAAGATCGACTTGTAGGCTCCGAACCCCTTGTCGAGCTCGCCGGCCGTCTTCTCCGGCGGGAACGTGAGCAGGCGGTCCTGCCACTTGCGGTGATCCCAGGCGTGGACGCCCGTCTCGTGCCCCTCGTCCCGGGCGCGGCGGGCGATCTCCGGAAAGGCCGTGGCAATGGGCCGCGACGGCAGCAGGGTGCCCGAGAGGATGGTGCGCCAGCCGTAGACCCGGGCCGCGCCCGTGCGGGTCATCTTGGCGAGGAAGCCCGGGCGCAGGGCGTTGAGTACGGCGAGACCGCTGCGGTCCGGTCCCATGGAGAGGTAGAAGGTGGCCTTCACGCCCTCCTGGGCCATGACCTCCAGCAGCCGGGGGACGCCGAGGCGCATGCCGTCGTGGGTGTCGACGTCGACCCGCAGACCGAGGACGCCGGCCATGGGTCAGCCGGCCGCTTCCGGCGTGCGCAGCCAGTCCTCCAGGAACGCCTCGTAGGTGCGCTCCAGGGCCTCGTCGAGGGTGGTCTTCGGGTCCCAGCCGAGGAGGCGCTGGGCTTTCTTGATCGAGGGTTTGCGCGCCACCATGTCCTGGTAGCCCTTGCCGAAGTAGGTGTCGGAATTGACGGATTCGAGACGCGCCGGCACGAAGTTGGGGAGCCGGTCCTGGTGCGCGTCGTGGATCGCCGCCAGTTTCTTCGCCAGCTCGATCACCGAGCACTCGTTGTAGGGGTTGCCGACGTTGAAGATCTCGCCGTCGCAGACTCCGCCCTGGTTCTCGATGATGCGCATCAGGAGGTCGATGCCGTCCTCCACCCAGGTGAAGCAGCGCTTCTGCTCGCCGCCGTCCACCAGACGGATGGGCTCGCCGGTCACCAGGTTGACGATGAACTGCGTCAGCACCCGCGACGAGCCCTCCTTGGCGGCATAGATGTCGTCCAGCTTCGGGCCGATCCAGTTGAAGGGCCGGAAGCAGGTGTAGCGAAGCCCCTCCTGCTGGCCGTAGGCGGCGATGACGCGGTCCATGAGCTGCTTCGAGCAGGCGTAGATCCAGCGCTGCTTGTCGATGGGACCGTAGACCAGCGGGCTCGAGTTCTCCTCGAACTCCTCGTCCGGGCACATGCCGTAGACCTCGGAGGTCGAGGGGAAGGCGAGCCGGCGGCGGTACTTGACGCACCAGCGGACGACCCGCAGGTTCTCTTCGAAGTCGAGCTCGAAGACCCGCAGCGGCTCCTTGACGTAGGTCGCGGGGGTGGCGATGGCGACGAGCGGCAGGACCACGTCGCACTTCTTGACGTGGTACTCGATCCACTCCTTGTTGATGGTGATGTCGCCCTCGAGGAAGTGGAACTGGGGGTGGCCGAGGGAGTGGCCGAGCTTGGACGACGAGAGGTCCATCCCGTACACGTGCCAGTCGGTGGTGGTGACGATACGATGGGTCAGGGCATTGCCGATGAAGCCGTTGACCCCGAGGATGAGCACTTTCATCAAGAAACCTCCGTCAGGAGCCGAGACGCTCCCCCCGCGCGATGTGCGCGGCCAGGGCGAGTGAGCAGGCGGGCAGCTCCGGCTGCCCTTCGAGCTGCAAGGTGATCAGACGCGCGGCGCCCTCGCCGCATGCCACCGTGATGCCGTCCGCGTCGACGGCGAGGACGGTGCCCGGTTCACCGCTGTTCCCCGCCACCGGGATGGCCCACCATACCAGCAGCCGCCGGCCCCGTAGCGTGGTGAAGGCTCCGGGGTAAGGGTGGGTCACGCCGCGGACCAGATCGTAGATGCGCCGGGCCGGCCACGCCCAGTCGATGCGGCCGTCGGCCGGCTTGCGGCCGCCGCGGTAGGAGCCCTGGGTGAGATCGAGGGGCGACGCCTGCGCGGTGCCCGCCGCGAGGGCCGGCAGGGCGCGGCCGAGGACACGCCGCGCGGCGTCCTCCAGCTTGCCGTAGAGGGTGAAGGCGGTATCCGCGAAGTCGATCGCCACCCGCTCTTGGTCCACCAGGGCGCCGGCGTCCGGCTTCTCCACCATGTGGTGGAGGGAGACGCCGGTCTCCGTCTGTCCCTCGACGAGCACCCAGTTGACCGGCGCCCGGCCGCGGTAGCGCGGCAGCAGCGAGCCGTGCAGGTTGAGCGCTCCCCGGCCGGCGAGGGCCAGGACGGCGGGCGGAATCATGTACCGGTAGTAGAAGGAGAAGAGGAAGTCCGGCGCGTACGAGGCCACGAGATCCCGGACTGCTCCGGAGGCGACCTCAGGTCCCTCCGGATAGTGCACGGGGATTCCCCGCGCCTCCGCCTTGCCTGCCAGCGACTCCCACCAGATCTCTTCCCGCGGATCGTCGCGGTGGGTGAGGACGGCGGCGACCTCGAAGCCGTGGGCGAGCAGGGCCTCCAGGCCGAGGCAACCCATGGTGTGGTAGCCCATCACCACCGTTCTCGTCATGCTCATCGGGAAGCTTCCACGCCACCCGCGACGCCGTCGCGGATCACCTGCCGCACCACGAAGCGCGGCCGGTCGCGGACCTGCTGATAGATCCGTCCCACGTACTCGCCCAGCAGGCCGATGGCGAAGAGCTGCACGCCGAGGAAGCAGAAGACCACGGCGAAGAGGGTGAAGACGCCGGAGACCGCCCAGCTCTGCCCCCAGATCAGCCGGCCGCCGATGAGGATCAGGGCGAGGAGCATGGAGAGCGCCGCCATCGCGATCCCCACGCCCATGGTGAAGCGTAGCGGCAGCACCGAGAAGCTGGTCATCAGGTCGAACTGCAACCGGATGAGCTTCCACACGCTGTACTTGCTGTCGCCGTGGTGGCGCTCGTCGTGGGCCACCGGGATCTCGGTGACCCGGCCGGCGTAGAGGTCGGCGAGGACGGGGATGAAGGTCGAGATCTCCTGCGACGAGGCGAGGATCTTCACCACCGGCCGGCTGTACGCCCGCAGCATGCAGCCGTAGTCCGAGAGCTGCACGCCGGTCGCCACGGCCGTCATCCGGTTGATGATCCGCGAGGCCACGCGGCGTAGCAGCGGGTCCTGGCGGTGGACGCGCACCGAGCCCACCACATCGTAGCCCTCCTCCATCTTGGCCACCAGCTTGGGGATCTCCTCCGGCGGATTCTGGAGGTCGGCGTCGAGGGTGACGACGATCTCGCCGCGGCAGGCCTCGAAGCCGGCGAAGACGGCGGCGTGCTGGCCGTAGTTGCGGTTGAAGTCCACCACCACGAGGTGCGGATCGCGCGCCGAAGCCTCCTGAAGGAGAGCGATCGAGCGGTCGCGGCTGCCGTCGTTGACGAAGACGACCTCGTAGGGCTTCCCCAGCGGCACCAGCGTCGCCGTCAAGCGGTCCAGAAGCTCCGGCAGGTTCTCCTCCTCGTTGAAGACGGGGATCACCACGGAGAGATAGGGCTCGGGCATCGGGTCAATCCCTTTCTCAGTCCTTGGCGTGCACGAGCACGTCCTTGACGGCGTCCACTACGTAGCGCACGTCGTCCTCGGTCATGTCGGGGAAGAGCGGCAGCGAGCAGATGCGGTCCGACACCCACTCCGCCTTCGGCAGCGAGCCCACGACCCCGGGGTACTTCTGGGCGTAGTAGGGCTGCGTGTGGACGGCCCGGAAGTGGAGGCCGGTACCGACGTTGCGCTGGCGCAGCGCCGCCATGAACGGATCGCGGCCGAGGCCGGCCGCGTCCAGAACCTTGATCACGTAGAGGTGCCAGGTGTGGAAGTGGTCGTAGGCCGGCGCGACCGGCCGGCCGATCTCCGGCACCTCGGCGAACAGCTCGTGGTAGAGGGCCGCGAGCTCCCGCCGGCGGGCGTTGAACTCGTCCACCGAGGCGAGCTGGTGAATGCCGAGCGCCGCCTGGATGTCCATGAAGTTGTACTTGAAGCCGGGCAGCACGATCTCCACCTGCGGCGTTCCCCCCTCCGCGTAGCGGTTCCAGGCCTGCTTCTCCAGGCCGTGGAAACGCCAGGCCCGCAGCCTCTTGGCGAGCTCGGGATCGGTGAGGGTCAGCATGCCCCCCTCGCCGGTGGTCATGTTCTTGATCGGGTGGAAGGAGAAGGCCGCCAGGCGGTCGAAGAGACCGACGTGCCGTCCCTTATAGAGGGTCCCCACGCCGTGGGCCGCGTCTTCGAAGATCCACAGTGAGTGCTTGCGGGCGATGGCGAGCAGGGCGTCCATGTCGCACGGCGCGCCGCCGAAGTGGACGGGGAGGATGCCCACCGTCCGCTCGGTGACCGCCGCCGCCGCCGCCTCGGGATCGATCTGCAAGGTATCCGGATCGATCTCCACGAACACCGATTTGCCGCCCAACACCTCGACCATGTTGGAGGTGGCGGCCCAGGTCATGGGCGGGATGATGACCTCGTCGCCGGGCTGGAGCCCCAAGGCCATGAGGCCGATGTGGAGGCCGCCGGTGGCGGAGGAGACGGCGAGCACCTCCGGCGCGCCGACGTAGGCGGCGAAGTCCTTCTCGAAGCGCTCGGCCTTGGGACCGGTGGTGATCCAGCCCGAGCGCAGGGTGTCGACGACCTCGTCGATCTCCACCTGGCGGATGGACGGCCGGGAGAAGGGCAGGAAGGTGTCGCGCTTGACGAAAGGCTGGGTCATTTGTGGATCTCCGGAACGCGGGCTTCCGCCTGCGGGCGATTGGTCATGAGCAGGAGCTTATCCTGTCCCAGGAGGACCGGTCCCGGGACGAGACCGTCCGCGATCAGGCGATGGAGGTCCCGCCGCTCCAGCACCAGGTAGACGGTCCGCGGCGATTCCCACGTCGGCCGAAACTCTCCGGCGGTGGGAAAGCGCCGGAGGTGCTCCGCAGGCGGCAGATGGTCGATGCCGAAGGCCATCTCGCCGCGAAAGTGGACGACGCCGATCGTGCGTCCGAGATAGACCGGCAGGCTCTGGGGATAGTAGTGATAGGAGTAAACCTCATCCCCCGGCTGTAACCGCGCCGCGAGGACGCGGGCAATCTCCCGCGAGCTCCTCTGGCGCCCCACCCGCGGCCCGAGAGCCCAGATGCAGGCGATGAGGAAGATGGACGCGACCGCGAGCGCCGCCGGGGCGCGACCCTCGGGTCCCTTCCTCCACCAGAGGACTCCCGCGAGCCCCGCGGTGGTGAGCGCCAGCAGGGAGAAGACGAAGAGGATGGGGGAGAAGTCGTCCGAGTATTGTGGCACCTTCCCGAGCGCCGCCCAGAGGAGGAGGCCGCTCAGCAGGGCAAGAACGACGGCTCCCAGGATCGCGCCGCCGCGGAGGATCCGGGAGCGGGCTCTCCCGTCCTCGTTCTCTGCCTGGAAGCTGAGCGCAGCGAGGACCGCCAGCGGCGGGCAGGCCGGAAGGACGTAGGGTACGAGCTTCGAGTGCGAGGCCGAAAAGAAAAGGAAGATGAAGCCCGCCCAGGAGGCGAGGAAGATGAGCTCCGGCCGGCGGCGGAGCGGCTCCGCTCCCCGGCGGAAGAGGGCCACCACCGCGGGCAACAGGCCCGACCAGGGAAGGAGCCCCAGCAGGAGGACAGGGGCGAAGAACCAGAACGGCGCCTCCCGGTCCGCTTCCGGCGTGGTGTACCGCAGCCAGTGCTCGTGAACGAAGTAGAACCAGAGGAAATCCGGATTGCGCCGCGCGGCCAGCACGTGCCAGGGCACGGCGATCGCCAGGAAGAAGAGGATGCCGCCCACCCAGGGCACCCGGAGGAGAAGGGACCACCGCCGGGCGAAAAGAAGGAAGACGAAGATCACCGCGCCGGGAATCAGGAAGCCGATCAATCCCTTGGCGAGGGTGGCCAGAGCGGCGGACGCGAACATCCCGTACCAGAGGAGCCGCTCTCCACGGTCTCCCCTGTCCTTCGCCTGCGCCAGCCAGAAGCAGGTCAGGGTGGCGCTGAGAAAAAAAGTCAGCGTCATGTCGATGATGGCGGCGCGGGAGAGCGCGACCCACAGTGGCGAGCTACCGAGGACGATTCCTGAGATCAGTCCCACCCGGCGCCCGCCGATGGAGCGGCCGAGCGCCCAGGCGAGCCCGATTCCCGCCAGACCGAAGAATGCCCCGGCGAGCCGGCTGAGGGTTTCCGGTCGCCCCGGCAGAGTCAGGGCCGCCGCGTTCAGCCAGTAATAGAGGGGAGGTTTCTCGAAGTAGAGGACGCCGTTCAGACGCGGCGTGACGAAGTCGCCGCTCGCCAGCATCTCGCGCGGGATCTCGGTATAGCGCCCCTCGTCCGGCTCCAGCAACGGGTAGGCCCCCAGGCCGGCGAAGAAGATCACCAGCACGGCGCCCGCGAGGAGCAGCCGGGCAGGCCACCCGAGAGGTCGGGCCGAGGAAACCAGGGAGTCGGACATGAAGAGTTGGATCGCGCGGAGCGCTTGCGGCCGGGAAGGGACGCCTTCCCGGGAGCGGAAATCGGCGGAAGTGTGTCGCATCGGGGCAGGGAAAACAACCCTACCCCGGCGGTCGCGAGCTAAAGCCTACGACTCGTCGTAGCTGATCTCCATGCCGCGGATCCGCCAGCCCGAGACCGCCACCAGCGCCACGGCCAGCACGATGAGGCCTACCACGGAGACCCAGGGCGAGGGCGCGTCGGAGAGCACCGCCAGCGGCCCCTCGGAGATCGGCACCGGGCAGAGCGACTGCAGGTAGTGGATGACGCTGAACTGCTTGAGCAGCGGCGGCAGCAGGAAGTGGATCGACTCCCAGGCGAACATCCCCAGGGCCGGCACGGCGGGGCTCTTGAAGAAGAAGCCCAGGGTGAGGAAGACGGCGCCGTAGCCCACGCAGGCGAGGAAGGTCACCAGCAGGTACGAGCCCAGTTGGTGCAGGCCCGGCCCATGGAAGAGGAATTTGCTGACCACCGTCCAGTCGTGCGGCAGGTAGGCGAGGACGAAGGAGATCAACGTCGACAGGCCGAACAGGGTGAAGGTGACGAGCACGCCCGTCAGGTACTTGGCCGCCACCAGCAGCTCCCGCCGGATGGGCGACAGGAAGTAGTAGTGCAGCGTGCGGTCCAGCACCTCGCGGCGGATGAGATTACCGAAGACCGCCACGCCGGCGAGGAACAGCTCCAGGCGAAGGATCAGCACCTGGTACATCCAGGCGTAGAAGTTGGTGCCTTCGGCGACGTCGCTACGGTCGTGCACGGCGTGGGCGGAGAAGAGCACCCGGATCAGGGCGATGGCGACCGGGGCCGCGGCCAGCAGCAGGAGAAGCACGGGACGGCGGAAGCCCTTGCGCAGGTCGAGGCGGATGACGGCGCCGGCCTGCGACACCCAGCGGCGCCAGGGCAGGCCCGGCGCGGAGGCCGGAGCGTTGGGAGCCAGGGTGGCGATGTCGGCGGCGTCGCTCATGACTTTTCTCCGTTCGAGCCGATCAGGTACTGATAGACGGCGTTGACGTCGGCGTCGGCCGGGGCCACCGCCTCGATGGCGAGCCCGTTCTCCAGCACGACCTTGTTGAGCAGCAGGTGGAAGCGGTCGGCGTCGCGGGTGCGCACCAGCACGCCCTTGCCGTCGTCGTCGATGCGCGCCTCCATGACGGAGTCGAGCGCGAAGACCTGCGAGGCGAGCACCGAGGGCCGGTCGCAGCGGATGGAGACCTGCGCCGGATGCTCCTCCTCCATCTCGTCGCGGACGTTGGCGATGTCGCCCTCCGCGATCACGTAGCCGCCGTGGATGAGCACCACCTGGTCCGAGATCAGGTCGACCTCGTGCAGGATGTGGCTGGAGACGATGACGTGCAGGCCGCCGTCCGCCAACTCGCGGAAGAGGTTGATGACCTCGGAGCGGGCCATCGGATCGAGGCCGTTGAGCGGCTCGTCCAGCACCAGCACCGACGGCTGGTGGCAGATGGCCTGCGCCAGCTTCACCCGCTGCCGCATGCCCTTGCTATATCCCGCCACCTTGCGGTGGGCGGCCTCGGTGAGCCCCACCCGCTCCAGCGCCTTGGCGGTCAACGTCTCGGCCTCGGCCGCCGTGTAGCCATGCACCCGCAGGTAGGCGCGGATGAACTGATAGCCGGTGAGGCCCGGCGGGAAGGCGTCGTACTGCGTCGAGTAGCCGACGTGCTTGAACAGCTCCTCGGGGTGCCGCGGGTCCATGCCCAGCACCGAGATCTTCCCCCGCGACGGGCACAGCAGGCCCACCATGAGGTTCATCAGGGTGGTCTTGCCCGAGCCGTTCGGTCCCACCAGGCCGGTGATCCCCGGCGGAATGGAGAGGTTCACCCGGTTGACTCCCAGCACCTCGCCGTAGAACTTGGAGACGTTCTCGAAGACCACCCGCTGTTTTTCGGGGACGATCGCGCTCATCGCACCACCTCATAGGCCCGGATGCGCCGGGAGAGCAGCCACAGCGAGATCAGGCAGCAGGCGATCAGGGCGAACCACGCCGCCCCGAGCGGCATGGGATTGTCGTTGTAGGTGGCCGCCTCCAGGGGGAGCCCGAAGAGGCGCGTCCACACCGTGGTCATGGTGGGCCACAGGGCCACCATGAAGCCCCACCAGGTATCCTGGGTTTTGTTCAGCACCTCGGCGAAGCCCCAGGGAACGTAGAAGAGGATGAGGAGTGAGATGCGGGCCACCGGCTTCCACTTCACCCAGGCCGACACGGCGAGCGAGAGCAGGGAGAGCACCGCGATCCAGACCCAGCTCCCGATGAAGATGCCGGAGGCGATGCTCAAGTTGTTCCCCATCCACGAGGCGCCGTCCAGATAGCTCTGGAAGAAGAACAGCAGCAGCCCCGGAATCCAGGTGATGGCGCTCATCAGGAGGGCCAGCACGGCGGTCTTCCCCAGCACGTACTCGGTGCGCGAGAACGGCCGCGAGAGGTAGAGCGGCAGGCCGTTGTTGCGCAGGTCCGGGGAGATCAGCGCCGGCCCCACCATCAGCGCCAGCACGAAGCACAGGAAGCCCTGAAACTCCAACCCGCGGCGGAAGAACGCGGCGTTGATCGGCAGCACCTCCTGCAGCTTGTCGAGCGGCAGTTGGATGAAGCTCAGCGCCGCCAGGTTGTGGTGCAGGTAGATGATCAGCAGCCCGGCGAAGGGCAGCAGGCAGCAGAACCCCAGGAACGTCACGAACAGGCGGCTCTGGAAGACCTCCTGGTAGGCGTAGCGGGGAAGGATCAGGAAGCGCGACCACGTGGGCGTGCGCACTCCCTGGTAGATACCGAAGTTGCGATCATAGACGGCCATGGCCGGGGACCTCCGTCTCCATGGCCTTCAGGAAGATGTCCTGAAGGGAGTCTCGCTTGGAGTCGAGGCGGCGGATCTGCACCTGCCGCTCGGCGGCTACACGATAGAGCTCGCGGATCTCCACCCCTTCGGGCAGCACGAGCTTGAAACGCTGCTTGCCGTCGACCGCCATCTCGACCCCGAGGGCCGCGACGGCGGCGGCGAAGGCGGGCTCGTCGCCGCCCCGTACTTCGAGCTGCAGGAACTTGCGATTGGCCTCCCGCTCGGCTTCGAGGTTGCAGTAGGTGGCCACCCGGCCGTCCTTGAGCACCAGCACCTCCTCGCAGCAGTCCTCGACGTCGCGCAGGAGATGGGAGGAGAGGATGATGTTGACCTTCCCCTCGTCGCGGATGTCGCGGACCAGCTTGAGCATGCGCTCGCGGGCCGCGGGGTCGAGGCCGTTGGTGGGCTCGTCGAGGAAGATCAGGCGCGGGCCGTGAACCAGGGCCTGCGCGAGCTTGGCCATCTGTTTCATGCCGAGCGAGTAGGTGTCCACCTTGCGGTAGCGCGCCTCGCCCAGCCCGACGTAGAAGAGCGCCTCGTGGGCGCGCTCCAGGGCCTGCTCGGACGGCAGACCGGAGAGCTCGCCCATGAGGCGGACGAAGCGGATGCCGGTCATGCCGGCGATGAAGGCGTCGTTCTCGGGCATGTAGCCCATCAGCCCGCGAATCTCCTTCGCTCCGGTCTTGATGTCAGTGCCGAAGATGCGGGCCGACCCCGCGGACGGTGGATGGAACCCGAGGAGCGTGTGGAGCAGGGTCGTCTTACCGGCGCCGTTGGGACCCAGCAGGCCGATGCAGCGGCCGGTGAGGGAGGCGTTCAACCCCTTGAGGATCGGACGCCCCCCGAACTTGACCTCCAGACCCTGGAGCTCGATGACGGGTTGAGATGGATCTACGGTCATCATGGTCGTATCTCTCCAGGGTCACCCCTCGGTCATTCGAAAGCCCTACCGGGCCTCCTCGGCTTGCGATTGCGCCTGGTTCATCATCCCTACGAGGCTGCCCATGCCGGCCAGCGTACCGAGGTTCAGACCCAGGGGGTTCTGGTTGCTGCCGGCGAAGACGATGCGGTCCGTCTCCGCGTAGGCGTAGTAGAGGGTCGGGCCCTGCGCGGCGAGCAGCTTGCCGAGCTTGGCCGGGCCGTCGGTGTGGCCCTTGGCGGTGCCTTCGGGCAGCACCTTGTTGGCGGCCTGCGCCAGCGGCCCGAGGTTCTGGTAGACCAGGGCGGAGACGTTCACCTGTCCGTCCGGACCCAGCAGGTCGTGCAGCTTGGGCGAGGTCGCCAGCGTCACGCCCGAGTCCCGCTGCTGGAGCGTGCGCTCGAGCAGAGCCTGGCTCGGACCGGCCAGCAGGTAGCCGTCCTCGAACAGGTAGTGGACTTCGAGCTTCGGCTGGGTCGACCCGATGGTGTAGAAGGTGTGGCCGCCCGAGGAGACGTGGCTGATGGCGATGCCGCCCTTGCCATGAGCCGCCAGCTCGGTGCTGACCTGGGCCACGGCCTTCTCAAAGGTCTGCTGGAGGCGCGCCGGGTCGTAGACCTCGGCCACCAGCTTCCACGACGGCGAGGGGAGCACCGGGCCGTCCAGGCCGAGGGCGAACTCCGCGCCCATCGGCGCCACCAGGTCGTTGCGCACGTCGAAGCCGTGCTTGGCCTGGGCTTCCGCCAGGTGCTGGGCCAGCTCGGGGTTGATGCTCAGCATCTCGTCGAGAATGCTCACAGGGCTCTTTACGGCAAAAGCCGCCGCCATGTTTGCGTCCGGCGAGAAGAAGGAGAGGCTGCCCATCGGCGCCGGCGCCGCGAGCCACGCTGCCACACCCCGCCGCGGCTGGCTGAAGGTCAGGGCGGCGCGGGTCTCGGCCCGGCCGTCGATCTCCCGGCGGTCGACGATGAAGTGGTCGAGGTCCAGAATGCCGAGCTGCTCGGCCTTCTGGTGCGTTTCCGCGGACTTCTGGGCCTGCCCCTTCGCCACCAGGGTGCCGAGGTCGGCCGCGAACAGCCAGCCGGCGCCGTCGTGGTAGTCCTGGGCGATACGCTGGCGGAAGCTCGAAGCGGAGAACGGGTTGGTGCCGCCGCCGCTGGCCAGCGGCGCGATCTGCGCGATCTGGGCGCCGCTCGGCGAGGCCACGAACAGGCCGTTGTGGACGTAGAGCAGCATCGCGTCGCCGGTCGCTGGAGCGGTGGCCGGGTCGTCGATGATCTGCAGGCTGGTCTTGCCTTCACTGCCGTTGAGCCGGGCCACCTCGGCCTCCAGCGAAGCGCGGAACGACGCCTCGTTGGCCACCTCGGCCATCAGCACCGCCTGGCCCTTGCTGCCGTCGCTGCAGTTCATGGCGATCACCACCTCGTCGCCCAGGTTCTGCCCGAGGTCGCCGAGGCGCTGGATCATGTCGTGGAACTTCGTCTCGTTCTGCGTCGAGCCGAGGGTGTCGCTCCACCACTGGGCGAGCGAGGGGCTCTCGGCGATCTTCTGGTCGAGGATCTGTTGCGTCTGGGTGAGGCTGTGCGAGAGGTTCGGCAGCGCCACGAAGATGGTGGTGCCCTCGGGAGCGAGGTCGAGCAGGCGCGTCGAGTAGCGCAGGCCCGGCCGCTCGACGCGGGCGTCGATGTCCTTGCCCGCCGCCGTCAGCTCGGCCAGAAGGTCCTGGTACTGCTTGGCGTTACGGCTCCAGGCCACCTCGTCCCGCACCGGAATCGCCTCCACGCTGGCGCTGGTCGCCACCTGGCCGCCGGGATGGAGCACGGTGTCCTTGGCGCCTTGCCCCACGTGCACCTCGCCCTCGACCACCGACACGCGGGACCCCTTGGTGCCGCTGTTGACCGAGAAGATGGTGCCGGTGACGCTGACCAGGGCGTCGCGGGTGGCGACGTAGAGGTGCCGCGGCCGCTGCTTGGCGGCCTGGACGATGATCCGGCCGCGCTCGAGTTGGATGGTGTTGCCCTTGCGCGCGGCGTCGAGCGACAGGCCGGCCCGCTCGCCCATCTCGATGCGCGAGCCGTCGGTCATCCGCACCATGGCGGTGGAGCCCTTGGCGGTGCGGATCTCCTCGCCCTCGGCGATGGCGGCGCCGGTGGCGATGGGCTTGCTGGAGTCGCCGGCGACGCGGTAGAGAGTGCCGTCCACCGACTCGACGCGCGCCATCTGGGCGCCGCCGGCCAGCCAGTCCTGGATCAGCGTCGTGGTGCCGAAGCCCAGGGCCAGGAGCAGGACGGCGGCGAGCGCCATCCACGCCCGGCGGTCCGCGGGCCGCGCGACGTGGGCGGCAGGCGCCGCCTTGTGACCCTCACGGGCCTCCTTCAGCGCCCGCCGGCAGGGCACGCAACTGCGCGTGTGATCCTCGACGAGCAGGGCGCGCGCCGGGGAGAGCTCACCCCGCAGGTAGGCGGGGATCAGGGACTGATAATCCGCGCAGCCCTGAAGGCTGTGGGGGGCGGCGGTGGAAGCCGGGACCCCCGCGGCGATCACGGGGGCTGCCGCGGCCGGAGCGGCCTCGCTCCGGGCCGCTTCCTGCGACAGCCGGGCCCAGACGCGGATGGCGGCGGCCTCGACCTCGCGCGGATCGACCGGATCGTTCGTCACCTGGGCGACGGCGTCGTCCAGCAGGTCATTGTTGTTCTTCGAAAAGAGGCTCATGACAATTCTCCTTCAAGCGACCCCAGCTCTTTCTGAAGCCGGTGCCGCGCTCGATGCAATAGAACGGCGATGGAGGTCTGGGACGCGCCCAGCAGTCGGGCGATCTCCAGGTTTCCCAATCCTTCGAGGTAGCGCAGGGTGAAGATCTCGGCCTGGCGGGGGGAGAGCTGCGACATCGCCTCCCGCAGCCGGGTTTTGAGCTCCCGGCTGCCCCGCAAGCGCTCCGGACCCGGATCGGCGGTGTCGACCAGCGACTCCCCGACCTCGTCCAGATCGACCTTGCGGCTCCGCTTGCGCCGCCGCATCAGGTCCAGCGCGGCGTTGACCGCGGCCCGGTGCAGGTAAGATCCCGCGCTCTCCGAGAGGTCGGGCTGCTCCTCCCGCCGTAGAAGACGGGTGAAAACGGTTTGCAGCACATCCTCCGCGTCCATGGCGTTGCCGGTGATCCGGTACGCGGCGCGATAAACCGCCCCGTGGTGCTCCCTGAACAGCGTCTCCAGGGTACCCGGCGGGGGGCTGGTGAGTGGTTGTTCCTTGTAGACCGCGACTTGCACGCCTCCTGCCCTCCTTTCTCCTTCGTCCATGGAACGCACCTCCCAGAGATTTCTTACAGGGACTCGGGGTCCACTTTCTCCACGAACCCGTCCAGCAGCCGGTTGAAGGCCTCCGGACGGTCCATCATGATCCAGTGCCCGGTGCCGGTCATCAGGTGGGTGGGGAGGTCCGGCAGGAGATTGTGCAGGCTGTAGGGGAGCCGGTTCATGTCAGAGACGATGGAGAGTCTGGGACCCTTGTAGCGCTCCAGGGCGGGCAGGGGTTGATAGCGCAGCGATCCTTCCACGGCCTTGGCGACGACGCCCTCGTGGGTGAGGCGGAGATCCTCCAGCACCCAGCTCGCGGCATCGGGATCGCCGCCCACCACGAGCTGGCGGAAGTAGGATTCGAGCTCCGCCAGGGGATCGGCGCGCAGCGATTCGAGGAAGGGCCGGGACTCCTTCTCCGGCATCCGGCTCAGGTCGCCGTTGGGGTCCACCAGGAGGAGACCGGCGACCCGCTCGGGATGACCGCCGGCGTACTCGATCGCCACCGCGGAGCCGAGGCTGTGGCCGGCCAGGAAGAAACGGCGCAGGCTGAGCTGATCGGCCACCGCCGCCACGTCGCTCGCCAGGGCCGCGACGGAGTAGTCGCCGTCCTCGGCCGGATCGGATTCGCCGTGGCCGCGAAAGTCGAGGGCCACTCCCCGCCGATGCCGGCGCACATGGTCGAGCTGCAGGGACCACTGGCCGCCGTTACCGCCCAGGCTATGAAGGAAGAGGATGGGCAGCGCCTCGGGGTGTTCGTCGGCGCCGCCGTCGCGGATGTAAAGATTACCAGCCGGGCCGCACAGCCAGAGCGCCTCGCCCTCGACTTCGGGCGTGGCGTCGTCCCCCGGCTGAGGCTCCCGGCGTCGCGCCGGCTCGGGCTCGAAGTCCTCGAAAATCTCGCGCCGGCCCGCCGCGGCGAGCAGGGCCGTGAATCCCAAAGCCAGCAGGCTCAGCAGGATCCAGAGGAGACCGCGCGAGCGCCGCGGACGCGGATAGCTGGATCGCCGTAGTGGTTTCGACCTCATCGCCTGCACCTCGTGAACGTGATTTTGTCGCGATCGCCGCCGCTCCGGCGTAAGGCCGCGACTTTTGAATCAAAGTAACACGACAGCGCGCAGCAAGGCTATCCACTATGTCAATGTGACAATTATAAGTCGGCAGTCAGGCGGAAGGTTGACACGTCTATTGCGGGTTGTGTATCAATGCGGTGCCTAAGCCGGCAGCATTCAAGGCCAGGAGCAGTTCGCCTGCTCGTCCAGTTGATATCGCTACCCCAGACGGGAGGCATGCGTGCAGAGGAAGCTTCATCGACTTTTCATCGCCGCTTCGACTCGCCGCTTCGCAAGGAGCTTTCGCCCTCTCTACGTCAGTCTCTTCGCTCTCGGTCTCTCCTCCTTACCGGTTGCTGGTACGGCCCTGGTGCCCCAGGAGGCTGGGGTCCGGCCGCCTCTCCAGTCCGCCGGCTTGACGACGCTGGCCCCGAAGGGCGCGGTCACGTTTCCGGCGATCATGGAAGATGCAAAACTGGAGCCAAAATCGGAGCCGAAACCGCCGATCCCAGCGGAAACCACGAAGCCGGCATCGCCTGAAGCGCTGAAGCCAGCCCCGGTACCCGAAGCGACGAAACTCCAGGCCGTCTCCTCTCCCGCCGCCGCCCCCGCAGTCATCCCTGCCCCGCAGCCTCCCGCTCCTCCGGTCCCGGCAACTCCAGCCGCCGCGCCCTCGCCGACCGCCGGCGACCGTCTCGAGCAGTTGCGGAAGGCGGCGGACATGCTGATCGAGGTCAATACGGCCCTCGGAGCGCCCCGGTCGCCCTACGGGCAGATCATTTACGACATCGCCGTCCGTCACTCGATCAATCCACAGCTCGTCGCCGCCCTCATCCATGTCGAATCCGCCTTCAATCCCCGGGCCGTCTCCCGCAAGGGGGCCCGCGGTCTCATGCAGCTCCTGCCGGAGACCGCCCGCCGCTTCGGGGTCAACCGCAAGCGGGACCTGTTCAATCCGGCGAAGAACCTGGAAGCGGGCGTGAAGTATCTGAAGTGGCTGACCGAGCGTTTCGGGGGCGACATCCAGAAGAGCCTCGCCGCCTACAACGCCGGCGAAGGGGCCGTGGACCGCTTCGGTGGCATCCCGCCTTACCATGAGACGCAGCAGTACGTGCAGCGGATCTTCGGCCTGCTCGGCATCACCGCTCCCGAGCCCCCGGCCGCCCCCGCCGCTCCGGCCCCGGCCGCCGCCGCGGCGCCGATGGACGTGGTGCCGGCCGGCCGGTAGGCGGCCGGAGCCCCCAAACCTTCCTCCGCTTCGTTCGTATCAAGACAGGCTCGCGCCTCGAAAGGCGGAGCCATGTCCTGAACCCGTCCGATCCATTGCTGGAGGTTTGCATGCCGCGGAAAGCCGTTCCCCTGCTGGTCGTCTCCCTAGTTCTTCTGGCGCTGCCGGCGGCTCTGCTGGCGACAACTGTCGATCCCGACCTGCTGGCCGGGATGCGGGCGCGCTCCATCGGGCCGGCTGGAATGAGCGGCCGGGTGGCCGCCATCGCCGGCGTCGACTCCAACCCCGAAGTGGTGTACGTGGGCGGCGCCGCGGGCGGCGTCTGGAAGTCCACCAACGGCGGCCTCACCTTCACGCCCATCTTCGACGACCAGCCGGTGGCGTCGGTCGGCGCCATCGCTGTCTTCCAGGCCAACCCGGACGTCGTCTGGGTGGGCACCGGCGAGGGCAATCCGCGCAACAGCGCCTCGATCGGCAATGGCGTCTACCGTTCGCTCGACGCCGGCCGCACCTGGGTCCACCTCGGGCTCGATAAGACGGAGCGCATCGACACCATCGTGCTCCACCCCACCAACCCGGACGTCGCCTGGGTCGCGGCCCTCGGCCAGGAGTGGGGCGAGAATCCGGACCGCGGCGTCTTCAAGACCGAGGACGGCGGCAAGACCTGGAGCAAGGTGCTCTACGTCGACCCGCGCACCGGAGCCTCCGACCTGGTCATCGATCCCTCGAACCCCAACAAGCTGTTCGCCGGCATGTGGCAGTTCCGCCGCTGGCCATGGTTCTTCAAGTCGGGCGGCCCGGGCTCGGGCCTCTACGTCACCTGGGACGGCGGTCGCACCTGGAAGCCCATCACCCAGGAGGACGGGCTGCCCAAGGGAGACCTCGGCCGCATCGGCATCGCCATCTCCCGCTCGCGTCCGGAAGTGGTCTATGCCGCGGTGGAGGCTGAGAAGAGCGTCGTCGTGCGCTCGGAGGACGGCGGCCGCACCTGGAAGACGGTCAACCAGCGCTACGATGCCGATCCCCGCCCCTTCTACTTCTCCCACCTGCGGGTCGACCCCGAGCTTCCGGACCGCATCTACAGCCTGGACTTCAACGTGCGGGTGTCGAACGACGGCGGCCGGGGCTTCGCGGACCTGATCCCCGGCTTCCTCATCCACGGCGACTATCACGCCATGTGGATCGCGCCGCGCAACCCCAATCTGATCTACCTGGGGAACGACGGCGGTGTCGCGGTCAGCCGCGACCGGGGACGCACGGCGACCTTCGTCACAAACCTGCCGCTCGCCCAGTTCTACCACGTGGCCGTCGACATGCGGACGCCTTACAACGTCTACGGCGGCCTGCAGGACAACGGCTCCTGGCGCGGCCCCAACACCGCCTGGTGGGGCGGAGGGGTTCGCAGTCACGAGTGGGCCGCGGTGGGCGGCGGCGACGGCTTTCAGACCCTGCCCGACCCGTTCGACCCGAATTACGTCTACTCCCTGTCGCAGGGCGGCGAGCTCGGCCGCTACGACGAGCGCACGGGCGAGATTCGCGCCGCCAAGCCCGCTCCGCCCGCGGGCGGCAAGAACCGCTTCAACTGGAACACCGGCCTCGCCACCGACCCCTTCGACGCCGGCACGATCTACATCGGCAGCCAGTTCCTCTACAAGTCCACCGACCGCGGCGAGAGCTGGACGGCCATCAGCCCGGACCTGACCTCGAACAACCCCGAGTGGCAGAAGCAGGCCGAGAGCGGCGGCCTGACGCCGGACGTCTCCAACGCCGAGAACTTCACCACCATCCTCTCCGTCGCCCCCAGCCCGAAGGAGAAGGGGGTGATCTGGGTGGGCACCGACGACGGTCGCCTCCACGTCACCCGCGACGGCGGCAAGACCTGGACGAGCCTGGAGAAGAACGTCCCGGGCGTGCCGGCCAACACCTGGATTCCCAAGATCACGCCCTCGAAGTTCGACGCCGCCGGCGCCTTCGTGGTCTTCGACAACCACCGGCGGGAGGACTTCGCGCCCTACGTCTACCAGACGACCGACTGGGGGAAGACCTGGAAGAGCCTGGCGACGAAGGACCTGCGCGGCTACGCCCTGTCCCTGGAGCAGGACCCGGTCGACCGGAACCTCCTCTTCCTCGGCACCGAGTTCGGGCTCTGGGTCTCCCTCGACGGCGGCGGGCGCTGGATGCAGTGGAAGCACGGCGTGCCCACCGCCTCGGTCATGGACCTGGCGATCCACCCCCGCGATCACGACCTGGTCATCGGCACCCACGGCCGCGCCCTCTACGTGCTGGACGACCTCCGGCCGCTGCGGACGCTCTCCGAGAAGACGATGGCCGAGCCGCTCCACCTCTACGAGACCGGCGACGCCCAGCAGCACTGGTTCGCCCAGGAGCCCGGCGGTTTCGGTCTCGGCTCGGCGGAGTACCGGGGGCAGAACCGGGACTACGGGGCCCTCATCACCTTCTCGCTCAACGTTCCCGGCCTCCCCCTTCCCGACACCGACAAGGAGCGCCAGCGCAAGATCGACGAGCGGGCCGCCCAGCGCGCCGAGAAGGAGGCCGCGCCCGCCACGGCGCCGCCGAAGACCGCCCGCGAGCTCAAGGCCCGGGAGCTGCCCGGCGCAAAGACCGGAGAGAAGGCGGAGGAGAAGAAGCCCGGGGAGGAGGCGAAGCCGGCGCCGAAGCCCGGCGAGGAGAAGCCGCCCGAAGCGGAGATCCGGATCGCCGACGCCGCGGGCAAGACGATCCGCACCTTCACCGCCCCGGTGACCCGGGGGCTCAACCGCGTCGCCTGGGGCTTCCAGCGCGACGGCTTCAAGCAGTTCCCTCGGGAGGAACCGATACCGCCGCACCCGGGCGGTCCCGAGGTGGCGCCGGGCACCTACACGGTGACCGTGAAGTACGGCGACCACGAGGCGAAGGGAACCGTCCGCGTCCTGGGCGATCCCCGAAGCCACAACACCGAGGCCGACTGGCGCCAGCGCGAGGACGCCCTGGCCCGGGTGGGAGCCCTCAACGACGCGCTGGCCGACGCCGTCGAGCGCCTCCGCAAGACCCGCTCGCAGGTGGACGAAGCTCTCTCCCGAATCGACAAGGATAAGGATAAGGACAAAGACAAGAAGGACGTCAAACCCGACCCCCTGGTCGAGGCGGGAGGCAAGCTCAAGACCGACTTGACCAAGCTCGAACGGCGGCTCTGGGCCCCCTACGACGTCACGGGCATCCAGCCGGAGACCGACGTGCTGACCAAGATTTTTTACTCCTTCGGCTACATCCTTTCCACTTGGGCTCCCCCGAGCCCGACCCACCTGGAGCACCTGCGACAGGCTGAGGCCGCCGTGGCGGCAATCCTCGCCGACTACAACAAGTTCTTCGCCACCGACGTCGCCGCCTTCCGCAAGCAGGTCGACGACGCCAAGCTCCGCCTTCTGCCGGAGGAGAAGCCGATCGAGGTGAAGAAGGAGGGCGGGAGCTCGTAGGCATAGACGCTAACTTGCCTGGGAGGTCCCCCCGCCCAAGACCCTCACCCCTGCCCCTCTCCCGCCCCCTCCCAACCCCCCACACCGGGAGAGGGGTACCCCTGGGGCGTTTTGCCTTGCTCCCTCTTCTCCCGGTTGGGGGGAGGGCGATGGGAGAAGAGGGTTGTGGGGTGATGAGGGGTCTTGGCTGTTCTCCCTCTTCTCCCGGTGAGGGGGGTTGGGAGGGGGCGGGAGAAGAGGGCCGGGGTGATGAGGGTCTTGGGCGGGGGAACCTCTCAGACAGATCTTTGTCCCCCTCCGGGGGAGTTGCCGCACTCTTTCACGGGAGCACCTGCAACTTTGTTACTTCGCGGCCCCCGCCGGTCGCATCATTTTGGGGCGCTTGTCGCCTTCAGGGGAGAAATTCAATGAATCAGGAAAAGTATGACGTTGCCATTTTGGGTTCGGGCATCGCCGGCTCGACACTGGCGGCCATCCTGGGCCGTCAAGGGTTTCGAGTCTTGCTGTTGGAGAAAGGCACTCATCCCCGCTTCGCTGTCGGCGAAGCGATGCAGCCGCAGAGCTCGATGCTGATGTGGATCCTCGGCCATCGGTTTGACGTGCCGGAGATCACGAACATCAGCAGCACCGACAGGATCCTGGCGAATGTCACCAAGAACTGCGGCGTCAAGAAGACCTTCGGCTTCCTCTACCATGAAGAGGGGAAGAGGCAAGACATAGCGCAGTCGCATCTGCTGGTTCCGCCCGCCACGCCGCTGGTCTCCGAGAGCCACCTCTTCCGGCAGGACATCGACCACTACCTGTGCAAGGCAGCGATCAAGTATGGCGCCGACTACCGCGACAAGACCGACGTGCAGGACATCGCCTTCAACGACGACGGTGTCGTCTTGCGCACCGCCGCCGGCGAGGAGTTCCAGGCTCGCTACCTGGTGGACGGCTCCGGTCATAAGTCGCTGGTGGCCCAGAAGTTCGGCCTGCGCGAAGGGGCGCCGGAGCTGCGCACCCAGTCGCGGACCATCTTCACCCACATGAAAGGCTTCAGGCGCTACGACGACACACTCAGGCCGGACGAGCAGCTCGGGCTGTCGCGCGGGTGGTACGAGGGCACGCTGCATCACATGATCGACGGCGGCTGGTTCTGGATCATCCGCTTCGACAACGTCCCCGGCTCCGAGAGTGACCTGACCAGCGTCGGCCTGACCCTCGACATGCGGAAGTATCCGGAGCGGGGGATTCCTCCGGAGCAGGAGTTCAACGAGATCGTGGCGCGGTTCCCGAGCATCGCCACCCATCTCGAAGGCGGTGTCGCGGTGCGGCCCTGGGTCGGCACGGGCCGTCTGCAGTTCTCCGCGCGGGACAGCGCGGGTCCCCGCTGCTTCCTCATGTCTCACGCCAACGGCTTCATCGACGCCCTCTACTCGCGCGGCATGATCAACACCTTCGAGCAGATCCACGCCTTGGCGCCGCGCCTCATGCAGGCGTTGCGCGACGACGACTTCTCGCCCGAGCGCTTCGACTACCCGCGGCGGCTGCAGAGCGCGATGATCATGGACAACGACCGGATGGTCTTCAACTCCTTCCGTGCCTTCGCCACGTTCCCCACCTGGAACGCCTGGCTGCGGCTCTGGCTGATGAACATCATCTTCGGCGACCTGCGCATGTTCCGCATCTGCCTCAAGTTCCTCATGACGGGCGACAAGGCCGTGTTCGAGTCCCTGGACGCCGACCCGTTGCCGCTGAGCACCGCGCCGGGGGAGAGCCTGGTGGAGGACCTCTACCGGCACGGCGATGAGACGTTCGACCGCTGGGAGGCCGGCGAGATCACCGCCGAGGAGGCGTCCGCCGCCATCTTCCAGAACCTGGGGGAGTCAAACCTGCCACCCATCCACCCCTGGAGCGATCCGGCGGCGTGCCATCTCGACTTCCTGCCCGAGAAGCTCGGGCAGATGATCGGCTGGGGCATGACCGCGGCGTCGCCGGACATCGCCCGCATGTTCGACTTCGATCCGTCCGTGCTCGCCAAGCTGGCCCCGCAACCGGAGCCCGTGCCGGAACCGGAAGCCGTTCCGGCCATGGCATAGCCGGCGTCCTTTAGACATCTTTTGGAGGCATCTCGGCCACCCCGTACGCGGGGTGGCCGTTTCTTTTTCCGGGATCTGCCTCCGCTCTCGGTCCGCGACGCTGCCTCCATAGCAACGACCGCTAAGACCATAGCAACGGCTGCCAAGGCCATGGCAACGGCTGCTAAGGCGTTGGCAACAACTGCCAAGACCATGGCAACGGCTGCCAAGACGTTAGCAATGACTGCCAAGGCCATAGCAACGACTGCTAAGACGTTGGCAGCGGCTGCCAAGACGACAGCAATGGCTGCTAAGACGTTAGCAACGGCTGCCAAGACGATAGCAATGACTGCTACGGCCATAGCAATGGCTGCTAAGGCCGGAGCAACGACTGCTAAGGCCATAGCAATGACCGCTAAGACGTTAGCAACGGCTGCTAAGACGATAGCAACGACTGCTCAAGCAGAAGAAGTCGCGACGCCCGCCTCCGCCCGGGCATAGATGCCGGGGCTATGAACAGCGCCCCCTGAAGGGGACTTTCCCGGTTCAAAGACAGGGACTGCACCAGTGCGGGTATGGAGGGCGGGCTAAAGCGCGGGCCGGCTTTCGAGCTCCTCGCCGTCCCGCACGGCCAGCAACGCGGCGACCGCCTTGTCGTTGCGTGTGACGATCACCAGCCCCTGTTCGCTCTCCTTCAGGTAGGCGGTGGAGGCCGCCTTTCCGTTCTACCCACGCGCCGTGCTCTAATAAGTCCAACTCGATTTCTCATCTACGAAATGAGCAACGGACTTTCCTCCGATCGCCCGCCCGGCGAACCCGGCCCTTCCGAACCCGTCGAAAGGCCGACAGTTCCCCTTTCGCCGAGTCCACCTGAGCCAGTGAGGCTGGTTGCTGGGCGCTACCGGATCGAGGCCCTGCTCGGTCAAGGCGGCTTCGGCAAAGTCTACCGAGCTTTCGACCAGAAGCTCGAGCGGGTCGTGGCCCTCAAGATCCTCACCATTCCCGAAGGCGGCCTTGACCGAGGAGAGAAGATCCTGCGGTTCGAAGAAGAGGTTCGGGCCGTAGCCCGTCTGGACCACGCCTCGATCGTTCCGGTCTACGACGCGGGACTGGAGGATGAGGTCCCATGGATGGCGATGCGGCTGGTGGCTGGCTCCAGCCTCGAGAGCGCTCTTCGTAGCGGCGGACCGTTTCCGATCTCCCGGGCGCTCCGGCTGCTGATCCAGGTGGCCACTGCCCTCTCCCATGCTCATCGGCGCGGCATCGTCCACCGGGACGTCAAGCCCGCCAACATCCTCTTGGAGGATCGCGATGGCGGCGGCGAGCTGGCCTGGCTGACCGACTTCGGCATCGCGAAGCTCCTCGCCGGCCTCGATCTGACCCTCAAGGGTGCGGTTCTTGGGACTCCGAGCTATATGTCCCCCGAACAGGCTACCGGCAGGCCCGTGGACGCGCGGTCAGATCTCTTCGCTCTCGGCTGCGTTGCCGCGGAGTTGGTCACGGGCCGGCCAGCGTTCCAGGGAAGCTCTGTCATGGAGCTCCTTCACGCCATCATCCATAGACCTCCAGATCTTAGTGGGTTGAGGGAGCGGGCTGGTGCGGCCTTTGAGGGCGTGGTCCTGCGATGCCTGGCCAAGTCTCCTGAGGATCGATGGCAGACTGCCGACGACCTCGCACAGAAATTGGAGAGTCTCGTGACCCCTGCCGGCGAGACCTCGCACGGGAAAAGAACGAAATGGAAGAACGCGTTCAGTCGTCGGCGCGCAGAGGCTCCTTGGGACGGTGCCTTTCCTCTCCAGGCGACCGGGGTGACCAAGGGCTTCGGCTTTCGAAAATCTGTCCTTTCCGGATTCGACCTCGACATCCCCCGAGGTGCCGTCTACGCCCTGATGGGCCGGAACGGCAGCGGCAAAACGACGTTGATCCGCACCTGCCTGGGCCTCTACCGCAGGGACGGCGGGCGGGTGGCAGTGTTCGGCCGAGACCCGGAGCGCGAAGGGCCGGCGATCCTGGCGCGGGTGGGATTGGTGCCTGACACCCTGGCCGTGGACGAGAAGATGAAGGTCCGCGAATTGCTGACCCTCGCCTCTCGCTTCTACAGCCAATGGGACCAGGCCCACTGCTACCGTCTGCTCGCCCGCTATGACCTGCCGCTCGAGCAGAAGGTCCGTGACCTCTCCCGGGGTATGAAGACCAAAGTCTCCTTGGTGATGGCGCTCGCCCACCGGCCCGAACTGCTGATCCTGGATGACCCGACTCTGGGGCTCGATGCGGTGATTCTCGAGGAGTTCGTCGAAAGCCTGGAGGAGGCCGCCCGGGAAGGTGCCACAGTGCTGATCGCCTCCCACAACTACGGAGAGCTGGAGCGGATCGCCACCCATGCAGGCTTTTTCAAGGACGGCCGCGTCATCCTGTCCGAACCCATTACAGACCTCAAAGCTCGGTTCAGTGGCACCCACGAGCTGAGCTTGCAGGAAATCTTCGTTCAAGTCCTACGATGAGACGCGCCCTCTTCGCCCGCGAGTTCCGCACGGCCCTGGCGCCGAACCTGGTCACAGTAGGCGCTATCCTAGGAGCGCTCGTCGCCCTGGAGATGATCTTTGGTCCGCAATTGGGCAAGGCAAAGGATGTCCACGCCGTCATGGACGTCGGTCTGCTGGCCTGCCTCGTAGTGTCGGGATTCATCTCTGGCGAAAGGTGCTTCCCTACGGAACTGAAAGAGTTCCGGATGTTCTTTCTCGGCTCCCTGCCAATTTCCCGGAGTTCGGCCTGGCTAGCCATTGTCTCTGCCCGGCTGCTCGCCGCCTTGGTTTCGCTAACCCTAGGCTTCTTACTCCACCAACCTCTGCTAATACTTGAAGAGAGCAAGAATCTGCTCGGGCTGGACATTGTCCTCGCCGCCGCCATGGTTCTCTTCGCCTACGTTCTTTTCTTCACGGCAGGATCTCTGTTCGCCCTCCTCTTTCGCCGGACCCTTTTCTCTTATACCGCCGGCTTCCTTTTTCTTGGATTCCTTCTGATCGAGACTCTTTTCTCCAGCAGCTATCCCACGGTCTTGCTCCAGCTTGCGGCGCTTGCAATGGTCCCGAAAGTAGTTGTCGACGACTCGCGTCTGCCTCTGTTCCTTATCGCCTTTCTAAGTTTTCTCCTGGTCTCTTGGCTTATTCTTTCTTGGCGATTTTTTGTCTGGAGCGAGTTCAGCAATCCGAAGCGACAAATTAGAAACCAAATTCTCTTTGCGTTGACCACTACGACCTATCTCGGCTTTGTCTTCTGGGTCGCGACTATGCCGAGGCTCGCCTCGATCCCCGCGAGCCCCCGAATTCGTTACAGAATCGAGCGGTCTGAAGCGGAAGCGTACTACGGTTATCGAGAGCTCTTGCCCTCAGGCGTTTCGCCGGATGGAAGGTACCTGTTCGTTTTTGAATCGTGGCACTCCAAACCATTCATGGTCCAAGTCAGCATTGTGGACACTGGCTCCGGGCGTATCATCGGCCGAACGGTCTACGGAGGTGCTCGCTGGGGCTTCTGGTCCGCGCAGGGAGATGTGCTCAACTTGTTGGTCCTCAAGAATTCCCCGCTCGATCGTTGGGGGTACCTTGTAACTGGCTCGGTGGATTGGATCCGGCTCTCGCCCGAGGCCCGGGAGATCTCGAAGCAGCGTCTAAAAGGGGCCGAAAAAATACAAACCCTCGAGGAGGGCCGCGCCCTTGTCGCTCTGCGAGAAGACCACCAGTGCCGGGTCCTTCTTCTAGATGGCGCCAGTGGCCGGTCATCCGAGAAGGTGCGAGCTCCCCTCGACGGGGAGGCGCTCATCTGGGAAGATGGGCCGACCTTGCTGGTGTACTTCAAGAACGTCCTCCTGCCGAGAAGAGCCTGGATTATCGACTCTGAGACTCGCGAGGTTCGGGTTCCCCGGTCACGCCTGGAGCCTTTCGATGCCCTGTTTGGAGAGGTCTTTGACTCCAGTTCCAAAGAACAAACTGCACTTCTGTATAGGTTTGGACAACCTACAGACGAGGGAGGAGCGCCGGTTCCAGGCAGGATCATCATCCTTCCGCTTCATCCAAAACGGGCTTGGATTCTTACTGAACACGGGGTAAGAGGTGTATATTTTTTGGAAGAGAAAGCGTCCCAATTTTTCCTTTGGGCCCGTTCAACAACTCTGGAAGGGCGGTGGGCAAAACTTTCATCTATTGATCGCTTCGCGTGGTTCATTGGAGAAATGGACCATTGGCAGGGTGTAAGTATGGGCATTAAGTTGTCTATCGATTTCACCTCAGGAGCCAGCGCTTTCTTGCCTGCGCATAGCGAGCCTCGTCGATTCGTCGTCTATGACCCTCTGCTGGGCGCCAGACTGGAAGCGGAGGGCTGCGGCCCGCAAGCTAGTGCTTCCCTCAAAGTCGGCCGAGCGCCTAGGTCCAATAGCATCCTGATCAGATTGGCCTGTATGGAGAAAAAATCTCCGCTCCGTATAACAGTCCACTTTTTCGAGCATCCGCTCGGCTTGCGCGAGGTCCGAGCGATTGCGACGATTCCCGCCCAGTCCTTCTCCGCTCCCTTGCCATCGGTTGTCTATTCTGATGAGCATAAAAACGTGTGGATGTCAGGTGACGGGAAGTTTTGGCGCTCTTCTCCTGGGACGAAAGATCTCCGCCTGTGGCCGCCCAGTCACTCTTAGCTCTTTCGCGGCCACAATGAGACGCGCCCTTTTCGCTCGCGAATTCCGAACCGCCCTGGTACCAAACCTGATCACGGTGGGGGCTATCCTGGGGGCGCTCGTCGTCCTGGAGAAACTCTTGGGCCCAAAATTGGGAAGGGCGGAGGATCTTCGTGTCTTCACCGACGTCGGTCTGCTGGCCTGTCTCGTAGTATCGGGGTTCATCTCCGGCGAAAGGTGCTTCCCCACAGAGCTGAAAGAGTCCCGAATGTTCTTTCTATCCTCGCTGCCGATCTCCCAGAGCTGGGTATGGCTGACCATCGTCTCGGCCCGCCTGCTCGCCGCCGTGGTCTCGATGGCGCTCGTATTCGCAATCCGGCAACCTCGGCTGATTTTCGAGGAGAGCAAGGTACTGCTTCATTTGGACCTCGGCTTGGGCGCCGTCATGATCTTTCTTGGCTACGCTCTCTTCTTCTCGGTCGGGGCACTGTTCGCGCTTTTGTTTCGCCGGACCCTTTTCTCGTATGCTGCCGGTTTTCCAGTCCTGGGGCTTCTGCTGATCGAGACTCTCTTCTCCTGCAGCTATTCCATCTGGCACCCCAATCTTTCGCTGCTCTCGCAGAGCCCTGGAACCTTCGACGGCTGGCGTCCGCCTCCATTCCTCATGGCCTTCCTTAGCCTCCTCCTGGTTTTGTCGCTCCTCCTTTCCTGCCGGCTCTTCGTCAGGGGCGAGATCGGCAATCCGAAGCGCCGGATCGGAAATCAGATCCTCTTTGCGATACTTGCCGCGGCGTATCTCGGACTGGTCTTCTGTGTCGTCGGCAGCACAAGGTTCGCCTCGCTCGTGGGCACTTGGAGCCCGGTCGCCCCGTGGCCCGTCTACCCCCGCCGAGATTATCCATACGAAGTCTCACCGGATGGCAGATATCTATTCGTTTTCGAGTCACTGCACGGCAGACCTTTCATGGTCCGAGTCAGCATTGTGGACACTGGATCTGGACGTATCACTGGCCGATCGGTCTACAGTGGTGCCGGTTGGGGTTACTGGTCTGAGCATGGAGATGTGCTCAACCTGTTAGTCCTCAACAACTCTCCCCTCGATCGCTGGGGGTATTTGGTGCCCGGCACAGTGGATTGGATACGGATCTCACCTGAGGCGCGAGAAGTCTCGAAGCTGCGCTTCAAAGGGGTCGAGGACGTGAGGACCCTTGCGGGAGGCCGCGCTCTTGTTGTCCTGCGAGAAGGAAGCCTTGACAAGATCCTTCTTTTGGAAGGCGCTGGCGGCCGGTCGTCAGAGATGGCGCGCGCTCCTCTCGACGGCCAGTTGATTGTTAATGACGACGGAGAGGCCGCGCTGGTATACCTCGATAACGTTATCCTGCCGAGGAGAGCCTGGGCTATCGACTCCCTGGTTCGCGAGGTTCGGGTCCCGCGATTGAGCCTGAAGACACCCTATTTTATATTTGGAGAGGCCTTCGGATCTCCTGCCGAGGCGCAAAGCGCGCTACTGCAAAGGTTTGGACAACCTTCGACTCATGGAGGCGCTCTGGTTCGGGGGAGTCTCCTACTGCCCGACCCGCGTCAGGCTTTGATTCTTACCCAACCCCCGGGTTTGTACTTTCTGGAAGAGAGAGTTCCTGCCTCAAGGGTGGTCCTTTGGGCTCGTTCAACAGCTCCTGAAGGACGGTGGGAAGAATTGCCAGACCTTGCTTCGCGTTTATCACCACTATTCGAACCAGGAGTACAAGAAAGCTTTATCGATTTTGCTTCCGGAGTAGGTGCCTTCTTGACGGTGGATGGGGACGCCGCCCGATTCCTTGTCTACGACCCTCGGTTTGGTGTCATTGAATCGGAGGGCTGCGTCCCAAAGAATAAGCTTTTCCTTGACCTCAATCGGGTTCGTGGCCTCAAGGGCCTCCTAATCAAAGCGTCGTGTATAGACAAGGCTTCTACCTCCCGGAGCCAGATGCACTACTTCGAATACCTGCCTGGCTCGGGGAGGATGCTCGCGATCAAGACCGTTGCGGCTCGGGCCGGTTATTCTTTGCCAGAGCTTTATTTCGATGATCGGGGGCGGGAGATATACGTCTCCTACGGAGAATCCTGGCGGTGCGAGATCTTGCGCTCTTCCCCTGGGACTAAAGATTTCCGCCTCTGGCCGCCTCAGTGACTGCATCACGGGGGTATCAGGCATTGGGTGATGTCCGCGTGGTATCAGCCTTTCTCCCTGCCGGCGTCGCGCGCATCGACCAACCGCCGCTCTCTCTCGATCTCGCGCGTGAGCTCCCGTTCAGTCGGCAGGATCTTCACATACTTGGCGGCGAAGATCTGGCGAGCCTCGCTCAGCACCGAATACTTCGCGATCGCTTCGTTCTTCCTGGAGCAGAGGATCAGGCCGATGGTCGGGTTGTCGCCTTTGGGCCGGGCATGAGCGTCGAACATGCGGACGTAGGATTCCATCTGGCCGATGTCCTGGTGAGTCAGCTTGCCGACCTTGAGATCGATCAAGACGAAACACTTGAGCAGGTAGTTGTAGAAGACGAGGTCCACGTAGAAGTCCTCGTCGTCGAAACGCATGCGTTTCTGCCGGGCGACGAAGGAAAAGCCTTTGCCCAGCTCCAGAAGGAAAGCTTGCAGGTTCTCGATGATCACCTGCTCTACGGTCGATTCACGTAGCGCCGGATAGTCTTTCAAGTCGAGGAACTCGAGCACATACGGGTCGCGAATGAAGTGCTCCGGGTCTACGGTGGCCAACTTGGTGGTGGCCTCCTTGCGGACGGGCGCCTTCTTGCTGCTGGCCAGCAGGCGCTCGTAGTAGAGAACCGACATCTGGCGTTCCAGTTGGCGGGTGGACCAATTCTGGTCCGCAGCTTCGCGCATGTACCAATCGCGAGCCGTGTCGTCCTCCACTCCCAGCAGCAGGCGGTAGTGAGTCCACGATAATTCTGGCCGTAGGCCCGGCAATTCATCACGCAGTGCGTGATGAATTGGAAACGCCTGGTAGAACTGCCGCATGTAGCGCAGGTTGGTCGCTGTGAATCCGCGACCGAACTCTGCAGTCAGCCGGCGCGAAAGCTCGTCCAGCACAGTTTCGCCATACGCTGCCCGCTTTTGGCCGCCTTGCTCGGATTCAACGATCAGCCGCCCGACCTGCCAATAGGCCTGCACCATCTTCGCGTTGACGGCACGGTAGGCGCTGGCGCGTGCCGACTCGAGGACAGCGCGGATCTCCCGATACAGAGGCTCCGAAGAGTGGGCAAGCGATGGGTCAAGGAACGGTGTTTTGCGGGGGCGTCCTCGCGGCATCAATAGTCTCCCTCGCTCGATCTGCCCGAATCCAATCGTCAGTCGGCCCAGCTTGCATAGTTCTCGCTAATTTCGGGGCAGAGGATACCACGGCCAATTCATCACGCAGTGCGTGACGAATTGAAAATGCCTGGTAGAACTGGCGCATGTAGCGCGGCAATCCAGCTCCCTACCTCCCACCCTGCCACACCCCCGTCACAAGCCCTTTTCTTGAGTCCTGCTACACTACGCGGCCCGCCGGACGCTTTTTGTCAGGCTTCGAAGGAGGAAAACACCATGTCCATACAACTGGACCGAGAGATTACGCAGGACTTCGCACGGGCCACGGGGCTCGAGTGGCTGGAGACCAACGGATTGGGCGGCTGGGCTGGGACCACGGTGGCCGGGGCCCATAGCCGCCGCTACCATGGCCTTCTGGTCGCCGCCCAATCCCCCGCCGAGCGGATCGTCCTGCTTTCGCGATTGGACGAGACCCTCCATGTGGAGGGCGCAAGCTTCGATCTGGGGTGCAATCAGTTCCCCGGCACTGTGTCCCCGCGCGGCTTCGAGTACCTCACCGCGTTCCGCAAGGATCTGTTCCCCGTTTTCGACTACGAGGCCGGCGGCGTGAAGCTACGCAAGACGGTGGCCGCCGTGGACGGCGAGAACACCACGCTGGTGCTCTACGAGGTGTTGGAGGCGCCGGGGCCGTTCATCCTGTCGCTGCGGCCGTTCCTCGCCGCCCGCGATCAGCACGTGCTGTCCACCGCCAACGGTGCCGTCTCCCAGGAGACACCGTTCGCTGACGGCATTCTCCGCGTGCAGCCCTATCCGGAGGTGCCCGAGCTGTTCGTGGCCGTGCCGGGGGCGGATTTTCGTCCCAATCCCCAGTGGTGGTACCGCTTCGAGTACGAGCTGGACCGCCGGACCGGCCGCGATTTCCAGGAGGATCTCTGGACTCCCGGCGTCTTCGGCCTCGAGCTGGCCCCCGGCGACCGGCTGGGCATCGTCATCTCGACGGGAAATCCTACGGGGCGCGACGCCTTTGCCCTGTTCGAGAAGGAGAGGAAGCGGCGGGAGAAGATCCTCAAATCCCTGCCGGTGCAGGACGAGCTCGCCCGCTTCCTGGCGCTCGCGGGAGACGGTTTCCTGGCGCGCCGCGGAGCCATTCCCTTTGGCGAGACCAGCCGCGACACGCTGATCGCCCTTCCGGGGCTGTTTCTCGCGACGGGCCGCTTCGAGGAGGCGAAGAAGATTCTCCGCACCTTCGCGAAGTCCCTCTACAAGGGGCTCCTTCCGGACCGGCTGGCCGAGAAGAGCGTGATCACATCGCCGGACGCCTCGCTCTGGCTCTCCGTCGCCACTTGGAAGGTTCTGGCGGCCACAGGTGACGAGGCGTTCGTCCGCGAGACGCTGCTGAACGCCTTGTGCAAGGTGATCTATGCCTGCGAGCAGGGGACGTTCCCGGGAATCCGGGTCGAGGAGGACGGCCTGCTGGCGGTGGGTGGGGGCAAGTCCGTCGAGGTCAACGCCCTGTGGTTCAACGCCCTGTCCATTCAGGCCGAGATCGAGGCGCGCCTCGGCGACGCCGCGGAGGCCAAGAGGCTGGCGCAGGGGGCGCGGCGGGTCCAGAAGCGATTCCAGGAGGTGTTCTGGAACGAGGAGACGGGCACTCTTTACGACGCGGTGAACGGCGAGGAGCGGGACTCCGCCCTGCGGCCCAATCAGCTCCTGGCCTTGAGCCTCCCCTTCCCTCTCCTCCCCAAGCCGAGGGCGGCGCGGGTGCTGGCGGCGGTGGAGGAGAAGCTCTACACGCCGGTGGGCCTGCGCACCCTGGAGCCGGGTCATCCGGACTACGACGTTTCCTCCGATCACCAGGGAGCGGTCTGGGCCTGGCTGCTGGGTCCCTACTACAGTGCCCTGGTGCGGGTGCATGGCCCGGCCGGCCGCAAGAAGGCGCTGGCCGCTCTCGCCGAGCTGCGTCCGAGGCTCGTCGAGGCCGGCGTGGCCTCGCTCCCCGAGGTCTTCGATCCCGAGCCGGCTCGCTCGCCCCGCGGCAGTATCGCCCGGGCCTGGGGTGTGGCCGAGGTGCTGCGGGCCTACGTGGAGGATCTCCAGCCGGGCGAGCCGAAGGTGAAGGCGAAGCCGGCGAAGAAGGAGGCGGCGGTCCCGGTGATCCCGGTCACCCCCGAGCCGGCACCGAAGCCGGCGCGGGGGAGGGCCAAGAGGAAGTAGTCGGGCTTACAGGTCAGTCATCCACATGGCTGACCGTACCGCGCGAGCCCACTCCTGAGCCGCCCTTCTGCTGCCAGAAGAAGGGCTCGCGCTTGTGCGGATCGGGCGCGATCTGGTCGAGGGTCATGCTGTCGTAGACCCGGCCGTTGAGCACCACCAGCCCGATGCTCGCCGTGTTCTTGATGTCGTCCAGCGGGTTGGCGTCGAGCACCACCACGTCCGCCAGCTTGCCCGCCTCCAGCGAGCCGATGTCCTTGTCCAGGCCCAGGTAGTGAGCGCCATTGAGGGTGGCCGAGCGCAGCACCTCCATCGGCTTCATCCCGCCTTGGGCCAGCATCCACATCTCCCAGTGCGCTCCCAGGCCCTCGCGCTGGCCGTGGGCTCCCATGTTCACCTTCACCCCCTCGTGGCCGAGGTCGGCGGCGATGCGGGCGATGTTGAAGTGGTTGTACTCCTCGTCCGGAGCCGTCACCCGCCGGCGCGAGCGCTCGTCGACGATCTCCCGCGGCACGAAGGAGAGCAGGCGCTTGTCCTCCCAGACGTGGGTCTTGTCGTACCAGTAGTTCTCACCCCAGATGCCGCCGTACCCCACGAGCAGCGTCGGGGTGTAGCCCACCTCGGTCCCCTTCCAGAGCTGGCGCACGTCGCGGTAGATCTTTGCCACAGGGATCGTGTGCTCGACGCCGGTGTGGCCGTCCACCACCTGGGTCATGTTGTGCTCGAAGAGGGAGCCGCCCTCGGGCACAACCATCATCTGCAGCTCCCGGGCGGCGGCGATGACCTGCTGGCGCTCGTCGCGGCGGGGCTGGTTGTAGCTCTTGACGCTGAAAGCGCCGGCCGCCTTCAACCGGCGCAGGTGGCCGCGGGCGTCCTCCAGGCTGTCGATGGTGGCGGTGAAGGGGGCGGTGGCGCCGTAGAGGATGGTGCCGGTGGAGAAGATGCGCGGCGCGGTGATCATCCCGGCACGGCTCAGCTCGGAGGCGGCGAAGACGGTGTCCGTGTCGTTCGACGGATCGTGGAGGGTCGTCACGCCGTAGGTCAGGGTGGCGTAGGTGACCCAGTTGCGCTGCGGCACGATGCCGTCGGTGCCGAAGGTGCCGTGCCAGTGGACGTCGATCAGGCCGGGGATCAGGGTCTTGCCCTTGACGTCCATGACGCGGGCGCCGGCCGGCACGGCGACGCTCGCCCGCGGACCGACCGCCTTGATGCGATTGCCTTCGATGACGATGGCGCCGTCCTCGATCACCTCGTCGCCCCGCATGGTGACGATGCGCCCGCCGACCAGCGCCACGGTCCCCTTGGGCACGTCGCTCTCCGCCTTGAAGCCGATGTTGAGGCCGTGAGCCGGCGGGTCGGGAAGCTTCTCGGGCGCGCCCTCGCGGAAGGCGAAGGCGTTCTTGAGCTCCAGGGTGTAGAGCTCGGGGCCGAGCGACCAGTGGAGGCGCTGCGAGTCGCCCGACCAGTGGAGGTTCTCGCCCGCGTCGCGGGTCACCTTGCGCAGCGGCAGGGCGCTCGCCTTGGGGCCGACGTCCACCGCCTTTCCGGTGGCCACGAAAGGCACCACGTAGGCGTTGTACCGCTCAGTGAAGGCCACCCACTTGCCGTCCGGCGAGACGCGGAACTCGGTGGCGTTGTCGCTCGCGAGCTCGGCGCGGTCGTCCTTGCCGTCGAGGCCGACGGAGGCGAGCTGGCGCTTGCCTTCGCCCACATAGCGAAGGACGTAGACGCGGTCGCTCTCGGCGCCGAAGTGCGGGCGCTCGCCGTCCTCGGTGACCAGCGCCGGCTCCCCGCCGGCCGCCGCCACGCGGTAGACGCCCGGCTCCAGCGACCAGTTGGTCGTCCGGATGTAGCCGCCCTCGATCTTGCGGTAGACGATCTGCTTGCCGTCCGGCGAGAAGGCCGGCTCCACGTACTGCCCCGGCTGGCTGGTCACCGCCCGCCCCTCGCCGCCGTCCGCGGACACCACGCGCACCGTGCCGAGCTTGTCGTCGTCCCAGGTGGTGTAGACGATCCAGCGGCCGTCACGGGAGAACGAGGGGTAATACTCCCAAGAGTCGTTCTGCTTCGTCAGCCGGCGCGGCGTGCCGTCGGGCAGGTTACGAATCCAGAGGTGCCCCAGGGCCTGATAGACCACCCGGTCCCCCTTGGGCGACACCTCCACCCAGCGCAGCATCTTGGTGTCGAAGGTCCGCGGCGCCACCTCTTGCGGGAAGCGTACGGCCGCGGTGACCCTGCGGGTGGTGTGGACGTGGAAGGGGATGTCGGCGACCTTGCCGTTCGCGACCTCGAGGCGGTGGATCTTGCCAGCGGCCCAGAAGACCAGCGACTTCGAGTCCGGCGTCCAGGCCATGGAGGGATAGAGGCCGTGGATCGACCAGGTCTCCTGCATGTCGCGGTCGAGGCCGTCGTAGAGCGGCCGGATCTCGCCGGAGCGCAGATCCATCAGATGGATGACGCTCTTGCCGCGAATCCGGCGGATGAAGGCGAGCGACTTGCCGTCCGGCGACGGGGTCGGCCGCACGGAGCCGCCCTGGCCGGTGACGTAGCGCTGGGTCTTGCCCGTCTTCCGATCGAGGCGCTGGATGACGAAGATCTCGCCGTTGGAGTCCTTGTTGTATTCAAAGATGGGCCCGGGCGTGATGTCCTGGCTGTAGTAGAGGTAGCGCCCGTCGGGCGAGAAGACGGGCTCGCCGGCGTCCTTCTGGTCGTTGGGCTTCTTGGTGAGCTGCAAGCCGTCGCCGCCGCCGCGGTGATAGAGCCACATCTCACCGGCGCCGAGCGAGCGCTGGGCGGTGAAGTGCTTGCGCGCCACCACGTAGTCGCCGTCCGGCGACCACGACGGGCTGTTGAGCAGGCGGAAGGTCTCCTTGGTGACGGCCTTGGGATTCTTGCCGTCGCGATCGGAGATCCAGATGTTGTCGCCGCCCTCCTGGTCGCTGGTGAAGGCGATCGTCTTGCCGTTCGGGCTGTAGCGGGGCTGCATCTGCCAGGCGACGTCGTGGGTGAGAGCCCTGGCTTCGCCGCCGGTGATGGGGATGGTGTAGAGGTCGCCCAGCAGATCGAAGGCGATCTCCTTGCCGTCGGGGCTGACGTCGAGGCTCATCCAGGTGCCCTCGTCCGTATCGATGGTGACCTCGGACGACGGGCCCGGCGGGTTGTTGACGTCCCACTTCTCTTCCTTCTTCTCCTCCGCCCCCTTGGGAGCGCCCTTGCCGCCTTCCAGCTTCTCCTTCTGGAGCTCGGTCGCGTTCTCCTCCGGCTCCTTCTCCTTCTTCACCTTCTCCTTGACCTCGGGCTCCGGGGGAGTCACCTCCGGAGCGGGCGGGGCCGGGGGCGTAGGAGCCTGGACGATGGACGAGCCGGTATGGCGGGGACCCGCGATCACGGGCATCAGCCCGAGGGAGGCGAGCACGGCGACGAAGAGCAGAAGACGGATCGATTTCATGGGTGGTTTCCTCTTGGAGACAGGCTCGGCAAAGCCGCAAAAAATACGTGCGGAGGGCTCCGAAGTTTCAAGACCCGCGGGGGAGCGCGGGATACAGGACGGTCCACCGGGAAGCCCCGTATACGGGATAGAGGTTACGACAGATGAGGCCTGCTGCCTCGCAACAAAGTAAGGAGACGGCGATGACCGCCAGATCGAGATTTTGCAAACACCTTGGGATTCTGGCGCTGCCGCTGGTCGCTCTTGGGTTGATTACCACGGCGCATCCCGCGCGGGCCGGCCAGGACGCGTGGACGCCGTTCGGCCCCGGCGAGGGGCTGCTCCAGTCGCTCACCGCCTCACCGCGCGGCGAGCTCTACGTCACCGCCCGCTTCTCGACGACCGAGATCTGGCAACTGCCGCTGCCCACGGTTCCCTGGCGCTGGCGCAACAACGGCCTCGGCCAGCCCGAGGTGACCGCCCTGGCCGTGGACCCGAAGAACCCGAGCTCCCTTTGGGCGGTTTCCGGCAGCTCGCCGCAGACTTCCGTCGAGAGCGTCTTTCATTCGACCGACGGCGGCGGGAGCTGGACCGAGGTCTTCACCGGCGACCTCGACTTCCACGTCGTCCACCTCTGGGTCGCGCCGGGGAAGAAGTCCGTCGTCCTGCTCGCCGAGACCGGCAACGGCGTGCCTCGCCGGCTGCTGCGCAGCGCCAATGGCGGTGTTTCGTGGACGGAGGTGCCGGGAGCCCTTGGCCCGGTGGCCATTCCCCCCGACCAGCCGGGCGTCGTCTACGCCTCCACCGCGGACGGGCTCGGCGTGGTCCGCAGCACCGACGGCGCCTTGACCTTCCGCGCCACCGGCGCGCTCCCCGTCGAGGCGGGCGACACCCTGCGGGCGTTGCACGCGACGTTCGGCAAGGGGGCCAGCGTCTTCGTCTCGTTCGCGACCGCCGGGCTGTTCCGCAGCACGGACAGCGGCCATGGATGGAGCCGCGTCGGCTTTCTGCATTCCGGCCCCGGCGCCCTCGCCTCCGAGCCGAAGGTGTCGAGCACGATCTACGCGGTGAATTTCAACGGCCTCTATGCCAGTCCGAAGAACGGCAAGAGCGGCAGCTTCCGCGCGCTGGCGACGTTCTCACCCCTTCAGGCGATCCCTGAACCGACCGCTCTCGCCGCGGCTCCAGGCGGACCGTACTTTCTCTCCGGCTCCAATCTCTACCGCGCCGTGCCCCCCAAGCAGGGCGGCTACGCGCTGGTGGCGAAGACGGGTATCGAGAGCTTCGGCGTCGCCGAGCTGCGGTTCCACCCCGCCGATCCGTCGCTCCTCGCCCTCCGGGAGTACACGGGCTGCATCCGCGATTCCTGTGACTTCCGGACGCTCCTCTCGACCGATGGCGGCAAGACGTTCCAACGCCTGGGTACGCTGCTCTCGCCGCGCCTCTTCGCCGACGTCTCGGATCTGGCCTTCGATCCCGTCTCGACCCACCAATGGCTCATGGCTATGGGCGTCGGCGCGGTGCTGAGCGAGAACGGCAGCATCCGCGTCGTCCTCCCGGGACCGGTGACCACCGTCGAGATCAGCGAAGGCGGCATCCTCCTCGCCGGCGGGCTGGACGGCGTCCAGATCAGCGAGAACGACGGCGCGAGCTGGCAGACGACACTGAGCAACGCCATTCCCCCCTCGGCCGATCATCCCGCGGGCGGCTCGCGCCGGGTCGTCAACCTGGTGGTGAATCCCTACGCCACCGACCGGGTGTACGCCGGCGCCCTGGAGAGCTTTGGCACCGGCGTACCCATCCCCAGCATGCCCGTCCCGGCGATCTACCGCAGCTCCGATGGCGGCCGCACCTGGACGAAGCTCCTCGACGGCGGTGCGGGCATCGAGTTCGTCCCCGGCGCGCCAACGAGTCTCTACCTCCTGGAGTCGGCGGCCGGCGGCACCGAGCTGCGCCGCAGCGACGACGACGGCGCCACGTCGCACCTCGTCCACACCTTCGCGGCGAGCGAGGGGGTGAGCGAAATCGCGATCGATCCCTCAGCCCCCCTGGATCTCTACGCCGCCTCGGAGACCGGCGTCCTCCAGAGCCGCGACGGCGGCGCCACCTGGGAGCCCACACCGGGCAGCTTCAACGCCTGGGGTGCCTACCGCCAATTCGTCAGCCACGTCCAGGTGCATCCAACGCAGCGCGGACACCTCTTCGCCGTGCCGGCAGAAGGCGGGCTGTTCGAGAACCAGTTGACGGAGTGAGGATTCGGCCGGAGCAACCTCTCACTTTCCCTCTCGTTGTCTATAAAATCAGGGAAAGAGGAGAATGAAATGCTTCGAAAGAGCCTCTGGGTCCGAGCAGAGTCTACGCGGTCGACGCCATCGGCCTCTCGGCCAGCCCTCAATTCGGGCGGGACGGCAGCTTCCAGAGGTTGGCGGTCTTCTTTCCCCTGGGCGCCATCCCCGAGCCGACCGTGCTCGTCGCGGCTCCGGGCGGGCCGTACTTCCTCGCCGGCTCCGACCTCTACCGCTACATCGGCGGCTTCGCGCTGGTGGAAAAGACCGGGATCGAAAGCTTCGGCGTCGCCGAGCTGCGCTTCCATCCAGCCGACCCGTCGATCCTCGCCGAGCGCGACTACACCGGCTGCATCGGCGACTCCTGCGACTTCCGCACGCTCCTCTCGACCGACGGCGGAGCGACCTTTCAGCGCCTCGGTACCCAGTTGTCGGCGCGCACCTTCGCCGACGTCTCCGACTTGGCTTTCGATCCCGTCTCGACCCACCGGTGGCTCATGGCGATGGGCGTTGGAGCGGTGCTGACCGACGCCGGCTCGACTCACGTGGTTCTCCCGGGACCGGTGACCACCGTCGAGATCGGCGAAGGCGGCATCCTCCTCGCCGGCGGCCTGGACGGCGTCCAGGTGAGCGAGACCGACGGCGCGAGCTGGCAGACGACGCTGAGCAACGTCATTCCCGTCTCGCCCGGGCATCCCGCGGGCGGTTCTCGCCGGATCGTCGACCTGCTGGTGAATCCCTTCGCCACCGACCGGGTGATCGCCCGTGCCCTGGAGAGCTTTGTCACCGGCGTGCCCCTCACACCGGTCCCGGCGATCTACCGTAGCGCCGATGCCGGCCATACCTGGCTGAAGCTCCTCGACGGCAGCGCGGACGTCGAGTTCGTCCCAAGCGCGCCTTCGAGCCTCTACCTCCTGGAGTCGACGGCCAACGGCACCGAGCTACGCCGTAGCGATGACGACGGCACCACCACACATCTCGTCCACGCCTTTGCGACGAGCGAAGGAGTGAGCGATGTCGCGACCGATCCCTCCGTGCCGCTGGATCTCTACGCCGCGTCGCTCCATGGCGTCCTCCGGAGCCGCGACGGCGGCGCCACCTGGGAGCCCACGCCGGGCGACTTCAACGCCTGGGGCACCTACCGCCAGGAAGTCGGCCATGTCCAGGTTCACCCCACCGAGCGCGGTCACCTCTTCGCCGTCCCGTTCGACGGCGGGCTGTTCGAGAACCAGTTGACGGAGTGAGGGCTCGGCTGCGCGCAAAGAGTCTCACAACATTCCGGGGTTTGGGAGCCGGCGGAGCCGGTGCGAACCCGGGGGTTGAATGGGCGTCCCGGGCCGAATGGGCGAGCGGCCCCATCAATGCGCCCGCAGCCATCCGATCACCGTCTCCGCATAACCCGGCGCCTTCTTGGCCCAGACCCAGTAGCCCTCGGGCCAGCTCCACGTGCCTGTGCGCAGGTCGCCAAACCATTCGAGGTTGTGGCTGGCGCGCGGGAAGATCCGGATGGTGACGTCCTTGTTTCCGGCCTCGGCGAGGAAGCCACGCATCCGCTCGGCGTTCTCGGCGGGCGGCACCAGGGTGTCGATGGCGCCGTAGAGGGCGAGGACGGGGATTTTGGTCTTCCGCAGGACGTCGGCGGGATCGTAGCGCTGGTGCCGCCAGCCTTCCAGGTCGGCGGGCGAGGCGGCGAGCTGGACCTGCTCGGCCCATTTCGTTCCCTTCGCCTTCTCCGTGGCGGCGGCGAGCGCGGCCCAGTCCGCTCCGCGGTAGGCGGTGTCGAACACCTTCCGGGTGTAGGCGGCGGCGCGGGCGACGTCCTCTTCGGGGAACCCTTCCGAGGCCATCCCAAGGCGTACGCGCTGGATCTCCTGCTCTTCGACGCTCACCGCGGGCGCCACGTGGAGGACGAGGTATGCCACGCCGTCCACCCGGCTCGCCGCGAGCGGCGCGATCCAACCGCCCTGGCTGTAGCCCGCCATTCCAATATGGAGGGCGTCCACGTCCTTGGGTGTCTTCAGGTAGCGCACGGCCGCCGCCGCATCGTCCGCGAGGTCGCTGAAAGTGGCGTTCTCGAAGCCGGGCCGCTTATCGTAGGTCAGTGCCGCGAAGCCGTGGCGGGCGAAGAAGACGGCCTGGGAGCGGTACTGCGGCTCGGTGCGCGTGTTCCAGGCGGAGCCCTGGACCAGCACCAGGACCGGATGGGGACCCGGCGATTGACCCGGCGACAGAGGCAGGACCAGGGTGCCGGTCAGCGAAAGGGCGCCGCTGGGAAACCGGACCTCCTCCTCCTGGAAGTTGGGCGCCGGGGCCTCGGTCCGCTTGAGGTGGAGCCGCACCTCGGGCTGCCAGGCCGGGATGACGCCGGTCATCTCCTCCGTCTCGGCGTCCACCCGCAGCGTGGCGTCGCCGTAGAGGAACTTCAGCCGCAACGTGGGCGGGGTGTACTCGACCGTCTCCGCCGGCATGGCGACGAGGCCCCGCTCCGGCACGTCCACCGTCGCGGCGAGCTTCCCGTCTTGCTCACGGAAGTCGACCTGGACGGGCTGAACGGACCCCAGCCGCGCCACGGCTCCCTCCCAGTGCCCCAGGATCGAGTACGTCTCCGCGGACACCGCACCCGGAAGACCGAGGAGCAGGACGAGAAGCATCCTCTTCATGATCGTCTCCGCCTCAGATGCCCTGGGGAACCGCGGTGAGGAGGACGACGAGGGCGTCGTCCGAGCCGTCGAGCTTGGAGGTGCCGACCACGATGGTCTCGCCCTTCTTGAGCGAGAACGAGGTGGAGATCAGATCGCGAGGAACGTGAGGCTCGCTCTTCTTCCCATCGGCGGTTGTCCGCGCCATCATGGGCTCCTCGTTCAGCTCGAAGTGGTCCAGGAACATCTGATCGCTGCCGGTGGTGCGGAACCGCAGCTTCACGGCGTACCCCTGCTCTTCCCGTCCCACCACCCGGCCTTCCGTGGCACGGTCCTGGGTCGCGCGCAGCCAGGTCGAGTCGAGAAGCTTGTAGTCCTTGTAGGGGAGGAAGCCGCGCAGATCGGCGAGAGCCTTCTGGGCGCTCGCCGGCACGTCCGGCTCGCCGGTCCCCTTGTGCGTGCTGGCGGCGAGCAACAGGAGCTGGAAGCTCTGGGTGAGCGGAGCGGCGTCGGCCTTGGCCAGAGCACGAACGATCCGCTCATGGGTGACGGAGTCGGACCTCACTTCGAGAAAGCCCTTCAGATTGGAGTCGCCGACCCACTTGGCCGCGGTGTCGTTGACGAACGCGGAGGCGGTGATCCGGCAGCGCTCCTTCTCCTGGCACAGGTCCCAGGCGAGCTGCTCAGCCGTGTGCAGGTCCATGAAACGGATCTCGAACCGGCTGTCAGTGAGGGCCACCGGGGGAGGCGGGGTTGGCGCCTCCTGAGCCGACTTGGCCATCAGCGGCACCGCCGTCAGCGCGAGCAGAAGGGTGAGGACGATCGGGCGGACACACGGGTTCTTCATGATCTTCTCCTTGAATCTATCGAACGTCTTTTCCGGACAGCTCCCAGATGACGCGGGTGCCTCCGGGCGTCGAGAACTGGATCTCCCGCACCGGTAGCGATGCCATGAGCACCGGAGCATCGTCCTGACGTACCGGCAAGGTCTTGCGCGCCCTCACCGGACGGCGATGCGCCGGCTTGGAGCTCTTTTCGGGCATTGGAGCCGGTACCGAGGGCGGGGGCGGCGCCACCGCGGGAGTGGGAACGGCAGCCACCTGGATCGGTGAACGGGGAACGGGAGGCCGATGCCAGGGACCGAAGGCGATCACGAGGGCCACGGCGAGCAATGCCGTCGCTCCGGTGGCCACTACGGGAAACCAGCCCATCGGGCGCCGCGGCTCCGGAATCGCCGTCAGCACCGTCCGGCGCATGGTGTGGACCTCATCCGCGGTCAAACCAGGCTCGTTGGCGGCGGGATCTCCCTGCCGCAGAGCTTGGCGCAGGCGATCAGGGTTCGTCTTGGCGTTCATGATGTCGGGTCCTCCTTCAGAACAGGCTCGCGAGATCGCGCCGGGCGGCCAGCAGGTGCCAGCGCACCGTCACCTCGGCGACCCCCAACAGGCGGGCCACCTCGCGCACCGCGACTCCTTCGAGCTCATGCAGCACCACCACCGCGCGGCGTCGGGGTGAGAGTCGTGCCAGGGCAGCCGTCACCGTCGCCCGTGCCACCGCCGCCTCTTCCGGATGAGAGGAGACAGAGCGCTCCTCTCGACGGATTTCGGAGGCCACCCGCGATCTCACGCCGAGGCGCCGAAAGCGGTCACGGCAGAGGTTGACGAGCGTCCGCACCAGCCAAGCTTCTTCCGGCTGAGCGCCCTCCGGCACCGACTTGGGGCTGCGGGCGGCGCGGAGGAAGGCCTCCTGGACGAGATCCCGAGCCTCCTCGCGGTCCGAGGACAGACGCCGGGCCAGCCGGAACAGACGCTCGTGATGGGCGTCGAACAGACGGGCCAGGCGGTCGGTGGCGGTCTGGGTTTGGGGGCTATCCAAGATCGCCCTCGTGGTGATGGGCATGTTCACAACAGGTAAACGCGCGGGGAGGGGAAAGTGTTGGGGGGAAAGAAGCCGGCCTTCTTCTACCGGCACGTTCCCCCGCCCAAGACCCTCACCCCTGCCCCTCTCCCGACCACCCCGTCCACCGCCCCCGGGAGAGGGGTACTCGGTTGGGGAGCTTTGGCAGTTCTCCCTCTTCTCTCGGGGCGGGGGTATGGGGCGGTCGGGAAAAGAGGGCCGGGGTGATGAGGGTCTTTGCTTTTGGCCGCCACCACCATCAGCACCCCGAACGGCACCCAGATCCCCAGATAGACCCAAGGCCACAGCACCACACCCGGGAGCCGCGGCAGGTACGACAGGAGGATCAGCGCCGAAAGCGCCAGCCAGGCGGTGTGACGGCGCAGGGCCGCCCAGGGGAGCACCCAGAGGAGATACCAGGGGTAGACCGTGGCCGAGAGCAGGAGCAGGGCGCCGAAGAGGCGGCCCGTGCCGGCCACCGGATCGCGCCAGCGCAGCGAAGCCAGGACGACCGCGCCCATGCCGGCGGCCAGCAGCACCTTGGCGAGGAAGCGGGGGTAGAGATAGGGATAGAGGAAGTTGACTCCCCACCAGTTCTTCGACCAGGCCTTGTAACGGTCCAGCCCGTGGGCGAGAGCCGGCGCGGCCCCGGCCTGATCCAGCACCCGCCAGAGCGGCTCGTAGACGGGGCCGTCATACTCCCAGGAGACGCCGTAGGCGACGAGCCCGGGGGGAACGCCGCGGCAGGCGACGACCACCGGCGCCACGGCGAGCGCCACGAGGCCGCCGGCCAGCCCCAGGAATCGCCACGGGCGGCCCGACTGGCGCGCCCACATCGGAAACGCCGCCAGGGGTACCAGCTTGGCGAGCACTCCCGCGGCGGCCCAGGCGGAGATCGCGCCCAGCCGGCGGGCCGGCTTCGAGAGCAGGCAGAATACCGCCCCCGTCACCGCCGCCACTCCCAGCGCGTCGACGTGCCCCATTCCCGCAACCTCCAGTGTCACCAGGGGATTCCAGGCGTACCATACCGTCCGTCCGAGGGGCAGACCGAGGCGTCGGGCCACCCCGAGCAGCAGCCAGCAGGCCAGCAGATCGGCCGCCGTGACCATCGTCTTCCACGCGGCGAGCGGAAATGGCGTGCGAATCGCTATACTGAAGGCCGCGACGGAGAGAGGCGGATAGACGGTAGGCACCTGGGTATGGGGTAATCGCCGCCACGTTTCGTCGCGGAGAGGAGAGAGCCGGTCGGCTGCCGGGGGTAGGGCGTAGGGATTGAGACCGGCCGCCGCGACCTTTCCATCCCAGAGATAACGCAGCACGTCGTCGGACAACGTCGGCGGCAGGGGGAGTAGCGGGAGTCGGAGAAGGAAAGCTGCCAACAGGATGGCCTTGCCGGAAGGCGCCATCCTTTCCTTCCTGGACTCCAGCCACCGTGCCGCCGCAAGGAGCCCGAGGAACGCGGTCCCGAGGAGGGTCAGCGTCAGCGCCAAATGATGAGCGAGATCGAAGACGAACAACAGACCGACGTTCACCGCCAGGAGCGGCAGCGAAACGGCGACGGCCCTGAGGGCCGGCCGGTCGCGTCCGGCCGTTGACCATGCACTTTGCGTGGGCGCAGGCCCTGCTGACACTCTATTACTCCGTCCTGGCCGTGCTTTCGTTCTACGGCCTGCACCGGCTGTGGATGGTGTTGCTGTATCTGCGGACCCGCGCGGACCTCGTTCCGATGCCGGCTCCGCCCACCGATCCTGAAGCCTGGCCCCTGGTCACCGTGCAGTTGCCACTCTACAACGAGATGTACGTGGCCGAGCGCCTGATCGAGGCTGTCTGCCTGCTCGATTACCCGGCCGGCCGGCTGGAGATCCAGGTGCTCGACGACTCCACGGACGAGACCACCGAGATCGTCGCCCGCGCCGTCGCCGCGCAGCAGGCCCGGGGGGTGAGCATCCAACACCTCCACCGCACCGACCGCTCGGGATTCAAGGCCGGGGCGCTGGTGACGGGGCTGGCCAAGGCGCGCGGCGAGCTGCTCGCCATCTTCGACGCCGACTTCGTGCCGGCGCCGGACTTCCTGCGCCGCACCGTCCCCTACTTCGCGGACCCCGGCCTCGGCATGGTCCAGGGAAGCTGGGCGCACATCAACCGCGGCTACTCGTTGATGACCCGCGTCGAGGCCATCCTGCTCGACGGCCATTTCATGATCGAGCACCGGGCGCGCAACCGCTCCGGCTGCTTCTTCAACTTCAACGGCACCGCCGGCATCTGGCGGCGGGCAGCCATCGAGACCTCCGGCGGCTGGGAGCACGACACGCTGACCGAGGACCTCGACCTCTCCTACCGCGCTCAGCTCAAAGGCTGGCGGTTCCTCTATCTGCCCGAGCTGGCGGTGCCCTCCGAGCTGCCGGTGGACGCCAGCGGTTTCAAGAGCCAGCAGTACCGGTGGGCCAAGGGGGCGGTGCAGACCGGCCGCAAGCTGCTGGGGGAGATCTTCCGGTCTCCCCTGCCGCTGCGGGTGAAGTTCGAGGCCTTCGTCCACCTCACCAACAACGTCAGCTACCCGTTGATGGTGGTGCTCGCCATCCTGATCTTCCCGGCGATGATGCTGCGGGTCGGCACCTCGACGGAGATGCTGCTGCTGGTGGACCTGCCGATGTTCCTCTCGGCCACCGTCTCCGTGCTCGCCTTCTACCTGATGAGCCAGGTGGCGACCGGGCCGGGATGGCACCGGGAGATCCGCTTCCTGCCGGCGTTGATGGGCGTCGGCATCGGCCTGTCGCTCAACAACTCGCGGGCGGTGATTTCGGGGCTCTTCCACCGCGGCGGCACCTTCCACCGCACTCCCAAGTACAACATCGAGACCAAGGGGCAGAGCTGGCTGGCCAAACGCTACCGCGCCGGCGGCGATCCCACCCGGGGATGGGAAGCCCTCTTCTCGCTCTACTTCCTGGTCTGCACGATCTACGCGTACAAGGTGGGGATGTGGATGTCCATCCCGTTCCTCTACCTCTTCGTCCAGGGCTACGGCTACATGGCCGTTCTCAGCTATCTGCCCTCCCTGCGCGGCTGGTGGGCGAGGACGCGGCAGCGGCGGCCCGCCGAGGCCGGGGCGGGGTAGCACGGCCTGCGCCCGCTTACAATAGTGCGATGGCTCTACCCGATTGGCGCTCCAGCCCCCAGGTGGCGTTGAGGCCGGCGGCACCCCGGGACGCCGATCTACTTCGCCAGTGGCGCTCGGAGGCGAGCGTGCGGCGCTTCCAGCCGCTCAACGAGCTGCCCACCGCCCAGCTCCGGGCCGACGTCGCCAGCCAGCGGCTGGCCGACCTCTACCGCGGCCGGGGCGAGAAGTTCCAGTGGATCGTGCAGGTGGACGGTCAGCCGGCGGGCTGGATCACCCTGGTGGTGAGCAACTGGGAGCACGGGCTGGCCGAGGTGGGCTATGCCCTTTCCACCCTCTACCAGAACCGGGGAGTGATGAGCGAGGCCCTCACGCTCCTGATCGAGGACCTCTACCACAACACCCTGCTGGAGCGGATCGAGGCTCGTTGCGCCGTGGATAACATCGGCTCCCAGCGCGTGCTGGAGAAGACGGGTTTCGAACGCGAAGGCCGGCTGCGCGCCTATTTCAAGCTGCGCGGCCGGCGAATGGACAACTACCTCTACGCCCTCCTGCGCGACGACTATCTGGCGGCGCTGGCGGCGCAGGGAGGGCGTGAGTAGGGTCCGATCAACTCGCTTTCCGGGTCCGCGAGTCCTGCTCGGGCCAATCCTCGACGTCATTTCTCTTTGGCAGATCGAAAACGACTTGGGCAGCCTGGCTGGCCTGGGCTCGTTCGTCCTGGCCTTCGAGTTGGACCCGGACCACTGCATCCAACGCCATGGCGACCTTCACCATGGTCAGCAGAGTGAAGTTGCCGCCATCCAGCAACTGGCTGACGTAGGCCTTCGAGGTGCCCATGCGTCGCGCCAGCTCTGCGGCGTTGATCCCTCTCTCCTTCATGCGGCGATGCATTTCGCGAGCGAAGTCGGTCTGGGCGATGTCCTGCCAATAATCGACCGAACGAGCTGCCTCGGCGAGCATGTCAGAGTACTTGGCGTTGCTCATGATCTACCTCTCAGGTGGGACTGGCGATGGTCAGCCTGCCTTGGGCCTTCGCCTTGAAGTACGCCGCCTTCATCGTTCGTGCCTGGTCCAGCAGTCGCTCGGGCGTTTCGTTCCGCTTGAAGAAGCCCAGGGCGCAGACGATGCAGGTGTTGCCGTCGAAGAACCAGAGGATCCGGGGCTTTGCTCCCCTCTTGGGCTGCTTCCGGAACTCGAACAAGCCGGACGACAACGGCTTCAGCGGTTTGCATACGGTTGGGTTGTCGAGCTGCGGCCCCTCGAAAGGGACGCTTTCGATCAGCAGTGAGAGGATCTTGTCGCGAGCCTCTTTGGAGCCCTCGCGATGTCCTTTCTGGAGCAGATCCAGGATCTGGCACCTCCCGTCCTCCTCGCAGATTGCCAACACGTCCCAATTTGCCCGAGCCAATCGTAGCAGTCTCATGTTAAGTCAGGACTTAACTCCCGTCAAGTGCTGCATGGAGTCCGATGAGCATCGTGAAGTTTCCGGGAAAGATATCAGGGTTTTTCAGGATCGATGCCGGTCTCCTCCCCCGGGCCTGCACACAGAGATACGCCCTCCTGCGCGACGACGATCTCGCCGCGCGATGGAGGGCGTGAGGGGTTGAAGTCTTTAGTAGCGGGTCCCGATCCGGGCGCGGTCCTGGAAGCGGGAGGACCTCACCATGCCTGACACCACGTCGGCGATGCGGCCCGAGGACAGGCGGCGCAGGTCGCCGTCGAACTGCGCGCTGTCCACCTGGTCGGGGCTCATGCCCAGCAGGTTCTGATAAAGCGAGCTCAGCCGGTCCTCGTTGCTGGCGCGAATCCGGTTGCGGCTCTCGTCGCTGTTGGCAATGCCCACGGCGGCCTGCACGATGGCCTCATAGCCGCCGCGCTCGATCGAGTCGACCGTGCCCTGCGCACCCGGATCGGGCTCGCGCAGCAGAATGCCCTGATAGAGCATGCGGGTGATCTCCCGAGCCCGGACGCTGCCGGTCAGCGGGACGGTCGTCACCGGAGGCTCGGCGATGGGAGCGACCTGCAGATAGATGGTGCCGTTGCGCAGGTTGGTGGGAACCCAGTCCTCCTGGATCTGATAGCCGATTCCCTGGCTGCGGCGGCCCTTGGCCTCCCCGACGTCGAGATCCGCGGTCGAGTTCTCGCTGCGGGAGCGGGTGATGCGCACGCCGCCCTGCGACTGATCGCTGTAGGTCGTCGCCGGATAGAGCGGCGCCCGGTTGCCGGTGGGAATGGCGGTCATGATCAGCCGCACATGGCTGCCGGCCGGCACGGCGATCGAGCCGCCCGGCGGCACCGTGCCGAGATCCTGCTGCGTGGAAAGATCGCGGACGACCACCTGGACACCCGCGATGGGCGGCCGGGGCTTCGTCGTCTGGGCATCAGCCTGCCGAAGGGCCAGCGGGCAAAGTAGTGCCGCCGCCAGAAGAGCCGGCACGAAGGTTCGGTGGGTGAGTCTCATGGGTCTCATAGGACACTTCCTCTCCAAAAATTATCGGCGGGGCTGCTGGCGTCGCCGGTCAAGCCCCTATCGGTACATCTAGTGGATGGAGCAAGAAGGGTGCCATGAGGGCGGCTCTGAACAGTCCGCGGCGGCAGGTTCTGAGAGTCTTCCTGGGGCCTCAAGAGGAAATTCCTCTCGCCGAGCGGCCATTCAGGCCTCCGCCGTCGCATCATGACGTCGTTCGCAAGGGCAGGCGGGGCAGGCCAATCTCGACCATGCCGCCGTCCTGCCTGGAGAGGAGAAACGAGTCATGACTCGCAAACGAATGCGCTGTCGTCTCGCCGCCGTCGCCCTGGGGCTCGCCTTGCTGGCGCCGCCCGCCGGCATGGCACAGAGGGTGCGAGCAGTCGTCCCTGCCCACGCCGAGCCGAGCGTTCTCGCCGTCCTCTGGAACTTCGTCTCCGGTCTTTTTGGAGAAACGAAGGGCCGTGGACAGTTGGACCCTAACGGCCTCGCCGGGACGACCGCCGATCCCGGCGGCGAACACCGGGGTCAGATCGACCCTGACGGTTTCACTACAACCACGGATCCCGGCGGCGAGCATCGGGGGCAGATGGATCCCAACGGCTAGGAGGCCATCGCGGGGTTCCCTGAGGAGGGAGCCCCATTTTTCTCAGAATCTCGCTCCGCGTGTCGCGTTTTCGCGTGTCGCGGAGACTATCTCCTGTAGAGCCAATCAAACGAGGCAGATTTCGAGTGGGTCTTCCGGCATGCCGCCTTCCGTCGCGCCCAGTCCCGAAGAATTGGATCGCCTGCTCGCAAGGCTCAGGCCCTTAATCGTGGAGATCCTGCAGGACTGGGAAATCCCTGAAGGGGAAGCGGAAAAGCTGATGAGCGAGGTGCTGGCCCGCCTCACCTATCGCTGGAGCCGGATTCCCGACCCGGAGCACTGGGTCTTGATGGCCTTGGAGAAGGAAGCTCGGAACTACTCGGCACGATCTCGAAAGGAACCTGGGGATGAGTAAACGCCGCCCTGATCCGAAAACGCCAGCCTGCGATCTCCCAGGGTACGAGCAAGACCTGCAGCGTGTCTCTGAACGCGCTCACGGCCGGCTCATGGAAATCCTCCAGGAGGTTAACGCGGCGGCAGCCCTGCTCGGAGAGTTGCTGGCGAAGGTAGGCCCGGAGCGCTCGGCAATGGTGGGGACTGAGCCGGTGCGCCTCCACGGGCTCGCCCTTTGCGGACTTCTCGAAGCAAGGAGCCGTGAAGCGTGGTTCGCCGATCCGGTGCGGGCGGTGGAGTTGGCCGAGTTGGCGGTGGAGGTTTCGGACCGGCTGGACACTCAACATTACGGGACGGCAATAGTTGAAGATGCTCGGGCCCTCGCCTGGGCCTACCTCGGCAATGCCTACCAAGTAGCGTCCGACCTACGACGGGCGGAAGCCGCGCTCAGCCGAGCCGAGGAGCATCACCGGCAAGGAGATGAGGACGAGCTGACTCGCGCGCAGATCCTGAGCTTCCAGGCCTCTCTGTACAACGCCCAGGGGCGGTTCGAAGAAGCCGCCCGACTTTTGGATAAGGCCATCGCTGTCTATCGCGACGCGAAAGCCCTCCATCTGGAGGGGCGAGCCCTCATCAAGAAAGCCACTGCGTTCGGATATGCGGGGAAGTTCAAGCAAGCGGAACGGCTGGTTCGGCAAGGCCTGTCGCGCATCAACGTCCTGGAGGAACCGCAACTTCTCGTGGCGGCCCGCCACAATCTTGTCTGGTATCTCACCGAAGGCGGCCATCACGAAGAGGCTCAGAAGGCTTTGGAGGAGACGAGAGGGCTGTACCTTGGCCTCGCCGAGCGGATAAATCTCGTCCGGCTCCGCTGGCTGGAAGGCCGCATCGCCTTCGGGCTCGGCCGGCTGGACGAGGCGGAGACGGCCCTGCGGGAAGCGCGGGATGCCTTCATCGAACGCGGGATCGGCTTCGACGCCGCCCTCGTCTCGCTCCACCTGGCGGCGGTCTACGCGAAGAAAGGGGACGCCGCCGAGATGAAGCGACTCGCGGCCGAGATGGTCCCCATTTTCGAATCGCGGGACCTCCACCCGGAAGCCCTCGCCGCCTTGACGGTCTTCCGCCAAGCCGCCGCCGCCGAGGAGGTCACCCTGGGGCTGGTGGAGCGCATGGCCACCTACCTCCAGCGCGCCCGGCGGAATCCGGAGATGCGGTTCGAGAGCGAGGGACGGCCATGAAGGCAAGGATTTCTGCCCCGAAGGGGCTAAGGCATGTAGCCCGGGGCTGGCGCTTTTTGCCAGCCCCGGGTTGTGCATCCCAACAAATCCAACAGCCCCGAAGGGGCGACGGCGGCTCATCGTCAGGATTCACATCAGCCCAGAAGATAGCGTTCGTCGTACTCGATCCCATCCTTCTTGGGAAGGGTGATCAGCTCGTCCTTGGGCGATGAGACGCCGCCGCCCCTTCGGGGCTTTTGCTTGTGAGGTGGGGAGTGGACCCGGGGCTGGCAAACAGCGCCAGCCCCGGGCTACATGCCTTAGCCCCTTCGGGGCATTCCGTAAGCTCGCCCTCGGAAGTAACCGTCGCCTTGATCTCGAACGCTCTCATGGAGAAAGGACTCCCTACGCCGCACCCTCCCGGACCTGCACGATATTGCCTTCCGGGTCGTACCCATCGCAGGCCCGAAAGCCCCGGGCTCCCCACTCCTTGTGAGTCGGGTACAGCGCGCCGCCCAGGGAGGACGCTTTGGCTCGGGCCTCGGCGAGGCTGGCCACGGGGAAGAAGAGCTTGATGGGTACGTCGGTCCGGAGCTCTGGAGGTGACGTGATCGAGATCGACTCCGCGACCTCCCTGGGCACGGCGTGCACGACCAGCAGAAATTCATCGGACTCCAGGACGATCTTCTCAGGCTCGGCAACCACGACCGACAGGTCGAGAAGCTCCTCGTAGAACTTCGCGACCCGCGACAGGTCTTTCGCGAACAGCACGGCGCCAGACTTGGGCTGATTCAAAGCGCTTTCTCCTGTTGAAAAACCCTGCGGTCCCGGAGGGGACCACCGTCGGTAGAAGACAATCCGGGATGCTACGCCATCGTCGCCCCGTCGCCTCCCCGAGGTCCGCCCCGATCCACGACGGCTCGGCACCATCGGGAGGAGTGCCGTGGCCGCCTCGCGGAGATCCGCCGACGCCTCGCGGAGCCCCGCTCCTGTCTCGCGGGGTCCTTCACCTCTCTCGCAGGGGCTCGTCCCTGTCTCGGGGCGTCCCGCCCCTGGCTCGCGGAGGCTCGCCGGAGCCGGCGGGAGGTTCGCCGCTACCGGCGGACGACTCGCCGCTACCGGCCAGAGGCTCGCCGCTGCCGGCGAACGGTTCGCCGCTGCCGGCCGGAGGCTTGCCGCTGCCGGCGAACGCCTCGCCGCTGCCGGCGAACCTCCGCGAGATGGGTTTTCTACCGCAGGTGGTACCTCGACTTGCCCGACATCGACCGGTTGACGGGCACCAGGAAGATGGCGCCCCAAGAGGAAAGGCGGCGCCCCTCACGCCCCAATCCGTCCCACCCGCACGATCGGCCCATCCGCTTCGTCCGGATCTCGCAGATCGATCGTTCCCTGGATGGCCCAGAGGTTGTCTCCCCGAGCCGAGATCACGAGGTGTTGACGGCGGCTGAGGCGGCAAGGTCTCTCGCCGCCGGCAGGATACCGAAACCATCCGCCTCGGCAACACCGGTGAGGATCGCCTCGGCGACGGCTCGCTCGGCGAGGACTCCGACCTGGTTGACGTGGGCGCGGCGCTGGTTGGAGGAGAGGACGACGATGAGATCGCCGTCGAAGAGCGAGAGGGCGGGGGAAAGGGTGCGGTAGAAGCCGCCGAAGGCCATGGCGCAGACCTTGAGGCTCAGGGGCTTGGAGAGGATGGCGTCGGTCATCACGACGGCGAGGGTGGTGTTCCCCTCCCAGGGGCTGGACGCCTCGGTCGGCAGGTTGGCGACCACCCGCTCGGCGTTTGCCAGCTCCAAGGAGTCCGGAGCGGTACGGCAGCCGGCGAGGAGGGAGCCGTCCAGCCGGCGGACGTCGCCGAAGGCGTTGACGGCCACGGCGGCGGCGACGGTAGGACCGTTTGGGACGGTGAGGCTGGCGAAGCCGAATCCTCCCTTCATGCCGCACGTCGGTCCCAGGGCCTTGCCCACCGTGGCCCCCACTCCCGCGCCGACGCTCCCCACCGCGATCTCCCCCGCGACGGCGTTCGCCAGGGCCGCCTCGGAGAGGGAACGGGTGGGCCGGGTCAGCGGATCGCTGCGGTAGAGGTCGAAGAGGATGGCGGTGGGGACCAGGGGGACGGGCGCGACGCCGGTCTGGAATCCGAAGCCCTGGCGCGCCAGCCATTCCACGATGGGGTCGGCGGCCGAGAGGCCGAAGCCGCTGCCGCCCGAGAGGACCACGGCGTGGGCCCTGCTCCCCAGGTGTTGGATCGAGACCAGCGAGTCGAACTGGCGGGTACCGGTCGCCGAGCCGCGCACCTCGGCGGCGGCCGTCATCCCCTCAGGGCAAAGAATGACGGTGGTGCCGGTCAGCGCCTCGCGGTCCGAGCCGTGGCCGATCTTGAAGCCGGGGAGGTCGAGGATGCGAGAGGGCGAGGGGACAGGAGGCGGAGGCATACCGGGATTGTAGTGGGCCTCCGCGCCGTTGCCCTCCTCCGGGAGCCAGCCGGAATCTGGTGCTTGCCCTACTTCCCCTGCGAGATCTGCCGGCGCAGCAGCTCGTTCTCGAAGGCCATGCCGACCTGGGCGGTGGCGAGCTCGAGGATGTCGATGTCCTCGATGGGCTTCTCGTTGTCGCCGTTGTCGGTGTAGATCACCGAGATCACGCGCTGGGCGCCGAGCACGGGGAAGATCACCACCTGGTTGTTCTTCGGCGGCCCCACCATGGAGCGGAAGGGCTCGGGCAGCTCGGCCTCCTCGAAGGTGAGGCCCTGCACCTCGCTGGTGTGGAGGCTGCGGGAGAGGGCGCTGTCGGTCTCGAGGTCCAGCTTGAGCGCCCTCGTCACCTCGGCCAGCGGCCGGCCCCGGGAGTCGCTGCCGAAGGCGCCCAGGGCCACCAGGTGGTCGCGCTTGACCAGGAAGAGGACGGCCCGCTCCACCGACTCCGAGATGATGTGCATGAGGTTCAGGGCCACCGTCGCCGAGATCAGCCCCGAGCGCAGGTCGCCGAACACCCGGCGCAGGCGGGCCACACCGGAGCGCGACTCCGGCCGCGGCGCGCCGCGCACCAGGTCGCGCCGGCTCTCGATGACGTTCTCGACGCAGGCCGACACCGCCTCGACCTCGGCCGGCAGGGCGGCCAGCATCCCCGTCTCGTAGACCCGGGTGAAGGAGCTGCCGGGCTCGACCAGGGCGATGAACGACGCTCGGGGACGGGCCCGCCGTAGCGCCGCCGCCTCTTCGAGGGTGACGGTGCCGTGCCGCAGGTCGACGAGCACGATGGGGTGCGGCTCGCCGCGCGACACGATGCCCGCCTGGCCGAGGGTCACCATCTCCACCCCGGCCACCTCGTTCACCAGCGCGTCGGCCAGCCCCTCGGCGAAGTCCGTGTCGGTCGAGACGACGTGCAGGCGCAGCAGCTCGGCGGCGTGCTTCGGCTCGCCGAGGTCGTCGAGATCGTCCCCCGGCTCGACGATCGCCAGGGCCGCGACCGCCGCGGGCGGCTCGATCAGGGTCGGATGGGTCGAGTCCCCCGCCGAGTAGGTGTCGGCCCCGGTGCCCGCGGCGTGGCGGGCGTCGGCCTCGGACCGGCTGTCGTCGCGGTTGCGCTCGTCGAAGATGCGCGCCGCCTCGAGCAGCACCATCTGGGTGTTGATGTCGGCGTCCGGCAGGACGTCGCTCGGATAGAGGGCGATATCGTCGATGGGCCGCAGGTCGTCGATGGCGAACTCGAACCCCCCGGTCTCCCAGACCATGACCTCAGAGACCGCCTGCTCGATCTGGGTGGCGATCACCTGGCGCAGGCCCTCGGCGTCGATGGAGCCGGAGGACATGAGGATCTGGCCCAGCGACCGGTGCTCCAGCGCCTCGCTCTGCGCACGGATGGCGGCGTCCAGAATGCCCCGGTCGATCATTCCCGTCGAGACCAGCAGGTCGCCCAGCTTGGGGGTGCGCGGCGCCTGCGCCGAGACCAGCCGGCCGCCATGGAAGCCGATCATCGCCTTCTCGCTGGCCCGCGAGAGCAGCAACGTGCCCGTGCGCCGGCCGAGGTGAATGAACTGCATCACATCGGCGACGGAGACGTCTTTGAGGCTGCCGGAGATACCCATGGGTTGCGGTTGTACGTTTGACGGCCGGTTCAGGCCGGTCCTCTCAACATTTAGTTGGGTGCGGGAAACTACTCCCCGCGCGCCAGCTTGACCAGGCTCTCCAGCGTGCGCAGCTTACGGTCCTTGGTGGCGAACAGCCGGGCGGCGAACAGAGCCGAGGCCGCATGGGCGGAAAGCAGGTCGAGCAGGTCGCGGTCCTCGGCCCGCAGAATCGGCTTGTGATCCAACAGCTTGAGCAGCACGAGGGCGCCGACGATCTCGTTCTGCACCCGCAGCGGCACCGCCGCCAGCGCCTGCGAGTCCGCCGTGGGACCCAGGCGCAGCACGCCGTCCTTGAGGGTGGCATCGACCATCGGGTCTCCCCCGGTGTAGTCATGGCCGTCGTAGAACGACTTGACGCCGTCGTACATCCCCTCGATCAGCGCGATCTCGCAGCCTTCCCCCTCGTCGCGGCGCAGCAACAGCACGAACTGCTCGGCGCCCAGCAGGTTGATGGCGATCTCGGCGATGGTGGCCTGCACCTCCGCCGGGTCCAGGGTGGCGTGGAGCTGGTACGTGGCAACGTACAGGTTCATCAGCCGGCCGCCCTGGTGCTCGGAGTCCACGAGGCGGGAGGCGAGCTCCTTGACGTCCGACTCCGCGGTGGCGAGGCGGCGCTCCAGCTCGCCCACGCGCTCGTTCCTCAGCACGTGCTCGACACCCTCCGCTGCCCCCTCGAAGTTCGACTCGACGACGCGGATCAGCTCGCCCGCCCGCTCCAGGGTCGAGCGCAGCTCGGCGACGAGGTCCATCCCCGCGGCCGGCGACTCCTGCCTCGGCTTGTTCGCCACGGGCGATCCGGTGGTGCTGCGCTCGCTCAAGCGGCGGAATCCTTCGTCTCCAGCCGGGCGATCACGTCGAGGATCTCCTCGCTGTGAAACGGCTTCTTGATGTAGGCCGTGGCCCCGGCTTCCATGCCCCGCACCGTGTCCTCCTCGCGCCCCTCGGTGCTGATGATGATGACGGGCAGCAGGGCCCGCGATTCGTCCGAGCGGAGCTGGGCCAGGAACTCCAGGCCGTTCATGTTGGGCATGTTGATGTCGAGCAGCACGAGATCGATGTCCGCGTGCTCCTGCAGGCGGTCGAGCGCCTGGCGCCCGTCGGACGCGTAGACGAGAGCGTACTGGCGCAGCATCACCTCGTACATCTTGTGCATCAACTTCGAGTCGTCGACGACGAGTACTTTCCTTGGCTGCACGGCTCTCTCCCGAAACTCACGGATTGGAACCCTGAATTCTAGCTCAACTGGCTCTCGATCCCCGGGGAGTGTAGCCAATGCGGAGCAAAGGTTTCAAGGAACAGGCCTCCGAGGTACTCTTGCCGGGCCATGCCGCCGACGCCTCCCAGCTCCAGATCCCGCCTCGAAGGGGGGCTTTTGACCGCCGCCGGGCTGGCGCTGCTGCTCTACGCCCTGTGGCCCTGGCTGCCCCTGCCGGGGAGGGCGGCCCGCCCCCGCACGGTGGTGTTCTACGGCTTCAGCATCCTCGGCGAGGCCCTCAACGAGGACGTGCTGCCCGCCTTCGCCCACCACTGGCGGCAGACGACCGGCGAGCGCGTGGAGTTCATCACCTCCTTCGCCGGCTCGGGCACGGTGACCAACCAGATCACCCTCGGCGTGCCGGCGCAGGTCGCGCTCCTCTCCCTGGAGCTCGACGCCGAGCGGCTCGCCAAAGCCGGACGGGTCATACCCGGCTCCTGGCGACGCCTCCCCCACGGCGGCGTGGTCAACCGCACGCCCTTCGTGCTGGTGGTGCGCCGGGGGAATCCCAAAGGAATCAAGGACTTCGCCGATCTGGCACGGCCGGGAGTGCGGGTGGTCCACCCCGACCCCATGACCTCGGGCGGCGCCAACTGGGCGCTGCTCGCCGAGTACGGTTCCGCCGCGCGCCGCAGCCCTGGGCGGGAGAAGGAAGCCGGTTTCGAGGCCTTGCGCGGCGTCTGGCGCCACGTCGTCGCCCAGGCCGCCTCGGCCCGCGCCGCCCGCACCCAGTTCGAGAACGGCTTCGGCGACGTCCTCGTCACCTACGAGCAGGACGTGCTGGCCGACGCCGTCAAGGGCAAGCTTCCGGGCGAGATCGTCTATCCTCCCAGCACGGTGCTGTCGGAGCACACGCTGGTGGTGGTCGACGAGAACGTCGCCCCCGCCGACCGCCTGGTGATCGACGCCCTCGTCCAGTTCCTGTGGAGCGAGCCGGCGCAGCGGCTCTTCGTGCGCCGCGGCTTCCGCAGCGTCGACGAGGGGCTGAACGCGGCCAACCCCGCCTTCGGCAGGATTCAGGACCCCTTCCGGGTGGCCGACTTCGGCGGCTGGGACCGGGTGAAGAAGGAGATCGTGGACGGAATCTGGAAGGACCGCGTTATGAAGGAAATCGGTAAATGAAGGAGATCGGCAAATGATCGGCACGCGCCGCGGCGCGGGGTGGCCCGTGAGCATGCTCGTCCTGGTGCTGCTGCCGCTGATCCTCATGCCGATCGCGGCGGTGTTCGTCTTCGCCTTCGGCGGCGGCCCGGGGGAGTTCCTCAAGGCGCTGCGCAACGAGGACGCCCAGTTCGCCCTGCGTTTCAGCATCCTCATCGCCTTCCTGACGGCGGCGATCAACGCCGTGCTGGGCACCTGGGCGGCCTACGTGCTCGCCAAGCACCGCTTCCGCGGTGAGCGGCCGCTCACCATCGCCATCAACCTGCCCGTGGCAATCCCCACGGTGGTGGTGGGCACCTCGCTCCTGTTGCTCTGGGGACCCATCGGCCTCTTCGGCAAGCTGCTGGGGCCGCTCGGCCTGCAGCCCATGTTCACCCCCGTGGGCGTGCTGCTCGCCCACCTCTTCGTCACCTTCCCCTACATGCTGGGGTCGGTGAAGCCGCTGCTCGACGAGCTGGAGGTGACCTACGAGGAGGCGGCCTACACGCTGGGAGCGGGCCGCTGGCAGACCTTCCGCTACGTCATCCTCCCGGCCCTCAAGGGCGGCCTCTTCAGCGGCACGCTGCTCACCTTCGCGCACTCGCTGGGGGAGTTCGGGGCGACGGTGATGGTCTCCGGCAACCTGCGGCTGCGTACCCAGACGGCGCCCCTCTACATCTTCGCCCAGTTCGAAGCCGGCAAGGTGGCCCAGGCCAACGCCGTGGCGGCGGTGCTGGCGGCCCTCTCCTTCGTCATCTTCTTCTTCCTGCTGCGCTACTCGGGAAAGGAGAGGACGTAGATGTCGATCCGCCTCGATCAGCTCAGCAAGAGCTTCGGTGGCCTGCGGGTGGTGAAGTCCACGTCGCTGGAAGTGGAGGACTCCGAGCTCTTCGTCCTCCTGGGGGCGAGCGGCAGCGGCAAGAGCACCATCCTGCGCCTCATCTCCGGCCTCTCGACGCCGGACTCGGGGCGCATCTGGCTGCATGGTCGGGACGTCACGGACCTCCAGCCCCAGGAACGGGGGATCGGCTTCGTCTTCCAGAACTACTCGATCTTTCGCCACATGAGCGTCGCCGAGAACATCGAGTTCCCGCTGAAGATCCGCAAGGTCGCGAAGGCCAAGCGGGAAGAACGGCGCGAGCAGCTCCTCGATCTCGTGGGCCTGGGAGGCCTGGGCAACCGCCGCTCCCATCAGCTCTCGGGCGGCCAGCTCCAGCGGGTGGCCCTGGCCCGCGCGCTGGTGCACGAGCCGTCGGTGCTCCTCCTCGACGAGCCGTTCGGGGCGCTCGACGTGAAGATCCGCGGCCAGCTCCGGCGCAACCTCAAGGAGATCCAGCGACAGCTCCGGGTCACCGCCATCCTCGTCACCCACGACCAGGAGGAAGCTTTCGAGCTGGCGGATCGCGTCGGGCTCATGGAGCGGGGAGAGCTGCTGGAGGTGGGGCAGCCCGAGGCCCTCTACGCCCGGCCGCGCTCGTTCTTCGGCGCCACCTTCCTGGGCGCCGGCACCGTGCTCGTGGGCCGCGCCCGCGACGGCGCCGCGCGGATCGGCTCGCTCTCCCTGCCCATTCCGCCCGAGGTGGAGCACGAGGACGACGCCCGGGTGCGGGTGCTGGTCCGGCCCGAGCAGGTGGCGTTGTCCTCCGTGGCGGCTGGCGCCGAGCCGCCGGCGGGCAACGTGCTGGGGCGCGGATCGATCGTGGAGCAGAGCTTCCTCGGGGCGCTACGCCGGGTGCGCGTGCGTCTGCCGGCCATCCCCGGCACCCGGCAGGCCGCGCCCGCCGTCTACGGCGAGGAGAGCCTGTTGGTGGACGCCGTCCTTCCGGCCGCGGAGGACGTGGGCGGTACCGAGGTGTGGGTGAGCCTCAAGGGCTGGCATATCCTTTCGCCGCCCCGGCCGCGGCTCCTCGCCTGCGACTTTCCGGAGGCCGGCAGCCCAGCCCCGTTCGCCCTGCTGCGTGGTCTGGAGGAATCGCTCAACGCCCGCATCTCCCTGCTGAGCGTGACCAACGAGGTGGACAAGGTGGAGGCCCTCCGCGCCTCGCAGACCGAGCGCGTGGCAGGCCACAACCTGCCGGACGCCGAGCCCATGGTCAAGAAAGGCGGCGCGGTGGAGGAGATCGCCGCCGAGCAGGTGCAGAGCCTCTACGATTTCGTGGTCCTGACCGTGCCGGAGAAAGGCCCGGGAGAGATCCTCGGCGGAGCGCTGGCTGGGCTGTCCACCCCGCTCCTCGCCGTGCAGGGGGAGCCCGAGTCTTTCCATCGCATCCTCATCTGCACGGCCGTGGGCGAGCCCGGCAAGGCGGACGTCCGCATCGGCGGCTGGCTTGCCCGGCGGCTCGGCGCCGAGGTGACTCTGCTCCACGTGCTGACCGACGGCGGGGGCGGGGGTCCCGCGCCCTGGGTAAAGGCCCATCTGGACGCCGGTCTCGCCACCCTGCGCGCCCTGGAGGTGACGGCCCACACTACGTTGCGACCGGCGCGCGCCGCGGTGCCGGGCATCCTCGACGAGGCGAAAGAGGGGGGCTATGACCTCATCGTGCTCGGCCGGCACGCCGCCTCGAGGATCGGCGCCCGGGCTCGACGCCACGACTTCACCTTCGACGTCCTCACCGGCTCGGGAAAGTCGGTGCTGATCGTGCCGCCGGAAGAGTAGCGAGGAGTGAAGGGGGAGATGGTGGAGCCGATCGGGATCGAACCGACGACCTCTTGAATGCCATTCAAGCGCTCTCCCAACTGAGCTACGGCCCCACAGGGACGCGGATTGTACAAAGTCGGGCCTGGGGTGTCAAACGAGGAGGCGGGGGCGTCACTCCGCGGCCCAGTCCCGCGGCACCAGGAACGTCTCGTAGAGGCGCGCCTCGGGAGTCCCCGGCTCCGGCTGCCAGTCGTAGCGCCAGCGCACCAGCGGCGGCAGCGACATCAGGATCGACTCCGTGCGCCCGCCGGATTGGAGGCCGAAGAGCGTGCCCCGGTCCCACACCAGGTTGAACTCCACATAACGGCCCCGCCTGTAGAGCTGGAAGTCCCTCTCCCGCTCGCCGTAGGCGGTGTCCCGGCGCCGCTGGACGATGGGCACATAGGCGGCGAGGAAGTGGTCGCCGACGCTCTGGAGGAAGGCGAAGCAGCGCTCGAACCCCCACTCGTTGAGATCGTCGAAAAAGATCCCGCCGATCCCTCGCGGCTCCTTGCGGTGGCGGAGGTAGAAGTATTCGTCGCACCACGTCTTGTAGCGCGGGTAGACCTCCGGACCGAACGGCGTGCACGCCTCGCGGGCGGTGCGGTGCCAGTGGACGGCGTCCTCCTCGAAGCCATAGTAGGGCGTGAGGTCGAACCCGCCGCCGAACCACCAGACGGGCGCCTCGCCCTCCTTCTCGGCGATGAAGAAGCGGATGTTCATGTGCGTCGTGGGCACGTAGGGATTGAGCGGATGGAAGACGAGGGAGACGCCGAGCGCCTCGAAGCCGCGCCCCGCGAGCTCCGGCCGGTGAACGGTGGCCGACGGCGGAAGCCCCGGGCCGAAGACATGGGAGAAACCGATCCCCGCCTGCTCGAAGACCGCGCCGCCGGTGAGAACCCGCGACCGGCCGCCGCCGCCCTCCGGCCGCTCCCACGAGTCCTCGCGAAAACGCGCTGCGCCGTCCTCGGCCTCGATGGCCGCGGAGATGCGGTCCTGGAGGGTCAGGAGGTAGGAGCGGACGGCGGCGGTGGGGTCCCGGTTTTCCATGGCCGGGGAGTGTAGCGGAGGTGGGGGTGGGTTCCAGCTAGTCCTGAGCGCTGAGGTTCATCCTGCCGTAGGTGAGACGGAAACCAAACTTCCGGAGATAGGGATTACCCACTCTACGCAACCAAAACACGGCGGTGGGATGGCGTTCCCTCAATCGGCCCCCCGCGACGAGCTCGTTTTTGTCGATCTCGTAATCGCCCGTCTCGACCTCGATTGCCACGACTTTCAGGTGATCCCCAGGACCCAATCGCGGAAGGATGTCGCGGTGGTAGATCTCCTCGCCGCGGCGGCCGAACTCTTCTCTCTCCGATGACGCCTTCTCGAAGCGAATCTGGTCCTCGACTTCTGGGCTCTTGGTGGACATTGTCGCGAGTATACGATACTCGTGGGCCAGTCCCTACTCCCCATAGGCGTAAACGTTGACGCTTCGGAGCCTCCCCCTCCCAAGACCCTCATCACCCCAGCCCTCTTCTCCCGCCCCCTCCCAACCCCCCTCACCGGGAGAAGAGGGAGGGCAACGCGAAACGGCCTCGCATGCCTTCCCCCTCTCCCGGGGCGGGAGAGGGGGTTAGGGGGTGAGGGTTTT